>Ga0182024_10008350_pt1 | contig 21882 bp, 23 predicted proteins | sample P32metaG_FD_120480 | JGI IMG/M metagenome (GOLD analysis project Ga0182024, IMG submission 120480) | Permafrost microbial communities from Stordalen Mire, Sweden - P3-2 metaG (Illumina Assembly) | ecosystem: Environmental > Terrestrial > Soil > Wetlands > Permafrost | place: Sweden: Stordalen...
ACGCGTCAGACTGCGTGGCGTAGGGACGATAAACGAAGAGACCGAGCGAAGAGATCATCAACAAGGCGGGCAGATCCACTTAACCCATCAAGAAATCTGTCCTAAGAACCGAAGCCACCCGTATGTACAGACGTCCGCAGAGCCCGCTAGACTAATTGCCGGAGGAGTAGGCATAAGACTGCTGCCCGTAGACCGGTGGAAATTAAATGGCACTTTTCGCGGTGATCCTGATTTTCAAATGACGATAGATCGCAGAAGTCTTCTACTGGGCGCTTCGACGCTGGCAATTCTTTGCGCAGCGTCTTGGTGCGACATACAGGAGGCTTTCAGATGCCCCTAGCTCGGATCGATCTTCCCGTAGGCAAAGATCCCGAGTATCGCAGGGTTGTCGGCGACATCGTTTACGAGGCAATGATTACGGTCTTGAACGTACCAAAGGATGATCGCTTTCAGGTCATCACCGAGCATTCTGCCGCGGACCTAGTCATCGATCCCACCTATCTTGGCATCAACAGAACTGCGGACGCCGGCTTCTTCCAAGGAAAATGAAGCAGCTTGAAAACTGTCTGGTCTGGGGACTCTCGATGCACACTTTAGGACGATGGCTGGGCATCCCGCTTTTGGGGATGTGCCTCGCTGCGAAAGCGTATGCCGCCCCGTTGATAGACAATGAGCGGGTCACGGTGTGGGATGTTTCGCTTGCTGAAGGCATAGCCGGTCCGATGACGCCCAAGAACGAAGATGCAGTGATTCTATTCCTCGAAGGGGGGCAGATTCGCACCGTCGACGGGACTGGCAAGGCCAGCATTGTCATGCGTAGCTTCGGCGATGCCGTCTTTGTTCCTAAGGGAACAGATTCCATCGATACGCTCGTTTCCGGAGGGTCAGCGCACGAGGTCGTGATCTCGCTCAAAGATCATCCGATATCAGCGATTGCCAACACCTCCGGCTATCCAACCGCTTTCCCGCGCGCGGGATCGGTCAAGGTGCTGGACAATTCCCGCTTCACTGCGTGGCACTACAGTTGGACGAAAGGCGAACCGACTGGAATGCATTTCCACGACAAAGACTTTGTCGTGGCGTTTCGCTTCGACAGTATGCAGTCAATTCGCGCTCCTGACGGCGCCGGCCATGTCGGCCCCGTGAAGGCTGGCGATATTTTGTTTTTGAGGCGCGGCCTCACCCATTCCGAGGGGCTTACGACGGATCGTCAGAGCGCAGTGTATTTGGAATTGAAATAGCATTCGTATTCAAAGCGTGGCCTGGCGAAGGCCGTCTTGGGGCTCTCACGCCTTCCCCGAGTTGCATTTGATGGACTGCGCGCCCGGAGAGATTGCTCGCGTGCTGCGCACGCTCCGGCGTCCGACTCGGCTCGCAGACTCGCCGAGTCGTCGAACTGCCGCCGCCTGCGGCGGCTCTCGGGAGTTCGAATCTTTGCGGCGTACAGAAACAAACGCGTATTGCGGTTCTCAGGTCGTGTAATTAATTTGGCGCGCCATGCTGATGAATCTGGGCACTGGTCGTTCGGGGTAGATCTCGCGCCGGAGATAGCAACTTCCAACCCCGTACGCGTCGTTGGTTAGCTAGCACGGCCGAGGTCCCGGACAGCCTCGCGATGCGGCGCGGAGTGGGCGTTTCGGGGCTTGAGTCCGACGGCGGCGATCAGTTTCTTTGCGGGGAAGGCAGCAGCGGCAAAGTGAGGAGCGTCCGCCGGCCGAAGCGAGGCTCCGCCACGGCCAGCGGCTCCGGAATGCCCGTCGACTCCAGGGGCAGGTAAGCGTCACTCCGCATTCCAAAGCGAACAGCCGTCGGCCTGGATTCGGAGACAGATTCGGTCCGCCTCCTGGCGCTCGAGATCCGTGAAGCGCCTAACCGATGGATTGACCGATTGATGAGGTCGGGCGAGCAGAACCCTTGCCCCGCCGTAACAGACGCTTATTGCTACAACGGTGACCGCACCTGCCGTCACCGTGCGTAAAAGACGATTCATGGCATCGACTCCTTAATGTGAGCGGGCGTGAACCCGCCGTTCGTGGATCCCGCCGTCCCGTTGATCGGGACGGCGGCCAGCCTCAAGCCAAGTCAGCGGTGTGCGCGGCCGTTGCTCAGCCGGCGCTGGAGGCGCGGACCCTCAGGTCGTGAAGCGCCGTCACCGTCGGCTTGTTGACTTTTCCGACCGCCGAGGTCAGAGCGCTGTTCACACATCGCTCCCAGACCTGGTGACGGCTCAGCTCCCTGGCCTCGAGCGGGGAGCAGACCTCCATCGCCGCGTAACGAAGCCGGGCATAGAGCGCCTTGGCACCCTCCTGGGTGTCCAAGTTCAGGTCGCCGTAGGTGACCGCTCTCGCCAGGGGCTGGTCGGTATCGGCTGCCTGCGCTGTGCCTCCGATGACCGCGCCACCGAGCGCTACGACGACGGCCGCAATAACGGAAGTGATTGAAGGGGAAAGGGTTCGAATCGCGATTTTCATGACTATCTCCTGGGCTGAGTTGGTGAAATCAAGTGACATCTCGCGATTCGCAATCTAGGAATCCCGTCCTCCTGCTGCATGAAAGCGGGCCCAAGAGTGACCAAAGCTTTGCCAAAGCAATCGTGAAGAGGGCTGGAGGGAGCACTGTGACGGCGTCCCCCGGGGGCTGACAGGGAACGGATTCGGCGCCAAAGGGGCAGAAAGGCGCCCAGGGCTACGCAGGACCGCCTGAATGCCTTGCGCAGGGGTGCTCAGTGTAAGCTCCTGATCTTGTTGTACCAGCCGCTGTCGCTATGAAATATCGTTTGGGCGATCTGACCATCGACACCGGACGTCAGCTGGTCAGCCGCGGCACTGCGCCCATCCCACTGCCGAAACTGTCTTACGACCTGCTGATCGCCTTGATTCGGGCGGCGCCCAATGTCGTATCGCTGGAGGACCTCATGCGGCTGGTATGGCCGGGGGTCGTCGTAAGCCCCGAAACCGTGAGTCAGCGTGTCAAATTGCTGCGCGATGCGCTCGATGACGATTCGCGCGCCCCTCGCTATATCGGCGGCCTGCGCGGTCGAGGCTATCAAATCATCGCCGAAGTGACTGAACTGACGGACGCGGAGGCGGTGCCACCGGCGGTCGATCCGCACGTCAAACCCCCGAGCAGTCCCGCAATCGAGCAATCCTCAAATGCCCCGAGACGGACAGGCCCGCTCTGGTTGGCGGCTGGCGCCCTGATTGTGATCGGACTGATCGGCGTCGAATGGATCGTCAGGCAGGCACGCCACGGACCTACAGCAGAAACCTCCCACAGCGGCGGCGGGAAAGTCATGCTGGCGGTACTGCCTTTTGAGAACCTAAGCAATGATCCAGAACAGGAATACCTCAGCGACGGCTTGACCGAAGAGACGATCACCGACCTTGGAGAGTTAAGCCCTGAACGGCTGGGGATAATCGCCCGCACATCAGCGATGGTGTTCAAGCACTCGCAGCAATCGGTTACGCACATCGGGCAGTCGCTGGGTGCCGACTACCTGCTGGAGGGGAGTATTCGACGCGAGGGCCGCACGGTTCGAGTGAGCGCGCAATTGATTCGCGTCTCGGATCAATCTCATCTGTGGGCACACAGTTATGACCGCGAGCTCACGGGTCTGTTGGCGCTACAGAAGGAATTGGGGAGAGCCCTTGCGCAACAGGTTCAGGTGCAGCTGGCACCGAACTATGCCAGTCGGAGTGCAGAGAAGTACGTCCCGACTCCGGAGGCCTACGAGCTCTACCTGCAGGGCCTGTATTATCTGGGCAACCGCTCAGAAGCGGAGCTTCGCAAGAGCGTCGATTACTTCGAGCGCTCGACCACGATGGATGGCGGCTTTGCGCTTGCCTATGTGGGACTCGCCAGCGCGCATCTCGCCCTTGGATTTCTGGCGCCGAAGGAATCGTATCCAAAGGCAGCCGCTGCGGCATCGAGAGCTTTGGATCTCGACGACGGGTTGGCCGAGGCCCATGCCGTGCTCGGAGCGGAAAAGGCCGCTTTTGAATATGACTGGCACGAAGCAGAATCGCAGCTCACGCGCGCCATCGCGTTGAATCCCAACTCGGCTTATGCGCACTTTCTCTTCTCAGATTACTATCTGACGCCAGTCGGCCGGTCCGATCAGGCCATCCTTGAGATGAGAAAGGGTCTGGCACTGGATCCCCTATCACCTATCTTTAATACGATATTGGGTCAGACTTTGTATTTTGCGCGCCAGTATCAGGCATCGTTGGAGCAGTACCGGAAGGCGCTGCAACTGAGCCCGGACTTCTTTGTGGCGCATGCTCAACTGGTCTGGCTGTACGCAGAGCTTGACGATTATCCCAATGCCATCGCCGAAATGACCAAGACTCGACTTCTCACGGGATCTTCTGCGCAGAAGGTGGCTGCTGATGAGTCGGCACTAAGAAAGGCCTTTGCGGCACAAGGGTCCCAGGGATTCTGGCAGCAGGTGCGCGTCGTGCAGCAGGACGGCTGGTTTCCTGGCGGGTTTTTTGACGCCGAAATTGCTGCGCGGCTCGGCGAAACGGACCTCGGATTGGAGCTGTTGCGACGCGACTACCAGCAGCGGCTCGACTACATCAGTTGGATCAAGATCGATCCGTTGCTGGATTCGCTGCGCTCTGATCCCCGCTTCGTCACCCTATTGCGCAGCTTGGGTTTGGATCCGTAGGCAATCCACTTCGCTACTGCGCCAAGCCCATGCGCCGAACAAGATTGACGAACCGCGGGTCGGAATGCAGCGAGTCCAAAGCGGGATCGACCTTGATGAAGGTGACGAAAAACGATCGCATCTCGTAGCTGCGAGAGAGCGATTTCAATGCGAAATCCGCCTCTCCGAGGCGCGCGAACACCTGGGGAGCGTAGTAAAACAAAATGAAATCCTCTCCCGTATCCTCCTTGTTCCGAATATCCCGCCAGAACCCCAGGGATCCTTGTGCCGCGACGGCCTGTCTGAGCACCAGATCGTCGGCGGCGATTTCTTTGGCAGACCCATTACCGGTCAGCGTTCGCGCCTGCGTGAGTTCGGAAATGGCTTCTGGATAGCGTCCCAGCGTGGTGTAGAGCCACGATAGCGTGCGTGGGCAATGAAGAAGTCGGGATAAAGATGCAACGTACTGTTGTACTGCTCTAGCGCGTGCTCATAGTCCCGCGCAAAGTAGTAGGTGAATCCCAGCATGGTGTTCCACATTGCGGACAGCGGATCGAGCGTCAGGGCGGTCTTCATCTCGGCTATGGCTGCGCCGGTTTCACCGCGAGGCGTGAAGTAGTAGAGAGACAGATAGAAGTGGGCAGTCGCATAGTTTGGATTGAGCTCGATGGCGCGTGTGAGCTGCTCCTTTGCCCCGACCCAGTCGTACTCGAACGCTGCCATTTCCGCTCCCAGCGCTGCATGGGCAGCGGCAAGCCCATCGTCCAGTTCCAAGGCTCTCGACGCGGCTGCCGCGGCCTAGGGGAAGTTCTCGGGCGATTCGGGCGTGGAGGCGAGCTAAGCGCTGGCCAGGCCCGCATACGCCAGCGCGAAGCTGACATCCTTCTCGGTGGACCGTCGGAAGCAGTCGACGCTACGCGCGAGTTCATCCATTGTTCGCTTCTCCAAATGGGACAGCCCCTGCGGGTACAGCTCATAGGCTTCGGCATTCGGCACGTACTTTTGCGAGTTCGAATTGGTGTAATTCGGCGCCAGCGTGACTTGAATATGTGTCGCGATGGCGCGTCCTATCTCCTTCTGCAGCGCCAGCAGGCCGGTGAACTCGCGATCGTACGGGTGCGCCCATAGCTGAGTCTGATCGTGGACGCGAATCAGCTGCGCGCTGACGTGAACCGCTTTCCCCTCTCTCTGAATGCTGCCCTCCAGTAGGTAGTCGGCCCCCAGCTCGGGTCCGATTTCCGCCACAGTCTTGTCGGTGTGCTTGTAGACCATGGCCGACGTTCGAGCGATGACACCAGCCGCTCCGGGCTGAGTTCGCCCAAGTCGGCTACGGTCTCTGCGGTCAAACCATCGCCGAGATATTCCTGCTCCGGGTCTTTGCTCAGATTCTGGAACGGCAGGACCGCCAGCATCGTTCGTCCTTTCATAACAGGGGCGCGAGAGGCCTGCTGTCTGTCATGGGGTGGCCGACGAGCGATCGCGACTACAATCGCCAGTATCGCCATCGCCGCGATTGCCGCTGTCCATAGCCCGATCCGTCGCCCATAGTTTGCGCGCGGACTTACATCGCGCTCCGCTGCCAGGCCTAGACTGTCGGCAGATGGAGGTGGCACAGGCATCGACGGCGCGATGATCTCCGCGGTTTGCTCGGCGATAGGCACGATGATCTGATAGCCGCGCCCGCGCAGACCGCCGATATAGCGGGGCGCGCGCGGATCGTCGTGCAGCGCGTCGCGCAGTAACTTGACACGCTGACTCACGGTCTCTGGGCTGACGATGATTCCCAGCCATACCGAGCGCATGAGTTCATCCAAAGACACCAGATTGGGTGCCGCTCGTACCAAGGCCAACAGCAGGTCGTAAGACAGTTTGGGAAGTGGGATCGCTTCAACGCCGCGGCTCACCAGTTGACGACCGGTGTCGATGGTCAGATCACCGAGACTGTAAATCATTGAATGCTGGGCAGCGCGACACCGAGCGAAGCTTACACCACGCCTGGCTATTTCATCAGGAAGCTCGGGACATCAAACTTCTGACCCGTTAGCTGTCACTCGCTACAGACTCATTCAAACGCTGCGTCGATGATCATGCTGCATCGAGTAATGATCATGCCCTGCCATGGCATCAGTCTCGTGACCCCAGCCCGGAGCCTCCCGGATCGAGACGGTTGCGAGAATCGCGAGTCAGAACCGCAGTCCGAGCCAGACCGGAACGAGCTGCGTGCCGCCGCCGTAGAGATAGCGACGAATGTATCGATAGCGCGTCTCGAGGAAGAAGGCGGTGTGGCTATCGAGCGCGATCTCCCATCCGAGACCGGCATTCCATGATAACTCCCAGGGGCTCTTGTCCTGCTCTTCCGCGACCAGCGATTGAATTACGCCGCAGAAACGTGTCCCGCAGAATCCCCCTCCCGAGAGCTTCTGCAGCGTCGTGTCTGTACGATACCAGCCGACACCTGCAGCGAGATAAAACCGCTGGCGCGTTGGCAGACGCGACAGATTCAGTCGCAGGTCTACATCGCCCCCGTAGAGATCTTGATCCCCTTTGGTGTAACCGATGCCATTGACGGCGAGCAGCTGACTCGCGGCTTTTGACCACATGTAACTTCCCTCAACGCGCACGCCGATCGGCAGCGCGGCAGTTGGAAACCAGTTCAGCGCGGCTCCGGCATTCGGGCCGCCGTGAATATAGTCAGCCGTCGATCCGGCCGCGATGCTGTAGCCACCACCCAATTGTACGGACAGTGGGCGGTAGCGAAGCTCGCGGTCGGGACGCTGTCTGGGGGGCGACTGATAGGCTGAGGGGGAGGGCGGCGATGGCGACTCCGGGGGCGCATAGCGCACCTCGTAGCCATGCTGTGTCAGGCAAGCAGTCATTGCGCGTAGATACTCTTCGCCCGCTGCCTGCTGTGATGGACCGTGTTGCTCGTTGATTGGATCGTAGCCGCTTAGCCGCCTCGCCTGGGAATCGCACGCGTAGCGGTCGAACCACTGCTGCTCGTCGTTCTGACCGTTCTTTGGCGAAAGCAGGAAATTGCTCGCCGCGGGCGGCGCAGCGATTACTGCGTCCGCGGCCGACCCCGGCTGCGGCTGTGCGCTTGCCGAGGCGGGCATCCACGCAGCGAGCAGCGCCAGAATTGCCGACCCAGTCAGAGCCTTCTGGTCCATGCCTTTCCGTATCCTCCCCCATTTCACTGTACATGCAAGCTGTGCCTCGAGTTGCCCGCACTGCAAGAATGCTTTCACCCCGTTTCCTACGTCAGGCCTGGTAGTTCGTACACGCGAGTGTAAGTATTTGATGGATTGGCGCGCCCGGAGAGATTCGAACTCCCGACCCCCTGGTTCGTAGCCAGGTACTCTATCCAACTGAGCTACGGGCGCGCTGTACAGTGCTGCTGCGCGGCCGCGGGACTGCGCAATCATCATCGGCGGAGCGCGCGATTCTAAAGGGCAGGGGCGACGCCGTCCAGCGAACGGCGTCGCGGCCGGTACCGTTGCCGCAGCTACTTGGTCGAGTCCGATTTCCCGGTCGTCGAACGCGGCTCGCTTTCGCCGTCGAGCTCGCGCTCCGCGGCCAGCCAGTCCTCCCAGCTGTGCCCGGGCTCGAAACCGCGTTTCTCGGCCCTGAAGTAGGCGCTGAAACTGATCCGGCGGTAGCGGTCACTGGTGCTGAGGGGATCCGACGTTGGCGTCTGCTCTGTGGAAGGCGTCGACACTTGAGGAGCCGGGGTCATCTGCTCGCTGCGAACAGGCTGTCCGGGTTGCGGCGTGGCGCTTCGCGGAGCGCGTTTGGGTTCATCTTGCTCGAGTCGGGGCGGATTTCTTTCGACCATAACGACCGTCACCATAGTATCTCCACGCAGCGCGTTGCTGTCCCTGGCGTTTATTCGAGTGTTTGCTCGCTGGTGCATTTACCTTAACTTCCGCCGGCTGTATTTGATTTCCGCACGGACGATCGGAGTGCACTCGCAGGAATTTATAACGTGCCGCTACAACCGGTGCCGTAGGATGAACGCTGATATTTGCCGCGAGTTGTTTGACCGGCGATGTGCCAGCCGATGACTCGGGTCATTAGGACAGTTACGTTGGAATCTCGACCTCACGCAGCAACTCGAATAACTGCTCGGGGTCGACCGGCTTGGTGAAATGGTAGTCGAAGCCCGCTTCGATGGCCCGGGCCTTGTCGCCTTCGCGTCCCCAGCCGGTCACGGCGATCAGGGTGAGCTTCGCCGGCAACGGCAATTTGCGCAGTTGCCGAGCGAGCTCGTAGCCGTTCACATCCGGCATGCCGATATCAAGCAGTGCGAATTCCGGCTGCAGCCTGCCGACCGCGGCCAATGCCTGCAGTCCGTTATTGACCACCGTGACGTCGTGTCCTTCAAAACGCAGCAGCATCGCCAGGCTGTCCGCCGCATCCACGTTGTCATCGGCAATCAGCAGGCGACGGGTGCTCACTTGCTGCGCGCAGATTTCTTTTTTGGCACTTTGGCGCCGGCCCTGCGAGCCTCGGATAACCCGATTGCGATCGCCTGCTTGCGGCTCGTCACTTTCTTTTTCGAGCGGCCGCTGCGCAGTGTGCCGCGCTGCATCTCTTCCATTGCACGTTTCACCTTGCGTCCGCTCGCCTTGCCGTATTTGCGTGCCATGCCATCCTCCGGGCAACAGTTCGTTTGCTATGGAGAAACGGTGCCCCAGCGCACGCGACCGCTACTGTCAGCGGAGCGCTGATTGCACTGTAGGCAAGCTACCGCTGCAGCGCGCGCGCTAGAAAGAATAGCCGGCCGCGACAATAAAGGTGGTCGGGCCGAAGCTGATACTTGAAGTGCGGTCCACGTCCGTCGTGATGGCATTCAAATGTGAGGTCACCCTCGCCCATGAATACGAGGCCATGACGCTCCAGTGCTTCGGCAGACGGTAGGAGATACCTCCCGTCACGGCCGGTCCGACTGAGCGACTCAATTCCACACGGGTCGGGCCACCGATGATAGCTTCGCCGGCGGGGGTAATATTGCGATTGTAAAACATGGAGTAATTGACCCCGACGCCGACATAGGGCCGCAACGCGTAGCTCTCATCGAGGAACACATACTCGATCAATGCCGTGGGCGCAAACCAGCGCGAGGTCAATAGCTCCTGGCCGTTGAACGGCACTGTGCCGGCGAGCGTCGCTGGACCCTTGCCGTAAGCCTTGGTAAGCGGGGGAACGCCGAGGGCCAACTCAAACGTAAAGTGTGTCGACAGTTTTCGCAGATACGCCAGGTACGGGGTTTCCACGTTTTTTACGGTCGCGGTCAGGTCCTCGCCCGGGGGAATGAAAGGCCCCGCCAGAGGGCTTACGCTGGTATGAAAAAATACCGAATACAGACCGACGCGGAAGGTATTGTCTGGGATCTCATCCGCGCACGCCAGCGAGGCCGTGAAGGTCAGAATGGCGGCAGTGAGCGCTTGCGTGATAAATGCTTTCATGGCCGATCCCTTAGAATTGGCTGAAGAAGAGTCGCGCACCCAACGCGCAGAATGGCTCCACCGAACCGTGGTAGCTCGGCAGCAATAGCTCCTCCGCCTGAGCCAAGCTCAGGCCGCCGCCAGCCGGCGACATGTAAAAGGCCAGCTGTGCCGCTACAGCCTGCTGGAAGGCGGTCTGAACCGGAGCGAAGGGTCCGGCGGGCGTCGCATTGACATCCAGCACCGTGATCAGGGGGGCGGGCAGCCCGCTCCAGAACGCCGCCATGACTCCTGTGTTGACGGCGAAAAACACCGTCGGGTCCTGATCGCCGCCGCACAGCAACGTTGGCGAACTGGGTGCCCAATCGCCGTTGCGCATGTCGTTTTTATAGAGGCCCAGACGCAGGGTCTGGGTCGGCGCCACGGCGGCCAGCGGCACGCCGGCGGCCGGCGTCGGCAGCGCGCCGTCCGGATTGGCAGCCGCATCGAGCACGTAGCTGACGCGATAGCTGTTGTTGATCAGGTACGGGTTGCCGAAGCCCGCGGCGAAAATGGGTGTATCGGGATTGGCGGGATTGCTCGGTACCGCCAGTGCCGCCGTCAGTTCTGCCGACAGGGTCGCATTCCCGGGTACCGTGACGACCGGCGTCGTGCTGTCGAAGAAAGCAGTCTCAGGCAGCTTCCCATCGGCGAAGAGCGTGTCGATCGGCGTCGTGCTGGGCAACAGCGTGTCGATGCCGGTCGCATAAGTGGTCGAATACACATCGGTCGTGGCGCTGTAGATATTGCCGTACGCGTGTTGATAGCTGGTGGTGATCAGCGGCACGAACGCGGTCGAGCCGATGAAGACGCCGCCGTACATGACGAAATCGCCGTAGGCTTCAAGCGCATACGGGCCTGACATCGGAGCCGCGGCCGTGACGGTCTGGCCGCCGGCCTCCAGTGCGCGCTGTGTGGCCATCGCGGCGTGCGCGCCCGCCGAATAGCCTGTGATGAACAGCTTGCCGCTGTCGCTGGTCGCGGAGGCAAAGGTATTCGGCAATGCGGTGCGGGCCGCGGTCAGCGCGTCGATCATTTCGCCCGACTGCTGTGCGGCATCAAGATACGGGTGATAGCCCAGCGTCGAAATATCGTAGCCGGCGAAGTTGGGAGCCACGACGATGTAGCCCTGCGCAGCGAACATTGCCGCGACGATCACATCCTCGTTGTTCGTGGGAGACGGAGTGCTGGTGTTGGCAATGTCGGCCATGTTGCCGGACTTATCGGTCCACGTCCCGTGCCCGTACAGCACCACGGGACGCGGGCCCGAACAGGCGGGTGCCGCACCGGTCGGCACCATGAGCGCGCCGGAGGACTCGGTGGTCTCGCCGGCGCCACCGAGCGTCCAGAATCGCAAATAGTAAAAGTCAACGCCGCAGGCCGGTGCTCCCGTGAGCTGCAGCAGCTGCGCTCCGGTGGCATTCGCCGACAGCTGCGCGGACAGGCTGACCGCATTGAGCGAGGCGATGCGAAGCGGCGGATCCTCCACCAGGGTGCCGTGAGCCGTCGAAGTGGCGACGGTCGAAGTGGTACTGTCGGAGCCACAGGCTGCCAGCACCGCGACGGCGCTCGCCGCGATCCATTGTCCGCGCAATCTGAACATGCCTGCCTCCTGAAAGCGGCTGGCGCAAAATGTGAAAACCCAACCCGTGCACCCGATCGTGTTATTGCGGCGGGCGCTGGCCGCTGGCGGCGGATTCTACGCTGTCGCCGTGCCGGCGGCATCCGCCGGCGATGCTTTCATGCATTGCCCGTTGTAGGCGGACGCCGACTTGACAGCTGCCGACCTGAAACGGTGGCGGATCAGTCGCGTGTGTAGCTCTGGAATCCGAACAACAGCAATGCCGTGAGCAGCAGAAAGCCGACGTGGAACCAGAGCACCGTGGCATAGCCGTCGCTCACGTGTGCGACGCCCCACGCAGTTGCCAGTGGACCCAGGGCCGAGCCGGCACCGAAGAATGAGAAGAAGGTGCCGTAGATGCGACTGTATTGCCTGAGCCCGAAGTAACGCCGCACCAGATAGGCAATCACGTCGGACTCACCGCCGACCGCGAGGCCGATGCACATGGCCGAAATTACCGCCGAAGTGCCGGAGGCGCCGAGCGCCAGTGCGGCGATGCCGATGATCGGCGCCAGCACGAATCCTTGGGCGACACGCGGCGCAAAGAAGCGGTCGAGCAGGAATCCCGAAGACAGACGGCCGAAAATCACGGTGATCAGCATCAGCGCCTGTGCCCATGCCGCGAGCTGCGACGACACGCCACGGCTGGTCAGCAGCGGGATGACGTGCAGTTGCGCGCCCTGCAGACTCAGACCAAACAGGAAAAAGGTCAGCGCCATGAGCCGGTACTGGCGCGATGCGAGCGCTTCACGCAGCGTCATGCCGTGCTGGTCGATCGCGGCTTGCCGTGCGGCTGGCGACGCTTCGCCATCGATCGGCAGGCCCAGGGTCGAAGGCGTGTCGCGCAAAAGCAGAAACAATACCGGCAGTGTGACGGCCGCGATCAACGCAGCGATTCCCACGTAAGCCGTGCGCCAGCCGTACAGGTCGATCAGTTTCTGGATCAGCAGTGACCAGACGAAGCCTCCGACCCCGACGCCGGCAAGCGCAATGCCCAGCGCGAGGCCGAGCCGCCGATTGAACCAGGATGAGACCATGCGGCTGAAGGCGACCTGGGTTGTGCCCATGCACAGTACCGCCAGTGCGCCATAACGGATCCAATAGCCGAGCGGATCCGGGGTCAGGTAGCGGAATGAGGCCAGCACCAGCACTTCGATCACGAACGAGGCCAGCACGATGCGGCGGGTACCGAATTTATCGCTCAGAGCGCCTATGAAAGGCGCGGTCAACAGACCGCAGAGGCCGGCGACCGTGGGTCCCAGCATGATCTGCTGCAGCGACCAGCCCATTTCGTGCGCCAGGGGCGCGCGAAAGATCGGCGTAATGGTGACCACCAGGACCGAGAAGCTGCAGGCAATGCCGAGCGCAGCCGCGCCGGCGATCACCCAGCCGTAGAACAAGCCGCGCCTGGGGCTCATGCCGGAAACGAGGCGAACAGTCCCTCGGGATCGTAGCGCCGGCGCAGTGCCTCGAGGCGTGTGCCGGCGGCATCCGAAAAGTAACGCGCCGGCCGGCGCGCCATGTTTTCATCGTTGAGCTTGCTGCCCACGGCGAGATGCTCGACACGCTTCATCTGATCGACCACCCAGCGCTCCATTGGCTCGTCCTCGGTCGCATCATCCCAGACCGAATAGCACGCCAGGTAGATATTGCCCTGGATCGACAGGGCCATGTCCGGCAGCGGCCGCAGTGGACCCCAATTCCACCAGAAAATATGCGAATACGCCGAAGGCAGCGATGCGAACAGCTCGCGCATGTACGGCAGCAGCTCATCGGCACTGGCATTGGTATAAATATTGTCGGCCGCATAACGCTTGCCATCCGGGTCGGCGCGGCTGGTCATCTCGAGCCGCTCCTCCATGCTGACCGAGGCGGCCATGCGCCGCCGCTCGGCACGCTCAACGCACGGGCAGCTCTCCAGCAGCCGCAGCAGTTGCTGCGCCTCATCCTCGGATTGCGCAAATGCGGTCGCATTGACGAACACGCGGGGCGTGGCGCGCTTGCCGCTGCCGTCATGTCCGTAGGAGCCGATGATGAATTCCAGGTTCAGCGGAACCTGCGCCTGGATCTCGATCGCCCAGCGCAACACGATCTCCAGGTCAGGTAGCGAGTAAGCGTAGGAGCTGAAGCGGATGCACGGCGGCAGTGCAAACGTCCTGAGCTCGAAGCCCGTCACGACGCCGAAGAAACCCGCGCCAGCGCCGCGTGCGGCCCACAGATAGTCGGCATGGTGGGTTTCATCGGCGTGAATTGCTTCGCCCGCGGCATTGATCAGATCGATCGCTGTGACGTTGGCGCAGGCGACACCGAACTGGCGGGCGTTCCAGCCCCAGCCGCCGTTGAGCAGGTAGCCGCCGAGTCCGACCGAGCGATGATGACCGGCGGGGAACATGCGTTCCTGATCGCGCAGCAGTCGATTCAGGTGCCAGCCCTTGGCTCCTGGTCCAACCCGGGCGTGCGCGCCGTCGGCGTCGATCGAAATATCGGCCAGGCGCGAGACATCGATCAGTAAGACTTCATCGCGCAAATGCGATGCCGACCAGCCGTGACCGCCGGAACGCACCGTGACCTTGAGTTTGCGTTCGCGGGCGAGCTGGACGGCGGCGGCGACGTCCTGCGGCTGCTCGGCCAGCATGATCGCGCTCGGAAAGCGCGGCGGCGTGTTCGCGCGCCATGCCGATGCCCGTCGCGCCGCCTCGTAACCATCGGCGCCGCGCCACAACAGTTTGTCTTTAATGGACATTCGATCCGAAATTCCCGCGGTCGGGAGTTTCCTCCAGGCACCTCGGTGGCGCAACTGACCCGGCCCGTGCGTGCTCCGGCGGCCTGCGCTATCCTTCTGGGTCTCATGAAATACAAGGACTACTACGCCAGCCTCGGTCTGGAGCGTGGCGCGAGCGAAGACGCTATCAAGAAAGCCTATCGTCGATTGGCGCGGAAATACCATCCTGATGTCTCCAAGGAAGCGGGCGCCGAGGAAAAGTTCAAGGAAGTCGCCGAGGCCTATCAGACGCTCAAGGACCCCGAAAAGCGCGCGGCCTACGATCAACTCGGCAGCCACCCCGCTGGTCAGGAATTCGAGCCGCCGCCGAACTGGCAGCAGCAGTACAGCGAAAGCCCCTTCGCAGCCGACGATCTGGATCTGTCGGATCTGTTTTCCCATTTGCGTGGCGCCGGTGTTGGTGGCGGGGGGCGCGCACGCGGCGCGCGCATGTCGATGCCGGGGCATGACTATGAGATCGCGGTCGCGATCGGCATCGATGAGGCCTACAACGGTACCCAGATCGACCTCGATCTGAACATGCCCGAATACGACGAGCACGGCCGGCTGCATCGGGTGCCGCACACCGTCAAGGCGCGCATTCCCAAGGGCGCGACCGATGGCCAGCGTCTGCGCCTGCCGGGCAAGGGCGGCAAGGGACTCAATGGCGGACGCGATGGCGATCTTTATCTGAACATCAGTCTGCGGCCGCACCCCCTGTACCGCGCGAACGGGCACGATCTGTATCTCGATCTGCCGCTTGCACCCTGGGAGGCGGTGCTGGGAACCTCGATCGAGGTACCTACACCGGGTGGCGCGGTGCGCCTCAAGGTGCCGCCGGGCACGCAGGCCGGACGACAGTTGCGGCTACCGCAGCGAGGTTTGCCGAAGCCGAAAGACGGGCAGGGCGACCTGTATGCGATCGTACAGATCGTGGTCCCGGGTGCGATTGGCGATGCCGAGCGGGAGCTGTACCGAAAGCTTGCCGAGGTTTCGGGATTCGACCCGCGTGGACATTTTGTAGTGGAGGCCGGCCATGCGCATTGAGTCGACCGAAGTGCTGTGGTTCGAGCAGCACGTCCTGTCTTTGCCGGAACTGGCGGAGCTATCGGGTCTGCCGCGCGAGGTACTCGAGCAGTTGCTCGATTGCGGCGCAATTGCGCCGCTCGAGCCCAACGGGACGGAGACGCGCTTCGGCGCCGCGGCGTTGCGCACGGCACGAACGGCGCGTCGACTGCAATCGGATTTCGAACTCGACATCCAGGCGTTGGCCCTGGCGCTGGGCCTGCTGGATCGAGTTGCGGAACTCGAGGCGCAGCTGCGGGAACTGCGGGCGAAGCTGCCGCAGCGGGGCGCGCTGGCGCGCTGAGCTCAGCCCTGAATCAGGACTTTGGCGGCAGCGCCCCCAGCATCAGCACGGCATCGACTTCGCTTTCAGCCGCCAGCCAGTCTTCGGCCTCGTGCCCGGGTTCAAAGCCGCGGCGTTCAGCGCGGTAATATGCCGCCTGGGCGATCATGTCGCGTCGCAGATCCTGATCGATCAACGCCGGTGGAACCGGACGGGCCTTCGGCTGCGCCGATCGACTCGCGGTGCGGGTTCCTCGTGGATTCGGCGATGACTGCACTGCCATGGTTTCACTCCTGTCTGTCTACTCTGCCACCAAAGCATTGATCTTCGCTCCACTGACGCCTGGGGGCAACGTCAAATTCCACAGTATGTGAAGCGCAGCGCTGCGAGCTGATGCTACTTATGCTGCCGCTATGCCTTGGCGGTCAATCTGTCGCGGCTGGACGTCAAACCAGCGGCACCCCTACGATGCCAGGGATGCTTGCAGTTCCGCGATCGACCCCAATGTACGCTGCAGTGGAGTGATGCCATGGACTACCTACCAAGCGGATTGACAATGTGGTCGCGTGCCTGTGCGCTGATCGATGAGGCTGAGCGTCGCCATCGGCGCTTTTTCGAGCTGCTGGCGGTTCGTTCGCAGCAGCCCGCGTGGGAGCCGCCGGTCGATATCTTCGTGTTTGAACACGAGCTGCAGGTGCTGGTGGCGCTTCCGGGCGTGCCCGCAGAGCAGATCGAAATCGAGCTGTCGGCGACTGGCTTGCTGGTCCGGGCGGCCAGCCAGCTGCCGCGCCTGGCACGTCAGGCCCGGATCGTTCGCCTCGAAATCCCCTACGGCCGCATCGAGCGTCACATCGAGTTGCCTCCCGGACGCTACGAACTGCTCGGCCGCGAGCTACGCGACGGCTGTCTGCGCATCCGCCTCGGTGGAGAATGGCCATGAGTGCGACCCCAGGCGAGATCGGGCCGCCGGAAGTGGCCGAAGTAATCGACGTAACGGCGGCGGCGCCGACCGCCGACGACAACCTGCTCATTCTGACCCTGCGCAACACGGTGCTGTTCCCGCAGACGGTCCTGCCGATCAGCATCCGCAGCGAGCGCTCGATCGCGGCCGCCCAGGAGGCGGTCAAGTCGCGGCGCAAGATCGGCTTCGTGCTGCAGCGGGACCCCGAGAAGGACGATCCGGAAATCGATGGGCTGTATCGAGTGGGTACGCTGGCGAGCATCGTACGCTACGTCACCGCCCCGGATGGCAGCCATCACCTGATCTGCCAGGGCGAGCAACGATTCAATGTGCGCGACTATACCGGCCGTGACCCGTATCTGACCGCCACGGTCGAGCTGTTGGCCGAGCCCGTGCTGATCGACCCCGAGATCGAGGCCCGTGCCATGCGCTTGCGCGGACTGGCCATCGAAGCGCTGCAGCTGCTGCCGCAGGCGCCGGCCGAGCTGGTCACCGCGCTGCAAAACATCGAATCCTTTTCGACCCTGGCCGATCTGATCGCGAGCTTTCTGGACATCAGGGCGACCGAGAAGCAGCAGGTGCTCGCCACCGTCGATATCCGCGAGCGGCTCGACCTGGTGCTCGAGTTCGTGCGGCAGCGGCTCGAGGTCATTCGCATTTCGCACGAGCTAGACGAGCGCACCAAGGGCGCCTTCGACGAGCGGCAGAAGCAGGCGGTGCTGCGTGAACGTCTGAATCAGATCAAAAAGCAGCTCGGTGAGGACGATGAGGGATCCTCCGAGATTGCCGCACTCAAGTCGGAGCTCGCCAAGGCCGGCATGCCCGCCGATACCGAGGAGCACGTCAGGACGCAGATTGCGCGGCTCGAGCGCATGGGCGAGTCGAGCGCGGAATATTCGATGACGCGCTCCTACCTCGAGTGGCTGCTGGCGTTGCCCTGGTCCAAGCTCGACAAGGAAGAGATCGACATCGAGAAGGCGCAACGGATACTCGATGAGGATCATTTTGGCCTCGAGACCATCAAGCGCCGCATCGTCGAGTTTCTGGCCGTACGCAAGCTCAACCCCGAAGGCCACAGCCCGATTCTGTGCTTCGTCGGTCCGCCCGGGGTCGGCAAGACCTCGCTCGGGCAGTCGATCGCGCGGGCGCTCGGGCTGAAGTTCGTGCGGGTGAGCCTCGGTGGCGTGCACGATGAGGCCGAGATCCGTGGTCACCGGCGCACTTACGTCGGGGCCCTGCCCGGCAACATCATCCAGGCGCTGCGCAAAGTCGGCGCGCGCAATCCGGTCATGATGCTCGATGAGGTCGACAAGGTCTCGGCCAGCAGCCAGGGCGATCCGTTCTCGGCGCTGCTGGAAGTGCTCGACCCCGAGCAGAACCATACATTCCGGGACAATTACCTGGGCGTGCCGTTCGATCTGAGCAAGGTGCTGTTCATCGGTACCGCCAACATGCTCGACAACATGCCGCCGCCGCTGCGCGATCGCATGGAGATCATTCAGCTGTCGGGATACACCGAGGAGGAGAAGCTGCAGATCGCGCGCCGTTACCTGGTGCGGCGCCAGCTCACCGCTAACGGCCTGAATGCCGAGCAGGTGCTGCTGTCGGACGACATCCTGCGACACTTGATCGCCGATTACACGCGTGAGGCCGGTGTGCGCGGTCTGGAGCGGCAGATTGGCGCGGTACTGCGCCATTGCGCGGTGACCATCGCCGGCGGCAAGGCTGGTCCGATCACGGTCGGGGTCGAAGAGCTGGTGCGCATACTCGGCGCGCCGCGCTTCGAGAACGAGGTGGCCATGCGGACCAGTGTTCCGGGCGTGGCGACGGGACTTGCCTGGACGCCGGTGGGTGGCGATATTCTGTTCGTCGAGAGCACGCGAGTGGCCGGCACCGGGCGGCTGATCCTGACCGGCCAGCTGGGCGATGTCATGAAGGAAAGCGCCCAGGCCGCCCTGACGCTGGTCAAGGCGCAGGCCGAGCGGCTGGGCGTCGATCCGCTGGTGTTCGAGAAATCCGACGTGCACATCCACGTGCCGGCCGGGGCGGTGCCCAAGGACGGCCCGAGCGCGGGTGTCTCGATCTTCACCTCGCTGGTGTCGATGTTGACTCAGCGCACGGTACTGAACGATGTGGCGATGACCGGCGAGATCAGTCTGCGGGGCCTGGTGCTGCCGGTCGGCGGCATCAAGGAAAAAGTGGTCGCGGCGGCGCGTTCTGGCATCAAGACCGTGATCCTGCCGGCCCGCAATCGCCGCGACTACGATGAGATCCCGGCGAGTGTGCGCGAGGCATTGTGCTTCGTCTGGGCGGAGCGGGTCGAGGATGTGATCGCGGCCGCCTTCGAGCGCGGCCCTGTTGTGCCGGCGAAAGCAGGTCGCGATACGGCCGGCCGCAGCGGCTCCAAGGAGCTCAGCGCTTCGCGGCCGGCGCGCCGGCGTCGATCCGGTGCGCGAGATATTCGATTGCGAGCCGATAGCCCTCGATCCCGAGACCCGTGATCACGCCGCAGCAGGCGGCAGCCAGGATCGAGTGGCTGCGCCAGGTTTCCTCCCGCCGATAGATATTGCTGATGTGCACTTCCACGATCGGGCATTCGCACAGCCGCAGTGCATCGAGGATCGGTACGGAGTGATAGCAGAAGGCGGCCGGATTGATGACGATGCCGGCCGCGCGCCGCGCCTCGTGCAGCCAGCCGATCATCTCGTGTTCGGCATTGGTTTGATGACAGACCAGCTCGAGCTTGAACGCTTCGGCGCTGGTGCGGCACAGGGCTTCCACCTGGGCGAGCGTGCTGCGGCCGTAGATGTGCGGCTCACGCTCTCCGAGCAGATCCAGATTCGGTCCGTTCAGCAGATAGATGCGTGCGCTCATCGCCGGCAATCAGCAGTGTGGGAGTAAATACTAGCATAGCGTGCCGCGATCACCGGGCGCCGGCCGAGAGGGACTCGAGTTCGGCCCAGCGAGCGTAGCCGCTTTCGAGTTCGGTTTCGATCGCGGCCAGGCGTCGCAGCTGTTCCTGCAGTGACTGCTGCGCGCCGCGGTAGAGCGAACCGTCGGCGAGCTGCGATTCGATCTGCGCCTTCTCGGCTTCCAGTGTCTGCAGCCGCTCGGGCAGCGCGGACAATTCGCGCTGAGCCTGGTAGGTGAGACGGCCCGGGCGCGCAGCCTCGCGCGCTGTGGCCGCGATCTCGAGCACTGCGGGCGCCGCCGCCTTCGGCAACGGCGTGTCCGCGGATTGCTGCTCGCGGTAGCGGATCCAGTCGCTGTATCCGCCGACGAAGTCGCGCACCACGCCCTCACCCTCGAACACCAGCAGGCTCGTGACCACGTGGTCGAGGAATGCCCGGTCGTGACTCACCAGTAGCAAGGTGCCGGGATAGTTGGCGACGTATTCCTCCAGTAGTTCGAGCGTGTCGATGTCCAGATCATTGGTCGGCTCGTCCATGACCAGCAGATTCGCCGGCCGCGCGAACAGGCGCGCCAGCAGCAGCCGATTGCGCTCGCCGCCCGAGAGGGCGCGCGCCGGGGTGTTGAGCTGTTCGGGGCGAAACAGGAAATCGCGCAGGTAACCGGCGACATGCCGGCCCTGGCCGTTGACGATCACCTGATCGTTGCGGCCGCTGACGTTCTCCATCACGCTCGCATCGAGATTGAGCTGCAACCGCTCCTGGTCGTAATAGGCGATCTCCAGCCGACTGCCCTGGCGTACGGTGCCGCCGGTGGGCTCGAGCTCGCCAAGCAGTGCCTTGATCAGGGTACTCTTGCCAATGCCGTTCGGTCCGACCAGGCCGATGCGATCGCCGCGCATGATACGCAGGGACAGATCGTCGATGACCACGCGCTCGCCGAAGGCGACCCTGAGGTGCTCGGTCTCGAATACCAGCGCACCGGATTCGGCGACGTTGGCGGTTTCGAGCTGCAGCCGGCCGGTGCGCTCACGGCGCGCGCGCCGTTCGGCCCGCAACGCGTACAGTGCGCGTACCCGGCCTTCATTGCGCGTGCGCCGGGCTTCGACGCCCTGGCGAATCCAGGACTCTTCCTGCGCCAGCTTCTTGTCGAACAGTGCCCGATGATCGGCTTCGGCCGCCAGCTGCGCGGTCTTGGCGTGCAGGTAGGCGTTGTAGCTGCCATCGAAGGATTTCAGCTCGCCGCGGTCGAGTTCGACGATGCGCGAGGCCAGGCGGTCGATGAAGGCGCGGTCATGGCTCACGAACAGCACCGTGCCGCGGAACTCGAGCAGCGTGCGCTCGAGCCACTCGATGGTGTCGATGTCGAGATGATTGGTGGGCTCATCGAGCAGCAGGATCTGCGGATCGCCCACCAGTGCCTGGGCCAATAGTGCGCGCCGGCGCGTGCCGCCCGACAATTGATCGAGGCGCGCGTGCGGATCGAGTTGCAGTCGCGACAGCACCGTGGCGATGCGCTGCTCGCTCGACCAGCGCTCGCCGCCGCTCGCCGCCAGGCCGGTGCCCACCCACTGAGCGACCGACACCGGTTCTGACACCTGGATGTCCTGCGGCAGGAAGGCGAGACGGGCGCCAGTACGGACCCAGACCGTGCCCCGGTCGGGCTCGGCCTCGCCGCGCAGCAGCCGCAGCAGCGAGGACTTACCCTCGCCGTTGCGCCCGATCAACGCGACGCGTTCACCCTGCTGCAATTGCAATGAGACCTGGTCGAGCAGCGCACGGGAGCCGTACGCGAGACTGATCCTTTCGAGACGCAGCAGCAGCATGGCCGCATCTTAAACGGCTGCGCTCCCGGCCGCTGGCGGGGCTATCATCGCTGCGGCCCGCATGCCGAACAAAAATCTGGGGATTCGCCGATGTCGTCAACGCAGACTTGGGGCCCGGCGCAGCGTCATGTCGTGATCGCAAGCTACCTGGGCTGGATGCTCGATGCTTTCGACTTCTTTCTGCTGGTGTTCGTTTTCAAGCGCATCGCCGGCGATTTCGGCACCGACGTCAAGGATGTGACCTACGCGCTGTTCCTGACGCTCGCAATGCGACCGATCGGGGCTTTCCTGTTTGGGCGCCTGGCCGATCGCTTCGGCCGGCGGC
>Ga0182024_10008351_pt1 | contig 21881 bp, 25 predicted proteins | sample P32metaG_FD_120480 | JGI IMG/M metagenome (GOLD analysis project Ga0182024, IMG submission 120480) | Permafrost microbial communities from Stordalen Mire, Sweden - P3-2 metaG (Illumina Assembly) | ecosystem: Environmental > Terrestrial > Soil > Wetlands > Permafrost | place: Sweden: Stordalen...
GGCCGGTCGCGCATGCGCGAGATCGAGATGGCCGCTGCCAGTACCATGCAATAGAAGAAAAATACCTGAAACGACTTCACACTTTCCCACAGGCTATGATCGCGGAGGTACCCCATCTCGCGCGTGAAGTGATAGTAGGCGTTTCCGAGACCGACGGCAGCAAAGATCGCAATGGTCATGCGAAGCTTGCCCCACCTGGCCGGCAAGCGATGATAGGCGGGGAAGAAAAAGAAACGAACTACCAATTCCTTGTAATAGAAGTAGTAGCGATTGAAGAAATCCGCGACCGTCCTGGACGAGAGCGGCCTATACGTGTTTCGGAGCGCTTCAAATCCCGCCATCCGGCAACAAGCGATAATGCGGTGTCCCCAGATCGAGATATCGAGCAGCGTGCGGAAAAAGTTCAGTATCACGCACTCCCAGCAGACAAGCGAGGACAGCGGCGTGTGCACCGTGCTGAGATAGAGCGCCCTGTCGTAGGCAGGAATTCCGAGGTAAGCATGGAAGAACCAGGTGTAGGCCGACAGAAACAGTGAAAGCAGTATCGACCAGACAAGCAGTTTTAGTCCCTTCAGCTGCGTGATGGCGAGTTGTTCGGCGTCCTTCGCTTCGATTTGTCGCAGGCAAGCCGGACCATTCGGAAATGGCGTGTTGGTCGATCCCCAGAACGGACGAAGTGATCCAAGCTCGAGCCCAAACTTATGGAGCGGCTTCGGATCGTGATTCAACAGGACATACCCGATGAACCAGACATAGGTGCCCAGAACAAGCGTGAATTCCCATAGAAGAGTAGAAAGCCGGTGATGGCGATGCACCGGCAGCCAACAACAAATCAAAATCAGGCTGGTAAACCCGCCCAGAAGAAACAGGAGTGCGTGGCGGCCAATTGGAGTAACTTGCCGGGCGGCCATCCACACCAGAATGTCTCCCCCGATGAGCACGAGCGCAACCAATCCAAGTGCGCGCAAAGGATGATCCGCCTGCATCCAGAGTATGGCCCCGGTGTAGAACAGGGTTCCAATGCTCACAGTCAGATGGCGCCACTTTGGGAGAAACGTTGTCAGGGCGAGGCACGCGATCACGGGCCAACTCTGATGATCGGTCAAATACAGGAGCAGCCCGAACACCATCAAGAGAGCCAGTTTTCCGAGCGATGTTTGTACGAGGGAAACGACGGAAGGATAGGTTTCAATTCGCGGAATAATCCGAAAAGACCGCAGGCGGGCGCTTGGAAATCCTTCCGATACGCCGGTGATAGCTGTAGCTTGTTGGCTCATAGCCCCGTGAGTACTACTAGAACTCCCTTTTACAAGTACCGTAGAGGGAGCAATTTAGCTAGGATCTCCTGGGTTGGCTGAAAACCCCCTCAATCTAGAGGTGGAGTGAGTAGCCCGGGGACTAAGTTCAGGAGAAGTTCGAAAAACTTATATCACAGCTGGGAGAGTTTAGCTTTCGGATTCTTTGGAGACCTGGCGGCAGATCGAGTTGGAAATTACGAACGGAAAGACGAGCCCGCTGGCGCGCAGGGAAATGCCGATCACGGTCGAGACCGATTGCCGTTGGAGACGTTGGACTTCAGCCATCTTGGCTACCCAACGGACATCGCCTGTGTAGACTCTTTCTCTGAAGCTGGTACAAAACTCGGGCTAACCAGAACTGCCGGGAAGGAATTTAGTGCAGTGGAGGTCCCTATGACTACGGCGAAGCCAATCCTCAACTTCAAGACTCGACTGATCTTTTGGGCCCTAGGAGCTGTTCTGGGCTTCTCGCAAGCCTGGACTTCCAGATTCGATGCCATCGATTACACCGTTTCCTATCTTGATATGGGCTCCTATTTTTTCCATGGGCATCACTGGGCGATTATCAACGGATTTTGGAGCCCGTTGTATGCTTTGTTGTTCGGTTTAGCCATCGCTGTGCTTAAGCCTTCGATGTACTGGGAATATCCGACCGTACACCTCGTGGTGTTCATCATTTTTCTATTCACAATGACCTGCTTTGACTATTTTCTTAGGCAATTGATGAAGCTTCGCTCCGATTTCGAACCGGAGGCAAACGGTTCCCCCGAGCCGGGCTGGGTGTGGATCACGATCGGCTACACGATATTCCTGTGGTGTTCCCTGCAATTTATCGGAGCGAACAAAGAAACTCCCGACATGCTTGTCGCAGGATTCTTCTATCTCAGTTGTGGATTGCTTGTGATGATCTGGACTGGACTTGCAAGATGGGGTGCGTTCCTGGGCCTTGGTTTGACGCTTGGACTGAGTTACTTGACGAAGTCTGTCACTCTGCCGATTTCTCTGTTGTTTCTCGTGGCTGCGGCGCTGGTAGCAAAGCAGAAAGCTCGCTACGTCGTCATTTCTGCAATCGCGTTCGTCACAATTGCGGCACCTTTCATCGCAGCACTTTCGACCCAGCAGGGGAAATTCACATACGGAGAATCAACAACCTACGACTATGCCGTGACCGTCAACGGAATTCCCCATCATCACTGGCAGGGGGATCCTGAGATGCCGCTCGCGCATCCTGCACGCGAGATTTTTGCGGCGCCCGCAACCTTTGAATTCCGAGAGCCGTTCCAGGGCACCTATCCACCGGAATACGATCTCACCTATTGGTACCAAGGCGTCAAGCTCCAGGTTCACTTTCTCCAGGAGTTCAAGGTATTCGGATCCAATGTGCTTTATGAGTTTGAAACAATTTTCTGGTCGCTGAATGGAATCTTGCTCGCGACGCTTTTTCTTGCGGCCTACCAGACTGGTCGCGGCTGGCTGATTCTAAAGGACGTGCGTCGGTTCTGGTTCCTCATCCTTCCGTGCGTCGCTGCGGCAGGACTGTACGCCCTGGTGTATTACAACGCTCAATATCTCGCTGCCTCTTTTGTGGTGCTGTGGCTGTGCCTGTTCTTGAGCACTGTTTCTGCACCGAAATCCCGATTGCTTTCAGGAATTGCCGTTCTTCAATTTGTGATGTTCTTTGGCCTATTCGGTGTTCCGTCGTTACTCCACGTGCTCCATATCCACGCGCACCGCTCCCAGGCGCCCGAAACCGCATCCTTTCAGCAGGTAGCCGAGCAGGCCGCAAGGATGGGGCTCAGGCCTGGTGACGAAATTGCCTCTCTGAACGCGTCCAATACGGGAATGGCCATGTGGGCCCATCTCGCGCGTGTTCAAATTATTGCCGAGGTCTACTATTGGCCCGGGCACGCTGAAGCAGCGATGAACAACTTCTGGAATGCGGATCCTGTGACTCAGGAAAAGGTAATTGAAAAGCTTTCCCAAACCGGGGCCCGAGCAATTGTATCGCAGGATACGCCCAGTGGCGCGGGGACGGGTCGTTGGTTGGAAATTGGGACAACAGGCTACTATCTGTATTGGCTGAAACCGTCGGGCACGAGTTAACAGAAGTAAAACTCGGGATTGGAACACCTCTTGTGCCAACCCGGGTTGCTTTCCATCCTGGCTTCGCTGCGCTCCTGCCGCCAGTTGAGGTCCTAATGCACGGGACGAGCTCGGTTGCGATTGACGGTTAGGATAATGGACGCCTCGTCGGGTACAGCACCGCTCACGAACCGTGTCGCGTCGCCTGCGACGTGCACGGTTGCTTCCGCTTTGCCGCACTTCACGTAAATAAGATCACGGTCGTCTCCGCGTGCTTGGAGGATGCAGCTCGAAGGTGTTGGTGGGTCGCTTAGAAACGAGCCCTCCTGCGGTCCCAAGCAGTACTGATCACTAATCAGCGATTCGACCGAAGCTCCAAAATCGCGTTGCTGAAAGTCCTCAGGGAGCACTCGAGGCAAGCTCAGGGCATGCGTCACAACGAGGCCGGGTATTCGCGCGGGGGTTGAGGCCCCAAATCGTTCATATTCTTCCTTGCGAAACCGCTCCGGCGCTCGGTGGTCACCGGTAAGAAATAGCAGGCCGTTTTGGAAAAAACCGGCCGCCATGAGCTGATCATAGAGGGCCCCAATTTGGGCATCCACTTCCCGTACCACTGGCTCTTCCCCATCTGCTCGACCACCATTCTGGTCGGTGAAGGGACGGTGGCTCCAAAACGTCTGAACGGTCAGAAAAAAAGGCTTGTCCTTGGCCATCCCGGACACCTCTTGCTCGGCCACGTTGTACAACAATCGGTCTGGCACGGAATTGAACGGGCCTCGGATTTTCTGCACGACGAAGCGCGGATCACTTATCCCCACAACCTTCTGGAAGCCCATGGCTTTTAACCACTTCTCCTGCCCGATAAACGACGTGTCGCCTCCTGCGATGAATTCCGTCATATAGCCCTGCTGGTTGAGTTCTCGCGCGAGCGGTTGCGGCACATCGAGGTAGTCGGTAAGCATCGGGGCTCCGAACGGGTTGTAGGCGGTGTGCTCCGGTACAAATGGAAACGTCCTGCCCAGCGTCGACACCAACCCTCCCATCGTCGTCCACCCGTTCGCGTAAAAGTTGGTGAGAGCTGTCTCTTGCCTTGCGATCCCGTCAAGCCGCGGCGTCCAGTCCTCTATTCCCGAGTAGTAGTGTGAGTCGTAAGCCGACAAGCTCTCGACAATCAGGAGAATCACGTTGAGCCGGCGCGCTCGGCCGGGGTGGCAAGCCTCCCCTGGCTGCTGGGCCAAAACCCCTGCTCGGAACGCGTCGCTAAAGTTGGTCTTGATGAAGAAACCCTCGTTGCGTTCGAAGAAGTTCTGGTACAGAAACCGGTCCCAGAAGGAGAAGACGGTAAACGGAAACGGCACCAGCGACACGGCCACCAGCAACACTGCGATCGCTGCCAGGAGACGACCCCGAAGGGGCGAGCGCACTGGCTCCGCCAAGACCTTATAGCAGGCACGCACGATCGGTAGGGCAACAACAACGCCGATCGCGATCCACCGCCGGTGATGCCTGAGTATGTGCAGGCCAGATCGAACGAGCGATAGCCCCCCGCGCCATTCCGGGGCGAACGTTATGATGTCGGCGACATATAGGCGGGTATTAAAGAACTGGTAGACGACCGCGTCAATCGCATACACGAGCACAACGAGTAGGGACGCGGCCAGACACAGCTTGCTGAGTATGGTTGCGAACGCTCGGCGCACTCCAACGGGACTGTTCCAGCGAGCCGCTGCGGATCCAGCGGCGTAGAACAACAGCATGAGGGCAAAGATCGCAGAATCATGCTGAATCATCGCGAGCAAGAGTCTCGGGCCTCTCGCTGCCGGCTGCATTACCTTGAACTTGTAGAATAGCAATGCTGCGAACACTAGAGCGATCGTGAAATCTGGTCGGGCAATCACTCGGCCCATAACTGAAACAATCCGCTCACGCTGTCCGTTCTTGCCAGTTGCTTGATTCATAGGGATTTGGCTTTGAGCATCTGGTCGGCTTTCGAGTTTGTGCCGATCCTGGGAAGCAGATGCGAAAAAGGCGCAAATTGGATGTTTCGAAGAGCTTTCATGATGACTCCGGACCAAGCCTTGCGAAATTCGCAGGCTCTATCCAGTATAGCGGGTTAGCAGCCCCCGCAAGCCGTGTGTGACGCATTGATTACACGTGACTTGGGGCCGGCCGCCTGGCAGTGTCCGGAAGATTGGCCGACAGCACTTGCTGCATATCTTCGGATTAAAGAAACCAGAGAGGAGATCGGCAAAAGATGTCAAACCGCGGTTTCCGGGACGTCTGAACGACCGCGGATTGGCTCAATGCCTGGGCAGCGGGCCATCGGTAGGATAAGCATTTTCTTGAAGATACCGACAAAAAAGACCGTTCCTAGGATCGACCGTGAACCGGTTGTCGGCCGCCTCAGGCCAGGAAAAGTCGCTTTGCGGTGGCCCTGTTCTCAAGGCCAGCCCACAGACACAGTACCGCATCGATCAGACCAACTGCTACTCAACTCTGCGAACGAGATGATGCGCTATCCAGTTGGTTCCACGCGTTCGGAGGTCAGTCACTCAAATAATCCGGCACGGATTCTGCTCGGACGCCAAACCACTAGTGCACGGTTTCGGTCAGGTTCGTGGGCGGCAGCGGAATCGTAGGAGCACTTGCTGACGCAGTCCCGTGGAAGGTAACGACGCTGGTCGCCGGAAGGGAGTAGGAAAATGCTCCGCCAGAAACATCAGCATTTACTTGGTCAACCAGATCAACGCTCGTCGATGTAACCGTTGGCGTTACCGAGGTTACAGACGGAAATCCAGAAAGTGAGAAACTTACATTAGCCGGAGATGAGTTTTGGTTTATAGCGACAATGGCGAAATTCCCCGACGACGTTTCCTTGAACGCCGTTACATAAATTCCAGGAGCGGGGCTCACGGTCGCGTCAATTCTTACCCATCCATTGCGAACGAACTTGCTCCAATTCCCCACGACGTAATATCGTTGTGCGGGCACATCGGTCGAGCTGGTGAGCCCGTCGTTGCAGTCCGGTAGAGCGTGGCTGGTCTCGGCGGCGAGATTCCAATACTGCCACGAGCTACCGCCTGCTACCGTGACGAAATCGTGGATGTTGTGCGCCCATACCAGGGCATCGGCCATGCTGCCGTCAAAGGTAGAGGCTCCTGAATCCGTGGTGCAAGGGCCGTTGAAGCCGCCCTGTACTTCTGTCATCCACACCCGTTTACCGGCAGCAGAGCTGGGCGGTGGCGTGTATGTAGTGCAGCATTGCTCAGTTCCTACGAACCCAAAACCGTCCACGCTGCCCGTGCCGTAGCCGTGGCCGGCGACATTCGTGACGAACGGCTTGCAGCTGGTGTCGTTCATGCACGGAGTCACATAGTCTGTCGTGAACCATTCGACGCCCTCGCCAAGTGTGATCGGGATTGAAAGCCCCGCAGCAGCAAGACCAGGCTGAAGATAGGAGGCAACGAAAGTGTCAAGCGCAGCTGCAGTCGTCCCTGTATTGTTCGGCTCATTCATCGGTGAGATCGTGGCGATCGGAACGCCCTGCGCTATAAAATACTGGGTCTTTGCGACCATGTAAGCCGCTTGGCTCGCATAGCTGCCAGAGTCAAGTTGAGGGCCGTTGAATGACAGGAACACCTTGGTGCCACGCGCGACAGCGAGCAGCAGTGTCGGCAGATCCGGTGCGCTCGCTGGAACTGTGTTGTCCTGAATTCTTATGTACTCGAGCCCGATATTCCCTGTGATGCAGCTGCCTGTCGTCACCGAGAAGAAGCAGTCTGCCTGCGCTGCCGTCAGGTTCGTGTTGCGCTCGTTGTAGCCGGTAGAGGCGCCCCATCCGTCCATCGTCTGATATGTTGTTGTCCAAGTAACCGTCGCGGACTGTCCAAAGAGGGACGAAGTCACTGTCAGCATTAAGAACGATAAGAATAGACTTTTCATTCTAATATTCCTAAGTATCTGTTTCTCCGCTCCAACCAGCCTCTCGACCAAGGCTTGACCTGCCGAAGACCGCGAATCAATTGTTCAGGATCCGAGATCACCTTCCGCAGTCGCGATGCTCCTGTTCTCAGTCACAACAACCCAACAAGCCCGAGACAGCGAGGTCTTGATTACTGCACTTCTGAGTCCAACCTAACACCCAAACTTGCCGGGAAACTACTGTCCTGAAGGGAGCATATGACTGGTCGATAGTACAGGAGAGAACCCTGTACCGAAGGACAGTGGAGTTCCCCATGCCATGTAAATGTGCACGAGGATTCGCGAGTGCGCTTCGATTTGGGACAGCAAACTGACAGTTCGTCCAGGAATTCTGACCAAACAGCTTATGTTCAACTGGGTTCCAAAATTTCAGGCCAACTCTCAAGACTGCTGGGAGAAAGGCCCAAGGAAATCAGCAACCTCAGTATTTTGGATCGGGCTGTAACCTAAATGCGCATCCTAGGGGCTAAGGTACAATCATGAACACTCAAAGCAGTCTTTCGGGAAACGATTTCAGGGCTGAGGAACAGGATTCCGTATATCTGTTCGGCGGTTTAGTTTCAATGCGTGCAGTAGACGGCGGCAGATTTATGGAGACGGAAGTCGCGTTCTTTCACTGTCAAAGTTCAGTTGCGCGACTCGAATGTTTCGAAAGCCCCGAACCCCTGACGCTCAATTCTTCTTCGTTCTCCTTCTGATTGCAATATCGCAATACATGTCCGCTTGCAACGCGAATCCCACAACTTCAAATCCTTGATTGACCACAAGGTCGTTGACTACGGGAATGACACCATAATAGCAGTCATCGTAGTGGCTATACTTGATGTAGTCGTTGAAAACGAGAATGCCTTCTGGCTTGATTTTCTGCTTTGCTAAATTAGCATCTCCCTTCACTGACTCATAGTCATGTCCAGCGTCAACATAGATCATGTCGAATGTATGGTCCGCATATCTTGCAAGAACCTCACAACTATCGCCCTGTTCACACTTCACCTGCTGACTGCGCTCGGCAAATCGTCTCATGTAGAACTCTCGATGTGACATCCCCTGAAATCTCTCGGCGGAATTCTTATTCCAAATGACTGGTACGGTATGCAAATCGAATCTGTCGATAGCAACAAAAATCTCTGGTTGAATGGTGCGGAGGATGAAATCGGAAAAGTCACCATACATAACACCGACCTCTGCAATTGCCCCGCCCTTTAACTCGGGAGCCAGATATTTCACTAGGCTATCTCGACCGGCGAAAAGTTTTGCGTTTTCAACGTCTGACGGTTCGAGCTGGGGATATTGGAATAACTTCTGTGGCTGCTGACTCGCAGGAACGTAACGCCGGGTGAAACGCCTGCTTATCTTCGAGATAAGACCACGCATCATCCCAGGAGATTCCCACAGCGGTAAGTAATCGGTCAATAGATGCTGTTCAGCGCCCGATTTCGGGGAGGCTGAATCAAGTAAAGTCATGCTGCGGCCCAGACACAAGGAACTGCCGGCGGGCCTGGGTGGACAAATATTGTCTGCTATCGAAATTCTCGGGATCAATCTGCGGTGCAACCGTCCTGAAGGACAGTTCTAAACCGCGCACTATTAAATCCATGATATGGTCGACCGAACGCAATGGGAGATGTGCATGCTATGCAAGAATGCAGGCGGGTTCCGACCGCGCTTCGAGAACCAAAGACAATCGGAATCATTGAAATAACAAATCATCAATGGTATAAAATCTCGATAGTATCGGTTATGTCATCGAGGCAAAGGGGCCGCGAGCGATGTTAGGGCTACCTGTACATTACTTGCTGAAGCATCCGATCCAAGGCATGGCGGAGCTGGCATCCGATCCACTGGAAGTCTGGACCCGAATCGAAGAATCCTACCTGGCTAAGCGCGAGCAGCGCGGACCTCAGTGGCTATACGAATCCGATGAAAATTGGGAACATCGGTTCCACAACCGCCTCGGCGTTCCGTGGCCATGTGCGTTGCTTCCGGAATATTGGGCGATCTGGGGCGAGGTAGTAAGAGACTTGGAAGCAAAAGGGATTCACGCCGGTCCTCAGAGCTTCGGTTCTTGGAACGACGGGGATGCCGGACTCACGCGAACGATATGGTGTTTGACTCGTCACCTGCGACCGGAAAGGGTTGTCGAGACAGGAGTGGCTCACGGCCTCACCTCGCGCTTCATTCTCGAGGCGCTCGAAAGGAACGGAAGCGGACATCTTTCGAGCATTGACCTTCCGCCCATCGAAAGATATCGGCAGTTGGAAGTGGGGGCGGCAGTCGGCAACCGCTACAAGGATCGATGGTCTTACATCAAGGGCTCAAGCAGGCTTCGCCTTCCCAAACTGCTTGACCGGCTTGGCGAGATTGATCTGTTCGTTCACGACAGCCTGCACAGTGAGCGCAACGTTCGCTTCGAGCTGGATCTGGCATGGGCGCACCTGAGGCCCGGCGGCGCAATCGTTGTCGACGACATCGATGCGAACCGGGGTTTCCGCTCCTTTAACCAAACTTTTTCCGGTCATCAGTCCCTGATTTGCGAGGCTGAGCCGCTGCGCCCGGATCTCAGGCGCTTCAACCAGAAGGGACTGTTCGGAATCATCCTGAAAGAGCCGGCTGCCCCGCTCTAGCTTTCGCTTCTTCGAGCGGCCCTCGCCATTTTTCCTTACTGCTTCGTCAGAAGAAAGCCACTGGCGACCAGAGCGTCCACACCGGAGCAGAAATAGCTCCGCACCGCGTCGCGCGGCGTGATGACCAGTGGTTCGCCGAACAGATTGAATGATGTGTTGACGAGAATGGGAGCCGGTCCCTCTTCGCCCATCCTCCTCAGCAATTTCCACAGCAGCGGATTGCTGTCCGATGTCACCACGTGCAGCCGCGTGAGGCCTTGCTTCGATACGAAGCCTGATGCTGGCGAAGCAAGAAGTTCTCGTGCCTTCGGTTTTGCCGTGGCCATGGTGGTCATGAAGCGCCCGTTGGGTGAACAATCGAAATATTCGGCGCAGTCTTCTTCCGGAATTGCCAGTGCGAACGGCCGAAACGATTCATGGTGCTTCACCTAGTCGTTCAGGTTTTCCAGCACGTACTCGGCCAAGGGAGAAGCGAACAGGCTGCGATTACCAAGAGCGCGGGGTCCGAATTCGGCCGCTCCTTGAAACCAGGCGACGATTTTCCCAGCTTTCAGAAGCTGTGCGGCCTCTTCGATTTTCCGATCGTCGGTATCAAACCACCGGTAGGTGGCCTTGCAATTGTCGAGCACCTGCTTAACCTCTTCGTTGGAATAGGCGGGGCCCTAATAGAGACTGGTCATTGGGGCGACGCGTGGGCGGTTCAGTACCTGGTGCCACATGAGCCACGCGGCTCCGAGTGAAGTTCCTTCGTTTCCCGCTGTAGGTTACACAAACGTTTTTTCAAAGCCGGTTTGTCTCTCGACGGCAGCGACCAGCAAGGGATTCAGAAACAGACCGCCGGCGAGGCACAGGCATTTCGTTCCGATCTGATTGCGAAGCGATTCAAGCCATTCGGTTAGAACCAGCTCGGTCGCTTTCTCAAGACTGCTCGCAATGTTCATCCCCCGCTGAATCGTCGGCTCTTGTGTGAAGGACTGTGTCTCGGCGTCGCACGGAATACCGAGCCGTCGATAGAATTCATCGCTGAAGGACAGTTTTCCAGCGAAGTCGCGCTGGAAATACCTTGTGTTCAGGTGCGGCGGGCCCATCGGGCCGCTCCGCAGTAGTTCGACAAACAAATCCGCAAACTCCGGTTCGCCTGAAGGACTCAACCACTGCTGCAGCCGGGTCATGCTCGGTCGCCGAAGCCCAAGTAGAAACATGCTATTGCCGATTCGACGTTCTGGGCATATGTGTCGGAATTACACCTTGCGCGGGATGCAATTCGAACGACTCAACATGTGCCGGTTGTAGGTCCGTATAAGTCCTGTTTTGGTCGGTGGACTCAGGGTTTCGTGCTGAAGCGCCATAGGTAAGACTTGTCCGTCAGAATGACCTCAGAACAGCAGGGATCGATTGTTTGATAGCCCACGAAAACACCGGGACGACTGGGCGCGAGTTTCAATTGACGGACATTGGAATGCTGGGGGTGTCCGTTGAGGCGTATAAGATCTTCAATATGGCATTCGCAGTTCTTCGGTGCGAACGGAGCCTTGGCGCGAATCAGGGTCGCATGGATGTCGGAATAATCGCTCGCGACGTATCGCCCGGGGGAAGCACGTGAGCCGCAAAATGGCCCTCGATATAGACGTTGTCGTTATCGGTGAAGTAGCATCTTTAAAAGACAGGGTTGATTGAGCCTCTCAGCCATGCCCGGTGCCTAGTGGATTCCTTGCCTGTTCATTTTTTCTGTCATCCTCTGGCTTTTGATTTCACTCAGACCTCCCGGAGAAACCGTTCTCCACTGGTTACGCCGCGCGATCCTCATCGAAGCCGCATACCTCGCGATCAGCTACATTTTGATTCATGCGAAGTTCTCCCTGTTTGAATCCTTGCTTGGCGGTGTCCTGACTGCTTTCGTTGTAGAGAGAATGATTCCCGGAAAAAAGTGGTGCTTTTCGACGTCCGCGTGGAACGCAAAGGTTGCGGAACAAGAACTGCGAATGGGCGAGAACCCAAACACTTCCAAGAACGAGCTGGACCGCGTCGTTCGCTTTTCAAGGGGTGGTAGGCAGAACTGATACTCTGGAAGTTGTTGAGAAGGCCAGGAACAGGGGCGAGTGCGCTCAATCGCCGCGATGGGACTTGCTTGCCAAATAGAAAGCGTCGACTTCGCCTGCGAGGATGTGGATAAGGACCGAACCGCGTCCCAGGTTATCTGATTTCAAAACAATCCCGGCTCGGCGGATTCCAGTAGGCTGTGGCTTGTTGTTGGCCAAAGGATCTCGCGAAAATCGTCCGTCCATACTCCTGCCCTTACCTGCGGAGCAGGTGTTCGCGTGACTTGGGCGGCGTTCGACCTCAGAATCTCAGGTCTCCGAGCACGAGCATGGCGAATCCCAGAACGGTTCCCATCACCACAGCGAGCACGATCCAGTTCCAGAGCCGAGGGCGCGATTTTGGCAGCCCGAGCATGTAAATGGACAGATCCGTCTGGCCGAAATGGTTCGCATGGCGCCTGCGTCCGGCGGACTTTGCTGTCATCTCAAGTTCCTGAGGGGCCGTGTGCTGTGAGTCGAGATTCGAAAGGGACCGAGTGTTCTAACAGCTCTCTGTTAGGTCGCTTCAGAAAAGTGATATCTATCAAAACCGAGGAATATACACAAGCCGTAATGGTTCTTATAAGGTTATGGTGGCATCTCAATACTACGTATTTCTACGTACTCGCGGAGTTAAGGCGTAGCCGTTGAATCCGGTCGAATCACCGCTCAACAGGAAAATTCGCTTGGACGATTCATTCGGTAAGCGGCCATGTGGAGTACTAGAAATCAAACGACTGTTGCCCAGGTGCGGACATATTTTCAGCGTCGCACCTGCGCGTCATATCCAGAATTGACCGGCATTTCCAGATGACCAGATCGCTGTTTGCCCTGCGCCAGGCAACCATCGCCGGACCTGGCGGCTGTACGCTTCATACTCTGGTCCGAGGGCTGCTACCAGCGTGGGTTCCTGGTACAGCACCGCTAGGAGGTGAGACACGAGAAGGAAAACGCCCGCCTAGACCAGGAGCGATAGTGCCCGGTAGAACAGCGCCGCCCCAGCCAAAAATAGTCCCGCACCAATGTACATCGGATTCCGGACGAACCGATAAGGTCCTCGAATCACCAGCCGGCGCGGCGGGTCAAAAGGAAGCCGGCGTTCCCCTTCCGATCAGTAGGAACGTAAATATACAGGACAACGCTATCAATACACCCGCGCTCCCGACAATCATCCCCACCCTCTGAGGCACCTCCATTGCTGCCAGGCGGACGATGCCGGACCAAGATAGGGCGCGGGTCGGCAGATAGATGAGCAAGAACCCGACAAAAAAAGTCGAGTACGTAATCGCACGGAAGGTAAGAAACAGAAGTTTCATTGCTCCACGATCCTGCTCGCTCGCGGCTACTGCGCCGGCGCTGGAATCCGCTTGATGCCTTCCTGGGACGATGGCGGCGGAGGCGGGTTTAGGTCGGGAGCGACGAACGATCGACTCTGGGCATGTCGGGTTGACGGACAGCCACTGCTCGACACGAAGATAACAACGGCCAAGACGAGTGCCGCTCCCGCGAGGAACCTCATTTTGGGATTGAGCCAGCGCACCATCGCGAGCCCGATGACGGCCAGCGCAATCAGTCCGACCAAAAGGCTCAATTTAGGCGGCACAGTTTCCTCCCTGCCCGACTACCGTTCAACTTCATTCTATTCCCGACATCCTTTGGCCGTTGCCCGGAGTTTACTCCTGTATGCCTCCACCAGATCTCTCGCGAAATTGTCTGCGCGCGCAGGCAGCGATCACCACTGGGACAGGAAGACTCCATACCCCAGGCCTCCCCCAAGGTGTCCCGCATTGAACAGCATTATTTCCACCCGAGTCTTACCGTAGACAAATGGCAAATGAGAGCGACAGAAACCGCCAAGACGACGCTTCATTTGGCGGCGACGCCAAAGAACTGGCCGAGCCTCGCACGGCGGCATCGGCTGGGAAAACTCCGGAAACATCCACGGCAGTTAAATGTCGGTTCCACCCAGAGGAATGCGTGTACAACCGAGATACGAAAGAACTCGGCCTGGTCAGGGAAGTCTATGAAAAGGATGGCGTTATCATGTGCGGAGTGTGGCTTCCCGCGACGCCCAACTCGCTGCGATGGGGCCACTTTGTCTCCGACTGGGTTGAAGATGTTCTAGAGCCGTCCGATAAAATACTGGTGCGGTCGGCTCGTTCGCCAGACGCGTCGTAGAGACTCCTCAGTAACACTGCCCGTCCAATTGGATGAGTTCGAGAAACTCGTGCATAGCCTCAATGATTTCTGGCTGACAAAGGTTGAGTTGCCGCAGCTCACTTTGAGCGATTAAGTAAGGGATCAAACAAGACTGTTTTCGCGGTCAAAGCGCCCCCCGGCGCAAATCCAGATAAACGATGCAGAAGCCCCGCGCTTGTTCGATGATCGAGCCTATCAGGGCTGGCAATGACTTCGCCTAACGCGCGCTAACCACGCGCGCGATTGCGAGGTAGCTGCGCATGAGTATTTTCGTCGACGTGGTCGAAGAAATCCGTTGAGGAAGGTTCTAGATTTCCTTCAGCAACTCGTCAATCTGGAAGGGCGCCTACCTCCGATCAAGCGCCGACGACCGGCGGAAACCGGGGCCGAAGGCGACCAGAATTCCAACACGCAGAGAGGGAAAGGAACTCGACTAGAAACGCTAGGGTATCGAACAGACTTTCGTGTGACCCATTGCGCAGCGGACGACAGTAGCCGAACCTGTTAGGTGCCTGATACGCCATCGACGCTCCCATAGCTTGAAAACTGGCGACCGGAAGGTGAAAACGAATGTCTTGCCCACAAGCATCGGAGGTTAGAGATCGGAAATCTCGCTTAGGTTCTTTCAATATGCGTTCGGACCTTGCGAAATCGTGGATTGCGGGCCAGAAATTCCAATGCGGGATGGCCTTTCCCGATTTGAATTCTCAAATCGGGACATCGGAAGCTGTGTGCCGTTAAGTCTCTTATAATCTGAATGAGAAACGTCCTGGTTCGGTATCGGAATGGGTAGCCAAATGCATTGGATGATTGAGTCGGTCGCGGTCCAAACGGTCCGCAGCGCTTTGTGAATGGGGAGGAAGGGGCCTGTTCACTGGGTAGCACGGGTCGTTACCACCTGCCTCTGAGAGGGAAGTTGGACGGATGACCACGCGGTCCGGTCTCGCCTGGCCCGGATCGCAGGAACGCGACTTGGAAGGGCGGTTGTTCCCAAGCATCCGCCCTTCATTCACTCACTCGTATTCGAGCTTGTCAAAATATAGCCAGCGTCCCGACGAAGTCCCGATGGATGCGCGACCTGGATCTGCGGACCTGGATTCGATCCCACTTGAGAAATGCGCGGTTACGTCGTTCGGTTGCGACCTTTGATTGCGTGGAGCAGGAGATAAACAGTGACCGAGCCAGCCCACGATCGATGTGGAAAAAGTGGGACCGATATTGACGCGAGTCGGCGGATCGACTACATGCTGAAGGACCGCACCAGAGTTTGTGATTCTTGCTTCGTTAGAGGAACAGTGAGCCCAACCCGGTTCCGAGGTAATCTGACTCATCCGGATTTAGGACGTGGTCGGCGAGCAGAGCATCGATTTCGGGAAGCAGGGCCCGACAGATGTTGACCTCAAGCGCTTCTGTCGCGAGATTTTCAAATGGACGAGCCTCTGAACCAGGATCACGACGGGTCGCGGCTCCGTTTCACCATATTCTGCTCGCACAAGCCAACCGTAGCCTCCCAGCGTACAAACACAACCACTCCTAACCGGGGGCCTGATAGAACCGGACCGCGTCGACCGCGGACCAGCGAGCGCTACGCTCCGGAAGGATCTTGGTCGTCAGGTGTTCACGAGCCTGCTACGAACCGCGAACCGAACGGGCTCGCTCAAGCTCCCGAAGTTCATTTTGTGCATGATGTGATGGCGGTGGCTCTCGATCGTTCGCCTGGGTACTCCGAGTGCCGCTGCGATTTCGTTGTTACTTCCTCCGTTTGCCAGACGCCGCACGACCTCGCCTTCACACGGGGTGAGGAGCAGGTCGGGCATTTCGGATTGTCTAGGCGCACCGCGCCGAATTCCATCGCCGGGCTGGGACTCTAGAAGCGTGTGAAGTCCTCTCCGTACGACAGGATGGTCGTCGTCTACGACGAGGATTCGATATGGTCAATCAGGCATTCTTTGAAGACTGAGCGGCCTTCGCCCCGAGCCGCCCAGCGCGCGGCATCTTTCTGATAGCCTCGGTTTGATCTTCCAGGGCCGCGTTTTTCGTAGGCGGATTGGGCTGCGCGAGAGGCAGTATGGCTCGGATTGTGGTCCCCTCGCTCGGACCGCTCACGATCTCAAGGATTCCGTTTAGTTGCTTTACACGTTCTCGCATTCCCGCGATTCCGACACCGCGTGACACCTGCGAGTCTCCACCGGAGCCGATTGCCGGGATTCCCCGCCCATGGTCCTGTACCTCGGCGCGGATCTGTCCGTTTTGACACGACAGATGAATCTTCGCAGTCCGGCTTCCGGAATGGAGATGCGCGTTCGTGAGCGCCTCTTGGACGATCCGGAATACAGTCGTTTCGATTTCCTGAGAATGCCTTCCAAAATCCTCCGGAACGTCCACACTTACTTCAATCCCACTCCGCTGCGCGAAGCCTTTCGCATACCATTGCAGGGCCGAAGCCAGTCCGGTTTCGTCCAGCAGCGAAGGATGCATCAAATACGAGAGCGTCCGCACCTCCTTCACGGCCGTATTGGCAAGGTCGATTGAGGTCTCCAGGAGGTCATGCGCACGATCGACCCTTTCCGGCAACTCACGTCTCAGGCGTCCGAGGACCATCTTCAATGCCGCGAGGCTCTGTCCCGCGGATTCATGTAGCGTGCGCGCCACTTGGCGGCGCTCGTCGTCCCGCGCGCGCAAGAGTTCCTGGGAAAGACGGCGTAATTCCTCTTCCACTCGCGTCTGGTTTGTAATGTCCTGCATGACGCCGATCGACCGTTCCGTCCGTCCGCCCGTCCACTCCCGGTGTTTGGACGGCCCTTACAGAGTGGACTCGGAACGTACCGTCAGGCGTGCGGTAGCGCACAGTGAATTCAAACGGTTTGCAGTCTTGGATTGCGCGATTGGCGATTTCGCGAGCCCGATCTCGATCCTCCGGATGCACCTTCTCCCAGAAACTCTCGAGGTCCCAGTCCGCTTCAGACGCAAGACCGTACACGTGCAGCAAGTGGCTGGACAGGACGGTCTGTCCTGTCTTGAGGTTGTACTCCCAGCTGCCGGAATTTGTCATCTGCTCGGCCTGCGACAACACGGCTTCGCTTCTTCGCAATCGCTCTTCTTCCTGTTTCCTCTCGGTCACGTCCTGCGACATCCCTCGGATTCGCACCACACGCCCGGCATCATCGGTTACGCCAATGGCGCGTGAATGAAAGATACGCACGCTTCGGTCCGTCCTTATGAAGCGCAACATGTTACTGAGCGGCAGTCTCTGAGTGCGCATCTGGTTGGCATCGCGTATCGCGCGGTCGCGATCATCCGGATGGATCATGCGAATCCCGCTACCGTAAGGGACAGGCCCCGTTTCCGGCGCCAGGCCGAGCATGCGGTAGAAATGCGTTGACCAGTTGAGCTTCAGTGTTTCAAGGTCCAGCTCCCAACTACCCATGTTCGCCAGCTCTTCGGCCTGTGCCAGCAGGACTTCGCTCTCCTGCAATCGGCGTTCCCGCAACTTACCTACGGTAACTTCGCTCACCGTGCCAACGACGCCGACAATTTCGCCGTTCCCGCCGCGAAGGGGCGCAAAATTGTTGTTGCACCACCCGGTCTTGCCGGTCTGGGGGATCATGTAGGGAACATCCAGCAAGGCAGTGATTTCTCCCGCAAGGGCTCGCTCGAGGTGGTTACTGATTGCGGACCCGGCGAACAAGGGGAATAGTTCAGAAGGATGTTTGCCGAGGACATCCTTCTCCTTCATCCCTGTGATTTGCTCCATGATCGGGTTCCAAAGCGTGTACCGGAGCTTGCGATCGTAGACGACAATTCCCTCCTGAGCGCTCGTCAAGATCTGTCGATTGAGCTCATTGGCCCTCTGCAGTGCCGACTCCGCGTTCCGGCGGTCCGTGATTTCCGTTGCCGTAACGATAACTCGTTCAAGAGCTCCCGCTGGCGTGAACTGCGGCACAGCGGAACCATACAACCAGACCACTTGGTTCGATTCGTGGCGTCGCACTGCCCAAGTTTCATTGCGAACCGGTGACCGGGACCTGACCGCCCGCGCTCCAGGACGCAGCGACATGGGATATTCCGACCCGTCCTCACGGAGCATAATCAAACCCAACTCTTCGGTTGTCCTTCCGAAAACCTGTCCTTCGGTCATCCGAAAAGTGTCGAGCGCAGTTTTGTTGGCGAACTGGATCTCTCCGCGAGGTCCGTGCAAGATGACGCAGACGTGTAAATCCTGGATGAGCGTGCGGCAAAAATCTTCACGAAACACGCCGGCGTCAAACGGATGCAAATTCCGGTAAGGTTGCTCCGGCGAGGAATTTCGTCCGATCTCTTTTTTCATCGACCGAAGTCACTCCCCAAAGGGTGTGGCCTGTCTAGGCGCCCCCTGGAGCCCAAAGCATTTGTGCCCCAATTGAAGCACTTGAATCCCTGAAAAGCAACTTTCTCGCAAGCCACGGTCTTGGCCCGATCGTTCGGGCGAATGTTGCGATTTGCGGCACAGCAGAATTAATCTAGCGCAATACGTGAAAAGAGAGTTATCTTTGCAGCGTTGCTTCCCGGAACGCCAACAATGGAGGCGCCATGACACAACCCCCCGAGCCCAGCCCCGTTATCACCTCCTTCGAGGAGGTGGCTTACTACAACATGATTCTTGTTGAATCACTGGTGCAGTTACGGAGCGAGAAAGGACTCCTTGAGCGTGAAGAAATCTTTGCACGGGTGAAGTTGATCAAAGCCAAGACTGGAATCAACGGCAACCCGAAAGATTGACTCAATTGAAAGATTGACTCAATTGATTGATGTCAGCCGCCGACCGGCCCTATTCCGATTTTCCACCGATGCGGGCAGCCATCGCAAGCAGCACTCGACGACCTTTCTCCTCGATGATTGACACGGTTCTTGCGACGAACCGGCCCTCAGGGGGCTTCGCACTCTTCCCGCGACATCGTGATTGGGCGACTCCGGTCTTACGTAAGCGATCCACGAGCGCGTCAAGGAAACTCTCCATTCTCGCTATCAACGACTCGCCTTCTGCACTGAGGTGTTGGGGTCTCACGGTGTCGGAAAACCAACGATCGTGGCGCACGAAACAGACCCACTGATCGTACAGTCGGGCCGCCTGTTCTCGTATCTGTCCCTCGGAGGACTGGTCACCCAGGAGTCGTTCGCAGAAAAGAACCATGAGTGCGAGCATTCGGATTTTCGATGTGGGAGCCCTATCGCCTAAGTCATTGTTCTTTTTTTCCACGGTTCGTCCTCCGCTGGGACATCGGGAGGCAGACCCCGTAGCAGGGCTGGCGGATCTTCCCTCGTTATGAAATCGACGCCGCGAAGATTGCCCAGAACCGGTTTAGTACATTCGGATGAGCGAGTAAATCCGCAGTTATACCGAGCCAGCTTCACGAAACACTTAGGGAAGGAATGTCACCGGGCAAGACAGGAACCAGGACCTCAAAGCCTACTTCGCTACTGCTTGGTGCCATTCCGATTTGCCATTCGCGTCGCCATTTCCATCAGGAGTCCGCGTTTTCGATCGTCCAGCTGCGAGAGCAGCTTCGCGAAAAGGCGCAGCTCACGCCGGTGGTCCCCGCGCTCACCCCACTCGGTCTCCGCCTTCCCTGTAGATAATTTCGGATTCTTTGGCGGCTGAAGGCCATCATAGAAGAATCGGTAGACCGGAATTTCGAGCGCTCTTGCATACCTTTCAAGGGTCGCGATTGACGGAACCGAGTGTCCGTTCTCAACGCGTGAAGTGTAGGAACGGAACAGGCCCGTACGTTGCTCCAGGTCGCCCTGGGTGAGACTCTTGCTCTCGCGCATCTCGCGAAGTCGTTCTCCGATGAGCATCGGCTGGAGAATACAACTGGCCGCTCTGCGTTTCAATCTCCAGACGCTGTTGCGGGTGTCCTAATTGTACGTACGGATCAATCGCAGTCTGATTCGGCTTCTGCGTATGTCTTCTGCAACCTCACTGATGCTCCCTTTGCCGTAGGCACCGGATCGCCCGCAGGGACTCGGCGAGTGGCGCAGCGCACGGCCAATTGCACGCATCGGCGACTTGGCGTAGGTGCTCACCTAGCCCGTGTACGCTAAAACGAGCGACCTGCGGATCTCCATCAAATGGCGTGAATTCAAAACTGAATGTACTGGCGCTTGCAAGCTGTTTTCCAGGTTCCTGGGCATCGTCACCGCTGAAAAGTACGGTATGGTCGTCCGATTCCGTCCAATTTTTCGGTGAGCGGATTCCCGTTGTCCAGGTGAATCCTTACCGTATGATCGCCGCTCAGGTCCCCCTCGAAGTCTGTTTCCACGGCGGCTGCCATCCCAGTTGCAACATAGAGATCGGTCTTGTTCTCATGACAGCGAATAATCAACGAGGGTTTGCGGAAGGCGACTGGTCCTTGAATTGTATTTTCGGCGGCCAGCGGCAGCGCGACGGTCTTCGAACCATTCATTCCGAAGTAGTCAATCTTTAGCTGCCAGTTGTCCTGGGGAGTTACGGGGGACGCCGCCGCATCTGTCGTATTCGTAGGCGTGGAGCCAGCGATCAACCCGCCTATGATCGACAGTGAGACCACCGATGTTGCAAAGACTGCGGCAGTTTTCTTGATATTCATGCCAGATCTCTAACTACGAATACCTATCGACCGTTGGCACATAAGCATGAGGTTTCTAGTAGAACGCCCGATTGTGAACGCACAACTGTTCCGCCAGGGATCAGCCGTTTCCTAGCTCGAAGTGGTGAGCTGGGTTTCGATTGCGAGTTCGGATCGGTCGCGTCCGAGGTTCTTCGCGCGATACAGTGCGTCGTCCGCCAGGTGAATAAGCTGCTGTGGATCGAGCGGTTTGGCGGCGCTGCTGATGGCAATCCCGCAGCTCGCCGTGACCGACAACGGGCCTTGGTCGGTTTCAATGGGCCCGGATCTCAGTGAATTGAGAATCCTCTCCCCCATTGTGATCGCTCCGGTACGGTCGCAGGAACGTGCGACCACGATGAACTCCTCGCCCCCATACCGGCCTACGGTATCGTATGGGCGGACGCAACTGGCCATGCGACGCGACACCTCTTTCAACACGGCATCGCCGGTAGGATGCCCGCGCGTATCATTGACGCTTTTGAAATGGTCCAGATCAATCAGAATGATGGCGAAGCTCCCCTCTTCACGCAGGTGCCGCGAATGTTCTTTGGCGATTTCGTCCAGAACCACGCGACGGTTGGCCAGGCCGGTCAGCTCATCGTGCGCGGCAAGAAAGCTGGCCTCCTCCCGCGCGGCGATCAGGCCATTCTGAAGGTCTAGAATGCGCTGGCCCACGCGAAGGCGCGCGCGGAGTTCCTGGGCATCGAACGGTTTTGTGAGGTAGTCGTCGGCGCCGGATTCCAGTCCTCGCAGCAGATCGTCCTTCTGGCTGCGCGCCGTGAGCAATAGAATGTAGACGTAGGGCCGATCCGGGTGGGCGCGCACACGCTGGCAGACTTGCGGGCCTTCCAGTCCCGGCATCATCCAGTCCAGTATGGCGAGCGGCGGGGCCTGGTCGCTTTCCAGAATTCGCACCGCGTCCAGGCCGTCGTGTGCGGTAACGACCTGATAACCCCACTTCTGAAGAAATGCCTCCAGCATGCGGCGAGAAAC
>Ga0182024_10008352_pt1 | contig 21881 bp, 15 predicted proteins | sample P32metaG_FD_120480 | JGI IMG/M metagenome (GOLD analysis project Ga0182024, IMG submission 120480) | Permafrost microbial communities from Stordalen Mire, Sweden - P3-2 metaG (Illumina Assembly) | ecosystem: Environmental > Terrestrial > Soil > Wetlands > Permafrost | place: Sweden: Stordalen...
CAAGGGTACGTTCCGCCACTTTGGTTTCGCTCGCACACCCGGGGAAGAACAAGCCGCGAGCCAGAAGGGAATGGAATTACTGAGCAAGTCACCGTATAAGGATCAGCTGAGAACGGCGCAACTCTTCCTGCAAGCACTGCAGAACAGCTCGAAGGAAATTCCCAACTTGATCAGTCCGCATCTGGGCGCCGCGATTCCTACAAACTGGGTCATCGCCTCCGCTCAATCCTCGGCAGAGCCATCGGCTGCAAAGCCGGCGGCCAACGCTATTCTTGCTCTGCCACTCGGAGGACGCATCAAGATCGACCCTTGGAGCGACCAGCTGCAGATGATTAAATCCAAGCCGGTCGGCGCAATGGCTGAATACGAGAAGAAGCCGTTCGAGGTCACTCCGATCGTCGTTTACCTCACGCGCCCGAGAAGCAAGCCATTGACGGAAGTTGCCGGCGCGATGCCAGTGAAGCCGGATACGGGCGCGGATGATGACACGGGTACAAGCAGCCCGAGCGTGAAGCCGTAGGTGTAGATGGCAGTTCCCGGTAAGTTCCGATAGGTGCACTATCGTTGAGTACGAAGCCCACAGAGACTGGCCCACTAACTTATCGGGTGATCATGGAGGCGATGATGTCGGCGGCGCGGTCGATGGCGCCGGGTGGGCCTAGGCGCTCGCGGACTTGCGCTAGTTCTCGGCGCATCTCGTTGCGGGCTTCGGGGGAGTTGAGGAGGCGCTCGACTTCCTGGGCTACGCGGTCTGGCGTGAAATTGTCTTGGATCAGCTCGGGGACGATCTGCTTTCCGGCGATTAGATTGACCATGGCGAAGTAGGGAGTGCGGACCAGGCGGCGGGCGATCCAGGCCGTCAGCGGGGCTACGCGGTAGATGACTACCATGGGCGCGCCGATCAGGGCAGCTTCCACCGTGGCTGTGCCGCTCGATACTACGGCTACGTCGGATGCTGCGAGGACGTTGTAGGTGCTGCCGGAGATCACGCTCACGGGGACGTCGGCGCGGAGATACGGATTAACTAAGTCGGACGCAAGGCCGGAGGCTAGGGCTAGCGCGAATTGGCGTTCGGGTGCGGCGGCGTGGAGTTTGGCTGCGGCTTTCATGAGGACGGGCATGTGCTGCGTTAGCTCGCCGGGACGGCTTCCCGGCAGCAGCGCGATGATGGGCTTTGCGGCGTCGAGATTGTGCTGCTTCGCGAACTCGGCGCGCGACATGGTGGGGTGCACCTGCTCGACTAGCGGGTGACCGATCCAATCGACTGGAACGCCTCGCTTGCGGTAGAAATCCACCTCGAAGGGGAAGATGCACAGTCCGCGCTCGAATCGGCGGCGGACGAGATTTACGCGGCGCGGCCGCCAGGCCCAGAACTGCGGGCAGACGAAATAGACGTTGCGCACGCCTTTGTGTTTCAAGGCTCGCGATAGGTGCAGATGGAAGCCGGGGAAGTCGGTGAGGATGGCCAGAGCGGGCTTGCGGCCACGCGTTTCGGCGAGCAGGCGGCGCCAGGCGCGGTTGAGGGCGGGCATCTTGTAGACGACCTCGAGCAGGCCGACCAGGGCGACGTCGGCGCTGTCCACGATGATGTCCACTCCTGCATCGCGCATGTGCGGGCCGCCCATTCCGAAGAGGCGCACGTCTGCGCGCGCGCGCAGGGCTGTCGCGAGGCGGGCTGCGTACATGTCGCCGGAGGCTTCGCCGGCTGAGATGAGCAATTCGACGGGTGGCATGGAGAGACGCGAGTAAACTGCTCGCTAGCTTTCGGCTGGCAGCGGAGCGCTGGCACGCGAGTCCGGCGCGACGGGGAGATGCATTTCCTGGTCTTTGTACTGAAGCTGGTACAGACGGTAGTAGATGCCGCGCTGATAGAGGAGTTCCTGGTGCGTGCCCTGTTCGCGGAGGCGGCCTTTGTGGAATACCAGGATGCGGTCGGCGTGCTGAATGGTGCTGAGGCGGTGGGCGATGACGATCGCGGTACGGCCGGTGAGCAGGCGATTGAGGGCTTCGCGAATCATCATTTCGGTGCGCGTGTCCACGCTTGAGGTGGCTTCATCGAGGATCAGGAAGTGCGGATTGTGCGCCAGGGCGCGCGCGAAACTGACCAATTGGCGCTGGCCAACGGAGAAGGTGGAACCGCGCTCGTTGACGACCGTATCGAGGCCTTGTGGGAGGGAGTCGACGAACGGCCCGAGGCCTACTTCGCGCAGAGCGGCGTCGACCGCGGCGCGATCGACGGATGGGGTGCCCAGGCGGACGTTGGATTCGAGCGTGCCGGTGAAGAGGAAAGGGTCCTGGAGGACGATGCCGAACTGGCGGCGCAGTTCCTGGACGTTCAATTCGCAGATATCGACGCCGTCGAGAAGGATTTGGCCTTGCTGGATGTCGTAGAAACGCAGCAGGAGCTGGATGGTGGTGGTCTTGCCAGCTCCGGTGTGTCCGACGATGGCGATGGTTTGACCGGGCTCGACGCGGAAGGAAACGTCGCGCAGGATCCAATCGTCCTCGCTGGGATGGGCGCCGCCGCGATAGGCGAAGGAGACGTTGCGAAATTCGATTTCGCCGCGGACGAGGCCGAGGGAGTGCGTGCCTTCGGCGACGCTCGCGGGCAATGGCTCGTCCAGCAGCGTGAAGATGCGTTCGGAGGCGGCCATGGCTCCTTGCAGGATATTGAATTTGTCGCTCAGGTCCTGAATGGGCTGGAAGAAGCGCTGCGCGTACTGCATGAAGGAGATCAGCACTCCGACAGAGACGGCGCCGACCAGTGCTTTGAGGCCGCCGTACCAGAAGACCGTGATGATGGCGACGACGCCGAGAAATTCAACGGCCGGATAGAAGAGTGCGAAGGCCAGAATGGCGTCCTTGTAGGCGTCCATGTGCATGCGGTTGAAGCGGGCAAACTGCTCGCGAGATTTTTTTTCGTGGCCGAAGAGCTGCACGACACTCATGCCGCTGATGTGTTCCTGCAGGAAGGCGTTGATGCGGGCGATGGCGGTGCGGATGCGGCGATTGGCATCGCGGACTTTGTTGCGGAAAATCCATGTGGCAACAAAGATGAAGGGCAGGACGGCGAGTGTGGCGAGCGCCAGACGCCAGTTCATCCAGAGCATGATGGAGACGAACACGAGCAATTGGTAGGCGTCGTTGACCATGGCGGAGATGCCGGCGGCGAAGAGGTCGTTGAGCGCGTCGACGTCGGTGGTGACGCGCGTGACGAGCCTACCCACGGGGCTGCGGTCGTAAAAGCTCATGGGCAGGCGTTGCAGACGCTCGAAGATTTCCTTGCGCAGGTCATACATCGTTTGCTGGCCGACCTTTTGCATGACGAGGACTTGCAGATACTGCAGCGCGAAGCCGAGGACGAGCGTCGCCAGGAAGAGCAGGGACATGCGGCCGAGGCCGCGCGTGCCGACGGCGAGAGGAATTTGGTGGTGCAGGGCCGGAACGATATAGCGGTCCACGGCGATTTCGAAGAGCCACGGACCAGCAGCATTCAAGGGACCAACCAGAATTGTGAGCGCGCCAGCGAAGGCCACCAGTTTTGTGTAGGGACGCAAATAGCCGAACAGGCGGCGGGCCAGCCGGCTGTCATAGACTTTTCCTAAAGCTTCTTCCTCGCGAAAGTCGCTCATGCGCGTTCCAGTTCTTCCTCCAGCAACTGCTTTTGATACAGCTCGTCGTAGTAGCCGGCTTGTTTCAGCAGTTCATCGTGCGTGCCGCGCTCGACGATGCGTCCATCGCGAAGGACGACGATTTGGTCGGAGTGGCGCACGGTGGAAATACGGTGCGAAATCAGGATGGTGGTGCGCTGCTTCATGAGCTCTTGCAGGCGGCGGAGGATGCGCTCCTCGGTGTCGGTATCGACGGCGGAGAGCGCATCGTCCAGGATCAGGATTTTGGGATTGCGCAGGACGGCGCGGGCGAGCGCGGTGCGCTGCTTTTGTCCACCGGAAAGGGTGATGCCACGCTCGCCGACCATGGTTTGATAGCCCGCCGGGAACTCGGCGATTTCCGCAGCGATGCTGGCGGTTTCCGCGGCGTCGTTAATGGCGTCGTCTGACGCGGCGTCCACGCCGAAGGCGATATTCTCGCGCACCGTCTCACTGAATAGGTAGGTGTCCTGCGGCACGAAGCCGATGGCCCGGCGCAATTCGGCTAAGGGCCAATCACGGATGGAGCGACCATCGATCAGCAGCGTACCTTCCGGCGCCTCCCAGAGCCGCGCGACCAATGCGGCGAGCGTGCTCTTGCCGCTGCCGGTTGGGCCGACGATCGCGAGGGTTGAGCCAGCCGGGACGTAGAGGTTGATGTCATGCAGGACCGGCGTGCCGGCGGAGTTGCCGTTTGCTTCGGGGCCCGCGCCGCTGCGCGTTGTGGGGTAGGAGAAATTCAGATGACGGAATTCGATGGCGCCCTTGATGGCGCCTTGGATGACGGGTTCCGGAGCGGGAGGGAGCGCGGCATCGTGGATGGAAGACTTTGCGTCCAGTATGTAGTTGAGGCGGCCCATGGATGCGGCGCCGCGCTGGAAGATGTTTGTCACGAACCCCAGGGCGATCATGGGGAAGACGAGCTGGACCATATAGGCGTAGAAGGCCACGAATTCGCCGAGCGAGATCTGCCCGGCAATCACCTCACGGCCACCGAACCAAAGTACGAGCACAAAGGTGAGGCCGATCAGCGCCGTGAGGGCGGGCATAAACATGCTCCATGCGCTAATCAGCTTCAGGTTGCGCATTACGTACTCGCGGTTGGGGGCGTCGAAGCCGGCCATCTCCGCGTCCTCTTGCGCGTAGGCCCGAATCACACGCACGCCCGCGAGATTTTCCTGGGCTTTCGCGGAAAGCGTGGCCAGCGCCGCCTGAATGGTTTCGTACAAGACGTGGATGAGTTTGCCAAAGTAGCGGACGGCGAGGGCCACGAACGGAAACGGGATCAGCACCCAGAAACTCAACGCGGGCGAAAGGCGGAACATCAGCAAGACTGCGAGCACCATGGTGAGCAAAGTGGTGGCGCCGTACATGATGCCGGGTCCGAGGACCATACGCACCTGGTTCAGGTCGTTGGTGGCGCGCGACATGAGTTCGCCGGTGCGATTGCGCACGTAGAACTCGGGTTCCATGACGAGGAGGCGGTCGAGCAGGTCGTTGCGCAGGTCGTACTCGATGTCGCGCGAAAGGCCGATCAGGATCCAGCGCGTCCAGTACGAGAAGACGCCCTTCAGAGTAATGATCGCCAGGGCTGCCAAGCAGTAGATGACGAGCGTGTGCACGCTCGACGGATGATAGGCCGGTATCAGGTGCGCCAATGCAGGCGAGGTCTGGCCCAAGCGGCCGAGGGGTTGAGCGTTCCCTGACAGGCAGTCCATAATGACGCCGAAAACCAATGGTTGAAGTGTGCCCACAATTCCCATGGCGGCCAGCGCCACCATGCCGACGGCCACTTGACCCTTGCAGCGAGCGATGTAGGGAAGCAGCTTGGCTAGTTGCTTCCAGCCAGGGACGGCTTTGGGCTGGCTGGCTGATGGCGCAGCAGAGCCGGTGGTGACGGAATAGGCGGTGTTACTCATCGAAGTGGGGACACCGGGGTTTCCAGAGAGGGCAGCTCTTCGAAGAAACGGCCAGTCTGGGGATCGACGGACTGGTAGCGCTCGGTGGCCGGGTTCCAGCGGACGGCAACCGTGTACGTCGATGTGGCTCCGGAATCTCGCAGTGGCGTAAACAACAATTCGCGCTCCTGATCGCTGCTCTGCTTGCTGAATTCAAGCCGCCAACCTGTGACCGGCTGCAGCGGGATTCCGCCCAGGTAGCCGCTGGGGTTCTTCAGATACTCGTCGCAGCGCAGCACTTCGGCCCACTTGGCGCCCTTCCGCTCAAGTACTGCAGCGCGCGTGAATCGTACCCCCGCTTCGGCCGATTTTGCGACTGGGCCGGCGACTTGGGTCCGGTTCGCCACCAAAACTTGTTGGCGGCCATTATGTGCCAGGTCGCCAAATGAAACCACATCCGCGTCACGGCCGAGCGCCGCAGCGGCCACTGCCGCAATTTCGGGCGGCACGGCGGACTTGGCGGGTTGTGGCGCGGCTTCGATTTGGGCCGGCGTCTGTGGCGCGCGGCAGCCCACGCTGCCACCGGCGATGATGGCTAGCGTCAGGGCACAAATTGGCAGCCGTTTGGCCGCTCGCCTCGCGCATTTCCCCAGCGGGGATGTTGTGCGCGTCACAGGCCGGGATACGCCAGCGTGATCTCCACGACTCGTCCGGTATCCCTCGCGCAATAAATTTCCATCGACTGCGGCACATCAGAGCCTGCCCAATCAAAGGGGTAAAAGATAAACTCGAGTTCGCTGCTGCCCTTGAGCGATGGTCCACTGGAATGAGGTTCCCCATAGAGTTCCGCGACGCGGTCCTCAGGGTCGCCGAGGCGCAGTCCTTGGCCGGTGACCCAATCCTTTTCGTCGAGGGCGTCGGTGCGGCGGCTTTCGCACTTGCCGTCCTGCGGTACCAGGGACGATACCGTGATTCTTTGGATCACGCCGTGGGCATCGATGTCCAGGCTCAGCGAGTGACCGGTGCACGGGTCGCCCCATTGTTTTTCGCTGGGCTTTTCGGCGGATTTTTCGCCGGCGGCGTCCTCATCGCTGGAGGAATATTTGGCTTTGTAGTGTTTCACCGCAACGGCCAGCGAGTCGCGGCCAGGCCGGAGCCCGGCCAGCGTAAGCTCGGTGTACGGCTTGGGCAGGGCATCGTGCTGAGCTGCGTGCTGCGCCGACACCGCCGTCGGCACAACAACTACGGCGAGTGCTATTGCAGCACTAGCGCACCGCGAGAATTTCGTCCAGCCGCGCCTCAAGATCTTCTTCTCCTTCCGACGACAGCGTAAATCGATCGACCGGCAGCGTTTGCGCCACGGTTTGCACCCAGTGCATTAGCTGCTGGATATTTTGGCGCGTCTTTTCATGGTATTCGCGAAGATTCTCTTCCTCGCTCATCAGCGCGAGGAATTGGGCCTCCAGGGGGTCGGCAGGCGCGTAGCGCGCACCGCTGGAACCCAACAATCCTGCGTGTCCGGTGTAAAGATGCTCGAGTCCAGCATCGATTTGGAAATGGCCCGACTCGGCCGCCGCTCCATCGTCGTAGGCTTCCCCTTGGCAGGTCAGCAGCAGGGGCTCGGGGCCGCGCATCCACTGGTTGGTATTGGCGTCCCAGCGCCACAAGTCCCAGGAAGCTTCGACTTCAAAGGCGGTGTCGGCGTTTACGTATTCTCGCGCGAGCGCGACGATATCGGCGGGTTTCGCGCTGATGGCGCTGAGATCGTGTTCGACGAGCGGCGTTTCCGCTGGACCGATGGCGCGCACGATCAGCCACCGGAAACCTGGACCGGCGGAGGAAAGCGGCACGGTCTGGAGCAAACGCTCGAATTCTTCGAGCATTGTCTGTTCCGAGTAGTTACGCAACCAGAAGGCGATGTAGGCGCGATTGGCCATCGGCGCATTATACCGGTTTCAGCGGGGATGGCGCAGGTGGGCTGGTGTTTGGATGGGGGGCGAGTAGTTGTCGCGCGAGCAGCGCCCGCGCGACGCTGGCGAACATTGCCGAAGGAGCACGGCTAGTCGTTCGCCAATCCATACCACCTCACGGATTGCCAATCTGTCACGAGGACTGCGGACTTCTTCCCGGTTTCGTTCGCGGCGTCAACGGCCGCGTTGAGCGCGACCGACAGCGCTGCGCTTGTGCCGGTTACGAAATAGGTTCCGGTCGGCAGTTGGTAAACGACGCCATCCTCTCCGGTGATCTTCCGAGCGTAGCCCCGTAGCTGCATGCTCAAGTGAAGTTGTTCGTAGTCTTCAAGACTGGCAAGTTGCAGTTCGACCCTCGCAAGATAGTTCGCCATTCGGACTCCCGGCTGAATGTTGGCAGTGAAAGAGCGAAGAAACAATCGTTTTTCTGGCAGCGTCAATTGGCCCGGTAAAACGGCGGCGGGCGCGAGGGCTAGGTTGTTTTGTCGCTAGTGTTGGAATCCTTCGGGGGCGCGGACAGGGGCAGATCGAGCATTTGCTGGCGTAGCGCTTCGCCAACGTTGGCGAAGACTTGCTTGCAGGTGTCGCGGAGGCGGGTTTCGGCGGCGCGGGTCAGCGCTCCCAATTGCTGCTGGGAGTCTTGATTGAGCTTGCTGACGGTGGTCAGCAGCCAGGAGTTCGCGGCGCTCTCGAGCCGTTGCTTATAGGATTCGATGCCTTGATCGCTGGCGGAGGCGAGGGCTTCGCGCAGGTGCTTTTCTCGGGCGTCGGCTTCCGCGCGCAGGCTGTCGCGCGCCGCATTGGCCTGCGAGGTCAGCTCCTGCCTGGCGATTCCCAGGGCTTGCTGGGCGTATTGCGTAATACTGGAGCCGAAATCGACAGCGAGATGCTGGGCGGCAGCTTCGATGCGTGCGCTGGTCTGCGCGGCCTGTTCCTCTGCCTGTGCGGCAAGCTTGCCCAGGGCGGCGCCCGTCTTGGCGTGGAAGTCGCGCATCGCGGCATCGCTTCCGTTCTGCATCTGCTGGGTGAGCGAGGAAATTGAGGCGGAGGTCATCTCCGCGGACTGGCGACGGGTGCGCTCGAGAGTCGCGTTTCCGGCTTCTTCAATCTGCTCGTGCGCGTGTTCAACGTAGCTGCGGCTGTAGTGGTCCAACTCGCCGGCGAACAGGCGGGAAATTTCTCCGGCCTTGTCTCGCAATTGGTCTACGCCCTGCTCGAGGCCTCTCTCGAGGGTCGTCTGCATGTGCGCTTGCACTTTCTTTTCGTACCATTCGGAGGTCTTGAAGAGCGACTCGAACGTCGTGTGCGTGGTCTCGGTAGCTTTGGAGTCAATTTCGGCAAGCCACTGAGCGGCGGCTTGGCGGCCAGCTTCCTGAAAATCGTGTTGCAGAGTTTCGATCTGCCTCTGTAATTGCGTGGTGGCCGATTCGACGATGCGATTGGAGGCCGCTGACAGAGTCTCTTCGCGCTTGTGAAGGGCTTCCGCGGCTGCCAGGGATTCGTACTCGAGGCGTCCAAGCACCTGGTGGGCGCGGTCAAGGTGCGAACCGAGGTGTTGCTCGAACTGCGCGCCTAGCCGCGCCACGGTTTCCTGTGCGGCGGCTTCGAGCGAGGGTTGCAGGCGCTCGGTCCAGGTGGACATGGCGAACTCGCCACGCCGGTCCAACTCTTGGCTCTGGATTTCGACGAGAGTAGCGGCACGGCGTTCGAGTTCATGTTGGGCGGTTTCGAGCGAGGGTTGCAAGCGCTCGGTCCAAGAGGCCAGGGCGCTCTCGGCGCGTCGCGCCAGTTCCTGATTCTGGATTTCGACGAGGGCAGCGGCGCGGCGTTCGAGTTCCTGCTGGGCGGCTTCGAGGGCAGGCTGGAGGCGTTCGGTGGTGACGGACGCGGCGGCCTCGGCGCGTCGCGCCAATTCCTGACTCTGGTTTTCGACCAGGGCGGCCGCACGGCGTTCCAGTTCCTGCTGGGCGGCGTCGAGCGCTGGCTGCAGACGCTCGGTGCTGATGGACGCGGCAGCGTCGGCGCGTCGAGACAATTCTAGAGTGTGGATTTCGACTAGGTTGGCGGCACGGCGTTCGAGTTCGTTCTGAGCGGCGTCGATAGATGGTTGCAGGCGCTCGGACCAACTGGACGTAGAGCTCTCGGCGCGGCGGGCGAGCTCTTGTGCTTGGCTGTCGACCAGGGCAGTGGCGCGGCGTTCGAGTTCCTGCTGAGCGTTTTCGATGGCGGGTTGCAGGCGCTCGGACCAACTGGACGTAGAGCTCTCGGCGTGGCGGGCGAGCTCTTGGGTCTGCCTGTCGACCAGGGCAGCGAGGCGGCGTTCGAGTTCCTGCTGGGCGGTATTGATCAGTGAGTCGAGCTGCGCGGTTTGCTCCGCGACGGGTCGACCCGCGGACTGGAGCTGAGTCAAAAGCGCTTGCACCTGCCCGGCCTGGTCTTCGAGCGAGGCGTGAGCGGCGGCCAGCCGGCTTTCGGCGTCGGCGGTGGCCTCCATGAACGTCTGGCTGATTCCGGAAATGCGCTCGCTCAGCTGCTTCTCAAACCGCTCGCTCGCCGCTTGCGCAGCGCCTTCCAGGCGCTCCGAGACCTTTTGCGCGGCGCTCTCGATCGAACTCTCGACCCGGTCATCCAAACTCTTAGCTGCTGCCGCCGCAGCCTCTTCCTGTTGCGCTTTCCAGCCGATTTGAGCCGAGGCGGAAGCTGGCGCGACCTGCTCGATCGAATTCCGCAGGACGGTTTCGATTTCGGATACCCGGGTGCGGGCGTCATCAGTTTGGGCCTGCAGGTGTAGAGCGCCGTCCCGCACCGCCGCGGAGATGGAGTCTTCGGCTTGCCGGCGCACGGCTTCCAGATTCTCCCGGGCACGATCTACTGTGTTGCGCGAATCCGCGGCGGCGATGGCCAACTCGTTCAGTCGCTGTTCTACCTGCGATTGGAACTGCTGCTCGAATGCGTGGCGACGCTCCTCGCCGATCTCGCCCGTTCGGACTTCGAGTTTTTGGTGATACTGTTCGAGGCTTCGAGCGACCTCATCGTTCCAGCGATCGACTAATTCGCGCAGGCGCACCTCGGCCATGGCCTGGGCGTTCCCGACCGCGCTCTGAATGGCCTGGTCGGCGGCCGTGGCAGCCGCGACTTGGACGGAGCGCTCGGCTGCTTCTTGCAGAGAGGTGAGGAAGGGTTGCGTTTGCGCCGAGACAGTCTCCGCGGCCTGGTCGCGAATCGCCTCGAGCAATTGCTGCTTGGCTTCGGCTACCAGCCGCTCCATTTGCCGTGCGAGCGTCGGGGAGGGCCCGGCCACGCCGTCGATGAGGCTTGGGCTTGCTGCCATCGGCATCGTGCGTAGGTTGCCTGCGGCCTCGGGCTCTTCGGCGGGAACCTGTTCATGGTGTTCGAGGGAAGCAGACAATACTTCGGCTTCGGGGACCGCTCCTTCATGAAGTTGCGCGGGCGGAGGCGCCTGAATTTCGGATTCCGAATCGGGAAAGGGGAACCAGTCGGGAGGGCAGAAGGCAATGCCCCAGAGGTTGCCGGGAACCTCGAGCTCGAGGCCTACTTGAAACAATTCGCGGACGGTTCGCGGCCGCTGAATCCACATCACGCGTCCGCGAACAGCGCGCGGCGGGCGGCCTTGCTCCGGATGCGGGACTTCGAGAGTGACCCACATGTTCTTTAGCACGTAGTGCTTGGACTGGTAGCGGCAGCCGTGGCAGTTGATGATAGAGGTGGAGGTGCGTTCCTCGAAGGGACGGCCGAGCGCGTCGACACCCGTCACGGTCAACGGCACGGCTTGAACAATGCGCGTGCTGCGGCGCTTGAACGAATCGGGTTTCGCGTTTGGGGCTACGTCGGCCAAGTACATCCCTCCCGGACTAAACTATAAGGGTAACAGCGCCGGTGGCAGGGGAATCCTTATGTCTTGCAGCCAGTTCCGAAACTGTCAATACTCAATAGGCGCTCGCTGGTGGCCAGCAACCCGCGACACAGATGAGCCCGCAGAAAGCCGGAGGAATCGATTTCCCATTTTGGGACTGGCCAAACGTACCAAGCCCGAATCTACTATGATTTAGGAGGCTGCGCCACAGCCTGGGCAGGGCACTGTGGATATTTTTCGTAAAGCTATTTTTATCTTATAGCTGCAGGGTGGGGCGAGCCGCTTCAGAGGTCGCGCCGCCCTTCCATGGCTTTGAGCATGGTCACTTCATCCGCGTAGTCGAGATCCGAGCCCACGGGGATGCCGACGCCGATGCGCGTCACGCGCACACCAAGGGGCTTGAGGAGCTTTGAGACGTACATGGCTGTGGCTTCGCCCTCGGCCGTTGGGTTTGTCGCCAGAATAATCTCCTCGACGATTCCGCCCTTCAGACGCTCGATCAGGTTCTTGAGCTTTAGTTGGGCGGGACCAATGCCTTCGAGAGGAGAGAGGCTACCGCCCAGCACGTGATAGAGGCCGTTGTACTGGCGCGTCTTCTCGATGGCGTGGATATTGTGCGGCTCTTCCACGACGCAGATGATTTTGCGATTGCGGGTTGGGCTCGAGCAGTACAGGCAGGGATCAGTGTCCGTGATGTTGTTGCAGATTGTGCACTCGCGGATATTGACCTTGGCCCCGCGAATGGCATCGGCCAGGGCTAGCGCCTCCTCGGGAGTGGCGCGCAGGAGATGAAAGGCAAGCCGCTGCGCCGTCTTCTGGCCGATTCCCGGCAGGTGCTTCAGCTCGTCGATCAAGCGTTCAATGGGGGCGGCAAAGTCAGGCATGGGGATAGGCCGAACGAAAAATCCGGTCGGACGGAGTAGATTGGTTCACGAAAGATTGGTCCACGAATGGTTCACGGGGCCGTCAGAACAATCCGGGAATCTTCAAGCCTGCCATCCCAGGCAAGCCGCCAGCGATGCCTTTCATCCGGGTGGCCAGTTCGTCATCCACTCGCCGGGCTGCTTCGTTCAGGGCTGCGCGAATCAGGTCCTGCAGTAACTCGACATCCTTGCCGGCAAAAATCTCCGGCTCAATTTTTAATTCGGTGACCTGCTTCTGGCCATTCATTTTTACAACGACCATGCCGCCGCCGGCCGAAGCTTCAACGTGCATCTCGTCCACCTGCTTTTGCAGGTTCTCCTGCATCTGGCGGAACTGGGAAAGGATTTGCTGCAGCGCCTTGACTTCCATAAATTATTCCTCGCCCCGGGCCTTGACCTCGGAAATCCGTCCGCCGAAGCGCTCGAGCATTCCCTGAACGATGGGGTCTTGCTCGAACCGAGCGCGCAAATCGCGAGTATTCTGATCCGCTCGAACGGTGTTGCCCAACACCGGAACCGGCCCTGCATCCAGTTTAACACAGACGCGCAACGGCTGGCCCAGTACGCGGCTTGCGATTGTGCGCAACTTCTCCAGGCGTTCACGGGCCTGGACTAATTCAGCAAAAGAGCGACTCGTCGTAGGGAAGTACAGGCAGATTTCTCCACCGCCCAATTCCCACCGGTGGGCGTGCTCGACCAACTCGGCGAGAAAGTTCTCTTGCGACAAGATCGCCGTTTTGATCGCAGCCACTTGCGCGGCGTCGATGCCGACAAATGAGGCGGCAGGGCCGCTCGGTGGCTCGGCAGGGCGAGTTGGAGTCGTCGAAGCGGGTGGTGTGGTGAGCCCCTGAATCCGAGATGGTGGTTCGGCGGAAACTGCGGGCGCGCTGGCGGCCGCGCGCGCTGCGAAACTTTGTGGAGCGGGCGGCGCAGGGCGCGCCGGTGCCGAGGCTGAGAGTGTGCTTGGATTTTGAGCGGGCGTCTGCGCGCCAGCATCCGCCGGCTGCCTGGGGCGAAGCGCGGCATTTCCGGAAAGTTCGGCAATCACTTCCTCGAGCGGGGCCAGTCGCGCGGCGTTCACCAAGCGCAGCAAACCCATTTCGAGATGCAAGCGCGGGTCGGGCTTGCGGCGCATGTCGTCATCGGTCTGCAGCAAAATCTGGAAGCAACGGGTGAGGTCTTCCTCGCTGAAGGAGGCCGCCGCCCGGGCCAAGCGCGGGCGCTCTTCGGCCGGCGCGGCGATCAAATCGGAATCCACTCCGCAGACCCGCGCGACCAGCAGATTGCGAAAATGGCTGATGGCTTCGCGGCAGAATTGATGGAGGTTCTGACCTTCGGCGAGCAACTTGTGCACCAGAGCTAGCACGCGCTGGGCGGAGTGGGCCTCGATCGCGGCCACGAGTTCGCCGAGCACCTCGCCGCTGGCGAGTCCAAGCAGTTCGCGCACTTGGGTTTCGCTGATCTTTTCGCCGCAATACGCGCGGGCCTGCTCGAGGAGGGAGAGTCCGTCACGCAAACTGCCGTCAGCGGCGCGCGCCAAAACGGCGAGCGCGCCCGGTTCGGCCACGAGATTTTCCTTCTGCGTTACGGATGCGAGCGCCTCGGAGATTTCCGTGAAGGAGAGCGCCCGGAAATGAAAATGCTGAGAGCGGGAACGAATGGTATCGGCCAGTTTGTCGGGCTCCGTGGTGGCCATGATGAAGATAACTTTGTCGGGCGGTTCCTCGAGGGTTTTGAGCAGCGCATTCGAGGCTTCCGAAGTGAGCATGTGTGCTTCGTCGAGCAGGATGACTTTGTAGCGCCCGCCGGCGGGCGCGTAGCGAACCATGTCGCGCAACTCGCGCACCTGGTCGATGCCGCGGTTGGAGGCAGCGTCAATTTCGAGCACGTCGAGGGCATTGCCGGCGGTGATTTCGCGGCAAGAGTCACACTGATTGCAGGGCTCCGGGGTGGGGCCGTTAGCGCAATTCAGAGCCTTGGCCAGGATGCGCGCGGTGGTCGTTTTTCCCACGCCTCTCGCGCCGGAAAAAATATACGCATGGGCCACGCGCCCCTCGCGGATGGCATTCTGCAACGTGTGCGTGACGTGCTGCTGGCCGACAACTTCGGCAAACGTAAGCGGGCGAAATTTTCGGGCGATGACCTGGTAGCTCATGCGGTGTCTATTGAATATCGATCGGACGAATATTCATTGGGCGAATATTCATCGTGCGGGCCGGCCGCGAAACGATGAGAGGAACTTCGGGTACTCCGCGGCACACGAGACAGATCCGCTACCGTTGCTCCCTTCCGGGCCTGGCGGGGTTTGCGGGGAATCGTTGCACAGAGCCCGAAGTTCCACGCATCGGCAGGAACTCAGCCCGCGAGGGCAGTCTAGCACAGCGAACGGACGCGCGGAAGGCGCAGGCATCGCGCCATATGTCCGGGGCGATGGTCGCTGAGGTTTCGTCGTCGTTGGGAGCCGCGTCGTTCTCTGTATGCGGCCGGCCGTTAGGAGGCCTGGACGCCGCTTTGGCCTCCACGTTTCAAGTGGCGATAGAGGCTAGTACGGCCGATGCCAAGCAATTGCGCCGCGCGCACGCGGTTACCGCCGCAGGCCTCGAGGACCTTCTGGATGTGTTTGCTGCGCACCTCATCGAGTGGGACGGGGCGCCAGGGTTCGCCGGCGGAGCCGTGGCTGGACGGGCGCTGAATGTGTCCCTGCAAATCATCCACGTCGATAAAATCGCTGGAGGCCAGCAGGGCGGCGCCGGCGATCACGTTTTCGATCTCGCGTACGTTGCCCGGCCAGTCATGTTGCATGAGGAGGGCCTTGGCTCGATGCGTCAAACCGCGGATCTCTTTGTGGTAGGTCTCGTTATACTTTTTCACGAAGAAGGCGATTAGCAGCGGGATATCCTCGAGCCGCTCGATCAGGCTGGGGATGCGAATTTGGATGGTGCTCAAGCGATAGAGCAGGTCCTCGCGGAAGCGCCCGGCTACGACCTCGGCGCGGAGGTCGCGGTTGGTGGCGGCGATCAGACGGACGTCGACGTGGCGCACCTCCGGTGAACCGACGCGCTGGATTTCACGGTTTTGAATCACGCGCAGCAATTTGGCTTGCATGGCCACGGAGGTTTCGCCTACTTCGTCGAGAAAGACCGTGCCTCCATTGGCGTATTCAAATAGTCCGGGACGAGTGTCCGTGGCGCCGGTAAATGCACCGCGGACGTGGCCGAAGAGCTGGCTTTCGAGCAGGGTATCGACGATCGCGGAACAATTGCACACGGCGAAGCGCTGGGTGGAGACGGGACTCATCTGGTGAATCGCGTGAGCGATCAGCTCCTTGCCGGTACCGGTGGCGCCGGAAAGCAGGACGTTGGTGTAATGATGGGAAATCTTTCGGACCAAATCGAACACCTCGAGCATGGCGGGGCTGCGCCCGACGATGCCGTGGAACTCGAGGTCGCTTAAAAGTTGCAGCTCGAGCGAATGGATGCGGCGGCGGCGCTGAAACTGTTCGGCCAAGTCATCGAGCGTGTTTTCCAGGCGTGCTGCGTCGATTGGTTTGGGCAAATAGTCGTAGGCGCCGCGCTGTATGGCATCAATCGCGGACTCAATGGAGTGACGGCTGGTGGTCAGGATCACGAAGACGCCGGGATCGCGCTGCAGCGCCTGTTGGAGGAAACTAAAGCCGTCTATTTCCGGCGTGTTGAGGTCGCAGAGGACCACGCGACAGCGTCCATTGGCGATTTGCTCGAGCGCATCATGAGGATCGGAGGTGCCAAAAGTGACGAACCCGAACTGTTCGACGGTTTTTCGCAGGACCCGAACCATATCCCCATCGTCATCCAGGATGCAGACGCTCATGGACTGGGTTGCGGAGAGTTTGGGCGATTCTACGTGGGCGATTGTGCTCACGGTGTTAGTCATGGCAAGGCGTGGGCCAGACGGCTCGCCGTCACGAAAGTGGAGCCGGCGCGGAGCGAGGCGCCAGCTCTTTTTGAAAGTGACCAACTAGACCAAGGTGTCCCAGATCAATAACTTGCGTAGGACTTGTGGGGATGGAGAGCACTAGTTAGAAGCAGGGACAGCCTTCATTAAAGTTGCACGACACGACAATCAGGGGACCTGTCAGGATGCCAATTTGGGGCTTCTTGTGGCCCCCCTGCCGTACCAAAGGTGAACCGCATGCCAAATATCCTGGATCTCAGTTTATGCGGTCGGACCTATCCACGAGCATTTCTGCCCAGGGATACGGGTCGGTCCGGCTGCCGGTTTCCTCATTGGGCACGTCAACGGCGGCATCCCGCCACAGATTCGCAACGGCCTCTCGCAGGGCCAATTTTTCGTCGGATTCGCTTGGCGCCCCGGCCCCCTCACTAGGGGTGCACTCGTTCAGAAGAGCCAGAACCTGATGGAGTTCCTCGTGTGTGGACACGCGATCGAATTCGTTAACCATCTCCTGTGCGGTCTTCATTGGTCTAGTCCCTTCTCACAGCGGATTGGATGCTGGATAAGCCGCTTTCGGTTCTCCCGCAGACTGACGTGATTATCGCGCTTGGGCCGCATCGCCGTAGCCTCACCCATCTAAGACGGCTGAGAACGGAGTCCGATAGCGTGCGTGCGTCAGACTCGCCTCGATTGCGTCTTGCCTCGCGCGCCCGGCCGCATACTTGTGATCGCCCGAGCTCGGTGACAAGGTCATCGGGTGTTGGAGAAGCAGGTAAGAGGCCAAATCCTAATTTTTATTAACCAACTTCTTGTCAATCATTTAGCGGCGGTCGAATTGTTTCTGTGCTATGCCGTAACGTGTCAACGGCGTGCGGCTGTGTGCATTTGGTGCACTGCACCCGATGGAGATCCGAGCCGAAAGCTGGATAGTTTGAAGGATGTGGCTCCGGGGCCTGGACTCGAACCAGGATAACCAGATCCAAAGTCTGGTGTGCTACCAATTGCACTACCCCGGAGTAGCTGCGAAGAAGCGTGAACGAGCGAGCCATGATACCGCAGCCTGGGGAGTGGCTCCAAGCACGCGCCTGCAAAAGCTAGAACGCGAGTTGGAAGCTGATGTGAACGGTGGCGGGGACATCCACCGGTCGTCCGTTTTGCACGGCGGGCTCGAAACGAATTCGTTGCGCCGCATTCAACGCTGCCTCGTCCAATCCGTGCCCCAAGCCCCTTACCACGCGAACGACGCGCACTTGGCCGGACGCAGAGAAAACGACTTCGATCAATACTTCGCCTTCAACGGCCAACCTGCGCGCCTCTTCGGTGTAGAGAGGACTTGGTTTGTCCAAAATGACCAAGGACTGCGATCCGGCCGAAAGCATGTCGCTTTCTGTGGGTTTTAGCGATTCGGATCCGCCGGTGGAAGAAGCAAAAACACTCGTTCTCAGTTTGTCGCGGGAGTTTCCTGAGTCGTTCGGAGTTGCGGCGGCGACGGTGGCAACAACGCCGTTGGCTGGACTGGCGCCATTGCCGTCGCTGCTTCCGCTTGGAATGGAACGAGAGCTCGAGCTAAGGTGTTCGGCGCCAGAGGCGATGTTGGGATCGACATGGTCTGCGAGACCGTTTCGATCTTTTGTGAAGTCGCGACTTGTTTCCGAAGCCCGCGGGCCACGACTTTTCGTGGAGTTCGCTTTGCGAAGCGCAAGCTGCGGCGGCGTAATCACCACACGTGCGGTTTGCCGTGACTGAGCGTTGTCGTCCTGCAATGGGTCCTGCAGCAGGTCCCGGAGCGGATCCTGAAATAGGTTCTGTGCAATGGGCTGCGCCTCGGCCGGAACTGCGGGTGGAAGCTGAAGTTGGGTTTGCGGCGCGGCAATCGGGAGAGGCCTATGGATGATCTTGGTGACGAGGCTCGTCAGAAACAGTATGGGTATAGAGAGTAGAACTCCCATCAGGAACGCCGTAAGAGTGTTGCTGGACACCGGCACGCGGCGCGAAGGCCTTCTCTCGGGTAACGCGCGGGGCAGCACCGCGACCGGCCTTTGCTCACGCACTTTCTTGTTCCATGCTTCGTGCCGCGGCCGTTGATTCGCGGCCAGTGAAATCCTACCCGCAGCGGCGAGTGCCTGCGCGACGAGCAAGCCGCTGTCCTCTTCTTCCCATTCGGGCCATTCGCGCAAAACCATGGCAGTTCGGGAAATCACCGGCGGGGGTTGCGGCGTGGGAGGATCGTTTGGGATTGAGCAACAACTGAGAATTTGTTCGACGACCTCCGCAGGCACGGAACTAAACGCCAGGCCTCCCGACTTTTTCGTCTCATCGGCCCACACGAGCCTGGCGGCGGCTTCAACCCGGCGGTTGCCGGACAGGGAGAGAGAGAACTGGACGTTGCCGATTTGGTGCAATGGCGCGACAGCGTAAAAACGAATGCCCTCACTGGTGGCATCCACCACGATGGCGCCATTGTCCGGCTCGACCCGTATGTAGGCGAGCCTTTGCAGGCGTGTTCGTGGATTCGCGCGCCGCTCGGGCGTGTTGTGAACTGTGATTTCGCTCATGCTACCTCAGTCCCGAATAGCTAAGGGATGCCCGGAAGCGACGAGGGGGACGCTACCCGCAGCTACGAGGTATGGCCAGGATGTGCCCCGGGGGAAGGCGAGACGCTGAACGATATTTCGGTTTCGGCATTCGTCAGGCGCATCTGCCAAGGTGTTTAGCGGCATCCGCTTCCCCGTGCGGAACTTAAATCCCGGCCACAGCTGCAGATGATACCGATATCAGACCGATTGGCAATACCGGCAAATACTGATCCACGTTCAGGGAGGCATTCCGTCTGGGAATGACCTGTTTGGCCACCGGGCGTCCGGAGTGTGCTGCCGGAAGCACTTGGTCCACGCAGTGGGGCCACCTGCCGTTTGATCTGCGCACTGAAACTGGAAGCGAATACCACACGTCCTTACATCATATCGAGGGTCGAGGGCATTGAGGGCAGTCTTTCCGGTGCAGGGTACAGCCGGAGGTCAGAGGTTCATTGGAACGAAGAATGTCCGATATGCAGACGGAATCGGCGAATCCCCGGGCCCGGCAGTCGATGGCTCGCATAGGCCTCAGATAAGTGATATAGATAGTGAATCGAAAGGCGACCACCGCTCGCCCCAATCTCGCATCTATACCGGTTGAGATCGGGAGCTAAACTGTGTAGGGTGGACGCGCCAGCAGGGAGGCGCGTCCGGGCAACAGGGCTGGCACTAGAATCCTGATCACGTTCCGGCATCACGGATAACTTGATCATGTTTGAATTGCTTTTCAAATATCCGAGCGCCGTTTTTTCGAAAGGCAGTCTTGTGTTGCTCGGAGCTTGGCCGAAGTGGGTTCTGGGCCTATTGCTGATCGCCACGGCGGTAAGTTTGGCGCTACTGATTCGTTCCCGCCTGCCGAAAGCTGCTCCTAACGTCAGGAACTGGCGGCTCGGCGTCATTTGGCTCATGCAATTCGCCGTAGCTGCCATCGTGCTTGTATTGTTGTGGCAACCCGCGCTCCTGATTGCGCAGCTTAATCCGCAGCAAAACATCATCGCTGTGGTTGTCGATGATTCGCGCAGCATGGGAATTTCCGAGAATGGCTCGACGCGGCTGGAGCAGGCCCTCAAGGCATTGCAGGGCGGGGTGCTACCCGATCTCCAGAAGAAGTTTCAGACCCGTCTGTACCGCCTCGACGGCGACGTCACGCGCGTGAACAGCCTCGACGGGCTGAATGCGTCCGCTCCGGTCACGCACATCGGCGACGGAATCAAAGAGCTCACCGATGAAACCGCCGGCCTGCCGATCGGGGCGATCGTGCTTTTGAGCGATGGCGCCGACAATTCAGGCGGCATCGATCGGGACACAGTCGCCGCGTTGCGCAGCCGCCGCATCCCCGTCCACACCGTGGGTTTCGGCGAGGAACAGGTGCCCCGCGACGTGGAGATCAACGACGTGGGCATCGCTTCGCGCGCGCTGGCGAATTCGCGATTGGTGGCGCGAGTGAGCTTTCACCAGCGGGGCTACGCGGGCGGCAAGACCATGCTGCGGGTGCGCGACGGAGACAAAGTCTTGGCCGCGCAAGCAGTGACGCTGGGGGCTGACGGACAGACGCAGACGGAGAATCTGTTGTTTAACGTTGGCGCAGCCGGCGCCAAATCGTTGCAGTTCTCCCTCGATCCGCTGCCCGGCGAGACCAACACTGCGAACAACGCCGTGGCGCGACTGGTCAACGTGCAGTCCGACCAGCGCCGCGTGCTTTACGTGGAAGGCGAGCCGCGCTGGGAATACAAATTCATCCGGCGGGCCGAAGACGACGATCACAGCGTGGAACTGGCTTCCATGCTTCGCACCACCGAGAACAAAATCTACCGCCAGGGGGTCGAAGACCCTAAGGAACTGGCGGATGGCTTTCCAACCAAGGCCGAGGACCTGTTCAAGTACCAGGGATTAATCATTGGTTCGGTGGAAGCCAATTATTTCACGCCGGCGCAGCAGGATTTGATTCAGCAATTTGTCGACGTTCGGGGCGGTGGGGCGCTGCTGCTGGCCGGTAGCTCGTCCCTGGCGGACGGAGGCTGGAGCGCGTCCGGCATGGCGAACTTGCTTCCGGTGGTCCTACCGGACCACAAGAACACCTTCCACCGCGATCCGGCGACGGCTGAGCTAACGCCGGCCGGCGAGGACAGCATCATCTGCCGCCTGGAGGAGGATTCCGCGCGCAACGAAGAGCGCTGGAAGAAGCTGCCGTACCTGATGAATTATCAGGATCCGGGCACGCCCAAGCCGGGCGCCGCCGTGCTGGCGGATATGGTCGCGGGTGGCCGCAAGATGCCGCTGCTGGTGACGGAGAACTATGGTCGCGGGCGCACCGCGGTGCTGGCCAGCGAAGGGACGTGGCGCTGGCAAATGAACTTGCCGGTGGGAGATCGCACGCATAAGGAATTCTGGCAGCAATTGTTGCGCTGGCTGGTGGCGGACACCCCGGGTCCGGTGGTGGCGTCGGTGCCAAATTCAGTGCTGTACGACGACGGGCGCATCCAGTTTTCCGCCGAGGTGCGTGACAAGACGTATCGGCCGCTGCCGGATGCACAGGTCGAGGCGCACATTCTGGGTCCCGGAGGAGTTGCAGCGGCGGTTCCGTTGACGCAGGACCCCAACGCGCCCGGCGTGTTTCAAGGCGAATGGACGGCCGATAAACCCGGTTCTTACACCAGCGAAGTGGTGGCCAAGCGTGGCGACGAGGAGATTGGCCGAGACGTTTTAGCATTTGAGCGCATTGACGGCGTGGCCGAAAGCTTCCACACCGAGCAGAATCGCGAACTGCTCGAAAAGCTGGCGACGGAGACCGGAGGCCGGTACTGGCGGCCGCAGGACCTGGGCCGCCTGCCCGGTGAGATTTCCTACTCGGACGCCGGAATCACCACGCGCGAGACCAAAGACCTGTGGAACATGCCGATTGTGTTTCTCCTGATCCTGGGTTTGTGCTCAGCGGAATGGCTCCTGCGGCGAAAGTGGGGCATCGTATGAAGTTTGCCCTGGCTAGCTTGCTGTTGTGTGGATGCTTGCTGGTCCCGGCGCGTGCCGCGCGCGCGGATTCCTATTACGTTACCGTGG
>Ga0182024_10008353_pt1 | contig 21878 bp, 16 predicted proteins | sample P32metaG_FD_120480 | JGI IMG/M metagenome (GOLD analysis project Ga0182024, IMG submission 120480) | Permafrost microbial communities from Stordalen Mire, Sweden - P3-2 metaG (Illumina Assembly) | ecosystem: Environmental > Terrestrial > Soil > Wetlands > Permafrost | place: Sweden: Stordalen...
CACATCGAACAGTCAATTGCCGCAATCGGGCAGTTAAGACAACATCAGCCACATTCAGCTGCACCACTTCTGAAATCCGTAGACCACAGTTAAGCATCACTGTTGCTATGGTCCTATTCCTCAACGACTTGCAAACGCATACAGCCTTTAGAAACCGCCTCTGCTCCTCGGGTGCTAGTGCTCTTGGTGATTGCTTAGGCAGCTCTTGCCGCCTGACCTTTGATTGCCCAATGCCAATGAAGAGGAAGAAATTGTCCAGTGCAGCAAGACTTGAATTGACGGTGTTGGCTGCTCTGCCTTTCTGTAACATCATGCATTTAAATTCTCGAAGGGCGAAATCGCGCTCGACTGAGTCTGTCAAAGCCTTGCTTGCATCTGGGTGCGCGTCAAGCCAGGTCATGTACTGCTTGACTCTACGCAGGTAGTTCCTGCGAGTGTGTTGAGAGATGGGAAGCCTGGCCAAATAATTTTGATAATCTGCAAGCATGTGATCATCCTTGAACAAGTTACTTCCGAAGACTCAAAATGCAGGTTCACAAGATCCCTAAAGTCCATCATATACTGCTTTGTGCGTTCATGCGCATGAATGTGACAAAGTGGTGCATTAATAGTTGGGGATACTGCCCAATATCCACAACAAAAGCGAAAAATATGACCGATATTATGCAAAAACACAGACGATAACTGCCTGCAAGCATTGGGGATATTAGATCAGCAATCTCAAGATCCGATCTCCGATTCTTATTCTCAACGTCTACGCCTGAGCAACCTGTGGTATCACAAGTAGTGCCACGCTCGCATTCTCCCAGTCGTTCACCGGCAACGGAACCCTGCCCGCTGCAGCCAGCCAGGCAAATGTATCAGGCACGGACGGCGCTAGTAACGTCAAAACTAATGGGATCCAACTGTCGGTGGCGACAGGCACAAGCTCTTCGCTGACTTATGACTTGAACGGAAATATGACCGGCGGCGTGTCTTCATACTGCTCACCTCATTGGGATACATTGGGTCTATCATCTTAAAAGTCCGATGAGAGGCGGCTCTTGCTCCTCATCAAATGGAATTGTTCACTTGCACTAAATCAACTTTACACATTGAGAATCACGAGCGATCAACTTTCGATGACTGTTGCAAAAGCCACTGTACATCTTCGTTTCGATCTTGTCTATGGGAAATTCCGTATTGGACAGTTTTTGTCTTAGGCAGCGCTTAGGAATTACCTGGGGCTCATACACTCCATAAAATATGGGCACCGTATATAGTGCCCATATCTCTAGCTGCCGCCGTCAAAAAGTTTGAGTTGTTGTCCATCTGAGACCGTTTCAATTGGCACCTTGATTCGCAGCTCTTTCCGCTTGCCACGCTTAATACAGATAGCCTCCAGCTCGCCTCGCTTGATGCGCTGCATGATCGTTTGTCTTGTCACCCTCAACAATTGCTTCGCCTTCTTCATCGACATGTACCCACTAACTTCTGTATCAGGGAAACGCGCTCGCAGTTCTTCCGTTATTCGAATTCGCCATGGTGCTCCAGGAGTCAATTGCTCGCCTGCTATGAAGCCTTCGGCAAGAAAACGATGGAGGGTCGAAGTTGCTGTGTCTAATATTTCCGCCGCTTTGTCGATCGAAACCAGCTCACCATCTGTCGATGGCGCCTCGCACTTGGGAATGTTCCAAGAGCTACGAAGCCCATGTATCCTGTGCGCCGAGAAGCGCTCGCCTCGGGCTGTTCGCCTGCCCTGGCGATTGAGGATGCCAGCGATCACTGGATCCGAATAGTATTGCGCGAGACGGCGCACGAGTGCGACAGTCTCTTCATCTGTTCGAAGTCGTGGTACGCGCCGTCGCTTTAGTTCAAGCTCGATGTCAGTGATGAGGCCGCCGCACCATCGCATGGTCAGGCTCGCGGTCTCCGATGGAGGTTCGATTTTGATATTCACTTCTTGCAGAACTGTTCTAAGCAACTCCTTTTTATCTCGATCAGTTGTTGTCGGCGCCGACCATACTTTTCTTACATCCACTGCCAGTGCGTTCAGCCTCTCTTTCTCATCAATCGTAAGTTTCCTGGGGCGATCTTTCTCTCTAGTAGCGAGTTCAGTTTCAGCGACAGAAAGCGCGAGCAAACATTTCTCCCATTCCGCTTCCAGTCCCCGGGCCACCAGCCGATTCTCCGGCTCCACGGATCGATGCCTTCGCTCGGCTCGCTGTGCCTCATAACGAAGTCTCTCGACTTCTAAACGCCACTGCGAAATGGCGGCGTCATGATCAGCATCGAAGCTTGCTTCGGCCATTAGTGCAGCTTCAATTCCTGCAGGATTCATCGCCTCTAGAAATTCCTTCACTACCGCGTCTTCGATTTGGCATCCACCCACTCGCAGACACCACGTTGCTTTTCCATCCTTTAATATGGTGCCAGGGCAACGATACCCTGGGCTGGAGTTCCGACCCTGATAGTAGACATTGAGCCGGCGTCCGCACCGCCCGCATGTAGCCAGCCCTTGCAGTAGTGCTGCCCCTGCCCTCACTGCTCCCCCCACTTCGTGTGGACGAGCGCGCGAGTTGCTGCGCATACGCGCTTGATTCTTTTCATACGTTTGCCAATCAATAAAACTCTCATGATGATCGCGAATGAACACCTGCCATTCTTCTTGCGGCAAGTTTCGCACGTGAGTCTTAATTCGTCCAGCGCTGTCAACGCTCCGCTGCTGCCGCGATTTGCCGAATGCATATACACCTGCATACACTGGATTGGTTAGCACTTCATGGATCTGCCAGTAAGTTGCCCTCACAAAACTAGTCTCGCCAGTTCTTCTTGATTGAATCGGAAACGGCAAACCTTGCGATTGAAACCATAGCCAGACTTGCCTGACAGAGCCCATCTCGGCAAATCTCTCGAATACATTTCTGATCGCACTGATGACGGCTTCGTTAGGATGCAAATTCATTGCATCTTTATCATCCGCCCAAACGTAACCGACGGGTATTGGGCAGCGTAACTCTCCTCGTGCTGCTTTGTTTCGTATGCCTCCGTTCATGCGAGCGCGAATAAGGTAGAGCTCAGCCTCCGACATGGTGCCCTTCAGTCCCAATAATAGCCGATCGTTGAACAGCCCAGGATGATAGATACCATCGGCATCTGCGATAAGAGTGTCCGTCATTCCTGCAAGGTCCAGCAGTCGATACCAATCCGAATTATTGCGTGCCAATCTGGAGACTTCCAAGCCGAAGATGATCCCGGTTCGTCCAAGAGCAACATCGGATGCCATTTTTTCGAATCCGGATCTCTCAATGGCACCAGATCCGGTGCGGCCAAGATCCTGGTCAATTACCACAATCTGATCACGCCGCCATCCCAGCTCCATGGCACGCTCAACGAGCCTGTATTGGCGGTCGGTCGATTCCCGATTGTGTTCAAGTTGATGCGCCGTCGACCCAGAGTGCCACCAAACATCTCTACGGCCAGAGGCGCTGTGGCTTGGACATTCGGTATGCGCGAGGAAGACTACGAGCCGGGAGTTGAAACTTGATTCGTGCGCGGCTAATAGATCATTCAGCTCTAAGTGGTTTCTAGCGGGAAATCTTCAATTGATGCCCCTTTGAAATCTGGATGGTGCACATTTGCAATATTTGTTGCCAATGTTTTCTGCAATCCCATACACTTGTGCTGGTAGGCTTATGATATGCGTTTACCGCCACCACACTCGGTGCTAAAGCGATTTGGGCAATAAGCGCTCAAACATTCAGGTAAAGCCGTGGTGCTGTTCTTAGGCGGCACAATGCGAGCGTGCAAGCGGGCGACCGTACAATTGCCACGTGGGATCGAATAGGTTCAGACAGCGGCCGGTCTGCTAACACAGCCTGCTAGCATGGTCTGCTGGCAGAGCTGATCTCGCATAGCAACCGCCGCCAAGTATCAGGCGCTCAGAGCCTGCTTTTCCCTTGCCAGGTGATCAGGCACCAGATCAGTCCAGAGCCAATCGTCTGAACAGACAGTCAAGCGGCGGAGGTATTGATGGTCATCTGATTGCGGAAACTCCTGGCGGAAATGTGCTCCCCGCGATTCTCTTCTCAGCCATGCAGCCCGCGCGATGAGCTCAGCTACCAGCAACATGTTCGCTTGCGCATGTGAATCCGGTGTTGAAGGCACCACGGCATTGCCGGCAAACGACTGTATCAGTGCACTCAGACCTGTTTCTGTTCGGGTCAAACCGGCATGCTTAAACATCGATTGACGAAACTCAGACAAAGACTGAGGCACCACTTGCAAAGCCGGCACCGCGAGATCTGGCACCACTAGATCCGGCAGCTTCTTGAATGGTGACATTGACAGCAACGAAGTGGTTCTAGACGTTCTAGACTTGTGCGTCAAGAAATCTGTCAGTTTCATGGCCATCACACCCGCCTCTAAAAGTGAGTTGCTGGCCAGACGATTGGCGCCGTGCAAGCCGGTCGCGGCAACTTCGCCGATGCAATATAGCCCTGGCACGCTGGTTCGTCCGCTCGTGTCAGTCATGACACCACCCATAAAATAATGGGCAGCAGGAGCTACGGGAACTGGCATAGTCAGAGGATCAATGCCAAACTGACGGCAATTGTTGATAATGTTGGGAAATTTCTGCAAGAGTTCTTGCTTGCCGATTGGTCTCAGATCAAGCCCTACAGATTCCAACTCTTGCTCGAGCATGGTGGCATGGATGGCTCTTGCCACCACATCTCTGGTGGCAAGCTCAGCATCAGGATGATACTTGCCGGCAAAACGGCGTCCGTTGCCATCTATCAACAAAGCTCCTTCGCCTCTGACGGCTTCAGAGATAAGAAAGGCCGGGGCACCAGATAGACTTAAGGCTGTGGGATGAAATTGCATGAATTCCAGATCTGCCAAAACAGCTCCGGCCCGATATGCCAGGGCTACACCATCGGCAGTGGCAATGGCCGGGTTAGTGGTGCGCGCATAAATCTGCCCGGCACCACCGGTGGCGAGAACCACATGCTCTGCGCTTATGCACCTGGAGCGGCTGCCATCAACTTCACGCAGAACGGCTCCGGTCAGGCAGCCATTCTTAGTTACTAAACTTTCGGCAAAACAATTCTCTAATAAAATCAGTCTGTGCGGGCTCTTGTTCGCTCGTATTTGCAACTGCTCCAACAGGGCACCAGATATCGTGCGACCGGTTGTATCTTTGGCGTGCAGAATGCGCCCGTAAGAGTGCCCTCCTTCTCGGGCAAGTTGATATTCACCGTTGGCGGTGCTGTCAAATGCTATTCCCAGCCTGGCCAAAGTTCGCACCAAATCGGGTGCTGCAGTGATGATCTCGCGGGCTGCCTGCGGCACGGTCAGCCCGGCGCCAGATTTGATAGTGTCTGCAAGGTGACTTTGGAAGCTGTCGCCGGCGCTGTCCTTCAGGATCGCTGCCAATCCGCCCTGCGCCAGCGATGTGTTTGAATCGACAAACTTTGATTTTGACGCGATTGTCACTCTGGCACCGGCATCGAACAGCAAGATGGCAGTCAACAAACCGGCTAGTCCTGAACCGATGATCAGCACTTCGGTCTTGCGGGCGCTCCCTTGAGAGCGCGCGTCTGTTCTGTAGCGCTCACCTAAATCTTGATTGAATCGTTGGCTGTTCATTTTAAGGCACCACCTAAATTATGGAGTTCATCCAAATATTGAAATCATCCTAAAATATGGAAATCATCCGCTCGATGGATTTTCTTGCCTGGTTGGCAGTGGTATCGTCTACGGTGACGACAAACACATCCTCTTTAAGAGATCGGTGCAATTTCTCCAGCGTGATCATCTTCATGAACATGCAGCTCATTTCCGAGCTGATGGGAATAAATTCCTTACTAGGATTCTGTTTTTGCAGTCTGTGCAGAATTCCAATTTCTGTGCCGACGATGAATTTCTTGGCTTCTGAAGTGGCGGCGCGCTGAATCATTCCTTCAGTGGATGCTACTTTCAGAGGGTCACCGGGGCTCATTTTGGCCACGCGATCCAGATATGGTGTCAGACACCCACATTCGGGATGAATCAAAAGTTCGGCATCGGGATGCTGTGCCACTTTCTCTTCTATTACTTCCGATCCAACGCTGGCATGCACATGACACTCACCCATCCAGATATGCATATTCTCTCTCCCGGTCATCTTTTTCACCCAGGAACCGAGAAAGACATCGGGCAGGAACAGGATTTCTTTGTCGGCATCGATGGACTGCACTATTTTTAGAGCATTGCCTGAAGTGCAGCAATAGTCCGACTCCGCCTTAATCGCTGCGGTTGTGTTGACATACGAAACTACAACGGCGCCTGGGTGTTCGCGCTTCCAATCTTGCAGCTGCTGCAAATTGATGGAAGCGGCAAGTGAACAACCCGCCTCCAAATCCGGTATCAGCACTTTCTTGGTCGGGCAAAGAATGGCTGCTGTTTCGGCCATGAAGTGGACGCCGCAAAAGACAATCAGATCAGATTCGGTTTTTGCTGCTTGCTGTGACAGTCCAAGCGAATCGCCGACGAAATCGGCAATATCCTGAATCTCAGGAATCTGATAGTTGTGCGCCAGGATGACGGCATTCTTCCTCTTGCGCAGAATGTTTATTTCATCAATGAGGTCTGTTTTGTAGTCTCTAACAGCGGCCAATTGCGCGTTCATGGTTATATTTGCACCTCTAAGCTGATATCTATATTGGGGGCGGAATGAGTCAAGGCGCCCACCGAAATTGCATTTACTCCCTCGATCAAATAGTTCTTCAAATTATTGATGTTGATGCCCCCGGAAACTTCCACGAAGCAAGCCCCATTTATCACCTGCACCGCTTGTGCTACCATCGCTGGTGCCATGTTGTCCAAAAGAATGCCATCGACGCCGGCGGCGACGGCTTGCCGCACCTGTTCAATGGTGGCTGCTTCTGCTTGCACCGCCATGCCGGGTGCCGCGCCTCTAGCCGCAGCGATGGCAGCTTCGATGCCGCCTGCTATCTCTATATGATTGTCTTTAATCAAGATGGCATCGAAAAGTCCAAACCGATGGTTTTCGCCGCCGGCTAAGGCGACTGCCTCTTTTTCGAAGACCCTCAGACCTGGAGTTGTCTTGCGTGTATCTCTGATCGAGATGCCATAAGGGCTGGCCAATGCCACGTATTGGCTGGTTACGCTGGCGATTCCACTCATGCGCTGCAAGAGGTTAAGTGCCAATCGCTCGCCGGTTAGAATTGCCCGCGCTGGTCCTTCTACCTGCAGGATTGGGGATGGAATGGAAGTGACCCTCTGCCCCTCCTTAATCAGGGCGGTGACTTTGATTGATTGATCGAAAGATTGCAGCACACTGGCAAAGACGGCCAGACCAGCGATTACAGCCTCTTCTTTGCACAACACTGTTGCTTTTGCCTGGCGGCTTTTTTCCACGATCGCTTCAGTTGTAATGTCGCCGCGATCGCCTAAATCTTCACGCTTAGCCAACTCCAGGGCCATCTGGACGAGCTGGGCTCTGTCGATTTTGCTAACAGTTGTTGACAATTCAGGACTCATAACGACTGCCTTCTGTTGTTTTGACTACGTTCACTTACTTGCTAGTAAATGTACTAAGTACGTTATATCACAGCTTTTGGACTTTGTCATATATTTGCTGCATTAAACGTAATCTTGATATACAGTCCAACCTCTGGTCTCAATAGTCCTCGCCCATCAGCGTGCGCACGTTTGTGCAGGCTTTGCCAGTTGCCACCCACAACCATGACGGTGCTGTTTGACTGACGATTGTCTGCGCTTGGAGAACTGTTAATCTAACGCTAGTTAATCTTGATTGACCGAAAGTCGAGCTGAGCAGCCGATAACTTTCAGCTCGCAATTAGAATGACCTCGGAGTAATATAACCTTGCGATCAGCATCTCTTTATAGGTAATGAAACCGTGAAGATTCCTGGAAACATTCGTATACTCGCTTGCTTATTTATGCTCAGCTCGATGCTCTTCTCAGGGCGCGCGACTGCATATGATCCGTCGATTTTTAACAGCCTCTCCCGTTCGCGAGATGCTCTATTGGCTCAGAGGGCTCATTTGAATGATGCAGCCGATGACGCCAAGGCGAAAATTGATGCACTGCAACGCCAGCTGAACACGATCAATGCTTATCTGACAGATACAAACAGCGCCTTGACTGATGTTGAGAACGCCTTAGCCCGAGCCCAATAATGATTGTGAGGTTAGTCCATGTTGAGAAATAGAAGCGCCGCAGTTTTGGCTGTCTCTTGCGCGTTTGCGCTGAGCACCCCTGCTTTTGCCGGGGTGAACACATCGATCCAGGCGCCCCTCAACCCCCAAGTGACGACCGCGGCCGTGACAGGTGACGTGGACGAAGTACCTTATAAGAACAAGCATCCTGAGACTAATTATGCTTCCTGGCAAATTGTCGAAGGGGCAACCACCTTCAAATGCATCGATCCTCACGCTGCCTGTTCTGAGTCTGAGCAAGTGTTAGAGACGTTAAAAGCTTATATCAAAGCTGCCAGTAGGGCTGATTTTGTCACTTGTGCCAAATATCTGGACGATGGTTGCACCACTTTTGATAGCGCTACAAAAGAGCTCATAGTAGGCAAACAAGCTGTTTTGGATGAGCTTAAGAAGCGATTGATTCTGTACTCATCGAAAGATGATCCGCTCGTCCTTTATACGATTGAGCACCCGTACGCCAAAGTGACCCATAGCCCCACGGGCGACATGGCCGTCGTCACTTTCTGCGCCACGAAGAAATTTGGCGGCAAAGAACCGAAGGCCTTCCAATCGCGCTGCACAGATATTTGGGTCAAAGCAGACGGCATGTGGAAGAAAGTGCATTTTCGCAGCGACTGGAAGCAAGTATAGAAGCAAGTCTAGCTGTTAAAGTCAGTTAGAATCCCCCGCCCGGCTCAACCGGGGTCGTTGGCGTAGTCGGTGTAGTCGGTGCGGTGCTGGTCGGCACTGCTTGTGGTGGCGCCGCCGGTGCTGCCTTGGCAATCTCTGCGAACTCTGGCGCTATAGTCTGATTGAGATTCCCTAGAAATTGGCTTATACACTGGGCTGCCTCAGGTGCTTTACCGGCAAGAAACAAAGCTTTGCCCATATACAGATAATCTACATGGTCGTTGGCACACAGTCCGATGGCTTTGCTGAATTGTTCAGCAGCGGAACCGTACTCGCCCACGGCCAGGTTAAGCAGCGCTGCCTGGCGTAAAACATAAAAGTCGTTTGGATATGTGGAAGCAGCTTGCTGCGCGCTGGTAAGCCGGGCCTGAAGTTTGCCCCGCGAAGAGAGAGACTTTTGCTTGGAAGCCTCATCAGGCAGATTGAGGGCTCTAGCCATGGTGCCAAAATAATTGTCAAACTCCTCGTCCAGATATGGGTCCCAATGAAAGTCGTGCTGCGTCAAATAACCGATTTGTGTCATCGAGCGCTGTTGCAGTGGTGGCTTTGCTTTTGCCAGAGTTTGACAGGCTGATTTGTATGCCGTTGCGTCGCCGCGCAGATAGGCTAATTCAGCCACCAAATGTGTGACCGGCAGATAAGGATGAATCGACTCGGCATATGTTGCTTCTCTGACTGCGCTTTCCAGATCTCCGGACAGATAGTCAACCAGAGCCAGACCCTGATAAGCGGGCTCTGAACTGGCATTGCACTTGATCGCGCTGTTGAACTCTTGCTTTGCCTTCTCAAAGTCTCCTTCCTTCATCAAGCAAAAACCAAGATTGATGTGCGCTTTGCAAAAGTTCGGATCTGTGCCCAACAGTCTGGTCAAACCTCTGTCTGCCTTATCGTACTCATGCCCGAGATAGTGCGTTATGGCGATGCTCAACAGTGTTTCGTTTGACTTAGGGTCGAGGCGAAAGGAAGTTGAAAGAGCATTCAACGCCTCCTGATATCGATTTTTCTGATCGAGGGCTAATCCTAAAGTGGCAAAGGGAACGGGATCAGTGGGATCGGCGCGGGTGCCGTCAAGCAATAAATTGATTGCCTGATCGAGACTGCCTTTTACATCGCCCTTAGTCAAAAGATTCAAAGCTTTGGAATTTTGAATCTCCGCGCGCGCCCGACCCTTCAGATCATCCCAATTGTGTTGCGCGCAAACTGGACTTTGCCAGGTAAGAGCAAAGATTATCAACACAGTAAAGATTATCGATGGCTTTTTCATTGGTACCAAATACGATGCCTCAAAAAAGAAATACTGGGCGATCAGGTAAACGCTCAAAATCGCTTTCGGAAAACGAATAGAGCCTTGCCGGTCGGAAAGAGGTTTCCTGGGAGGTTTCGTCTAATTCTTGCAAAACTTTGGTGTTCAAAAATTTCTTGCGAAAGTTACGGTTGTCCACCGATCTTCCTAAGACTGATTCGTACACCAGTTGCAAGTCTCTTAAAGTAAACTTCTCTGGAATGAGCATAAAAGCAGCCGGTGAATATTCGATTTTATAACGCAACCGTTTGCGTGCATAAGAAACAATTTCAGCGTGATCGAAAGCCAGATCAGGTAAGCCGTCGACCGGCCACCAGGCGACGCCTGAGGCATCGGAGCTGGCTTTCAGCTCGAGGGCTTCCTGCCTCATTAAAGCCAAATACGCCACTGTAACTGTTCTGCCGCGCGGGTCTCGTCCTTTATTGCCAAATGAGTAAAGCTGCTCCATGTAAACGTTGCCTACGTTGGTCTCCTCCAACAGTTCTCGCGCCGCCGCCTGGTCAAGGGAAAAATCAGAATCATCCAGGAAGCCACCGGGCAGCCCCCAGGCGCTTTTGAACGGATCGAATTTGCGCTTGATGAGCAGAACTTCCAGAATGCCCTGCTCGATCGCGAAAGCAACTGTATCAACCGTCACACGTATTGTATCCATGGGCGATGCGCTGAAGAAGAGGGGCTGCGTTTTAGTAAACGTAGTATACACGCTTTCCTGAGCGCCAGCCGCGGCTTGCCAAAGCCTTGTGCGAGCCTACTTCTTGACCAGATCGTAGGCTTGATCGTACACAGATGCAGCTGGAATCTGATGCGGTATGTCAAGCACTATCATCTTTGTGGGAATATGCGCCTTGTTCAAAATTTCGACCAGTTCTTGCTGCATTTCCGGTGGCACGATCTGATCCTTGCTGGCAGAGACAATGACAACCTTCACATGACTGGGCAGTTTGTTTATGTTTGGTATCAGACTGACTGCCTGGAATTTTGCCAGAGCCGCAGCTGGTGGGCCACCAAAAGCTGCCGCAAGAGCTGTCTTCACTGCTTGTGACTTGGTTCTATCATAAAGTTGATCGAGACTGCCTGCACCCTCAACACTGACAATGCCGCAAATCTTGCTCTTGATGTCATCCGGTGCCCGAGTCGGGTAACTCAATGCGACGCAGCCACCCATTGATGTGCCCATGATGATGATGTCACCGATTGGATATTGGTCACATACTTCTCTGATGTTTTGGGTCAGATCGGAATAGCCTTCATCGTTTCCCCACGACGCTACTTTCCCGTAGTTAGACGATAGCAAGAGCAGATTATTTTCCCTGGCAAGCAGTTGCGGTCCAAGCGGACTATCTGTAGGGTGCAAAAACGGCTCCAGATAACTCGATCCCATGCCGTGCAGATAAACCAAAAGGGTCATGTTTTCTCTGGGACCGTTGATTGTCGGCGGAGCCAGGGCAAAGATATCTTGCTGATGCGAGTGGTGGCTGATAAAACTGCGCCTGATGAACTGGTCTGTGGCTTCAGGCTCGCTGGTGTCTGAATTTAGACTGACTGCGGTGAGATTGTTCGTCAACACCCTTTTGTCGTGCTTCAAAGACTTTACATGTGCTTCAGAGCTGATGAAGAGACAGAGAAAGACAATGCCCGCTGCATTAACCAGTAGCGAAACGGCAAGGATGATCGGCAAAAGCGGGAATTTCAAGGAAAAGACCTGAGCGCAGAGTTCCATTGTAAGATGGGTCAATCGTCAAAATCCAGAATTTGCGGTAAGTATGTCAGCGACGTCATTAAACCGAAAACAGGCAATCATCATTCTTGCTGTGCTTGGCTGGGTCATCGAGGCGAACTGCGCTGCCGCCCAGGACGCAAAAGAAATGAATCTACAGGCGATCAAACTGCAATCTGAAGGCAAACTGGCTCAGGCCGCCGAGCTATACAAAAAGGCGATCAAGGAGAGCCCGGCTGCGGCTGCTTATCACAACAACCTGGCTCTGGTTTCAAAAGATATGCAACAGTTTGATCTGGCCGAACAAGAAGAAAGAATGGCTCTTAAGCTCAAGCCCAAGCGTGCAGACTATCACTTTAATTTGGGCATCATCCTGGAGAAAGAGAACAAGTTGGTAGAAGCGGAAGCTGAATTTCGAGAATCTTCAGCAGCCGATCCGATGGACACGGAAAGCCACTTCAGATTGGCTCAACTATTAAGCCAATCAGGTAAACTCACAGAGGCCGAACAAGAGCTGAAACTGGCGGTGATGATGAAACCGGATGATTCTTCCTATCATAAAAGTCTTGGCGATGTTTTGCTTAAACAAGGTCACAGGGAAGAGGAAGCTCTCAACGAATATCGTACGGCTCTCACAAATGCACCGGCAGCCGGTGTCTCGGGAGACTTGCAAAATAAGATAGACTATTTGAAACAGGTTCTGAAAACCCGCTAACTGCTTATGACATTTGCCGACAACGACACCGGGCTAACAGAGAACGACACCGGGCTGAAAGAGAACGAGTCAGATCGCAAACTGTCGCGATTGCAAAAAAAGCTGACCATCATAGTACTAGGCCTGGTGGCATTCCTTCTGCTTGTGCAAATCGGTTCATTTTTTGCAGACGTCCAGAGAATTCTGGGATTCTCCATCTTGTTTTCCTATCTTTTTATCGGTGTCGTCGATTGGTTGGAAAAAATTACCCACCATCGAGCTCTCAGCATCATGATTGTATATCTTGTTCTGGCGGTGATAATCGGCATCGGTATCGTGCTCGTTTTTCCCGCCGTTATGTATCAGGTCTCTCAACTGATTGATACCACTTTCAACCAGCTGCCCCAGCTGGTGCAATCTCTGGTGCAGGCCTTGCGCCCACTGGAAACCAGATTTCATGCCGCTCAAATTCAATTTAAGGCCATTGATATCGTCACCAACGTCGCTAGCAGCATTCCTAAGCCAGACCCGACGATGGTTGTGGGCCGGTTTACTGACGTGGCGATGTCTACTATGGCCTGGCTGTTCTATGGATTGAGCATTGTCGTTGTCTCTTTCTATTTCTTGCTGGACGGGCACAACATCAAAGAATCGATCATCAAGACCTTTCCGCATAAGCACTACAATTTTTTGACGATTCTGGCTACAGATATGGATCTGGCACTGCAAGCGTTTTTCCGCGGGCAGATCGTATTGGGTCTGCTCTTCGGTGCTCTTATGATCTTTGCCTATCTCCTCATGGGAGTGCATTACGCTCTTTTGCTGGGCGTCTTCTTAGGCATCTGGGAGATTGTGCCCGTCATTGGTCCGACCATCGGATTTGTGCCCACTATAGTGGCAGTGGCCGTCGATGGTGCCGATATGATTCCGCTCAATCGCTTTTCGCAGGTGATCGTTGTCTTTCTGGTATTTCAATTGATGCAGTGGCTTAAAGACAACTTTGTCGCCCCAAAATACATCGGCAACGTGATTGGATTGCATCCGGTCATGATTTTCATTGCCATCATGATTGGTGCCAGATTGGATGGAGTGCTCGGCATCATTTACAGCCTGCCGGTAGCTTGTGTGGTTAACGTCATTGTCACTCACTTGGCGGCCAGATCGTCGGCGGCAAAAAAAGTAAGTGAAATGGGACCAAAAACCATTACTGAAGCCACTGACCCTCAGACCGATAAGATCGTCGAATCAGTGGAGCCAAAAAGCGACAGTGGCACTAGCGTGAAGACCCTGGCTGAGCCGAGCTAGCGAACGCCACGCAGCCCTTTTACCGGGTGTAAGATCTTTTGATGAGTATCAGGCACGACAACGTTGTCGTCTGGTGGGTGCAAGCTATTGACCACAATTGATTGCAGGTACAAGCCAATCAGAGCCACAACACCTAAGCCGACCAGAATGTAAATAACATTTTTGCTCATTCGCAGCTCCAGAACAAAGCGAACGTCGGGACAGAACTTCTATTTTATCCGAGATTGGCGTGGTTCGCCTCAATTTGCTTCAGGTACCTTAATCGGTTGCAAAGGTAGCTCGATCAGGGCTTAGCGGTGTCATTGCCTTGGTTTTGGCTGACACCTCTAAATACCCAATATTTTTGCCCAAGATAGTTCGCCGTGGCGCTGAAGGCTGTGGCCGTCAACCAGGCCAGCTGAAAAGTATAGGCTGAGAAAAAAGGAAAGAATCGAGGCACAGACTCCAACACGACCTTGTTTACAAGGACGTTGCCAAATAGTGAGCATCCATAGACAGCAAGGAATTTGCTCACCTGGGTCCAGGAATGGGCAGTTGCTCTGAAGGTCCAGTATTTGTTCAAGGAGTAGGAGACACACGTGGCTGAGAGAAACGACGCTGTTTTGGCCACAGATGGCCAGACAAAAGGCAGAAATACGGCATAGGAAACGAGATCGGTGGCAGTGGCACTGCAGCCCGCCACAATGTATCTCGCCAGCTGTGCGCGTTCGCTATCTGGCTTTTCTATGTCGGAGTTCTTTTGAGTGCGCACAAGGCTTATTTGGATTTGATCGTCGCTTGAACAGTTTTTGAGCCGTTACGAAATATCCACGGCGGCACCGGATTCGATGCTGACCACAGTCCCTTCTGTTCAGCTTTGGCCTGCTCATGCAGCTGCTTGAGCTTGGTCTCGTTGGCAGCGTATTTATCGCTCCACCAGGCCAGTCCCTGTGCCACTAATTCCTCATTCAAATTCGTTCCATCAGGCAAAAAGACCACTGCTATCATGCGGCCGAGTTTGTCTTTACCGCGGTCGTCGAGTGTGATTGTTTTGCCGTAGCAGTGTGAATCTGTGAACTGTCGCGCTTCCTTGCCAAACTCCTGCCCCATCTCCGGGCAGTCGATGCCGTATAGAATTACACGTTGTTTTGTCGAAGAATCGGCTACCGTCAAAGTGTCACCATCAGTGACGGAGACTACTTTGGCCGTAAGAGTTGTGGCCAAGACGGTGGTAGGTAAGAGGCTGATTAGAAGTGCCATTAGAACGGCAATAGAATTTTTCTTGGTTGTTGATCGGTGGAGCATGCCGGATGGATAATCTCGTGAGTCTTATGTCGCGGTATCGATAGTGTATCGATATGCAGTGAGATTGGCTTGCTTTTGCTGCAATACATTTAATTGGCTAGCCATACAAAAATATGGTATGCTGGACCAAGCAGGCGAAAACAAAATACGTGAATCCGGGAGAGCATCCCGGGAGCGCAGGCGTCTCGCCTGCTCTGATCGGGCGTGAATCATCTGAGCATAAGTGCCCAGAGTTAACAGATCCGTGTGCAGACACGCTTATCAGTCAGAACTGACAGGAATGGTCATTCTGGCAATTCCAACCTAGAGGGGAAAATTGAGTAATAGCAATGTTGCCTTATTGAAAGAGCATTTGGAGGAGCTTTTTCCGGGAAAGTGGCTCGTTGATTCACGCACTCAAAAAAATATCCAAACAGGTATTGCTGAAATTGATCAAGGCATTACCCATGGCATAGCACGTCGGCGTATCACCGAATGGGTGGGCCCGATTTCATCAGGGAAGACAACATTTTTGCGCTCCATCGTGGCGCAATGGTGTGCTTCCGGCATGCAAATTGTTTATGTTGACACCATAAACAGATTACAAGCAAAAGATTGGGCTTTTGTAGAAAAAGGAAATAGTGGTGCATTTCCGGCAAACTTGATACCGCAACTTGTAAACGGAGAAGGAAAATTTTGGGTAGTAAGAAATTTAAATTTGCAAAAAGGTAATCAAAACCTTTTTTGGGCGACCGAACAGCTGATCAGATCTGCACTTTTTGATGTAGTAATATTCGATCTCGGTTGTGAATTTTATTTGACCAGCAAAATTTATGCTCGCCTGCAAAGATGCCTGGAAAGATCGCGAACAGCCTTAATTTTGCTCAAAGATGACAGTGATGATGCTGTCAATTCAAACTCATGGGGAAGCCATGCCCGTCTGGCTTTTAATTGGACTTCTAATATTTCCTGCACCCTTGGTTTGTCTGGTGTAGTTTCAATTATTCCTGCTATAAACGCACGCATTTTGAAAGAGGGAATGACAAAAAATCTGGAGGTAAGCATTCAATCTTATGTATCGAATCGCTTGTTTACGCATCCCCAAATTCCAGATCGTCGTACAACAAAAACATGAACCGGAATTGAAGAATAAGCCATTTGTTCTTCTTGCCGATGCTAATAAACCGTCAAATGCTAATGCCAATACGATCAATTTGAGCCGGGCGCGGGTTTTTATGTGCTCACATGCGGCCAGCAAAAAAAATGTAGTCGCCGGCATGAAGTGGAGTGAAGCGAGAGCTACTTGCTGCGCGCTCACATGGCGGCAGTGCGATCACAAACTATATAAAGAAGCGCAGACCAGGTTAGTCAATGAGCTCATCGCTTGTTCACCGCGAGTATCGGGCAGAGAACCAGGAATATTTATTCTTGATGCCAGTGGATTACAGCGCCTGGGTGGAGAAAGTAAATTATGCACAGATATATTAAGACTGGTCAGCCGCCTTGGCTATGTTGAGGGCCAGATTGGTATCGCCGATAGTGCTTTTGCGGCGTTGGTGGCAACGCGCTTCAAAAAGCGCTGGCATGTTGTGCCACCTGGCAAAGATGCTATATTTTTGAAACCCTTGTCTATTGGTCATCTGGCGCTGGATTATGATTTGCATGATCTGTTCATTGATCTGGGTCTGAAGTCTATGGGAGATATCGCTAAACTATCAATCGATTCATTGGCTGAGCGATTTGGTGGTGAAGTAACTAAAGCACAGCAGCTGGTTTTAGGCTTCGATCAGTTACAGCCAAGTGTTCCCGTGCCCGCCCGGCAATTCAGTGCTTTTATGGAAATGGGCGGCGCCATGGATTCATTGAATGAGACCTTATTCGTTTTTAAATCCTTGCTGGATACTATCACCCACCAGCTGAAGCTGGAAGCATACTGCGCGGAAGAGTTGCACATTCAATTCTTCAATGATATGGAAAATTTTGATCAGCGCACGCTAAAACTGGTGCGCCCTTCCCATAATGCAAAATTTCTGCTGGAAGTAATTAGATTGTCGATTGAAGGGCGCCCTCTTAAACGTGAGTACACCGCTATAAAAGTCACAGTTTCCAGGCTGGCAAAAGAGATTTATGAACAAAGCACTATTGAAGACGAGGAGGGGCAACAACGCGATCGGGTCGCTCGACAAAGCAATCTTTTGCAGAAGTTTATCACCAGATTAGGTGAAGATGCCCTGGTAAAGCCGATGGCAAACGATCAATATGCGCCGGAGAAAGCAGGAGTTTGGCTGCCTGTTTTTAAACCGGCAAAGAACATATCGAGCAATGCGGCGGAATTGAACAAAGAAGGAGCAGCCGAGAGTGCCGTGGTGCCCATCAATGGACCCTATATCAATCAGAAAAGCGGTGCTTTTGGATTGGTATCGGGTTTGGTGCTAAAGCAGACACCACAACCAGTGCCGATATTTGTTGAATTGAATAATGGTGCACCAGCGTCTATTGCTTATCAAGGACGATGGCATTATGTTCGCAACATCACTGTTGCTGAGTGCTTATCGGGCTTGTGGTGGGATGATCCTTTCCGCAAATCTTATTACACTGCTCTGATCGAACCAAAATATAACTCCGCCAGCCCCATGTTGGTGCAATTAGTGCACGAGCATGACAAACATGCCTGGTTTCTAGACGGAATTTTCGACTGAGAATCCGGGCTGGCGTCTCTGATACATGCTCTCCCCCATACATGCTCTCCCCATCCCTGTGTCCCATCCCTGCTGTCCCGATTCCTAACGTCCCGATCCAAGCGGTTCCCTGGCGTCTCTTGGTCCCTGGCGTCTGCGTATTGTTACAGCTCGCCTGCGTAATTCCCCCCTTTTAACCGAACTTGCGATCAGGCAAAATGCTGCTAAGCCCAAACAGAGACCTTTCAATGACTGGCACCGAAATTACAACCGAAAAGACAGCAGCTAAGAAACCAGCAGACTCTAACTGGTTAGTCGACAACATCGCTCATCCTTTCGCCAATGCAGCTGCCCTTGAGCCCTACAACGCGGTTGCTTCAGTGGTTAATGCCATCCATCATAATTCACTGCCCGAACTGACTCTTCTGTCGGTGCCGGAAGCAAGCGGCGTCGCCTGGTTGACACAGAGCTTCTCAGGAGGAGTGGGTGGGCTATTGCCTTTCGTTGTCGCTGGTAAACTGACGGGCTCCGGAATGAGAGGAACAGGCAGATTTCTGGAGTCGGCCAATTTAATTGAGGGCGGCGGGCTGGCTGCCAAAGCTCTGGCTAGCGAGCGCCTGGCTATGATTACAGGAGCTGGCTTATATGGAGTGGCGCAAAAACCGCAAGATGGTCAAACAAGATTGGGCAATGCTGCTGCCTCTGTAGTGGGCATGGGCGCCTTTGAGCTGGGTGGCAAACTGAGCGAAGGAACGCCTATCATGTCGCTGGCCGGCTTCGGAAACAGAGCCGTAGTTGGTTTCGCCGGCGGATCAGTGGGGTCGATGACGGGCAATTATCTCAATTCCTGGATGACCACAGGCCACGGAAGTATTGGCTCGCTTGACGGAATTGCCAAAGCCGGCGTCTCAGGAGCGGCTTTGAACATGTTCTTGCCCGTCGCTCAAAGAGGCGTGGACAGCCTCAAACTGCAAGTTGGCATGTCTATTCCTGCGAAAAATTTCGCCGCCCGCGAAGGTTGGGGGCAAAATGAAGAGCTGAGCAAAATTGTCGATCGAAGCCCACTTACGAATGTGAAACGAACAGATGGAGCGCCAAGCATCGATCAAGATGCCAATGTGGTTCGCATGCCCGCTGACGGTAAAGCTTCTCAGTTGGGTCATGAAGTTGCCCACCGCGTAGCGCTCAATGCTGACGAGAGTCAGTTCCAGGCTGTCGCCGCTGCCCATCTTGACCCGGCTAAGCCTGAGAATTTCAATGAAGATTTGGCAAAACAAAAGTATGTCGATATCCGCGTAGGCCAGGAACAGGCTGCTCGCGAAGCGCAAAACCGGGTCGCCGGAAACAATGAAGTTGCTACCGATCCTCAATCTATCCTCGAGGCAAAAGCAGAAGACGGCCTCACATATAAAGAGAAATTCGAGCAAGAAGCACAACAGTTTGCAAAAGATGGCAAGTTCCGCCCTGCAGAAGATAACTCCGGAATCAACCCAACGACAAAATTGATGGAGCAGATATACAATCCGCCCGTCGCCAAAGAATACGGACTGACCAGCATCTACGAAGAGACCCCACCTACCGTTAAGCCGGAAGATCAATTCAAGAGATTCACGATTGTTGATGACAACGGGCAACTAACGAAGCTTGTTGAGGTCTATAAGAATTTGAAGGAGACTAGAGAAGGATTTGGCACGGCAAAAGTCCTCGAACGGCTTCCTAACGAGGGGGTCAGGTATCACATCATTAAAGGCGGACTAAACATCCCCGACAATTCGCTTGTCGAACTGTACCCAAAAGGAAAAGGAATCGATACGCCCTTCGGCAAAACGGAGATGACCATTACGGATCCGGCAAATGGACGAACCTCCTACCGCAGAGCTGATGGGACACAGGCTTTTGAGTACAGCACACCGCAAGAGCTGTGGACCGGTGTAGAATTCAACTCCGAAGAAGAACAACCTGGCAATGGCAGGACGATCTACCATCTTACCGATGGTGGCACAGCAGAATACTATCAAGGTGGTATGCATGCTGATCTAGTCACACCGAAATCAACCAAGCCACTGGATTTCTCTACAGTTGCCCGCCAGAGCGGCGGGCGAACATCATATGTTTTGAACGATGGCAATTTGATGATCATTGATAATGACGGTAGCAAACTTACTGGCACACTCTATAACAATGATATGCAGGTAGCAGGAAGATTCGACCCTTCTCACATTTCTGAGACATATCCAGGAGGAACTACTGTCACTGTAGGCGACACCACTTTGTCAAACGTTCAAACAATTGAGCATCGCGTCGACAGCGACATATATAGATCGCCCGATTCCTCAACGCAGATTTATGACGAGAATCATGTGCTAACAACGCCATTTGGTGATGTGCGCCGAGTAGACTTCCTGCCCAATCAGTTCACGCGATACTTCCAAGATGATGGCACGCAAATACTGACGAATGCCAATCCCTACGGTATCAAGTCGCCATATGGTCTAGTCAAATCAATCTCAGAGCTGCCCGATCACACGACGAGTTACACACGCGCCAACGGAGACAGTGTGGTCGTCTATCCAAGCGACATCAACGTGCTTGTTGGTGGCGCCGGCAGTGGCCTCTTCGGCGGTGAGCTTGTTAAGGTCAACAGTGTCGAACAAGTGAAGAATGGCTTGATTCTCAGATCGGAGCCAGGTTCCCAGGGCTGGAGCAGCGCTGTTGTCGATTTCGCTGACCACTCAATTAACACCTACGATTCCGGCGGCGGTTTAATGGGCAGTCGCGACATTCCTTCGGGATACAAATTAGTCAGGCAATTCCCACCGGCAAATTATCCGGATGGTGTTATGTCTCCGTATGGGCCGGTGCGCAGCATCGAGACCGATGAGAATGGCGCCAATACCTGGAAATTGACCGATGGCAGCGTTCATAGTGATGCGCAAAAGCAGGCTGCAAGGGTCAAGACATCTGTTCCAGACGACGACTACCGTAGACCGGCTGCAAGCTTAACAGCGGTGGCTAACAACGTCCCAATGACAGAAGTAGAAGCTGCCCCTCCCGCTCAAATCATTGGCGCTCAAAATGCAGAAGTTGCCGGCGAACCAGACGACATGGTTCAAATTGACCAGATAAATGCTAGATTCGCAAATCTAGATGCTGGAATCCTTGAGGTTTTTGCAAACAAAGGAGACTTTCCAGTGTCGACGCCACCAAACCATGCTGACGACGACCCACATGGACCGGACCCGCATGGACCGGACCCGCACGGTTAAACTCATATTAGCGAAAGCAAAGCCACAAGATAGAGGCAGGCTCCGGCTGTCTGAGTCGCTTGAATGCCAAAGATGATCGATAGGATTGGCGAAAGAACTGATGCAAATACAGATGTGGAGCCATTTACGGCCCAGAACCAGGCTCCGGCACGTGGAGTATTTTTTGTGTAGAGGCTCATACCCAGCGGAAATCCCCAACCCATAAAAAATCCCGGCAAAGTGATCAGGCACACTGCCGCGGCAATACGGGCAGGCAGTACAGCCGCTTCCATACTGAGAGCGATCGGTGACGCCAGGGCAGCAGAGAGCCCTGCTAGCACCGCCGACAGTGGCAATACGATTGAGATCAAGCGCCGCGCCGGCACTCCTTTTTCCAGAATCTTATCGGCTGCAAAACTGCCGATGCCGGAAGCCAAAAGCAGCGAGAACAGAACAACCGAAAGTCCATAAGTAGGATTGCCCAGAAAGATGGTCAACCGCTGCACAAGCGCTATTTCAATCAACATATAGGCGATGCCAAGGCAAGAAAAATATGTGGCAGAGCTGACGATATGTCTGGTTGAGCCGAGGAATTCTCGCATTCGTTGCCAGGTAGGCAAAAGTATTGTCAGTAAAGATAAGACTGAAACCAGGCAAAGCGTAAACATCAAAATTGCAAATCCCTTCTCCTGCGCCGGTTCTGCCAGTACCGAGATACGGCCGCTGCGCTTCATAGGCATAAAAAAGAAGGGACAATTGTCTGTTGGAATGAATTCGTC
>Ga0182024_10008354_pt1 | contig 21874 bp, 20 predicted proteins | sample P32metaG_FD_120480 | JGI IMG/M metagenome (GOLD analysis project Ga0182024, IMG submission 120480) | Permafrost microbial communities from Stordalen Mire, Sweden - P3-2 metaG (Illumina Assembly) | ecosystem: Environmental > Terrestrial > Soil > Wetlands > Permafrost | place: Sweden: Stordalen...
AAACATCTGCCACTCCACGCGTCTTGGTTGGGATCGCCATTCGGCCTCCTTGAACGCGAAGACAGGATGAAGTGGTATCAAAACTCGGTCAAATCGAATTCCGTTTCCCCTCGACGCAGAGACCGGCGGAGCCGGCAGGAGTAGGCGTCAATTTGACCGAGAATCGGATTCGACCCAAGATTTCCACACTCGCCGGCCCGTCGGGGCCACACACAACACATTGGGAGGCAATCTGGTCATGGCGTTTGCACAAATGATTACGGAGCAATCACTTTCGGTCGACCCGCTATTGACTGTCGAGGATGTCGCCGAACGGCTGAAGGTCAGCAGGGACTGGGTTTGGGACCATTCTTCTCGAAAGGCTCCTTATCTTCCAGTCATCCGCATGGGAGATGGGGCGCTTCGCTACCGGGCAAGCAAGATTGAGGAATTTATCGATGAAAGAGAGCGGCTCGCTGGCTTGCGTCTCCGGCGCAAGTAAAATGAGAGCTGCCCACTGCTTCCTGCACAGAAATCGAGAATCCAATGGGCATTTCGCACCAGGCCGGATGGGTCGTCCTGCGGGGAAAACGCTGGTACGGGTATTTCCGCAGACGCGTCCTCAATCCAACAACCAATGAGGAACAGGAGGATACGGTCTGCATCCTGCTGGAACTCAAATCCAAGATGACGAAGGCGGAGGCGCGCGATGCCCTCCGGATGGAAATCGCCAAGCAGACTGGTCAAAACCTCGGGGGCGGAAAAGTTCTCAAAGACAGCTCTACGACCTTCGAGTGGTTTGTTCGCAACCGCTATTTCCCACTACGAAAAGGGGACTGGCGGCCGGAGACGGCGAAGGAGAAGATGGCCCAGATTGAAATTGATCTCATCGCCAAGTTTGGCGAGTACCCGCTGGACGCGTTTGATCGCTTCATGCTGCAGACGCATGTAAACGATCTCGCCCTGCGTTACTCGCAGGACCGGGTCAAGCAGGCGAGATCTTACCTGAAATCCATCTTCGACGAAGCCATCGAGCAGGAGTTCCTGGTGAAGGACCCCACCCGAAAGCTGAAGATTCCCAAGAATCTTCGGCCCAAGGACAAGGCGATTCTGAATTGGAACGAAATGTGGTTGATTCTGGCAAAAACGGCCAGGCGAGACCGCGTCTTGCTCATGCTGGATATGACTGAGGCGCTTCGCCCAAGCGAATTGTTTGCTCTGCGCTGGCGCTCCTTCGATGATCACAACACCTTGTCGATTACCGAAACCGTCTACCGGAGAACGATTCGGCCATTCGGGAAGACGGCGGGGAGTCTCAGCAAGGTCCATCTTCCCGATGGCATGGCGAGCGAACTCCGGCGATGGAAGCTGGAGTGCAAGGACCGCTCGGCAGAGGCTTTTATCTTTCCAAACACCGACGGCGGGTTTATCGACACCGCCAACTACCGGTTCCGGGTGCTCAAGCCGCTGGCAGAGAAGCTGGGAATCGAAAAGCTGAACTTCCAGATTCTGCGCCGGACGATGGCGACCCAGGCGCAGAGGATGGGGTCGGTGAAGGACATTCAGGCTCATTTGCGACACGCCAGACCGGATACGACGGCCTACGAGTACATGCAAGAGCTGCCGGAAAGCGTTCAGGAAATGGTCGGATCTATGTACGAAAAACTCAAGAAAGGAGGGGCTTCTAAGAAGGGAGTTGTAAGTTTGCTACCAAATGCTACCAAGGCTCCCAAAGTACAGGCCGTAAGTTGTTGATTTTATGGTGGGCGCTGCAGGATTCGAACCTGCGACTTCCACCGTGTGAAGGTGGCACTCTACCGCTGAGTTAAGCGCCCTGAAGAAGGGTCAGAATCCCTGCGCCGACAGGCATTCCATGGGTTAGAGTATCACCAGCGAAGCTTTACGGCCAGCCTTTGCCTGCCGGCAGAGGCCAGGTGCAGCTTTGCGGCCGATTGCCCATGCGCTGGAGAGTACGATCAACCCGCCACGCAGCCGACTTTCCCCCCGATGGGGAGGCCGCGCTGCGCCCTGTTCCGGGTCTGGGCGGAATGGGTCTGGGCGGCTCAGGACTGGGCAAGCCCGGACTGGACAAGAGCGGGCCGGAGAAGCCGGGAGCGGGAAAACCGGGGCTGGGAACCGACTTTTCGGGTCATGCATTTGCCCATCGATCAGGCCGGTCAGGCGGGGCGAAACCGGGCTCCGGGGCCGGCTCCCTGGGCAACGGCGCGGCAAAGGGCAATTCCAGCGCGGAAATGGCCCAGGAAAGTGCACCAACGGCGCAACCTTCCGGCACGGATGGGGTTCCAGAAGATATGGCAACCCTGGTGCTGGACAATTCGGCCTTGGGAGTGGGCCCGGCTTCACGGCCGGACGCACGGCCAGACCCGGAAGCGGGGCTGAATGCCGGTCTGGATCCCTCGAACGACGCGGCCATCATGCTGCGCGTGGCGGCGGGCGACGAAGCCAGTTTCAATTACCTGGTGGGCAGGTATCATAGGGCATTCATTCATTTCCTTTTCCTGATGGTCCGCAACCAGGCGGTTGCAGAGGAACTTGCGCAGGAGGTGTTTCTGCGCGTTTATCGCTCCAGGGAGAGCTACCGGGCGGAGGCCAAGTTCACTACCTGGCTTTATCGCATCGCCACCAACCTGGCGGTGAACCAGGCGCGCGACACCAAGCATGAACGCTCGGCGCAGACCATTTACCTCGACGCGCCGGACGAGGAAACCGGCTCGAAGCCGGACGTGGCCGACGACGAGCCGTCGGTGGAGCAGAAGCTGATGCGCGATGAGCGCATGGCGGCCATTCGCACGCACGTGATGGAGTTGCCGGAGCGGCAGCGGATGGCGGTGTTGATGCACAAGTATCAGGGGATGGACTACCGGCAGATAGGGGATGTGCTGAAGCTGAGCGAGTCGGCGACCAAGTCGCTGCTCTTTCGCGCCTACCAGACACTGCGGGACAAGCTGAAGGATTTTGCGTAAGAGAACAAGCCGGGCAACACCGGCGGGGAGTGGGGAGGGAACGATGGAAGCCATGAAGCACAATTGGACGGGGATGGAATGCGCTGGGATGGAATCGAAGCTGGCGGATATGCTGCTCGATCCAGCCGCGGCGCCTGCCAAGGTTCGAGCGCATGTGGAGCAGTGTGAAAGCTGCCAGGGAGAGCTTGCGGAGTTGCAGGCCACCATGACCTTGCTTGACGCCTGGGAGAGCCCGGAGCCGAGCCCCTACTTCCTTACCCGGCTGGACGCGCGGATGCGCGAAGAGCGCCAGGCCGAGCCGGAAGGCTGGCTGGCGCGCCTCCGCGACCGCTTGGCGTTTGGGCCATCGTTGCATGTGCGGCCCCTGGCAGCCATGGCCATGGCTGTTGTGCTGCTGGTGGGCGGGGGAGCTTATCTGGGCATCAACGACATGGACCAGACAGCCGCAACAATAGTACAGCCTGCTGTAGTTCACGATCTGCAGACGCTGGATAACAACGCGCAACTGCTGGACCAGATGGAAGCCATGTCGACCGCGCCGGACAGCGGCAGCGATTAAACGGCAACTACCTGACAGCAACGACTGGGGAATCGTTGCTCCAGCCCACAAGATTGAAGAGCACGGACATTAGCTGTACGCATCAGGTTTCAGCCTGCGCATGGAATTCCGCAACATCAACTTGGAGTTCGCCCTGGCGGACTCCTGAGGGAATGAGAATCGAGAGGTTCTCGCAGTGCTGGGAGTTAGTCCGGGCAGAAAACAGCCAGGAAAGAGATCGGGAAAGAGATGATGGCCGGGACACACAACGCGGGTTTGGTGCTGCGCGCAGCGTTGGCTGCGGCGATCCTGGTTGCGTGTACTGTCGCATGTGCTCCGGCGGCTCTGGCGGCCTGGGGGTTTCATGGGCAGCACGCCAGTCCTCCGGCTCGTTCCGCGCCTGCACCCCGTTATGCGGCCCCTGCGCGCCAGGGACAGAGCAAGCCGAACAAGCAGCAGGGCCAGGGTCGTCAAGCCCCGCAGTATGCGGGCCGGCCGCAGGGCAACGGCCAGCAGCCTGCGGCGCCGAACTATGCCGCGCCTCGTCCCGGTTATCAGGCGGCGCCCAATCGCGCGCCTGGTTACGCTGGTTCGCCGTATGGGGGGCAGGTTCGGCCGGGGTACGGAAATCCAGGCAACGCTTATGGCGGCAGGGCTTATCAGGGAGCGGCGCCTCCGGGGCATTTGGGCGATTGGCTCAATCAGCACCGTGGCATGCCGGCTCAGGACCAGGAGCGATTGCTGCGCAACGACCCCAGCTTCAACCGGCTGCCTCCAGGCGACCAGCAGCGGCTGTTGCAACAGCTGCATCGCGTGAACCAGATGCCGGACGATCAGCGGCAGCGCCTTCTGGCGCGCAACGAACTGCTGGAGCACATGTCGCCCCAGGACCGCATGGCCGCCAACCTCGCCGGACACCGCTGGAGAACCCTGCCGCCGGATCGCCAGGCGCTGATGGGAAATGCCTTTCGCGACCTGCGCGCGGTGCCGCCGGAGCAGCGGCCGATGGTGCTCAATTCCAGCCGTTACCAGAATACCTTCACCCCTGAGGAGCGCGGCATTCTCACCGATTTTCTGCGCGCCGAACCCTACCAGGGGCCGCGATAAGGAATGTCTGATGAATCGAATCCCAAATTGTGCTTTTTTGGCAGGCGGGCTTAGATTCCCAACTGTTTTCGACCGGCTTCGCTGATGCGATGAGGGGACCATCTGGGCTCCCAGACCAGATCGACTTCGACTTTGCTGATAGCAGGAATGCCTGCCAGGCGGTTGTTTACCTGCTCGACGATGAGGCCGCTGGCGGGGCATTGCGGCGTGGTCAGAGTCATGGTCACCTTGACCCACTGGCGCGGCCAGGCTTTGGCTGAGTCGGGGTCGGGGCCAGTTGTTATTCCGTAGATCAAGCCTAAATCGACGAGGTTCAGCTTTACTTCCGGGTCGTAGCAGTCGCGCAGGGCGGTGAGGATTTCGGTTTCGGTGAGCATGGTCAGTTTTTGCGCTCGACCAGGTAGCGGGCTACGGCTTTCAGGCTTTCTGCGCGGTCGCCGTAGGGCGCGAGGGCGGCGAAGGCTTCGTCGATGAGCGCTTCGGCGTGGCGCTGGCTCTGCTCGATGCCGAAGACAGCCGGCCAGGTGACTTTTTCGGTGGCCTGATCCTTGCCTGCTGTCTTGCCCAGGCGGGCCGAGTCCTCGGTCATGTCCAGCACATCGTCGGCGATCTGGAAGGCCAGGCCGGCTTTTCGGCCGAAGAGGTCGAGGCGGGCCACGTCGTCTGCGGTGGCTCCGGCGTAGACGCCGCCTGCGACGACGCTGACGCGGATGAGGGCGCCGGTCTTGGCGCGATGGATGGCGTCGACCAGTTCGGCGGTGGGCTTGAGGTGTTCGCTTTCGATGTCGAGGACCTGGCCGCCGATCATGCCTTCTACGGTGCCGACGGCGTTGGCGATGAGGCGGATGATCTGGACGGTGGCCGCGGCCGGGATGTCGAGATTGGCCAGGACTTCAAAGGCGCGGGTCTGCAGCGCGTCGCCGGCGAGGATGGCGATGGCCTCGCCGAAGACGACGTGGCAGGTGGGCTTGCCGCGGCGCAGGTCGTCGTTGTCGAGGGCGGGCAGATCGTCGTGGATGAGCGAGTAGGTGTGGAGCATTTCGATCGCCGCGCCGAGACGTTCAATGCCTTTGGGGAGCGCGCCGGCGATGGTGACGGCAGCCTGGTAGGCGAGCAAGGGGCGCAGACGCTTGCCGCCGGCGAAGGTGGAGTGGCGCATGGCTCCGTGGATGGACGCAGGCACGGTTTCCGCGCTGGGGATCAGCTCTTCGAGAGCGCGATCGGTGAGTTCCGCGGCCTGCTTGTTCAGCGATTTCACATCGACGGACATCGCTCTCATGATAAATGAGGCGGGCTCGGCGCTTTGATCCGGCGCTCCAGCAAAAACAGAGCAGTGAGCAGGAGCAGAGCAAGGGCGGTGACCCCGCGTCCGGCGATGACGTCGGGCGTGGCGGTCCAATCGGCGTCCAGATCGACGCGGCCCTGCTGCACCTGAACGGCGGTGAGGCCGTCGTCGCGAGAGACGAGCGGGCCTGCGGGTTGGCCATTGCCTGCGGGTTGGCCATTGACGGTGATGCGCCAGGCCGGGTAAGTGCGCAGGCGCAGGATCAGGTAGCCGGCGTGCGGGACGTCGACGCCGAAGTGGAGATGCTGGGGGTTGGCTTGCGCGGCTGGCGGGGTGGCGGAGTAAGTAGCGTCGCAACTCTTCTGCTCGACCCACCAGTCGGGATTGGCGCCGGGGGTGTCGAGGATGCCGAGGGTGATGCGGGGATTGGCGACCAGGCTGGCGTCGGGGAGGCCGGTGGCGACTTCGCCGTCGTCTGCGCCCACGGGCTCGTACTCGTAGACGCCCTCAAAACCCGCGCCGCTTTTGTAAACGCTGACCATGGGGGCGACGGCGTCCTCGTCGTCGCAGGGCTGGAAGAAGTAGACGGCGGCGATGGCGGTCGAGCCGAGAAACAGCGTGGCGCAGGCGGCAAACACGACGATGCGTGGCAGGCGATGGGCGCAGGCGCGGGGTGACACGGCGGCGGCGGAGAAGATGGCCATGGGCGCTTCCAGCACCACCAGCCAGCGCCATGGAAACTGCAGGAAGCGCAGCTTGGGCAGCATATTCCATACGGGCAGCGAGATCGGGAGCTGGAGAAACAGAACTCCGAGCGGGATGAGGGCGAGGGGAATCCACCAGCGGCGATTTGCCGGCAGGGTTTTGCGGCGCCAGGCTACGGCCAGACCGGCGAGAGCCACGGCGACCATGATGAGAGCGATGAACGAGGCGCGGGACAGCTCGATGTCGTGGAGGCTGAGATCTGCGCCGGAAGAGTGGCCGAAGAGAAAGCTGTTCTCGACTTTGAGGCCGGGGTCATCGATGGCTTGGCGGATATCGACCCAGCGCAGCTCCCACGCGGCGGGAAGGAGATAGAAAGCGGCGAGGCCGAGTCCGAGTGTCGCGGCGACGGCGGCGCGCAGGATGGGCGCCCAGGAGCGGTCGAGAACCGCAAGCGTAAGGGCGACGGCCGCGAGCAGGTAGCTGGCCATGACGCCCAGCGGGGCGTTGGAGAGCCATGCGCCGGCGAGGACAGCGGCGAGTGCGGTGGCAGAGCCGTCGAATGCGCGGCGGACTAGAGAGCCGGATGGATTGCGGTCACGGAGGATTAGCAGCAGAAGTAGAGGAATCCAGAAGCCGGCCATTTCGCCGAAAGCGGAGCGCTCGTAGGCGGTGAAGAGGGCGTAGCCGGAGAAAATTGCGGCGCATCCGGCAAGGGTTGCGGCTGCGTCGGGAAGCATGAGACGTGCGAGGGCGCGTGTGGCGAGTCCGGTGGCTGCGAGCAGCAGAAAGGTCAGCGCAATGGGAACGATGTGCCAGGGCAAGAAGACGCCGAGCGCTGCGCCGAGCATCCAGGTAAGGGGCGGGTAAAAGAGGAAGCGGGGTTCACCTGCGCCGTAGTTGGGGCTGGGCGTCCATTGCGGATAGACGATGCCGTGACGCCAACTGTTGAGGCAATCGAACCAGGAGACGAGATGGATGTCGAAGTCGTGGCCGCAGGAGTTGCCGCGGAAGAGCTGGGGCGCGGTGGCTACCGCGGCGGCGAGCAGGATGATGGAGAGACCGGCGAAACGGTTCCGGCGGGGTGATATCCCAGGTCTCAAAGGCGAATCCTCACCCCAGCGACCAAGACCCGTCGCCGGGGACCCCGAGACCTGGGGCACCCGCGTTGTATGGTTCGCTTTGGATTCAAACTTATAAAAGGCCATAGCGTGCTTCTTTATGAATATCCCACGTCGGGTGTAATGGAGACCTGAGGAATGTTGGCCGGCCGTCGAATCCGCGTCAAGGAGACTCAGGTCGCATGAGTTTGTTTTCCAGCAAGCCCAGCGCGATGAGCCCCAACAGGGCCATGACGCTCACGCAGCGGCCGGCGATCACGTCGGGGGTGGTGGTCCAGTCTACGGTGAGGTAGACCGGGCCTTGCGGAACTGGAACCGCCATCAGGCCGTCTACGCGCGCGGGCAGGCCGGTGGCGAGTTTGCCGTTGACCGTTATCTGCCAGGCAGGATAGGTGCGAAGACGCAGGATCAGGAAGCCTGCCTGGGCGGTGAAAGTGGCAAGGCGCATGTGCTCCGGCTGCCGCCACTGCGCGGTTGCCGTTGCCATGCAACTGCCTTGATCTGGACGCCAGACGGGATTGTCCTCCAGGTTGGGGGCGATGCCCAGTTCGGTGTCGAATTTGCTTGTCAGGCAGGCGTCCGGCAGGTCTGTGGCGACGAAATAGTTATCGGCTCCGGGAGGCGCGTATTCGTCGGTTCCGATAAAACCCGCACCGGAAAAGTAAGTGGACAAGAAATTTGAGATGTCGTCGGTTTCTGGGTCATCGCGAAAGAAGTTCCTGGCCGCGAAGATGGTGGCGGCCAGAAAGAAGAGCGCGCAGATGCAAGCTATGGCTGGGCGGGGCCAGCGCCGCGCAGACTTGCGGGGCCAGACGGCGGCGGCGAAGAAGATGGCCGTGGGTGCTTCAACAACCAGAAGCCAGCGCCAGGGAAATTGCAGGAAGCGGAGCTTGGGGAGGAGATTCCACACCGGCAGCGAGATTGGCAGCAGGAGAAAGAGCACGGCGGCGGGAATGCAGGCCAGGGGAATCCAGCTGTGACGGCCGATGGGCCGGCCGTTGCCTGAGCCCTCCATCGGCGGTGAACCCGTCCGGCCCCCATCCTGCAGCCGCTCGCGCAACCACAGGACGAACAGGCTCAGCAGAGCAACGGCGATCATGGAGACGGCGAGCAGCGAGACGTAGTGGAGTTCCGCGTCTCGCCTGTTGAGCGCCAGGTTGGAATGATGCGGGAAGAGCCAGTTGTTTTCGATCCTGAGGCCGGGATCGCCGCTGACTCCGGTGGCCTGCAGAATATTGACCCATCGTTGCTCCCATGCGGCGGGGATGAGATAGAAGGCGGGCAGCGCTACTCCCAGCGCGAAGGCGATTGATGCACGCACTACCGGGAACCAGGACCGCGCCAGCGAAGCTGCAGCCAGGGCGACAGCGGCGAGCAGGTAACTGGCCATGACGCCGACCGGCGCGTCGGAAAGCCAGCAGCCGGCGAGGACGAGAGCAAGTGGAAGGGTGGACCCGTCGAGGGCGCGATGCAAGGGAGGGGCAGATGCTTTGCGGTCACGCAGGGCGAAGAGCAGGAGCAGGGGAATCCAGAAGCCGCCGGCAAGCTCGCCAAAGGCGGTGCGGTGGTAGGCGGTGAACAGGGTGTAGCCGGAGAAGAGAACGGCGCAGCCGGCCAGGGTTGCGGGGACGTCGGGCAGCGCGCTGCGGGCCAGTGCGCGGGTGGCGAGGCCGGTGGCGGCCAGAAGTAGAAAGGTGATGGCCACAGGAACCAGGGTCCAGGGCAGGATCAGGCCGAAGGCCGCGCCCAGCATCCAGGTGAGGGGCGGATAGAAAACAAAACGGGGCTCGCCGGCTCCGAAGTTGGCGCTCGTGGCCCAGTGGGGATAAGGGATTCCATGCAGCCAGCTTTGCTGCGCATTGAGCCAGGAGACGAAGTGGAATTCAAAGTCGTCGCCCGCAACCGGCCCGTGGAGCAAGATGGGAGCGGAGGCCAGGGCTGCGGCGAGCAGGATCAGGGCAGGTCCGGCGAAGCGGGTCCAGCGGGCCGGTTCCTCAGGTCTTACGCGCCAGAACCGGGACGCCCGCGCGATGCGGGACGCGCGGCTCGATTTGACAAGGACGCTGGAAGCAGCCATTCGTGCCTTCTTTATGAATATTCCAGAGGAACCGCGGCAAAATGGCGGTCAAAATGGACCATACGTGTCCATTTTCTTTTGCAAACTCTTCTGATTGGCGAGAATCTACCCCATCATAACCGAGGCACGGGTTGCTTTACTCGACTGCAGACCGTTTTCGTTCGAGGAAACTCAGGCCCTCAAGGAAACCCAGACCAATGAGCAGCAGGAGGGCCACAGCGCTTACGCAGCGGCCGGCAACCACGTCGGAGGAGGTGGTCCAATCCACGGCTAGCTCGACCCGGCCTTGCGGAACGGGAACGGCGATGAGGCCGTCGTCGCGCGGGTCGGCGGGGCTGGTTGGCTGGCCGTTGACGGTGATGCGCCAGGCCGGATAGTTGAGAAGGCGGAGGATCAGGAAGCCGGGATGGGCGGTGACAGCGTCGATGCGCAGGTGCTCGGGCTGTCGGAGCCGGGCGGTTGCGGTTGCTTCGCAACTACCCTGTTCCGGACGCCAGGCGGGAATCGCTTCGGGCGTGGCGGCGGTGCCGAGCGTGGTGTCGGAGTCGTTGGAGAAACAGGCGTCCGGCAGCCCGGTGGCAATCTTCCAGTGGTCGGAGTCCGGCGGCTCGTACTCGTCGGTTCCTTCCAGGCCTCCGCCGCCGCGATACTGATCGTGCAAATCGGCCACCGTGTCTCCTTCCTGGCAAACGCGCAGGAAGGTCTTGGCGGAAAAGAATGTGGTGGTGAGGAAGAATGCTGCGCACACAGTGGCGACGACTGCCCGCCGGCGGCGTCTTGCCCGCGCTGCGGGCCAGACAGCGGCGGCGAAGAAGATGGCCATGGGCGCTTCGACCACCAGCACCCAACGCCAGGGATATTGCAGGAAGCGCAGCTTGGGGAGCAGATTCCAGACCGGCAGGGAGATGGGGAACTGGACAATGAGAACGGCGATGGGGATCAGCGCCAGTGGAATCCACCAGCGGCGGACGAGGGTTGCTGACCCACTTTGGGCCGAATGCCTATGGCGCAAGAACAGGACCAAGAGGGCCAACAGAGTGAAGCCAATGGTGAAGGCGGTCAGCATCGAGGCGCGATGGAGGAAGAACTGAAACGGGGCGAGCTGTGGGTCGGTGTGGTGGGCGAAGAGCCAGTTGTTTTCGATGTTGAAGACGGGATAGTCGACGGCGGCGCGCAAGTCAACCCAGCTCTGCTCCCGCGCCGCGGGGATCAGGTAAAGGGCTGTGAGCGCGATTCCCAGCACGGCGGCAATGGATGCGCGCAGGACGAGCGCCCAGGAACGAGCCAGGGCAGAGGCGGTCAATGCGACGGCGGCGAGCAGATAACTGGCCATCACGCCCACCGGGCCGTCGCACAGCCAGCAGCCTGCCAGGATCAAAGCAAGTGGCAAAGCGGACCCGTCGAGCGCGCGACGCCAGAGCGAGACGGAGGGGTTGCGGTCGCGCACGGCAAACAGCAGCAATAGGGGAATCCAAAAGCCGCCGGTGAGTTCGGCAAAGGCGGTGCGCTCATAGGCGGTGAAGAGCGCGAAGCCGGAGAGGAGAGCGGCGCAACCGGCCAGGGTTGCGGCTGCGTCGGGCAACGCCTCAAGGGCCAGCGCGCGCACGGCAAGGCCGGTGGCGGCGAGGAACAGAAAGATCATTGCGACGGGGACCAGCGGCCATGGAAGCACCAGGCCGAGTGCTGCGCCGAGCATCCAGGTCAGCGGCGGGTAAAACATGAAGCGGGGCTCGCCGGCGTTGTAGTTGGCGCTGGGCATCCAGTGGGGGTACGCGATTCCGTGCAGCCAGCTTTGCTGCACGTCGAACCAGGAGACCACGTGGAACTCGAAGTCGTCGCCGCAGAAGGACCCGTGGAGGAGGATGGGCGCCGTGGCGATGGATGCGGCGAAGAGGATTAGGGCGGGGCCGAGGAAACTCCCAAACGGTCGCGCCCCTTGTGACGCAGTCATGAGCGGAAACCCCGGCCGGTTTCCGATGGTGCCGATATGCGCGGCGGTTGTGGGATCGCGGTCTCCCACCCTTTCGCCAGAAAGAAGGCGAAAGGATGGGGCACCCTCGGTCGGTGGCGGGGAAAGGACGAACCGCAGATCCTTCGACTCCGCTGAAGTACGCTTCGCTCAGGATGACAGGCCTTTTTAACGCCATGACATACCTTTTTGGCGATGAGGACGCCAGCCATGTGAGATGACGAGCTCATGGCAGCAGGCGGAGGGTGTGCGCGGTCTGCGCGGCTACGGCTTGCGGGGAGAAGGGCAGCGGGAAGGTGGTTCCACCGTAGTAGTCGTTCCACTGGTCGCGGTAGTAGGCGCTGTAGGGGTCGCCGCTTTCCCCGAGTGCAATGTTCTCCGTCGAGCCGTCGATGTTGCTCCAGTCCATGGTGAAGCGCTGCGAGGGTCCGAAGTCGCGGCCTACCTGCTTCACGGTGGTGGTGTCGCCGCTCAGCGGTTGCGGGCCGGTTCCCGCGATGCGGCTGACGACGGGCAAGAAGCCGGCCAGCGGGTGCTCGATGTCGACCACGTGCCAGCTTCCATAGCGCCACAGCGCCACGTCGCCGGGAGCCTTGCCGTCTTTCATGCCCTTGCGCACAGCCGCGGTGAGCAGCGCGTCCCAGTTCTTGTAGGCCGGCGGCAGCCAGTCGGGATTGGCGTGCATGATGATCTCTTCCTCGGCGAAGTTGGACTCGGCCCAGCGGTAGTCTTCGGCGTCCTTGCCTACCTTGGCCGTGAGAATCATCTGCCACAACGCGTTGCGGGTTTTGGTGACGATGGAGGCGGCAACAGAGTCGGTGGTGAGGCGGCCGTCCCAACTGCGCATGAGATCGGCGGCCTTGCGCAGGCGCTCGTCGGAGGGGGTGTGGTCGATGGCGTAGGCCAGGCGATGGCCAATCTCCTGATCGACTTCGCTGTAAATGTCGATCTGGATGGCGAGCATGTCTTTGGGCGTGAGCTGATCGCGGCCCTGCAGCGCTTTGTAGATGCGCTCGACGCGGTAGGGTTCCGCCCAATCGAGCGTCAGCGGATAAGGGGACTTGTCGGTGGTGACGCGCGCGTTGGCTGTAGCCAGAAATCCGGAGGGCGGATCGAACGCGTTGGGCATCTGTTCGAAGGGGATGTAGCCTTGCCACTCGTGGGTTGCATCCTTGATGGGCACGCCCTGCAGACCGCCAGCGCGAATGGGTACGCGGCCTACGGCGTGGTAGGCGATGTGCCCCTGGTCGTCGCTGTAGACCACATTTTGCGTGGGCCAGTCCCACGAGGCGAGCGCCGCAGAAAACTCCGTCCAGTTGGAGGCAGTGTTCATTTCAAAGAGCGGCAGCGCGTTGAGGGAGGTGTCGTAGAGCGTCCACTTGAGCGAGAAAGGGTGCATGGGCTTCACGAACATCGGCATCAGCAGCGGGCCGTGCTCGGTGGACTGCACATCGAGTTCGACATCCTTGCCGCCGCGGACGTGAATGACTTCGTGGTCGATGGCGAGAGGCTTCCAGGAGCCGTCGGTTGCCTTGTAGTTGCCCTTGCCGTCGAGGGTTTCGTCGTAGAGGTCCTGCACGTCGGCGTAGAGGGCGGTAAAGCCCCAGGCGACGTGCTCATTGTGTCCGGCGATGACGAAGGGAAAGCCAGGCAAGGTGACGCCGGCGGCGTGGAAGCCAGGGGCGCTGAGGTCGGCCATGAACCAGATGTTGGGCTCGTTGAGCGGCAGGTGCATGTCGTTCGAGAGCAGCGGCTTGCCGCTGGCGGTGTGCGTTCCGGCGATGACCCATTGGTTGGAGCCGGCAGCGCAGTTTGCGCAGGCGGGCAGGCCCAGGATGGCGCGGAGTTCGGTCAGATCCTCGTGGGGAGGGGAGTTTTCCGTCTTGAAAGGGCGCGGCTTTAGCTGCGCCACCTTGGCAATGGACCAGTTCCGGGCTTTAGCCCCTGAGGGAAGGCCTTCATGATTCCATGCATCCCCTCGGGGGCTAAAGCCCAGTGTCCTGTTTGGCGTCTCTGCGGCACGGCTGAAGCCGTGCCCTTTCAAAACGACAGTTTCCCCCGCACTCGGAGTGGGCGCAACGCTGGCCTGGGAGCGGTCATCGTCGTCATCGTCGGATGTGCCAGGCGGCGCGGGGTGGGGCTGGCTCCAGTCGATCACTGCCCCAGTGGGCGGATGGTCGCGCCAGGAGCCAACGGGGTAAAGGTCCGCTTCGAGCTTGGGGTTGTGCAGGTCGGCGGAGAGCTCCTCGCGGACCAGCTTTACATCCCATTCCGTGTCGAGCATCTGCACCATTGCCATGCCGATGGAGAGCGAGTCGACGCCGCTCCAGGTCTGGGGGCGATAGTGGAGCAGGCGGAACTCGGCCGGCAGCGAGTCCTGGTGCTGGGCGATGAAGAGGTTGACGCCGCGGGCGTAGTCGTCGAGGCGGGCGCGGTCGGCGGCGGGCAGGTTCGCGTAGATGCGGCGGGCGGTAAGGCGAAACTGCTGCACGCGCTGCGCCTTGTCGTGCCTGACAAGCGAAGAGCCCAGCACCTCGGCCAGCTCGCCGTTGGCGTTGCGGCGCGAAGCGTCCATCTGCCACAGGCGGTCTTGCGCGGTGACGTAGCCCTGGGCGACGAAGAGATCGTCCTGGGTGGCGGCTTCGATGTGGGGCACGCCGTGGGCGTCGCGGCGGACTGTCACGGGCGCGGAAAGGCCTGCGACGTGGAGATCGCCGTCGAGGACCGGCAGCGCGGCCTTCTCTGCCGAGCGAAGCCAGAGCACGCCGGCGATGGCGGCGATGACGATGGCCAGCAGCAGGCCGATGAAGGAGCGCAGCAGGATGCGCGGCCAGCGGCGTTTGCGGCTGCGCGTCGGGGAACCGAGAATGCCGGGGTAGGAAGGATTCATCAAGTCGGGGCGAAACAACGGTCATCAACAGGATAACGCCGCGACGTGGGCTTGACCTATATAGCGAGGATCAAGAGCACGGCCACCGTCAACAGCGCAATCAGGAACACATTCCAGAGGTGCATCGCTTGCCTCCTTTCTCGGGTCGATGGAAGCGATCTTAGACACGCGAGGAGCGCGCTTTGGGCAAAGCTGGGACAGTTTCGGGAGTGTCACAAAGCGGAATCTAGGCGGAGGGAGTGTCGCCGGAGAGCGTGGCTTCCATTTCGCGGAGATGGGCGACCGAGGCTGCATCGAGCAGCGTGAAGCGCATGGGGAATGCGCCGGCGGGGAGTTCGAGGGCGGTAAGGGAATCGCAGACAACGCCGGCGGTTGCTTCCAGACCGCGCTTCCAACCGGCCCGCACGGGATCGCGGACGAGAAGGCTCTCCGGAGCCAGCCCGGCAGCAATGAGCATGGTGCGGCCGATGCGTTGAAACTCCGACCAGCGCGAGGCGATGCCGATCAGGTCGCCGGCGTGCTCGGGCAGGTAGCGCTTCAGGTAGGCCATCAGCTCGGCGGAGACAGGATGCACCTGGAGCGTGGTCAGCTCGACTGCGCTGGGCAGGAGCTTGCGGACATTGGCGGCCTTGCTGGGCAGGACGACGGGGATGGAGCCCTCGAGCAGGGCCGGCGCGGCGCACTCTTCGGGCGCGCAGCCGATGATGGGCAATGCCAGGGCCTGCGCCATCTCATGAATCACGATGCGGCGCAGCTCGGGGTCGGGTTCGATGACCAGCCAGCGCGAAGGCGGTTCGAGAGCCAGCCAGCGGCGCAGGCGGCTGCGCACATGGGACTCGGAAGCTCCCTGCTTGCGCGCCTTGGCTACCAGCTCGCCGATCAGCCTGTCCACGGTGAACTCGGCGGCAATCTGCGGCGAGAGCGGGGTCGCAGGCTGGCTGGCGCGCACGTAAACGCCGCTGCCGTGGCGGAACTCGAGCCAGCCCTGGTGCTCCAGCTCGCGGTAGGCGGCGCTGGCGGTGTTGGCGTGGATGGAGAAGCGGCGCGCCAAGTCGCGCGTGCTGGGCAGGCGCTGGCCGGGGAGCAGCTCCTTGCACAGGATGGCGAGGACCACCTGGGTGATCAACTGCTCGCGCAGGGAGACTTCGCTGGTTCGATTGAGCCAGAGCCGCATGGGTTAGCCGACGGCCAATTGGGAGGGTGTGGATGCGGCTAGGACGGCAGGCTGTCTGCGGCCATAGAGCACCACCAGCGCCACCAGCAGGAGAAGGATTGCGCCGAGGACCAGCACACTGCCTTCAGGGCCGTCCGTGCCGCCGCTCCAGAAAGCGGGACCGGCCGGCGTGGTGGTGAGGTAGTGGCCGCTGGCCACGTTGCCGCTGTCGGCTGCACCATAGAAGTAGGTTTCGGCCCAGTCCCATGCGGCGTGGCAGCCGATGGCCCACCAGGCGGAGCCGGTGACGCGGACGCTGACCACGAAGGTAAAGCCGATGGCCGCGGCGGCAAAGATTCCGATCCAATTTTCGCCGTTGTTGCCGGTGTGGATGTAACCGAAGAGAGTGGACGTGACCCAGGCGGCCTGCCAGAAGCTCGAGCCTTCGGCCTTGTTCAGGTGGAGCAGAAGACACGGGACCAGGCCGAGCCCGGCAAGAATGTAGACACCCCAGACGCCGTTGCCTTTGCCGGTGAAGACCAGCAGCAGGCAGATGGAGCCTACGATTCCCAGCGCCCACCAGAAGTTGATGCCGCGGGTGAGGGTGAATTGCAGGTAGCAGCGGAAAATGCCTTCCTCGACGGCGCCGACCAGCAGGAAAGTCGCGCCCCAGACGGCGGCAAACTTCAGGATGGACGGGCCGGAAAGCGCGACTGGACCGAAGTGCAGCCATCCGCCCCAGGCCAGCGCGCCGATGAGCGCGGAGAGTGCGGCAAAGCCGGCCAGGAGGCCTTCGGCAAAATGCACCAGGCGCCGCGGGCCGGTGAGGTTGAATGCAAGCAGGTTGCCGCGGCGGCGCTCGAGGAGAGCGACAATGGCGGCAGCGCCGATCATCGCCAAAAAGGAGGCCAGTTCGCCGAAGAAGGCTGAGGAGGCGGTGAAGTCGTTCTTCTTGCCGACCAGGTTCAGACGGAAGAAAATTGACCCCACGATGGCGACGACGATGCCGAAGAGAATAATGAAGGCCAGCACTGACCACCCTGCGCGCAGGCCTTGCGGGCCGAGCAGAACGCGCAGCAGGATGCGGGTTTCGAAAGGCTGGGGAGGTTCGGCGGCAGGTTGGGGCGTCGCCTCTTGCAGGAGAGCCGGCGGCGAAGGCGGATCGTCGATTTGCGCGGGCTGAATCTCGGGGTCGGTCGGACTCATGGAGCCTCTTTCACAGGAATGCAAATTTCATGCTTGCCGATTTTACAGGGGGCAAGGGGCTCTGCGGAAAACTTTGCGGAAGGACCGCGGCGGAGCGGCCGTTCCCCCGGTATTGTTGGCGACGGGTCTAGTCGTCGCATAGGGCGGCCATGGGGTCGATTCCCGAGGCGCGGCGGGCTGGCAGCCAACTTTTGCATGCGTCGGTCCCAGAGCGAAAACCGGCTCCGCCTTGACACAAGCGGCCAAGCCCTTGATGCTTAACAGTTCCGGATATTCATTTTTTGAAGGCGGAGGGGTGCCGGTTTTGCGGGTTCGCGTTTTCTATCACGACAAATGTTTTGACGGGGCCTGCTCTGCGTCGCTGTTCACGCGGTTCCACCGCGAGTGCGTCGCCAAAGGGGCCAGCTATGAGTTTCACGGGCTGGTGCACCGGGCGGGCGCTCTGTTCGACGAGAGCGAGTTCACGGGCGACGAGAACGCCATTGTGGACTTCAAGTACTCGTCGTCGCCCAAAATCACCTGGTGGTTCGATCATCACCTGTCGGCATTTCTTACGCCGGGGGACCAGCAGAACTTTCTGGCCTGCAAGCAGGACCCGGAGTGCAGCCACCACAAGTTCTTCGATTCCCAGTACACCTCGTGCACCAGCTTTCTGGCGCACATTGCCGCAACGCAGTTCGGGTTCGACACGGCGCCGGTTGCGGAACTGGTTCACTGGGCCGATATTGTGGACGGCGCGCAGTATGAGAGTCCGGAGGCGGCGGTGGAGATGGCCGCGCCAGCCATGAAGCTGACGCTGATCATCGAGTCGACGCAGGACCCGGCGTTCATTCCGCGGCTGATTCCGCTGCTGACCGAAATGCCGCTGGCCGAGGTGCTGCGCCAGCCGTTTGTGGCGGATTTGCTGCCGCCGCTGCTGGAGCGCCACAAGGAAGCGGTGGAGCTGATCCGCAGCCGTGCCGAGGAGCGCGACGGCACCATCTTCTTCGACATTACCGATCATCCGCTGGAAGGGTTCAACAAGTTCATCCCCTACTACCTGTACCCGAACGCGACCTACTCCATCGGGTTGTCGAAGTCCAGTTTCCGGACCAAAGTGGCGGTGGGATCGAATCCGTGGACCAAGGCCGACCCGGCGAAGATGGTGAACCTGGCTGCGGTGTGTGAGCGCTACGGCGGGGGCGGGCATGCACGCGTGGGGGCCATCAGCTTTCCTCCCGACCAGGCAGACAAAGCGCGGGCGGCGGCGGCGGAGATTGTGGCGGAGTTGAGGGCGCAAAAGCCGGTCTAGGCACGGGCCATCCTCCGCGTCGTCTGGGAACCGACAGCGGGCATTGGCGGTGCGCCGCGAGCACGGGTCTTTCGCACGAGAATCCGAGGGACATTTTTCGGCTTTTGGTTTGTGGTCTTCGGTGCAACTGCAAGTGTAACCGCGAGTCCTAGGCGATCGGCAAACTGCATGAGCCGGGTGATGCTGAAGCGCTCAATCTGGCCTCGAAGAAGCAAACTGGCATCTGGTTGATGAATCTGCAGTTCTTTGGCGAGTTTGGTTTGGGTCAGCTTGCGGTCCTCGATCTCAGCCCGAATCGGAACCCAAAGATCGTGTTTCAGTACGATCTCCCGAATTTCCTCCGCGGAAAAGCCCAGGTCTTCGAGGACGTTGCCGGTGGTGATGTGGGAGGCTTTATTGGCTGGTTTTGCGCTTGGCATTGGCCCTCTCATCTTGGAGACGCTGCTTGACCTGGGCCAGCCGCGCCTTTGCTCGATTCAGATCGTTCTTCTCGGTCTTCCGGCTCTTCTTGGTGAAGGAATCCAGCACATAGATTGTGTCATCAATGCGCGCAAGGTAAATGACGCGATACCATGCTGCTTCATCTGCGGCTTTAAGTTCGAACACTGACGGCCCAATCGACTGCATGGGACGGGTCATTAGCGTCGGACGCTGTCCTTCCTGCAGCCTCAAGAGAGAGGCGCCGAATGCGTTTTGCACGATGCGCGGCCATTCTTTGAGCACATCGAGCGAATCACCCTCCCATTGAAGTACGGCCCTTACCGGTTGGACCACTCTGTCCCCCGCAATTCCAGTCTATAGCAGAAATGCTATGCTCTCCGGAAACTATCGTACATAGGCCCCAGGCTTCTCGCTGCTTACACCTTCACGTGCATGCTCGGCCAGTCGGCCCGGCGATGCTGTTGGAAGGCAAGAACGCCTTCCTTGAAGTCCTCGGTGGAGCGCTGCTGGGCGTTGGTCTCGATGGCGTCTTCGATCTCGTCGTCGAGGCGGCGCTTGGCGTGCTTGGAGAGCAGGCGCTTGACGGCCTGCATGGCCTGGGGGCTGTTGAGCAGCAAAGTCTGCGCCAGGGCCCGGGCCGACGGCATGAGGTCGTTCTGGTCGTGGATCTGGGTGACAAGGCCCAGTTGCAGCGCCTCCTGGGCCTTGAGGATCCTGCCGGAGAGCAGCAACTCGCGGGTGCGCAGCTCGCCCACCTGGCGGATGAGAAACGAGGCCACAATGGCGGGCACAAAGCCGACGCGGACCTCGGTGTAGCCGAACCTGGCTTCAGGGGCGGCAAGCGTGAAGTCGGGGATGGTGGCCAGGGCCATGCCGCCGGCGATTGCCGGACCGTTGACCGCCGCGATGATGGGCTTGGGAAAGTCGTAGAGGGTGCGCAGGACGTGGGCCATGTTTTCCGAGTCGCGGCGATGCTCCGCCGGGGTGCTGGCGGTCAGGATTTCCAGGTTCTCCATGTCCAGGCCGGAACAGAAGGCGGGGCCGGCGCCGGTGAGGATGACCACGCCACAGTCGCAAATCTCCGCCTCATGCAGTGCCTGGGTCAGCTCCTCGATGAGCAGTGGACAAAGCGCGTTGCGCTTGTCCGGGCGGTTCATGGTAATGGTCTTGACGCCGTTCTCGGTCTCTGTAAGGACGTGGTGGAAGCGGGCCATGGGTATCTCCAGGTACGCGAGCGCGCGTTCAGCGCTGCCGCGAACAGCCCATAGTAGCGCAGATTTGGGAGGAATGGCAGGTGACGTAGATCACCTGGGCGAATCGCGGGTAACGCGCGACGGGATTCTCACTTCTGCTCCAGGAAGAGGCAAAGCGGCGAAGAGGCAAAGCGGCGAAGGGACTGAGCCGCGAAACGAACTCCTTCGCTTGCGCCAAGGGGAAGGGGCAACCGTCAACGGGCGGCGAGGCAGTTGCCTATGATCTGGGCCAGCTCCGAGGTGTCTCCGCGCATGACTGCCAGGTCGCGTGCGTGGTAAAGGCGCTGGCGGTCTTCCGGTGCGGAGCCCATTCTGGACCAGTCAAGCCGGTGGCCTGCTGCCTCGGCAAGGTCCGAGGTAAAGGCGCGAAGGGTGCGGGAGTTTCCTTCGCGAAAGGCGTGGATGGCGTCGAGTTCGCTGTAGACGAAGGCGAGACGGCCGGCGAACCGAACGGCGTCCAGGCCCTGCAAGTCGTGCTCGGCTTTGAGCGCAGCGAAAGTGGCGGCAAGGGCCGCGGGCACATTTTCGGACGGCCCGTAGGTGACCACAAATCCGGAGCGTTCCTTGGTCATCATGCCGATGCCCTGGCGGAATTCGCCTGCCCAGGGGTAGACATTACCGAAGATGCGGCGATGGGTTTCCTGGAGGCGGCGGGCGTCGAACGGGCCGGTAATGGGGCGGGCCTGCAGCGCTGCATAGGCCAGGAAGACTGCGTCCGCCTCAAACTTGTTCAATTCGGACTGGATGCGATGGTCGCCGCGGTTGATTAGAACGTCCGTGCCGGGGTAGCAGTACGGATCGTTCGCGAAGGGGCTCACGCGATTCTGGACACGGCAGGAGTGTAGTGCACGCGCAATTCAGCCTCGGCTTGCTCGATGGAAATCTTACCTGCCAGGACACGCTCCTTAAGCGAATGGCCAAAGGGGGTGGGCTCCAAACCTTCCAGCAGGAGACTTGCTTCGCCTTCGGCAAAGCCGCGTTCGAGCTTCTCTTTTTCGTCCGCAGATAGCATCGAAACCTCCGCTAGGGATCGGCTGAGCGCGGTCCACTTGAGCAATTTTATCACGGAAGAATTTACAGCCCCAGCTCCCCCGCCCGCCTCCGCATCGCCTCAATGCAGAACCCGATGTGCGCATCGAGTTCGACCCCCAGCTCGGCTGCGCCCTGGATTACGTCCTCCCGATTCACGCCGCGGGCGAAGGCTTTGTCCTTCATCTTTTTGCGCACGCCGGCTACTTCGACGTCGGCAATGGACCTGGTCGGCTTGACCAGGGCGCAGGCGGTGAGGAAGCCGGCCAGCTCGTCGCAGGCGAAGAGGGACTTGTCCAGATGCGTGACGCGGGGAACACCGGAGTATTGCGCGTGGCCGAGGATGGCGGTGCGCAGCTCGACGGGCCAGCCCAGCCGCTCGAGCTCGCGGACGCCGACGAACGGATGCTCTTCAAGCGAAGGATGGCGTTCGTAGTCGAAGTCGTGCAGCAGGGCGGTGGTGGAGTAGAGCTGGATCAGTGCGACGCGCTCGCCACCCGCTAGGCCCAGCCGGTCGGCTTCCGCTTCGCCGCAGTCTGCGACGCAGGCTTCCACGGCCAATGCGTGCTTGCGCAGGCTTTCGCCCTGGGTCCACTCGGTAAGAAGATGCCAGGCTTGTGCCCGTGAATAGGGTTCGGAGTCAAGGGGCGAGGAGGTATTTTCGGACATGAAAAATAAATCTCCCTGTTGATCAATTTGGTACGTGATTCTTCGGGTTTTTCCGGTTATGATGGGGAAATCTTAGGCGGGGCCCTGTTTTGAGCCTAAGTTTCTACTTGACAATTATGGTTCGCCTCACCGAAAGTAGCAAACAACGCGGTGTAAAACGACACCACGGAGAGCCCGCTC
>Ga0182024_10008355_pt1 | contig 21871 bp, 22 predicted proteins | sample P32metaG_FD_120480 | JGI IMG/M metagenome (GOLD analysis project Ga0182024, IMG submission 120480) | Permafrost microbial communities from Stordalen Mire, Sweden - P3-2 metaG (Illumina Assembly) | ecosystem: Environmental > Terrestrial > Soil > Wetlands > Permafrost | place: Sweden: Stordalen...
CAGGCTTCCGGCGTCCTGACGCGCGGCTGAAGCTGGCCTCTTCTGGTACCAGTACGTCTGCCCGCCTAATGTGCTAACCTGAGCTCGTTCCAACAGTTTTTATGTAGAGGCCGCCTCTCGAAGTGGAATGGTCTAGTAGTACTCTGGTGCCCCTAGTCCTTGTAATGTCGAGAATGTCCGCCCAGACTAGTAAGAGTTGCGATGCAATTTGATTTATCCGACATCTTTTTTATCGTAGTGGTCCTCTCGATTGCCGTCCTGTTGATTTCTAACAACGGCGGCGGCGGCGGACATCGAGCACGGGTTCCGGCCCTCGGCGCATAGCCGCTTGTCGTGACCCTCACCGCTCCGGGCATAATCTGATTTATGCCCTCTGCGATTGTGCTTGGTGGGGGCTTGGCAGGGCTGGCGACCGCCGCGGCTCTGGGTGAAGCCGGCTTTGAGGTCGATCTATTCGAAGCCCGCGCCTTCCTGGGCGGCCGTGCTACCTCCTACTCGCTGCCCACCCCCAAAGACGGTCCCGCCGAAGTCGTCGACAATTGCCAGCACGTTCTGCTGCGGTGTTGCGTCAATCTTCTAGATTTTTATAAGCGTCTCGGTGTCCGAGATCGCATTCAGTTTTATCGCGAGTTCAATTTCATCGAGCCGGGCGGCCGAATTTCCGTGCTCCGCTCCGGCCGCATGCCCGCCCCGTTCCATTTCACCGAGAGTTTTTGGAAGCTGAGGTTCCTCAGCACGACGGATAAACTGGCGATCGGGCGAGCCATGCTGGCCATCAAGAATGAGCGCGAGCGGCGCAGCGATCTGGAGCGGATCAGCATGCTGGACTGGCTGCTCGAAAAGCGCCAAACCACCGGCGCGATTGGCCGCTTCTGGGGCCCGGTGTTAGTGAGCGCGATAAACGAAGATCTGGATCGCATGGCGGCGATCCACGGATTCCATGTATTTTGGGATGGTTTTCTAGGCGGCCCGAATTCGTACGAAATGGGCGTGCCGAACGTGCCGCTCGGCGAGCTTTACGCGGCCGATGCCTGGGGAGGAATCGGGAACATCCGGCTGCATCCTCGGGCACCCGTGGAGCAGGTGATGGTCGAGGGCCAGTGCGTCCGGGCGGTGCTGGCCAGCGGGGAACAACCGACTGCCGACTATTACGTATCCGCGTTGCCGTTCGACCGGCTGCCGGCCATCTTGCCTGAACTTGAGTTGAACCTGGAAGGCTTCGAGCACTCCCCCATCACCGGCGTTCATTTGTGGTTCGATCGCAGCGTGACGGACCTGCCGCATGCCACGCTGCTCGACCGCACCATTCAGTGGATGTTCAATAAGTCCGGCGGCCGTTATGTGCAGCTCGTCATCAGCGCGTCGCGCAGCCTGGTGGAAACGAATCGAGCGGACGTGATCGCAATGGCCATTCGCGAGCTAGCCGATTTTTTTCCGCGCGTGAAGGAAGCCAAGCTCGAAAAGGCGCACGTCGTCAAGGAAGTGCATGCCACCTTTTCGGCCAAGCCGGGGATGGAAAAACTCCGGCCGGTCAGCGCTACGAAGTTTGCGAACTTTTTCCTGGCAGGCGATTGGACGCGGTCGGGATGGCCGGCCACCATGGAAGGCGCGGTTCGCAGTGGGTATCTGGCGGCCGAGGCGGTGACCCGTGCGGCTGGAAAACCGCTTAAATTCCTGGTGCCGGACATTAGCAAAAGCGGGTTGGCCCAGTCCGGCTAAACCTGTCCGGCTAAACCTGGCGCAGGGTATTCAGCCGGAGGAAGGTAGCTTCAATGACAGCGCGCTTGCGCTCCGAATCCGGCCAGGACTCGGCCACTTCGAGCCGGTATTCCAGGAAGTTGATCTCGGATTGCGAAACGGCGGCGGGAGGAGCCGCGCGGTGTCCCAACCCCGGCAATCTCCTCAGCGCCTTCTGCTCAGCCATTCCAACGATCATGCACCAATCCATTCCGATCCGCACCCGGTGTTTCGGTACTATTGGTACTATGTTTTAAACATTTCGGGAGCCTTGCGTGGGCTGCATCCGGCCGCCGGCTGCCGTGATAGCGACTATGATGTAGCTATGCGGGGATTCATTCTGTTGTTGGCATCGCTCCTGCCTTTGCTCGGAGCCGACATGACCACCCTCACCATTCAAGTGAAGGATAAGGCCGGAAATCCGGTCGAACATGCCAGCGTGATCGTTCGCTTCGTGAAGGGACATTCGGTAGTGAAGCTCGGCAAGAAGATCAGGACTGAATGGGAGCTGCAGACCAACGAGGAAGGAATGGCAAAGATTCCTCCCATTCCGCAAGGCACGATTTTAGTTCAGATCAACGCCAAGAACTACCAGACGTTTGGAGAAAATTTCGATGTCGACCAGGCGGAAAAGAAGCTCGAAATTACTCTGAATCCGCCGCAGCCGCAATATTCGGCGCACTGATTACCGCGTCACGGCGGCGATCGCGTCTATCTCGACCGCCACGTCGCGGGGCAATCGGGCGGCCTGCAAGGTAGCCCTCGCCGGCGGATTTTGTGCAAAGTAGCGGCCATAGACCTCATTCATTTTTGGAAAATCGCCCATGTCGTTCAAGTAGACCGTGGTCTTCACAACGGACTGAAGCGACGCGCCGCAAGCTTCGAGCAACGCCTTCAAGTTCTCCAAAACCCGTTCGGTCTGGACCGTAATATCACCGGACACCAGTTGATTGGTGGCCGGATCGAGCGGAATCTGCCCACTTAAATAGGCCAGGCCATCGTGGATCACCGCCTGCGAATACGGGCCGATCGCCTTGGGCGCCTTCTCGGTTGAAACAATTTTACTCATAATTGCAGAGTCCCCACCAGTTCCTTCACGTGTTTGATTTTTTCGCGCTCTAAGAAATCGTCCAATTCCCGGGCGATGCGGCCGGGCGCGGCCGGGTCCCAGAAATTGACCGTACCAACCTCAACCGCGGCGGCCCCGGCGATCAGGAACTCAGCCGCGTCCCGACCGGTCCGGATGCCACCCATGCCGATCACCGGGATCCGCACCGCCTTCGCAGCCTCATAGACCAACCGCAGTGCGACGGGTTTGATGGCTGGTCCCGAAAGTCCCCCGAAGCCAGCGCCAATCCGCGGTTTTCTGGTGTGCGCGTCGATGGCCAGCGCTAGAAATGTGTTCACCAGGCTGATCGCGTCGGCGCCCGCCTGCTCGGCCGCCTGGGCCAGCGGTTCGATTCGCGCTACGTTCGGGGAGAGCTTCACAATGAGCGGACGCCGGGTCAGCGGCCGAACCAGCCTCACCACCTCGCCGAGCAGCGCCGGATCGCTTGAAAAATAGATGCCGCCGTGGCGCGTATTGGGGCAGGAGACATTGAGTTCGTATCCGGCTAAGCCCTCGGCCTCTTCCAGGATGCGAATCACCGCGGCGTAGTCTTCCGGTTCATATCCAAAGACGTTGGCAAAAACGGCGGTCTGGAAACGCCGCAGCTCCGGGAGTTTTTCGCGCACAAACGCTCGGGCGCCGATATTTTGCAGGCCGATGGAGTTGATCATGCCGGCCTCGGCCTCCCACAGGCGCGGCGGCGGATTGCCGGGCATAGGTTCGCGCGAGAGGCCCTTTACCACCAGGCCGCCCATGGCGTTGAGGTCGGCCACTTTCTCGAATTCCACGCCATACCCATAAGTACCCGATGCGGCAATCACCGGATTCTGTAATTCGATGCCACACAAGACAGTCTGGAGGCAGCTCATTTTGTCCAAGAATACCATTGGCTTGCGATCGCTCCAGGGGCCGTCTGTAAGGTCTTCCCCTTATGTATGACACCTTAGGAACCGCCGATTAGCATGGTAATGGCTGAGCTGTCTACTAGCGACCGCCCCATCACGCGCCCGACAACTCTCCGGTCATTGTCTTCCAAGTTTTCCTTTTTCGCGGCGGCGCTGGTCTTTTGGGTCGTTGTAACCATTCTGGCCTATGATCTGCGTCAGGAGACTTTCGACCTGGGCAAAGGCCTGCTGTTGTGTGTCATTGTTTTCCTGGTCTCGGCCGCCATCGCGCGCTTCACCATCCGGCTTCTTGGCCGTCCGCTGCGGCTGCTGCAGGAAAGCATCACCGCGGTGCAAAACGGGCGCCTGGAACCCGTCCAGGTAAGCAAGACCGGCGACGAAATCGAGTTCCTGGGCGAGAGCTTCAACCGCATGATCGAGGCCTTGGCGCTTTCGCAAAAGCAAGTTCGCGAGCAACAGGAACTGCTGGAGAAACGGATCAAGGATCGCACCGAGCAGCTGGAGGAGGCCATGCGCAATGCGCAGGCGGCCAACCAGGCCAAGAGCGAGTTCCTGGCCAATATTTCACATGAGCTGAGGACCCCCATGAACGGGGTGATAGGCATGCTCGATATCATCCTGGATCATAAGGAGCTGCATGGGGAGCTGACCGAACAGATTCAGACCGCGCAGCAGTGCGCCTACTCGTTGCTGGCTCTGCTCAACGATATTCTGGATCTGTCGAAGATTGAGGCGGGCAAGATGAATCTGGAGCAGATTCCGTTCGACCCGCGCACGATCGTCGACGATTGCGTCAAGGCTCATCAGCCGAAAGCAGCCCAGAACGGAATACAGCTCACCTCGCAAACATCCGCGAAAGTGCCGCAACAGTTGGTCGGTGATCCTTTGCGCGTAAGGCAGATTTTATCGAACCTGGTGAGCAATGCGGTGAAGTTCACCGAACATGGTTCGGTGTCGGTTCGCATGGACGGCGAAGTCCTGGATCGGGGCGAGTTCATGCTGAAACTCACGGTGGTGGATAGCGGAACTGGAATACCCGCGGACAAGCTGCTCTATATCTTCGATAAATTCACTCAAGCGGATGGCAGTGTGACTCGCAAGTACGGCGGAACCGGGCTGGGTCTGGCGATTACGCGCCGGCTGGTGGACCTCCATCATGGCGAGATCCACGTAGAAAGCGAACTGGGCCGCGGAACAACCTTTGTCGTGACGCTGCAATGTGAGATGGCCGGAGAGGCCAACCAGCAACTGGCTCCCGAGCGTCTGCCGGTAGCTCTAGCGCCCGCGCTGACGAGCCCGGCGCGAATACTGGTGGTCGAAGATAACCCGGTGAATCAAAAAGTGGTGACGGCGGTTCTTCGTAAGCGCGGATTCTCCATCGATCTGGCCAACGACGGCCAGGAAGCGATCGGCAAATTGAAGAACGCGGCCATAGCTTATGATCTGGTGCTGATGGACGTGCAAATGCCGGTGCTGGACGGATTAGAGGCGACGCGTATCATCCGCAAGGAAGCGCATTGGAAAGACTTGCCGATCATCGCGATGACCGCGCATGCCATGAATGGCGACAAAGAAAGATGTCTGGCGGCCGGAATGAACGGTTATATTTCAAAGCCCGTTCACCCGGCGCATTTGCTCAGTACTGTCGATGAATACTTACTTCAAAAAACCAGGTAATCAGCCGGTCTGTTTTGCTGCCTGCTTAACCAGCTCCCAGACCTCCGAAAGATCCTCCCAGGTGGTCGCGATATTTCCGATCGCTAGCCGCAGCACCATCCGGCCATTGAGCGCGGTGTGCGACAAAAAGGCCTTGCCCGAAGCGTTGACTGTTTCAAGCAAAGCACGATTGTCATCATCCGAGCCGCGGTAACGGAAACAGATCAGCGAGAACGGCACCGGGGCGGTCAGCTCGAAGTCGGGATGCGACCGGATCAGCGCCGCCAGCTCTTGCGCGTAGCGGATGTGCGTCCTGATAATTTCGGCGATCCGTGCATGGCCGAAATGCCGCATCACAAACCACAACTTGAGCGCCCGGAAGCGGCGTCCTAATTGCACGCCGTAATCCATGAAATTGATGGCGCGGGGATCTTCGGCGGTTTTCAGATACTCGGGCACTAATGAGAAGGCACGGCGCAGAATCTCAGGCTCCCGTGTGTAGAACGCGCTCAGGTCGATCGGAGTGAACAGCCACTTATGCGGATTCATTACCAGGGAATGCGCGCGCTCGGCACCGGCCAGGATGTGTTGCAGCTCCGGGACTACCGCGGCCCCTCCGCCATAGGCTGCGTCCACGTGCACCCAGGCGCCGAATTCCTGGGCGACGTCGCAGATGGCGTTTACCGGATCGATGCTCGAGGTGGAGGTGGTGCCCACGGTAGGCACTATGCAGAACGGTTTTTTTCCCGCGCGGCGATCCGCGACCATGGCCTCGCGGAGCTCGGCAACGCTCATTCGAAAAGCTTCGTCCACCCCGACCTTGCGGATGTTGTCCTGGCCCAGTCCCAACGTGATCCCGGCTTTTTCCACCGATAAATTAGCGTGCTCGGAGATGTACATCACCAGGTCGCCCCGGCAGCCCCGGGTGCGCGCTTCTGGATCAACCATCTCGCGCGCCGCAGCGATCGCGTGCAGCGTGCTCATGGACGCGGTGTCGTAAATGATGCCAAAGAATTCCGGCGGCAGGCCGATCCACTGCCTTAGCCACCCGAGCGTCACTTGCTCCAGCTCGGTCAAGGCCGGGCAGGTCTTCCACACCATGCCGTTGGCGTTCAGCGCCGCGGTCAGCATCTCGCCCAGGATTCCCGGCTCGGAAGCCGAAATAGCAAAGTAGGCGAGGAATCGCGGATGATTCCAATGCGTCACGGCCGGGATGATCAATCGCCTGAAATCGTCGAGGACGGAGTCCATGGACTCGCCCTGTTCAGGGGCGGCCGCGGGCAGCCGATCCATCAGCTCGCCCGGCTTCACGTCCGCCAGGACCGGGTATTCGCGGATGTTATCGAGATAGTCCGCGATCCAGTCTACGACTTGATATCCGTAGCGTCGAAATTCTTGATTGTCCACTTAGGCTAGGTTCTCACGGATGGCACTCTCTCAAGACAGCGGGCAGCCAGCCGGCAAACCATTCGCGAAACTCCTCCAGCTTACGGCTTTCCTGGTCGCTCAGGGGTGCGGCCGGCGCTCCCATCTTTAGTTTGCGTTTCTTGGCGGCTTCCTTGATCCCAACTGGAAACGGGATTTGATCCGTCCAGTCGAGGAACTCGATTACGCGCGCCTCTAGCCGTGCGATGCGTTCGCTTGCTCCCGCGTGAATCGCCTTATCGAGGGCCACCATCAGCTCCGGGACAGCGGAAGCGATCGCGGACACAATGCCGCCGGCTCCTAGATCTCGGGCGCCCACGTAGGTTCGCTCACAGCCGGCCAGCAACAGGAACGGCGTTCGGTCAGACTGCGCGGCAAGCGGGCGAAGATCGTCCAGGTCCCCGCTGGATTCCACAACACCCGCGAAAAGCCCAGTAGCAAGCAGGTTGACCGCAGTGGCCACCGCGACCCCGCTCAGATACAGCGGCGCGGCCTCGCCAACCTCGGCGGCGAACGTCAGATAGAATTTGATGATCGCCTCCTGGCTGTAACGGTAGTAGTAAGGAGGCATCAACAACAATCCCGCGGCGCCCGCCATCGCGGCCTCCCGCGCCAGGTCGACCGCACCGTCCAGCGTCGAATGGGAGACATTGACGACCAGCGGCACGCGGCTGCGCTTCACCGCGAAGTTGACCATATGCCGGCGGTCATCGAGGGCGAAGTGCACAAACTCGCCCGTGGAACCGAGCAGGACGATTCCAGCTACTCCACTTTCGCCAAGAAAATCGACCAGTTCCAGAGTGGCGCCCAAGTCGATGGAGTACTCTTGAGCACGCCTGGGGGTCACGGCATCTGCCAGGACGCCCGCTAGGCTGGTTGGTGCAACATTGCGCAAACTGAATAGTATAGCTACCGGATGAGGCGGACTTAGTGGCGGATGGCGTCCGGGCGGTTCTAGTTAGCCTTGGAAACGCGGTTGACGCTGCGAATTACCAAGCGGCGAGGATCGAGCAAGTGTTGCGGTTTGAAATGGCGCTGCGACCACTTGCAGCCCGCCTCAAACTCCACCCCTAGAAAATAGCCGATCTCCCGATACACGCAATACCGGACTTTACCGGTCAGTTCCCCTTTCGGATAACTGATTCGTAAGTCAGTCTGAAGCGGGATGGGCTGATCAAATTGCAGGCATGCGCCAGATAGCGAAATATCTTCCAGGTTAGCGACGCCCCTTCGGATCCGGCCGGTTTTGTCCTTCCACTGGACGTCCACCATATCCGCGCATAACATGCGAGGTTCTATGCGCCTTTCGAACATACACTTCTTATCGGCGCGCATAACGGTAAGGATTATGACAGACTTGGGAGCAAAATTGCCCTACCGCGCAGTAAGGCCCAGGCCGCAACCTATCTACCAGAAGAGTACCATTTCCTGGGCACGATATACTATTCCTCGCGTGGCACGCCAAGGGCTAATCGTTCTCGTTGTGGTGGTGACCTTCGGCATTCTGGTGCCCTCATACAAGGGGTTCTTAATCCTGGACCCCCGCATCCTCAGCGCCTACGCCTGCCTGGCACTGCTGTTCGTCGCGCCGGCGACCGCGGACCTGTCCGCAGAGCAGCAGTCCGAGATGACTCCTGCCACCCTTCTGGCGCGGATTGGCGTCATCGTGTCTTACGGCTGGGCGGTTACGGTGGTGATTCTGGTTACGGCGCTGGTTACGCTCAATCTCTCCAACCGGCGAGGCGGATTGATCACCCCGCCCTGGGGCCTGTGTGCCGCGCTATTGGTTTTCAGTCTGGCGGGATCGTCCACTGTTGCCGCAGCGAGCGCTGTTTTGGCCCGCTATTTTTCAGCGGCGGGCGCCAAGAGCATTCTGCGAGCATTCTTCTTGCTGGTGCTGATGATCCTCGCATTTAGTTCCAGGCTGCTGCCGGATAGCTGGCAAATCATGCTGAGCGATTTAGCCACCAGACGCGCCATTACCAGGCTAGCCTGGGAAGCCTCGCCCATCGCGGTGGTCTTCACCGGCTTACTTTTGGTTCCGCTGACCCGCAAGCCGGCCAAGGCTCAATCCAGCGGCACCGATCCGGTGTAGCGCAGGATGTAGAGGCCGCCCGTAAATCGGTCATTGGCGTAGATCAGGCCGTTCTCGTCCACAATGGCGTGATTGATTTGCGTAACTCCGTGCGGATTTCTGGATGGTGCCGCGGGGGTGTAGTAGCCGATCTCATCTAAATGCGCGGGTGCATCCGGTACGCCCGCCGGACCATCGACAATATGAAAAATGCGCACGCCGCCGTTAAACCAACTTGCCACGGCGGTGTTTTTTAGATTCGCGGAAGTAGAGCTTGGAAAATTGGGGTGCAAATTATGCGCTCCGAACCGGCCGCCGCGCTTGCACAACTCGCCGTCGGTGGCATGATACGGCGCCGTGCCGATCACCATCGGGTTGTTCTCGGCGCGGATATCCATCAACCAGACCAGCCTGGGCGCGTCCTTGCAGTTGTCGGCGGTATCTTCGTCCGATACGAAGGCCAGGCCACGGCTGAAGATGGGCTGAAAGGTGTGGGTGAAGCCCGTGTAAGGCGGCGTGAATTTGGCCTGTCCTATAACTCGCGGGGTGAAACTCTTGGCCCGGCCCGCCTTCACGTCGGCGAGACCCGAGATATCCAGCGTGAACAAGCCGCCCTCGATGTAGGCTACATAGGCGCGGTCGGGATGATCCGGCCATACCTCGGTTTGATGCGGGCGGTAGCCGCTATCGAATTTGTTTCGCGGCGGCAGGCAATCGGGCAGGCACTTATCGCCTTTGCGGGTCCCCGGGTACCACCAGCGCCCTACCTCGCGCGGATGGCGCGGATCGCGCAGATCCACGATCATGTAGAACTGATCGTCGTTGGAATTGGTGGGATCGAAATCGGCCGCGCCGGTGGTCAGATGGGCGAACTCGCCATCGACGAACCACAGGCAGTGGACGCCCCGGGAATTCGGTCCCGAGGTATCGAAGAAGGAAAATTCCAGATCCTCCAGCCGCTTCGCTTTCTGGATGCGCCCGAGGTCGGAAACGTCGAGCACCCACATGCCCGCCGTCTTTTGTCCCTGCTTGAGCGTCTGGTTGGCGATCACCAGCACGTTGCCCGACAGGCCCAGCGAGTTGCAGCGAGTGATTTCGGGCGTAGGCACCGGAAGCTGGTTGATCATTTCCGGCTTCTCGGGATGCGTCACGTCGACAATACTGAGGCAGGTCTTTTGTCCTTCGTGGGCGAGATACAGCACGCGGCGGCCGTCCGGCCACTGCTGGATCGCCAGGCCTTCGCCGCCATCGCCGTTGCCATTGAGGTCGTTATGGCCGACCAGTTCGATGTTCTTCGCTTCCGGCGCTGCCTGCGCGTGGAGCGGTGTGGTACAGAATATCCCGCTAAGGAAAAGAATCCCAGCCGTAAACGCCAGCCTGCTTTTGTTGCGCATCGCTATGATCGCCTCCGACCATCCGAGACTAGCAAAAAAAGCTGCTCTGTTCTGATATGGCGCATATTACAATTTAAGGTTCGGGCTGTTACGCACCGAAACCACATATGAAAAATGCTTCCAAGGTCGCCCCTATCGCGGTTCGCAATCCGGCCGAGCCGCTCAGCTCCAATAAGCATCTGCTGCGGTGGGTTGAAAAGATCGCTGACCTGGCTGAACCGGCGGCGATCCATTGGGTGGATGGCTCGGACGAGGAATACGACGAGCTGTGCGCGCAGATGCTGGGGGCCGGGACCTTCGTCAAGCTGAACGAGAAGCTTTGGCCGGGATGTTACTACTCGCGATCGGATGCGGGCGACGTGGCGCGCGTGGAAGACCGGACGTTCATCTGCTCATTGTCCAAGGACAACGCGGGCCCGATGAACAACTGGGTGAATCCCTTCGAAATGCGCAAGAAGCTGAAGGAGCTGTTCAAAGGGGCGATGCGCGGCCGCACCATGTACGTGTTGCCGTTCCGGATGGGACCGGTCGGCTCGCCGCAATCGAAAATCGGGGTTGAGCTCACCGACTCACCGTATGTCGTGGTAAGCATGCGCATCATGACGCGCATCGGACTCTCGGTCTTCAAGGAGATCGACAAGGGCGAGCGCGTGGTTCCGTGCGTGCATAGCGTGGGCGCGCCGCTGGCACGGGGCGAGAAGGACGTTCCGTGGCCCTGCAACAAGGAGAAATACATCGTCCATTTTCCCGAGACCCGCGAGATTTGGTCCTTCGGCTCAGGCTACGGCGGCAACGCGCTGCTCGGTAAGAAATGTTTCGCGCTGCGGATCGCGTCCAACATCGCGCGGGACGAAGGTTGGATGGCCGAGCACATGCTGATCGTCGGCATCGAAGATCCGAAAGGCGAGAAGACCTATATTGCGGCCGCGTTTCCCAGTGCCTGTGGCAAGACCAATACGGCGATGTTGGTCCCCCCCAAAGGCTTCGAGGGCTGGAGGGTCTGGACTGTGGGCGACGACATCGCCTGGATTAAGCCGGACGCTAACGGCCGGCTGCGCGCGATCAACCCCGAGGCTGGCTTCTTTGGCGTTGCGCCGGGGACCTCGCAGAAGACCAATCCGAACGCCATGAAGACGCTGGCGCGGAATACGATTTTCACCAATGTCGCGCTGACGCCCGAGGGCGGCGTGTGGTGGGAAGGCATGACCGACGAGCCTCCCGCCGAATGCCTGGATTGGCAGGGCAAGAAATGGACGCCGAAGATCGCGAAGGAGACTGGTGCCAAGGCCGCGCATCCCAACGCGCGCTTCACCGCTCCTGCCTCGCAATGCCCCACCATCGATCCGGCGTGGGAAGATCCCGAGGGCGTGCCCATTAGCGCGATCGTTTTTGGCGGCCGACGCGCCACTACCATGCCGCTGGTCTATCAGGCGTTCAATTGGAGCGCCGGCATTTATGTCGGCGCCACCATGGGCTCGGAGATGACCGCCGCGGCGGTGGGGACGGTCGGCAAAGTTCGACGCGATCCCATGGCCATGCTGCCCTTCTGCGGTTACCACATGGGCGATTACTGGCGGCACTGGATCAAGATGCAGCGCTCGCTCAGCGAAACGCCGCGAATCTTCCACGTGAATTGGTTCCGCAAGGACGCCAACGGCAACTTCATCTGGCCGGGGTTCCGCGAAAACATGCGGGTGCTTAAGTGGATCGTCGATCGCGCTCATGGGCGCGCACTCGGAAAAGAGACGCCCATCGGTTGGATGCCGCGCTACGAAGACGTCGAGTGGAGCGGGCTCAAATTTCCGAAGGAGAAGTTTGAGGAGCTACAAGCGTTCGACCGGGCCGAATGGCGGCGCGAGGTCATCGAGCACGAGGAGTTGTTCATCGACCTGCACGATCATTTGCCGCCGGAGATGATTTACGAGCGCGAGCTGCTGCTGTGCCGGATTTAAGCGCTGCCGCCTACCGTGGCCAGCAGGGCGTCGGCTCCCAGCCAGACGCGTCGTTCTGCTTTTTGAAAGTGTAGGTTCGGAGAAAGGGCTGGACTAAGAACGCCGGGTCGTCCACCTGCGCGGTCACGATCAGATAAGGCTGGCCATCGGTGCCGACGATGCGATTGAACCATTCGGTCAACACGGCATTTCCGCTATAGGGCACGCCGTTTTTGCGAATATAGCCGGGAAGCATGTTGCTGGTGACGACTTTCAACGTCCCGGTTCCGGACTGCGCGTTGGAGCGCGGCATGCCTAACCCTCGGCCCAAGCCTTGGCCCGCAGGCACCCATTCTGCCGCCGAATATCCCTGCCAGCTGGGCTCGCCTTTCTGAGCAGGCGCGCGGCCGAAATGAAGCAGACGAGTCTGGGTACCGGAGTCGGCGTCGATCTTTATAGTGTTGTCGTCTTCCCAGGCGACGCGCAGACGTCCCGGCCGCTGCATGACGCCGACCGCGCCGTAAGCCCGGCATTGTTTGCCGTCGGCTTCATCCTTGGCAGGATCCCATTCGTTGGCCACATGGCGGGCGTCGGCATTGATTGGCAGGTAAAGGATGTCGCCCTTTTGAGGCGTGACGCGAAAGCGCCATTCATCCACGATGAGGGAAACCCAGTAGCCCGTTAAATCGAGGGCTGCCGGCGAAGCTTTTGCGGGAGCAGGAGCGGCCGTTCCACCCCTGCCCGCTTGAGCATAAGCTCCGAAAGACAATACAACCAACAGAACCACCGTGGCCGCGGAACTCGACGCGCCACTCATTCGGTAGTCCTTTTACAGAATTATTCGAACGTTCCGCCCCACTTCCAACCGTCGGATGGCCGGGTGATGCTGACCATGCGCAGGCGGTGGTCGTCGGGGTTGCGTCCGGGATTGCCGACCACGATCACGTGATCGCCGGGCTTCAGGGTCTCTCGGGTTACGCCCTGCCGGCCGAGCTGGCCGCCGGCGCCCCATTCAATGGCCCAACGGATCATCTCGCCCGTCTTGGGGTCCTTGCCTTCCACCTGAACAAATGAGTGGGGATTGCGATACAGGAACTGAACCAGGTCGCCTTCCACCGTCACCTTCTGATCCTCAAAGTAAGTGGCGGCGAACGAGTGGTGGGCAAAAGCCTGCGTGCCGAACATCAATGCGCCGGCCAATACCAGCAGAACAAGCAATGTTTGTTTCATCCTGATTTCTCCTAAACAGACTTAAATCTACGATTTCGTTTGAACCGAACTCTTCGCTAAACATCGCGCACAACGCTACGGGTCGCGATTGTCTTCACTACCTGGCGAGCGCGCCCCGCGCAGTGCTGCTCTTCTCCAGACTCTTGTACACTGCGTCCACAAACATATCCGGCGTCCAAGAAGGATTCGTCCCGAATCGCGGGTCCCAGTCCTCAGTGGGCTTAGCTGCCTTCACTTGTTCCAGGGTCAGATCTTTCTTTATCATATCCTGAATTCGATCGCGTATGATGGTGACCATATCACGGTAATAAGCCAGGTCGGCCGTGTCCGAAATGCGTCCGTGACCCGGTATTATCATGGTGCCGCCTTCGGAGCGAAACTCCGGCACCACCAACTCGAGCATCCGGTTCAGTCCCGCCAATATCCCCTGGACACTGCCCCCGTGCTGCAAGTCAATGTAGGGGTAACTGGTCATATTGAAAATGTCGCCGGCGCTGATTACATCGGAGCCGCGGAAATAAACGATGCTGTCGCCATCGGTGACGGCGGCGGGGATATGGATAAGCTCGACGCCTTCTCCATTGAAGAAGTGGCTTAGCTTCATAATCGCGCCGAAGTAGGTCTCCATCGGCAAGCCTTTCGAGGCCATTTTCGCGTCGCTCAGCCGTTGGAGCGCATTTTCGTGCGCCAGAATGGACGCTCCTTCCGAGGCATCCGCGAATTCCGCAATAACATTACCACCCGTAAACGTTTTGCCGGATTCGGCCAGCTTCTCGTTGCCGGCGGTGTGTTCCCAAAGAGGACTGGTGTTGACAATGTAGCGAACCGGCTTCACCGGCTTGGTGCTGACGATGGGCTTGCCGCCGACGCTCAGTTCATAATTCAGGCGCTGGATGGCGGCGAGCGCCTTCTCGGTCATCTCAGCGAGGCCTGAGTCCACCACCAGAACTCCGTCGGGACCTACCGAAAGCGTCATATTCGCTCCGGCGCCCGAGAGCAGGTAGATGTTGCCGTGAACCGGTATGATCTCGACGTCCGTCTTCGGAGCAACTCGCGGCTCCCGGATCTCGCCTGGCACCGTCTGCTGGGCGAGGCTTGACGCCGCGAAAATAATCCCGAGTAGAAACGGAGCCAGAGGCTTCATTTCTTCTTATTGGCCTCTCGAATAATCTTTCTCGCCAGCTCCGGATACATGCTGGGAGCGCCCCCGAGAGTTGCTTCGGTCGGGATATTGTACTTCTTCCCAAACTCGTCCAGGAATGGATTTCTTCCCGGCAAATAGTGCGGAACCACGCCTGACGGCCGGTCGATTTCCTCCACCACCGTGCATGGATACGGAGGGATCTGCATGCCGAGCATGAGCCGGTATTCAGAAGCCCGGATCATCGGCTCGCTGAGATAAATCGGATCATAGGCGATCGTGACCCATGTCAGATAATCGCCCCGGCGGTACCAATACTGCGTCAACGTAGCCTGATCGCTGGAAGGCACGCCATTGCGCCGGTAATAATCTTCCTTGAGGTGCGTGGTTGTGATTTTGAGCGCATCGCCTTCCCACACTGCGGTGGAGAATCCTCCCCAGGTGTGCGGCGCGTTCTCGGGCGGACGCGGGCGGCCGTCCATGTAATAGGGATTGTCGATGGAGCGCAGCCATTCGGCGTGCCACGCGACGATCTCCCGCGAAACCGGGTCCACTTCCTTCCAGATCCGCACCTGCGAGGGGCCGCGCGAGATGTACATGGCTCCATGCGGCCGGCATTGCCATTCCGGCAATGTGTAAAGCGACGCATTCCAGGCTTCCGCTCGGAGCAAGCCGGCGTGGCTCATCGGGATTCCGAGGAACTCACCGATGTGTGGATTTCCGATGTTGTCCTCGTCCGGATGAGGAGCCCAGTCGCCCGAAAAATCCGATTGCGCCAAAGCCGGCCAAGTCATCAGCCCCGCGGCCAGGCAGAGCCACGCGCTCGTTCTCATAGCGACTCCAGGATCGCGAACTATGGCTGGGAAGCCGCTAACCGTTCCCGAGGAACTCGACGTGAACGTAGGTACCTAGCCTCGCGTTGTACGCCAAATACCAGCCGATATGATCGGGATCTTCGTAGATGACGACTTGATCGGAATCCCACAGCCAGTCGCCGCACAAACCGATATCAGCCGGCGCCACGCTGAAGTAGAAACCATTGAACCAGAAGCGGGAAGGACCGCCGCCGGCCAGTCTCCAGACATGCCCCTTGCCAAAACCTCCGTTGAAATGGCCGTGTGCCCAGGGTTGATCGAGATGATAGCGAGCATCGTTAGGTCCGCTATCGTGTCCCACCCACTGACCATTGTTGTGCACGTGCGGAGCCTCGGGATGTCCGGCCTTATCGGCGAAACTGCGATTCTCCGGTGCGCGCTGTTGCTGGGGCGGAGCTTGCGCCTTCGCTGACGCCTTGGCCGGCGCTGGTCCACGTGGTGGGATGTACCCATGGCCCACATCCTTGCTGGCGGGCCGAGATGGTTCGCCACCTCGTCCTTTCTCCTGCGCTAAGCCAACGACCGAACAGATCAGCAATATGGACAGCAGTTCGATGGATCGTTTCATGTCCTGATGATACTTCTTCCAGGTGACAAAAGTGTCACACGTTCGACTTATACTTACATCTGGTTTGTATGTTGCTTCCCACTACTCTGGTCGGCTCTTACCCGCAGCCGGACTGGCTGATCGATCGCAAACGGCTAGCTGAACGGCTTCCGCCGCGGGTGCGCGCCCATGACCTTTGGCGTGTCGCGCCGGAATGGCTCGAACAGGCGCAAGACGACGCAACGCTCATCGCGATCCGCGACCAGGAGCGTGCCGGAATCGACATCATTACCGACGGCGAGATGCGCCGCGAAAGCTACTCCAACCGGTTCGCCACCGCGCTCGAAGGCGTGGACGTGGATAATCCCGGCACGGGTACCGATCGCAGCGGCCATCCAAATCCGGTTCCGCGGGTGGTCGGCAAGGTCCGGAGGAAACATACGGTTGAAGCGCGGGATGTTCGGTTCTTGCGCGCCAACACCGATCGCAAGATCAAGATTACGGTTCCCGGCCCGTTCACGATGTCGCAGCAGGCGCAAAATGACCACTACCACGACGAAGCCGAGTTGGTGCTCGACTATGCCGCTGCCGTGAACGAGGAAATCAGGGATCTGTTTGCCGCCGGAGCCGACGTCGTGCAGATCGATGAGCCGTGGATGCAGGCGCGTCCGGAAAAGGCTCGGCAGTACGGCATTGCTGGGCTGAATCGCGCGCTTGAGGGAGTCACTGGGACCACGGCCGTCCACTTGTGTTTCGGCTACGCGGCGGTGGTGCACCAGCGCCCGTCCGGATATTCGTTCCTGCCGGAGTTGGCCGCAACGCGCGTCGATCAGATTTCCATCGAAACGGCGCAGTCGTCGCTGGATTGTTCGGTTCTGGAGCGGTTGCGCGGGAAGACGATCATTTTAGGAGTGCTGGACCTTTCGACTCCGGAAGCGGAGCCGCCCGAGCTGGTAGCTGCGCGCATCCGGCGGGCGCTGCCCTACGTAAGTGCGGATCGGCTGGCGATCGCGCCGGACTGTGGGATGAAGTATCTGCCGCGCGCGGCGGCCTTCGCGAAAATGCAGGCCATGGTGGCTGGCGCGGCCATCGTGAGAGCCGAGCTGGGCGCTCGATCGGCAGCCGGTGAAAGCAGGTAAACTGATATAACTGGATCGGTTCCAATATGACTAGCTCAGCACTCGAAACCAAGCCCCAAATTACCCCGCAACGTGAGGAATTTTACAAGCGGATTGATAAGAAAAATGCGACGCCGCTATGGGAGTATTTGGCCGAGCTAGTGACGCCTGAGCCGCGTACGCCCTGCGTTCCCGCGATGTGGCGTTATGAGGAGATTCGTCCGCTGCTGATGGAATCCGGCGCGCTGATCACGGCCAAGGAAGCCGAGCGGCGGGTGCTCATTTTGGAGAATCCGGGTGTGCGCGGCGCATCGCGCATCACCCAGACCTTGTACGCCGGTCTCCAGCTTGTGTTGCCGGGCGAAGTGGCGCCTACGCACCGGCACACTGCGTCCGCGCTTCGCTTCGTGATCGAAAGCGATGGCGGATATACGGCCGTCGATGGCGAGCGCACCACCATGCACGCGGGCGATTTCATCGTCACGCCCTCCTGGACCTATCACGACCATGGAAACCCCGGCGCCGGGCCGGTGGTTTGGCTGGACGTTTTAGATATCCCGCTCGTCAACGTCTTGGACACCAGTTTCGCCGAGCACTATTCCGGCGAAGAGCAACCGGTCACGAAGAAAGAGGGAGACTCGCAGGCGCGCTTTGGGGCGAACCTTCTGCCCGTAAACTACGAGCCGGAACGCCGCGCGACGCCGATCTTCTCCTATCCTTACGCGCGCACCCGTGAAACGCTCGACTGGCTCGCCCAGAACGATTCCGCGCATCCCTGCCACGGCTTCAAGATGCGGTTTGCTAATCCGGCCGACGGCGGCTCTCCGCTGCCGACCATCGCGACCTTCATACAGCGCCTGCCCGGCGGCTTCCGCGGCAAAACCTATCGCTCAACCGATGCCACCGTGTACTGCGTCGTGGAGGGCAGTGGGCGCAGCCAGGTGGGCAAGGAATCGTTCGAATGGAAGCAGCACGATGTCTTCGTCGTCCCCGCCTGGTGCCCGGTCTCGCATCACGCCGATCGCGACACCGTGTTGTTCAGCGCCTCCGACCGCCCGGTTCAAAAAATGTTGGGCCTGTGGCGCGAGCAAGCGCCGGTCGCCGGATAAAGCGAAAACGGTCCGGACCGGTCTCGGTCTGCGTCATTTTATCCTCAGCACCGTGGCGAAGCACTGTTGTGGGATCGTATTCTGCTATTGCAGTGGTGTCAAGATTGAGACGTACAGCGACAAAAGCCTGGAAAAAACCAGAAGGTAGAGGATTAAATTCGAACCTAGCGAGCCTTGGCTAGATCGGCGGCGGCACCCGCTGAATCGCCCAGCGCTTTGCGAGCAGCGGCGCGATTGCGGTATGCATTGGCATAGTCCGGCATCCAGCGGATGGCTTCGTTGAAATCATCCAGCGCCTGTTGATAATCGCGCAGCCGCAGATAGGCGTAGCCGCGAGCGTTGTAAGCGCGCGCGAAGTCCGGTTTGACGCCGATCGCCTCAGTCAACTCCGCGATAGCATCCTGGTATTTTCCCGCATCGGTCAGCGCGCGGCCGCGGCGATCATGTTCCTCCGCCGAGGTCGAATTCCCGGCCGACAGCGGCCCGGCTGGGGGCGTGGTTTTCGGAACGGTAGGGAGCGCAGCTTTCGGCGCGGGCACTTCGACCGGTTTCGTTTCCGGCTGGACCGGTGCAACGGCCACCGTTTGCGGGGCAGGCTGTCGAATTGGTTCGACCGGAGGCGGGGAAGTTTTTGCCTCCGCGACCGCTACAGGCGGATTCACCGCTAGCGGACTCGCCATCGCCAATTTTTCATCCGCTTTTTTCAAGACATCGAGGGCTCCCTGGTAGCCCGGCCGCAAACGTAGGGCCTCCGATAAATCCGCGCGCGCCTTTGCATAATCGCCCAGTAGAAAGTAGGCGCTGCCCCGCGCGAACCAAGCCTCGGGAAGGTTGGGATTCAACTCGATGGCTTTGGTTCGATCCGCCAAGCCTTTTTCGTGCATTCCCAACTGGTGATACGAGCCACCCCGGGCGAGATACGCATCCGCCAGGTTTGGCGCCAGACGCACTGCTTGCTCGCGGTCTTCCAGCGCTTCCTTGTGACGGTCGAGCTGGGCGTAAGCGGTGGCGCGCGCGAGGTAGAGATAAGCGTCCTGGGGAGTTATCCTGATCGCTTCGGAAAAATCGCTAATGGCCTTGTCATTCTGGTCTAGCCTCAGGTAAGCAGCGCCACGGAACGTGTACGCTTTGGCGTCCATGGGGCGGGCCGCGAGCACTCGGTTGAAATCGTCGACCGCACCCCGGAAGTCACCAGTTTGACCGCGCGCAAAGCCACGATCCTCGTATGCATCCAAGTAATCCGGCTTCAGGCTGATGCACTGGTCATAATCGTCGATAGCCTGGCTGTAGCGCCCCATCGCGGCGTAAACATTGCCGCGATCCTTGAGCGGCTCCGGATTATCGAGCCGCAATTTGATTCCGTGCGTGTAGTCCTCGATGGCCTGGTCGTTCTCTCCCAGGCTCGCATGCAAGGCCGCTCGGCCGTTGTAAATGGCCGGTGTGTCCAAGCCCAACTGTATGGCGCGATCATAGTCGTCCAATGCCTTACGGGTATCCTTCAGCTTGCGATAAATGTCGCCTCGCAATTCGAAAGTGCCGGCGCTATTGGGCTCTAAGTGGGCCAGCGCGTCGGCGTCTTCGAGCGCGTGAACATAATCTTCCAGAATGTATTCCACCCGGCCGCGGTGAAGATAGGAAGGAGCGTTGCGGCGATCGTTTTCGATGGCCTGCGAGTACGCTCTTTCGGCCTGCGTCCATTGGCTGGCTTGCTCATAGCGCAAACCGTCCTGGTAATCTTTTTGCGCCTGCTTCGGATTGGAATCGGCCGGCGCCGGAAGTCCAGTAAGCCAAAGCAGTGTAAGAAAACAGCGTCCCCGCATTGATGGCTTTGATGCCTAAGTTAGCACAATCAGCGCGATGAGATGCGGATTACTGCGCGGGCGGCAAACCGGCCATCGACGTTGGGACGGTGATCAATGAGAAGTGCGAGGTGATGCGCGCCAGCACGCTATCGCGCTCCGACACGTTGACCCATTTGAGCAGCGCCGATTCGCCGCTGTCGGAAAAGAATCCCACGCCGCCGCGGCTCAGCAGGTTGTCTGTCCAGGAGCTGACCAATTGGCCGTTGACCGACGTCAGGAACCGGTTGCCCCGCACGCTTACGTTCACGCGATAATCCACGCCGCGCTCTATGGTGAGTGGCAGCGGCAGCTCCACCCGTTCGCGTTCGCGGCCGTCTAAAACCACATAGCGTATTAAGCCGGCGTTGGGCAGCCCGCCGGGTCTGGTCATAATTAATTTGGTCGCGTAATAGTTATGGACATCGCTGGCGCGAAAAGCCCAGTCCAGGCTCTTGCGCTCGATTTGTCCCATGAATTCCAAGTCGTAGTTGGCGAGCGACGTGGAGGGCTTCCACAGCCGGAGTGAGGTGGGACGCACTTCCCCTTCAGCCAGCTTCCATTCGGAGGCAGCCGATCTCAAGCCTTCCCAATTCGCGAATCCGGACTGGAAATCTTCGTGCAACGTGCGCGCGGCGGTGGTTGGAATTAGATTGCTGAAGAAGCCGCCGAAACGTGCCTGGGGGTCTTGAGGCCCTCGATTCGGCACCATGGAAATCCCATGGCCGGCCGAGGGGGCTACCGTCGACCGCTGTGAGACCGCAAGCAACACGGCCACCACCGCGACCGCAAAAAGGATGCTCGCCCCGAAGCTCGATCGGCGCTCATTATTATCTTCGGCTTTTCCTTGCGTGAGCGCCCGCCAGGTGACTTCGTCGAATCCATAGGGATCCTCGGCCTCCCGGAGCACTCGGGCGGATCTGCGTGCCTGTTTTCTGCGATGATCGCCGCAACAGAAACTCCGGTCCCTCACGCTGCGGAGCAGACCGATTTTCTTCCGGCAATATAAGCAGACCATGTTTCCGGTCGCCATGATGCCTCAGTTTAACAATCGGCAGGGGTCAAGAAAATCTGCTAAGTCAACAATAGCGTTTAATATGGGAGCTTTGACATGGCGGGACTAAGCCAAGAGCCTTAGTGAGGTCGGACTAAGGTCCATGGGCTTGCTGTACGGGGTGATCAGGGAATGACCTGAAGTCACCTGAGGCCGCCTGATCGCCTCCCCCCCGCGGCTCAGTGACCTGGTTTTCCCGATGGGCGCCCCAAACGCCGGGGTGCGAGCCGCTTGCATGCGACTGGCCGCGCCCCTCAGAAGTGTTGAGTTTACGTCGTCAACGTTTTACATCTAAGGGATTTAAGATTAGGCGTCGATAGTTGTTTGACAGTGCTAATGGGCATCCTTCATCAGCTTGAGCATTTACCGCTTTTGCAACCGATGGTGTGGGTGCTGAGCTTTACAGTCGCTCTGATCATTAATCGCCTGCGGAAACCGCGGGGACAAAAAGCGGCCAGGAAGCTGCTTTCCAACAAACCCATCGTCGAAGACCTGTTCGACGCAGCGCCCATCGGTTACATCGAGATCGACGCCGAAGGGATCGTGCGCCGGGTCAACCGGGAACAGTGCAAGTTCATGGGCTTGCTGGCGCCCCAGGTGATCGGCAAACACTGTGCGGAACTGATTCCTTCACTCGACCGCGAACGCTACCGGGAACAACTGGCGCGCCGGATCGCCGGGGATACCGCGATACTGCCCTACCAGCGCGAATATGTCCAGCGAGACGGG
>Ga0182024_10008356_pt1 | contig 21869 bp, 23 predicted proteins | sample P32metaG_FD_120480 | JGI IMG/M metagenome (GOLD analysis project Ga0182024, IMG submission 120480) | Permafrost microbial communities from Stordalen Mire, Sweden - P3-2 metaG (Illumina Assembly) | ecosystem: Environmental > Terrestrial > Soil > Wetlands > Permafrost | place: Sweden: Stordalen...
CAGGTCCACCATATAGCCCTGCGAATTGGGCGAGAAATTCGCGTTATTGGCGTAGGTGATCGCATCCGCGCTGCCGGCCAACTGGAAAAAGGCGCCGGTCACGCTGATCATGTGATCGTAGATGTAGGACGCCGAGATGTTGAGGCTGCGCAGGTCGTTGTTGGGATTGGCGGATCCGCCTGACGGAAACGTCGCATTGAGCTGCTGCTTCTCGTAGATGTAGCTGCCGCGCAGCGTGATGGCGTGGACGTCGCCGATCCACTGATATTGCGAGTCGATGCCGATGTCGGTGATGCGGTCGTCGCCAATCCCGCTCACGCCGCCGGGCAGCACGCTGGCGGTCATGCCGAAGGTTCCGACCATCAGCGAATTGTCGCCCCAGTTGGGCTCGACCGCGAGGCGCCAATAGGGCGCGACGCCATTGATCGTCGTCGAGCCGCAGCAATCGCCGAGGGTCGTCTGGGCTCTCGGCGTCAGCGAGCCATAGCCGCTGAGTTCGGCATAGACGATATCATGCGCGAAGACATACCCGCCGACCCCGGTCGTCTCGCCGGGGCCGAAGCTCTCCAGCATCGGGGCGGTGGCGGGCGAGAGGGCGAAGTTCGAATTGATGAAGGGGAAGCGCCAGGCGGGCGTGGTGTTCCACACGTCCTGGACGGTGGGGTTGTCGTTGACGGTGACGCCATAGACCATGTCGAGATTGCCGATGGTCCCGGTATTGGCGTAGCGAATGTCGGTATTGTCGAGGCCGAACACCCGTCCATAGTCATTGGCGTAGGTCGTCTGGATGAAGGCGCCGACATTGCCGTAGATTTTGCCGCCGTAGAACAGACTGACCTGTTGCCCGAGGTCGCCGAAATTATTGTCGCCGAAGCCGCCGCCGGGCGAGACGGGCGCATAGGTCCCGGCGGGCGCATCGAGCTTGCGCGCATATTCGGTGAAGGTGGTCTGCACCACCGCGGCGATGGGCGGGATCTTGGAATCGCCGCCCTCCAATGTATAGCCGCCGAGCTTGAAGCGGCGCCCGAACGGCGTCAGTTCGGGGAACGCCGTGTGACAGGCCGCGCAGGGCTGGCCGGTTTGCCGCGCAAAACTCGGGAGAGCGGAAGCCTCGGTGGGCGCCAGCGAGAGAGCCAAGACCGCAAGCAACAGGCAGGCGACGGCGCCGCCGACCCTGCGCCAAAGCGCCTCGACGAGGGCGCGCGCCGTGAACTCAGGGTCGGACAGGCGTATGGCGCCGGTCGCTCCCGAATTCGCCGTAGCCCTTCGGCGCCGATTCCTCGCGCGCAGATGAGTCTTGGTCCGCATTCGCTGGCCCCCCAGGGTCACCAACGCCCTCGCCAGCGGCGAGAACGAATCTTACAATCGTTCTAATACTACAATTCGCCGCGCCCTGCCTATCCGGCGCGGCGATTCGTCGCAAAAACGGAGATGCCGCAGCCTAAGCGGCCTTCTTGACCCAAATCTTGCACCAGCCCTTCGGGCTTATGTCGCCCTTCACCGTCTTGCAGGCGTTGGGCGAAACGAACAGATTGCAGCCGTCGCACTGATGGCCGTCCTTCGGGCTGTCCTGATAGGCGACCGCGGTCGGCGACATGGACGCGGCGGCCTGCGAGCCGCTCGACGACAAAACCCACATTGGCGCGGCGCCGGCCGCGGCGAGCAGCACAGCCCGGCGGTTAAGGCTGAATTTTGTATTGTGGTCGACCATTATCGCTATCTCCTGTGGAATCGCGCCCGGAAATCGTCACCCGATCATGCCTGTTCGCCGGAGCGCTGAACAGATTCGGAAACTACTCACGATCAGAACGCGAACGGACGAGGCCAATCTATTGGCGCGGCGGCCCGTTGCCTTGATCCAGATCAAGCCGGTCTTGGCCGAAGGCCGTGGGGGCGTGCGTCAGAGGCCCGGCGCCGCGATTTGCGCTTCGTCTCGCGCAAGAGGCATCAGAAATTCAGCGCCTGGGCGCGCTATCTTCCGATCGCCGCGACTTCCTGCGCCCTCGACAAGCCGCTCACGCGCATCGGCCGCGATGCCGCGCGGCATTGCGGCCTATCCCTCCGCGTTCCGGCGCGTCTTGGGATATTCAAGATAGGCGGTGAGGCGGTGCTCCAGCGCGCTCGGGCGTTCGGCGAACAGGCGCTCGAATTGCTTGCGGGCGCGTTTGGCGAGCTGCTTTTGCCGCCGCTCCACTTTGAGGGCGAGATCGGTCAATTGGTTGAGCGACAGATCGGGCCGCGCGATCGCAAATTCGGCGAGCACGGTGAGGTCGTTATGTTCGCCCAGGCACTGGCGCATGCGGTGAAATTCGTCGCCCATCGCCGCGAACAAAGCTGGCCAGGCCGCCTCCAGCGCGCCAAAATGATGGCCAAGGTCGACAATCTGCGCGCGCAATTGATGCAGTTCATGCGCGTCGCCGCTCGCCAGCGCGAGCCGCCCATGCCGGCGCGCCGTGCGATAGGCGTTGCGCAGGGCTTTGAGCAATTGGTTCGAAGTCGCGCCGGACGAAATGTCCCAGGCTTCGATCGAGCGGGCGAGCTCGCGCAATTGCGCGGTCTGGGCCGCGACATCGATATTGCGATGGGCGTGGCGCACCACTTCGCGCTCGAAGGCGATGGCCCTTGCCAGGCGCGCCGCCGTTTCGCCGTCGATCGCGGTTCCGAGGCTCGCGAGCGCGGCGGGCATCACGTCGAGGTCGCGCGCGCGTCCCATCTGGCGACGCGCCGCTTCCAGCGCGCTCACCGCCTCATAGGCCGGCGGACCGATGGCGATCGCAAACAGCTTGGCGGCGGCGCGCGCCTCCTTCAGCGCCTTGCGCGCATCATGGATGCGGGTGCCGATATCTTCGCCCGAATGCGGGAAGAGGTCGGCCGCCTCCAAAATAGCGGCGATCAGCCGGCGGCGGCAATGTTGGGGCCATGGATCGCGCTTGCCGGTCATCCCTTAAGCCTGGTCAATCGTGCGCGCCCGCTCGCGAAGCACAAATTTCTGAACTTTGCCAGTGGATGTTTTCGGGATTTCCATGAACAAAATGTGACGCGGGCACTTATATCTGGCCAGGCGCCCTTTGCACCATTCGATAAGCTCTTCGGCGCTGGCGTTCATCTGAGGCTTCAATTCGACGAAAGCGCAGGGCGTCTCGCCCCATTTGTCGTCGGGCCGCGCCACTACCGCCGCCAATTGCACGGCGGGATGCTGGAACAAGGCGTCCTCGACCTCGATGGAGGAAATGTTTTCGCCGCCCGAAATGATGATGTCCTTGGAGCGGTCCTTGAGCTGGATATAGCCGTCGGGATATTTGACGCCGAGATCCTCCGAATGGAACCAGCCCCCCGCGAAGGCCTTGTCCGTCGAAGCCTTGTTCTTGAGATAGCCTTTCATCACCACATTGCCGCGAAACATCACTTCGCCCAGCGTCTGTCCGTCGGCCGGCGCGCTTTGCATCGTCTCGGGGTCGATCAGGTCGAGCGCCTCCAGCGCGTGATAGCGCACGCCCTGGCGCGATTTGAGCGCGGCCTGCTCTTGGGCCCCGAGTTCGCTCCAATGATCCTGCCAGTCGTTGATGACGGCAGGGCCGTAAGTCTCGGTCAGGCCGTAGAGATGCGTGACCTCGAAGCCGGCCTCGCGCATCGCCGCGAGCACGGCGGCAGGCGGCGGCGCGGCGGCGGTGAAGAAGCGCACGAGATGGGGCAGCGCGCGCTTCTCGTGGTCGGGGGCATTGAGCAAAGTCGACATCACGATCGGCGCGCCGCAGAGATGGGTGACGCCATGTTCGGCGATCAGCTCGTACATCTGTTTGGCGCGCACCTGACGCAAACAGACATGCACGCCCGCCTTCACGCTGATCGACCAGGGAAAGCACCAGCCGTTGCAATGGAACATCGGCAGCGTCCAGAGATAGACGGGATGGCGGCCCATATCGGCGGTGACGACATTGCCGGTCGCCAATAGATTGGCGCCGCGGTGGTGATAGACGACGCCTTTGGGATCGCCCGTCGTGCCGGAGGTGTAATTGAGCGATATCGCGTCCCATTCGTCGCGCGGCGGCGCCCATGGGTAATGCTCGCTGCCCTCGACCAGCAGCGCTTCATAGTCGAGGTCGCCGAGGCTCGCGCCGGGCCCGGCATATTCGGGGTCGTCATAACAGATCAGCAGCGGGCGGCGCTGGCACAATCCAAGAGCCTCGCGCATCAGCGCGGAAAATTCGCGATCGACGATCAGCGCCTTGGCCTCGGCATGATCGAGCATGAAGGCGAGCGCGGCGGCGTCGAGGCGGGTGTTCAGCGTATTGAGCACCGCGCCGCACATCGGCACGCCATAATGGCATTCCAGCATCGCCGGCGTATTGGCGAGCATGACCGCGACGGTGTCGCCGCGCTTGAAATTCCGCCGCGCCAACGCGGAAGCGAGACGGCGCGAACGCGCGTAAAAGTCGCGATAATTGCGCCGGAGCGCTCCATGCACGATCGCCAGGCGATCGGGGAAGACGGCGGCCGCGCGTTCGAGGAAAGTGAGCGGCGTCAGCGGCTGGAAATTGGCCGGGTTGCGGTCGAGGTCCTTGTCATAGGGCGAGACGGACATGCCGGGGCTCTGGGCTCGAAGGGCCGCCCATCATAACCAAGACGCCAGCCGGGGCAATTTTGGCCCGGGAAAGGGGGAGGGAGGCGCCTAGCTTTTGAACGCGTAGCCGCGAAACCCCGCGAAGGTGAGCCCCGTCGCCGCCGCCGTGCCGCAGGCGACGAAAAGGGTCAGGATCGCCGGGGTGATGACGATGCCGAACCAGCGCGCGAGCCCGAGGCAGGCCGCATAGATCGCATAGTTCACCGCCAGCCCGGCAAGGCAGACCAAGACATAGCGGCCGAGGGCCGCGAGCCAGGGCGCGTCCGTGGCCCGGAACGTGAAAGCGCGATTGAGCGCGAAATTGATCAGCGTGACGATGACGAAAGCGGGCGGGCGCGCCAGTAGCGGGGGAACGCCGAACCCCTGCGCGAGGGAGACCGTGATGGCGGCGTCCAGGCAGAAGCCCAGCGCGCCGATGATGAGAAAGGGGGGGATCTGGCGCGCCAGTTGCGCGCGCGTGTCGGCGATCCCCTGCGGATGCTCGCTCATCGACTCGTCTTCTTTCTCCGCCATTTGCAAAGCCAGATTGCGCCCGCGCGCCTTAAGGATCGGTTAGGCCAGCATCTCGCTCAACCCCTCCCAGACGAGCCATAGCCCGATCAGGAAGGTGAGGGCGTAGACGGCGTTGTAGAAACGGTCGGCCGGCACGCGGCGGACCAGCCAGACGCCGGCGATCGTCGCGACAATGGCGAGGGGAAACAGCGTCGCCGCGGCGATCAGATTGGCTTGGCTGAATTGCCCCAGCGCAAAGTAAGGCGCGACTTTGAGCAGATTGGCGGCGGCAAAGAACATCGTCGCGGTGCCCGCGAACAGGCGCGGCGACAGGCCTTGCGGCATCACATAGACCTGGAACGGCGGCGCGCCGGCATGGCTGACGAAACTGGTAAAGCCGGCGAGCGCCCCCCAGAATATGCCGGGCGCGACCTTCGGCTTGATGGGCGCCGGCTCGCCGCCGCGCGAGCGGACGACCATGTAAGCGACAAAACCGATCGAGATGAGGCCGACCGCCAGCCGCACCAAAGCCTCGCCGACATGGGCGGCCAGCAGCCAGCCCGCGCCGATGCCGATCAGCGAGGCCGGGATGAGGATCAAAAGATTGCGGGAATCGAAATCGCGGCGAAACGCCCACACGCTGACCCAATCCTGCACGATGAGGATCGGCAGCAGGATCGCCGCCGCCTTGACCGGCGAGACGACCAGCGCCAATAGCGGCATCGCCAGGGCGCTGAGACCCGAAAAGCCGCCCTTGGACAATCCCACCAGGATGACCGCGGGAATGGCGGCCAGATAAAATGTCCAGTCGAGGAGCATGGCGCCGTTTATGGTCCCGCTTTGCCGCGTCAGAGGGCGCGAGGCGCATTGCGTTCGATCGCAAGGCGCGCCAACAATATTAAAGCCATGGATAGTCACGGCCGCCCGGGAGGAATGCGACAATGACGAGCCGCTATGCGGAAGTCTATGAAGAGTGGCGCGCCGATCCGCAAGCCTTTTGGGCGAAGGCGGCCCTCGAAATAGACTGGATCAGCCGCCCCCGGCGCATATTCGACGCCAAGGCCGGCGTCTATGGCCGGTGGTTTCCCGATGCGACCTGCAACACCTGCCATAACGCGCTCGACAGGCATGTCGCGGCCGGGCGCGGCGACCGCACGGCCATTCTCTACGATAGTCCCGTCGCCGCGGCCAAGCGACGCATCAGCTATTCCGAATTGCTCGAAGAGGTCGCCACGCTTGCCGCCGTGCTCGGCGATTTTGGAATCGCCAAGGGAGATCGCGTTATCGTCTATATGCCGATGATTCCCGAGGCCGTCGTCGCCATGCTCGCCTGCGCGCGCATCGGCGCGGTTCATTCGGTGGTGTTCGGCGGCTTTGCGGCTAAGGAATTGGCCACCCGCATCGACGACGCCCAGCCAAAGCTCGTCCTCACCGCGTCCTGCGGCATCGAGCCCGGACGCATCGTCCAATACAAGCCCTTGCTGGACGGCGCGATCGAGCTTGCCCGCCATAGGCCGCAAGCCTGCCTCGTCCTGCAGCGTCCGCAGCATGAAGCGACTTTGAAAGCGGGCCGCGATCATGACTGGGCGGCGACGCTCGGCGCCGCCAAAGGCTTGGGCCGGCGCGCGCCCTGCGTCGAGCTTGCCGCCACCGATCCGCTCTACATACTCTACACGTCGGGCACGACCGGAATCCCTAAAGGCGTATTGCGCGACAATGGCGGCCATATGGTCGCGCTCAAATGGTCGATGAGCAACATCTACGGCATGAAGCCGGACGACACGTTCTGGACGGCTTCCGACATCGGCTGGGTGGTCGGCCATTCCTATATCGTCTATGCGCCGCTGCTGCATGGCTGCGCGAGCGTGCTCTACGAGGGCAAGCCGATCGGCACGCCGGACGCCGGCGCCTTCTGGCGCGTGATCGAGGAATACAAGGTCGCCGCCTTTTTCACCGCGCCGACCGCCTTTCGCGCGGTGCGGCGCGAAGACCCCGACGGCGCCCTGTTGAAGAAATATTCGACCCGCTCTTTGCGCACCTTGTTCCTGGCGGGCGAGCGCGCCGATCCCGATACGGTCGCCTGGGCCGAGAAAGTGCTGGGCGTTCCCGTCGTCGATCATTGGTGGCAGACGGAAACCGGCTGGCCGATCGTCGCCAATCCCGTCGGGCTCGGCTTGCTGCCGATCAAGCGGGGATCGCCGACCGTGCCGATGCCCGGCTACAAAATCGACATCGTCGACGATGCGGCAAAGCCGGTCGCCGCGGGCAAGATGGGCTCGATCGTCATCCAACTGCCGCTGCCGCCGGGCGCGCTGCCCACTCTATACGGCCAGGACAAAAGGATGTTCGCTTCCTACCTTGCCGAATTTCCCGGCTATTACAAAACCTCGGACGCGGGCTTCAAGGACGCGGACGGCTATCTCACCATTCTGGGGCGCACCGACGACATCATCAATGTCGCGGGCCATCGGCTGTCGACGGGCGGCATGGAGGAAGTGCTCGCCTCGCACCCGGATGTCGCCGAATGCGCGGTCCTCGGCATCAAGGACGCGATCAAGGGCGAGCAGCCTTGCGGCTTCATCGTTCTAAAGGCTGGCGTGACGCGCAGCCCGACGCTGATCGAACAGGAGATCGTCGCGCTCGTGCGCGAGAAGATCGGCCCCGTCGCCGCCTTCAAACTCGCCATCGCGGTCGACCGCCTGCCCAAGACCCGCTCGGGTAAGATCCTGCGCGGCACGATCAAGAAAATCGCCGATGGCGAGGCCTGGACGATTCCGGCGACGATCGATGACCCTGCCGCGCTCGATGAAATCGGCGCGGCGCTGAAGGGGCGGGGGATTTAGCTGGCGAACCGCTTTAGTGGCAATAATCCCAGAAGCCGGCGCGCCGGTAGGGATCGCTGTAATACCAGCACATGCCGGGCTCCGGCGGTTCGCCGTAGGTCGCGGCCGCGGCGGCCGCGCCAAGGAAACCGAGCGCCAGGCCTGGCACGAGCCATTGACCGCCCTGCCAATGGCCGCCACCGCCGCCGCCGCCATGCCAGCCTGGATGCCCGCCGGGGCCGCCGGGGCCGGGGTGGATATGCTGCTTGTTGGGTGGCACAAGCTGCGCCATTACGACGTCTCTTTGGCCGAACCCGAGGGCTTGGGCGCCGGTATTGGGCAAGGCGAACGCGGGCGCCGCCGTCGCGGCCAACGTTGCGCCGGCGACCAAAGCGCCGAGCGCACGGCGGCTGCTTGAAAATACAACATTCATCAGATGCCCCTTTCGGCGCCTCGTCTTTCCGCATTCCCGAACGCGGGCTCGTCAACAAGGCTTAATTGAGAAAACAACTAAAAGTGATTGGCGTCAATCTCGCCAACGGGAGTGAGGCGCGCCTCACCCCGCGCTCTTGAGCTCCTTGAGCTTGCCGAATACCGAGTCGACGTCGATCTTTTCTTCCTTTTCCTTGGGCTTGGCCGTCGGGGCCCCGAACACGTCGGCCCGGCTGGTGGGCGAGGGCGCCGGCTTGGCGGTGGTGATTTCGGCGGGCACCAGGGTCTGGCCGCGATCTTCCTCGACCTTCGGGCGCTCCTTGGCGGCGCGATTGACCTCGAAATCGAGGTCGATCTGCGAGCACAGGCCCAAAGTAACCGGGTCCATCGGCTGCAGATTGGCCGAATTCCAATGGTTGCGCTCGCGAATCGCCTCCAGAGTCGATTTGGTCGTGCCGACGAGGCGCATGATCTGCGCATCCTTCAACTCGCCATGATTGCGCAGCAGCCAGAGAATGGCGTTGGGCCGATCCTGCCGGCGCGACAAGGGAGTGTAGCGCGCGCCGCGCTGTTTCTTGAATTCGGGCAGGCTCACCTTGGCGACCGCCAGCGTCAGGCGATGCTCGGGGTCCTTTTCCCCGGCGGCGATTTCCTCGCGGGTGAGCTGATTGGAGGCGATGGGATCATGGCCTTTGATGCCGCTGGCAACTTCGCCATCGGCGATGCCTTTGACTTCGAGCGGGTGCAATTTGCAGAATTCGGCGATCTGATCGAAGGTAAGCGACGTATTTTCAACCAGCCAGACGGCGGTCGCCTTGGGCATCAGCGGCGCTTCGTTCATAATATTTGAGCTCCTGTCGGTTGAGGGCGCGCCGCCCCGGCCGGCGCCCGGGCGAGGCTCACCCTCAAATCCTTAAATAATGCGGGATTGGGCCGACATATAGGAGAGGGGCGTTAAGAAAGCAATTCGCCTGTGACGGCGGTTTTGTGACGCGGCTTCGGCGCGGCCCCGCCTCTTGCCGAAAGGCGTCCGAGGGCCCAGCTGTCGCTTAAGTCCGGCGTCGCCGGCAATAGGGAAATTCCAAATTTTTCGCCTTGAAAGGAATATCCAGTTCAAAGCCATGCTGATCGCTTTGGCGGGCGCCGGCCTCCTTTCGGCGCCGCAAGCTCACGCCGCCGGCTGCCTCAAGGGCGCAGTCGCCGGCGGCATTGCGGGCCATTATGCCGGCCATCATGCGGTTCTGGGCGCCATCGGGGGATGCGTCGTCGGGCATCATATGGCGTCCGAAGCCGAGCGGAAAAGGCGGGAAGAGGCGAATCGGCCGCCGGCGCAATGAGGGGCGCCTCCACCGGGCGAGGACAAAGCGGCATGGGCCGCCTTGGGTTCGTTTGTCGCCAATTGCCGTTGACTTTTGGTCTAAGTCTCGAATAGATTGACCAACTAATCTGACCGGTCAATTGACGAGGATATTATGCGCGAAATCCAGGCGTCCGAGGCCAAGGCGCATCTGGCCAGCCTGCTCGACGAGGTCGAACGCGGCGAGACCGTGGTGATCACCCGGCATGGCAAGCCTATCGCCCGCATCGTGCCCGAAGCGCATCGGCGGCAGGAGGAGATCGACAGGGCGATCGAGAACATCAAGGCACTTCGCCTGAGCACCGGAAAGATCACCCTCGACGAGCTTCTTTCGGCTCGGCACGAGGGGCACAAATACTGATGCCGTTCGTGCTCGACGCGTCCGTCACCGCATGCTGGGCTTTCGAAGACGAGGACCATCTTGTCGCAGCGTTGGCGCTGGAGCGCGTCCGCTTCGATGAAGCCCACGTGCCAAGCCTTTGGTGGTTCGAGGTGCGCAACACCCTCATCGTGAATGAACGCCGCAAGCGCCTGACGGAGAGCGTCACCGCGGACTTTCTGCGTGAGCTCGCGCGGCTGGCGGTGACGGTCGATCGGTCGCCAAAGGAGGCCGACGTTCTCATGCTCGCCCGGAAGCATCGGCTTACCGTCTATGACGCCGCCTCTCTTGAGCTGGCGCGGCGCGAGGGCCTGCCGCTAGCGACGCTCGATCGCGCGCTCGCGGGCGCAGCCCGCGCGGAGGCGGTCCCGTTGATTGACCCAGCCGCCCCATGACGGAGGGACGCCGGGCGCCGCGCTTGTAGGGTATCGCGCCGTCCGCCTATTTCGTCCCGAACATCCGATCGCCCGCGTCGCCCAGCCCCGGCACGATATAGCCGTGGTCGTTGAGGCGTTCGTCGATCGCCGCCGTCCATATGCCCACTTCCGGATGGGCCTGGTTGAGGCGCTCGACGCCCTCGGGCGCGGCGAGCAGGCAGACGAAGCGGATGTCCTTGACGCCGCGCCCCTTGAGCCGGTCGATCGCCGCGATGGCCGAATTGCCGGTCGCCAGCATCGGGTCCATCACGATCACCAGCCGCTCGGCGACATCGGTGGGCGCCTTGAAATAATATTCGACCGCCTCCAGCGTGTGGGGGTCGCGGTAGAGGCCGATATGGGCGACGCGCGCCGAGGGCACGAGCTCCAGCATGCCGTCGAGAAAGCCGACGCCGGCGCGCAGGATCGGCGCGAACACCAGCTTCTTGCCGGCGATCATCGGCGCCTTGGTCGTCTCCAGCGGCGTCTCGACATCGACCATTTCGAGGGGCAGATCGCGCGTCACCTCATAGCAAAGCAGCATGCCGATTTCATTCAAGAGCTGCCGGAAGCCCTTGGTCGAGCGTCGCTTGTCGCGCATCAGCGTCAGTTTGTGCTGGACCAGGGGGTGGTCGACGACATGGGCGCTGGACATAGGGGGCCTCGATACGGGAAAGAAACGCAACCTTAGACGAACTGCGCCCCGAGCCGCTGCGCTTCCATCCAATCATCCCCAGCTTTCCGCCGCGCCGGCGCTTGGAGCCTCCTATTGACTGCGCTCGGCCTAGGCTGTCTCTTGGCGGCTTGATGGCGAACGCTTTGACACAGACTTCTCGGCGGAACTGGAACCTTCCCAACATGCTGACCTATGGTCGGCTTGCGGCGGTGCCGCTTGTCGTCGGCTTCCTGTTCTGGCCGGCCGACTTCTGGGCGCGCTGGACGGCGCTGGCGATCTATTCGGCCGCCGCCATCACCGATTTTTTCGACGGCTATCTCGCGCGCGCCTGGTCGCAGCAATCCTCGCTCGGCCGCATGCTCGACCCGATCGCCGATAAATTGCTGGTCGCCGCCGTGCTTCTGGCGCTGGCGGCCGACAAGACGATATCGGGCTGGTCGCTATGGGCGGCGATCGTCATCCTGTGCCGCGAAATATTGGTTTCGGGCCTGCGCGAATATCTGGCCGAGCTGCGCGTGCCGGTTCCTGTCAGCACCGTCGCCAAATGGAAGACGACCGCGCAACTTGTCGCGCTCGGCTTTCTCATCGCCGGGCCGGCGGGGGAGGCGATTTTGCCGAAATCGGTCGATATAGGCATCGTGCTGCTATGGATCGCGGCGATCCTCACGCTCTACACCGGCTGGGACTATATGAAGGCGAGCTACGATCACGTCGGAGGCGAGTAACGCCGATGAAGGCTGTCTATTTCGCCTGGGTGCGCGAGCGCATCGGCAAGAGCGAAGAAGAGATTTCGCCGCCCGCGGAAGTCGCGACGGTGGGCGAGCTGATCGCCTGGCTCTCGCGGCGCGGCGAGGAATATGCCCATGCCTTCGAGAAGGCCGCGATCATCCGCGCGGCGATCGACCGCGCCCATGTCAAGCATGAGACGGCTATTGCGGGCGCGCGCGAGATCGCTTTCTTTCCGCCGATGACGGGGGGGTAGAGAAAGGTGCGGACGAATTGCCGCGCGATTTTGTGTCTTGGCGCCCGCTTCGCTATGGAGCCATTGTTCGCATGGAGGTCATTCTTTTCAGCCTCGCAGGTTTGTCAAGGACGCGCGAAGCGCGCCGCCTTCGGCGGTCGTCCGAAGGACGATCCTTGACAAACCTGCGAGGCTGAAAAACGCTCCGCCATGCGAAACGATGGATCGCCCTCGACCGTTTCTATCGAAATCACTGCTTTCCAGCAGGCCCAAAATGGCGAGCGTTCGTGTTCAAGCCGAGGATTTCGACGCCGCCGCCGAGGCCGCGGCGCTGACGCGCGGGCGCACCGATATTGGCGCGCTCGTCACTTTCGTCGGGCTTTGCCGCGACGAGGGCGGGGCGCTGACTAGCCTGGAGATCGAACATTACGCCGGCATGGCGCGCGAGGAACTGGCGCGCGTCGCCGCCGAGGCCGAGGCGCGCTGGCCGCTAATGGGCGCGACCATCATTCACCGGTTCGGCAATATCGCGCCGGGCGAACAGATCGTGCTGGTGGTGACGACGTCGGCCCATCGCGGGGCGGCTTTCGCGGCGGCCGATTTCCTGATGGACTATCTGAAAACCCGCGCGCCGTTCTGGAAGCGCGCGCATCGCGCCGACGGCTCGATCGAGGATTGGATCGAAGCCAAATCGAGTGACGAGGGCGCGGCGGCGCGCTGGCGCGCCGCCGAAGAATAGATTTCTCTGGCCGCCTCATTCGGCGGCGCGGCGAGCCTCGATGCCGAGAATGTCCAGCGCCGCCCCAAGATCCTCGATGAGATCGTCGACGTCCTCGAGGCCGACCGAAAGCCTGACCATGCCCTCGCCAATGCCGAGATCGGCGCGCGCTTCCGGGTTCAACCGCTGATGGGTGGTTGTGGCGGGATGGGTCAGCAGGCTCTTGGCGTCGCCCAGATTGTTGGAAATGCCAATGATGGAAAGCGCATTGGCCATTTTGAACGCGCCCGCCTTGCCGCCCTTGACATCGAAGGTGACGAGCGTGCCGCCGCCCGACATCTGCTTCTTGACGAGGGCTGCCTGCGGATGGTCGGGCCGGCCGGGATAGAGCACGCGTGCGACGTAAGGGTGATCCGCCAGATAATCGGCGATTTGTCCCGCCGAGCGCACCTGCGCGGCGATGCGCACCGGCATCGTCTCCAGCGATTTCAGCAGCGTCCAGGCGTTGAAGGGCGACAGGCAGGGACCGGTCTGGCGCAGGTAATTATGGATATGCTCGCCGATGAAGGCCTCCGAGGCGAGAATCACGCCGCCCAGCACCCGGCCCTGCCCGTCGATATGCTTGGTCGCGGAATAGACGACACAATCGGCGCCGAGCTGCATCGGATGCTGCAGCAAGGGCGTGGCGAACACATTGTCGACGACCAGCGTCGCGCCATGCTGATGGGCGATTTTGGCGACGCCGGCGATGTCGATGACTTCCAGCGTCGGATTGGTCGGGCTCTCCAGAAAGGTCGTCTTGGTGTTGGGGCGCATCGCGGCGCGCCATGCCTCAAGATCGGCGCCGTCGACGAGCGTCGTCGAGACGCCAAAGCGCGGCAGCAATTCCTCGACGACATAAAGACACGAGCCGAACAGAGCCTTGGCCGAGACGACATGATCGCCTGCCTTGACCTGGCCCATCAAGGCGGCGGTGACCGCCGCCATGCCGCTGGCGGTCGCGCGCGCCGCCTCGGCGCCCTCCAGCAGCGCCATGCGGCGCTCGAACATCGCCACCGTCGGATTGGCGAAACGCGAATAGATATAGCCCGGCGCATCGCCCTTGAATCGCGCCTCGGCCTGTTCCATCGTGTCGTAGAGATAGCCTTGGGTCAGGAACAGAGCCTCGGAAGTCTCCTCGAAGCTCGAACGCATCGACCCGCCGTGAACCAATTGCGTCGCGGGGCGCAGGGTCTTGGGATCGCGGGTCTTGCGTGGGGTCGTCATAAAGCTCTCCTCGCGCGGCGGCGCGCCTGCGGGGCGTCAGGAACAGGGCGATTGGTTGAAAAGCCCCGATCTTTTAGCCCCTTGTTTAGCGTGGCGGCAAGCCGACCGGCTCAAATGACCACGTATGACGGCCATTTAAGCCTGCCCGCGCCTTGGCGTCAATGCGACGAAGCGGTAACAAAGAGAAGTTGTTGAACCCTATTGGCTTTGAGCCCCTCATGACGGCGCCGAAAATCGAGGTCCTGCCCAACCTGTTCGATACCGCGGCGGCGGCCGACGACAGTTATTTCACCAGGGAATATGGCCTGTTCGGGCGGCAGGAAATTCACGCCATGACGCGGCGTCGGCTGATCCAGGCCCATGCGGCGATCGAGGAGGCCCAGTTTCAGCCCGCCAGCCTCGATCTGCGCCTCGGCAAGGAAGTCTATCGCGTGCGGGCCAGTTTCCTGCCGGGCCGCGACCGCACGGTGCTGGAGCATCTGGAGAGCCTGAACCCGGAGCGAATATCCCTGACCGGCCATGGCGCGGTGCTGGAAAAGGGCATCGTCTATATCGCCCCGCTGATCGAGCGATTGGATCTTCTGCCGAGCCTGTCGGGCGCCGCCAACCCCAAGAGCTCCACCGGCCGTCTCGATATTTTCACGCGCCTCATCGTCGATGGCAGCGAGGCTTTCGACGACGTGCCGATCGGCTATCGCGGTCCGCTTTACGTCGAGATTTCGCCGCGCAGCTTCAGCGTGCGCGTGCGCGAAGGCTCGCGGCTCAACCAGATCCGCTTCCGCAACCGAAATTCGCGACAGCGGGGTTTGATCGATTTTGCCCTGAAGGATCATGAAATCCGCCAGCGTCACGAGGAAACGCCGCTCGTCGATGGCGTCCTGGATGTTCGCGAGGGCCTCATCATGCGCGTGTCGCTGCGCGGCACCTCGGGTCAGATCGTCGGCTATCGCGCGCAAAAGAACGGCGACATCATCGATGTTGACCGCCCCGGCTTCTATGCCGCCGAGGAATTCTGGGAGCCGATCCGCGCGCGCGGCGACGGGCGGCTCATTCTCGACCCGGATGAGTTCTACATCCTCGCGTCGCGCGAAAAAATGCAAATCCCCGCTGACTTGGCCGCCGAAATGGCGCCGATCGACCCGGCCATCGGCGAATTTCGCGTCCACTACGCCGGATTCTTCGATCCGGGCTTCGGCCATGGGCCGGGCGGGCGCCCCAGCGCGCAGGCGGTGCTGGAAGTGCGCAGCCGCGACGTGCCGTTCCTGCTGGAAGACGGCCAGCCGGTCGGGCGCCTCATCTATGAAAAGCTCCGCGACAAGACCGACGAGCTCTATGGCGCGACCGCGGTGTCGAATTATCAGGGCCAGGGGCTGAAGCTTTCCAAGCACTTCCGCGCTTTTGGCGCGGGGTGAGGATGCGCCGCCGGCCCGTGGCGCCGGCCATGCTCTTGCGTTGCTCCGGCGTCTTCGGGGCCATGGTCCGCGCCTATCGAGTCCGCGCCTGGCGGCGACGCGATGCGACGCTTTATGGCAACCCGGGATTAAGGTCTGGTCCATAAGCTGCCCGCCGAGTTGTGGCCGGCGCGGATCGGCGACCATAGCGGCCCGGAAAAGGACCATACCCTCCATGGATAGCGGCGATTTCCTTGGGGCGCTTAAAGATGCACGCTTTTTGCAAAGCGCGAGGCTTCCTGCGGGTCTATGCGTGGGTCTGTCCGAAGGCCTGCGCGCGAGCGGCGTCGCCGTCGCGCTGTTTGACCCAGAGGATAGGCTCGCGTTCGCGGGCGAAATGTTCGCCGCGATCTACAATTTGCAGCCTGGCCATCCGACATTTGACGACATCATGCGGCGCTGCCATGAAACGAAGACAGGGCCGATCTTCGGCACGAAGGACATCAACGACTGGCTTGCGGCGGCCAACAGCAAGCGTCGGTCGCGACCTCAGCGTCACTTCGAAGTTGACATCGTGGATGGGCGCTGGCTCCTCGCCACGGAGACGATCTATGGCGAAGGTTGGCTTTTGCTGACCCTCACCGATATCACCGTTCTCAAGGCGAGCGAGCAGACCCTCCGCCATGCGCGCGATACTGCGATAAAAGCCGCCGAAACCGATTTTCTCACCGGCCTCTATAATCGCCGCCGCATGATGGCGGAACTCGACGAATGTATGGAGCGGCTTGGCGATGCCGGCGGCCAACTCAGCATCGCTCTGGTCGACCTGGATTATTTCAAGGCGATCAATGACGCCCACGGCCACGCGGTCGGGGACAAAATTCTCTGTCACTTCTCCAATCGCGCCAAAGCGACGGTTCGCAAAGCGGATTCGGTTGGCCGCGTGGGAGGAGAGGAGTTTCTCATCATCCTGCCAAGCGCGGGTGACGAGGCGGTTAGAATCGTCGATCGGCTCTGCGGTCGCATCGCGCGATCCAAGCCTCTGCGCGGCGTCGATTTGCGTTATACAATCTCCGGCGGCGTTGCGTCCTGGCGGCGGGGAGACTCCGCCGACAGTCTCTATCATCGCGCCGACGAGGCGCTTTATGCGGCCAAGCGCTCCGGTCGGAACCGCGTATTGGCTTACGAGGCGCCGACGAAGAGCTCCCGCGCGGCCTAGCTTCCGGCCCGGCCCCCGCGCGGACGCGCGAAGAACGCGGTGGCGCGGCTTGGCAGCGACGAATTCGTCGTTTTGCAGACAGGCCTGGCGGATGAAAACAACGCCCTGCGCCTCGCCCAGGCCATTGGCGGCGACTTGGCGCGGCCTTACGCGATCCATCGCTCCAAGTGAAGATCGCGGGATGGCTGGACCGGGTGCGCAACGGCCATTCTGAGCCTCCAAGGGAACCCAGCCGCGCCTCGGAAGTTTTGTCGCATTGGCTGACAAATCAGGAGCGCGTCATGGGCAATGAACGAACGAAGGACTCCGGCGACAAAGTCAAAGGGGGAATCGACGACAAATCCGGCAAGCCGGCTGTCGACCAGAGCCAGCAAGTGCGCGGGCAGCCGGACAAGGCGGGCAAGCCGCCCTACAGGGGCTTCAGCGCGGCCGACGACCCGAAGCGGGTTGATAAGACGCCGGTCGACCACGAAGGCAGCGTCGACGACGAATAGCTACGGCCGGTTCGGCGCAAGGAAAGCGGTAACGGCGGACTTGGTAGCGAGAGAAGGGTCCGCGGCCAGCCCGAGCAAATGAAGCAACGCCGCCGCGAAAAAAATCAAGGCGCACGCCTTGCCGGCGATCAGCGCGGCGTAGCCTATGGGATTATCGTCGGTCGCGAAACGCACGTTGGTGACGCCGCCGACGCCCGAGACGCCCGTTACGATGTCCCTAACGATGATGCAGGCGATAACGACGGCCAGCCCGCCGCATAGCAGGGCTTTGAAGGCATCAGCAGACATGGCGAGGGTCCGGCGGTGAATTCCTTCCTTGGATCACGCGCGGGTTAAGTTCCGCTGAACGGCGGGGGCTGGCCGACCCCGCAGCGTCTTCTTGTTGTTCGACCCGCCGCGAGCCGATGGTCAAAGGGCTTGAAGCGCGCGCGCCGCTCTCCTATGGTGCCGGCTGTCGCGAAGGCTTCGCGCGACGGGTAAAAAAAGAGGGCCTCGAGGCCCGAAAAACCATATAAGCCTTTCATATCGCGGGCGTAGTTCAATGGTAGAACGGAAGCTTCCCAAGCTTCATACGAGGGTTCGATTCCCTTCGCCCGCTCCATCATAAATAGCTCATTTTCTTAGACTATTATCTTCCGTTATTGCGGTCGCCACTTTTTGATTTTGAATTTGTCGCCACGCTGTCGCCACCGAGTCACAAACGGGAGGTAGCACTTGGTATCTCCGCTAGCAGGTCAGTTTGACCGATTGCGGACACCTGCCCTCCGAAGGCAGAGGCCAGGGGTTCGAATCCCTTCGGGTGCGCCAATAAAATCAATATCTTAGATCAATGTCTTGAGATTTGTAGTTTACGATAGCTACCGCATAGCTACCGGTTGTATGCAAGAAGACACCCGGGCGCCAAGGCAGCCGCATCAGTTCAGCGACTGCCGTGCTACCGGCCTCGAGGACGAAGGGCTCCAGCACCCAGATCGCGGCGTCACGAGCGTCGAGGTGATTTAGTAAGGGCGTCGATAGGCTATCGAGGCGAATAGTTCGGGCACGATCCATGCGATCTGTATCCAACAAACGGAGGTAACCTGAAGAATAGCATGATCCGCGGCAATTTTGACAGGCGACGCTAACAGGAAGACAAATCCTATCGCATAATCGAGAGGCCGAGCGTCATCGCCTATTGGCGTTCATCTCAAGTTAATCTGGAATCTGGCATCGATAGAATTCTCAATCCAAATATGGAGAAACTTGATGTTGAAAGTCATTTCTGCGATCGGCTTCGCTACCGCGCTCATTATTGCTCCGGCTATTGCCCTCGCTGATGACGCCGCTCCGGCCGCCGCGCCGGCTGCGGGCGCGACGGAGGCCGCACCAATGCCGATGGATCACCATCACCATCACCATCACCATCACCATCACCATCATCACCACCACCACCACGACATGAAACCAATGGCAACCCCGCCGGCCGCGCCGCCCGCTGCTGACGCGCCGAAGACCTGATCGAATCTTCGCAGCCTACTGCGCTCGATGGGCGGGCCGCCGGAACATGGAGTCTCGACCGGCGGCCCGAACAGCGACCGGCTGGGGGGCGTTAACTGTCGCGGCGCAGTGGGAACGAGGCAGGCCGCCCGGAGGTTCCCTGCGGCAACAACGCGGCGGCCTGCGGGCCGCTCTTATCCCGCTATGCCCAGCGTGCGAAGCAAGAGGCCGATGACGATCGCCGCAAGCATCACAGCCGCCAGCACAAGCCGACGTTTAATTTCCCGCCGGAACTCCGCGGTCTGGTTGGGACTGGCTCTCATGGCGTGAGTATGAGGAAAGAGCGGGCCGCAAATTGATAGCAAAAACGCGCGTGATCGGTCACACGGTTCGGTGACAGCGGGCCGCACCAATATCCATTTGCGGAGGTGGCGGAAGTCTGCGAGTGCGTGTCAGGGGGCACACCCAGTGTTCTGATAGATACTGAGCCTGATAGGGATTGGACGCTCCAACCGGCATACATCCGGCTTTCGTCAATTCGGCACGGACGCGCCGGCTTAACAGCGCGGCGAATGACGATTGTCCCGCCTTTCTGGTATCGTTGCGCAGCCGCGACCGGGAGCCCCTAAGACAGCCGATACAGCTCGTCGCGCATCGCCAGCGCTGGAGGAGGACGTGTGCGAGCGGCGACCCTCTCGTAGGTTGTCGCAGCGACACGCCATGCTTCCCGGCCGGCCGGACCAAGCGACATCCGCTTGGCGTCGGTCGGGTGCGCCACCGTCGGCGGCCTTGCCCAAAAGGGCATGCGTCGGGCGACCCATCCGATGCGAGGACGTATCATAACCTTCGTCACGGCGAATTGCCTATCGCCATGCAGTTGGGCTCCGCTCTGCGTTCCCACAATTTCTGACGTTAGTTTGTAACGATCCACTCGCTCTGAAACTGATGGCCTGTCTGCCAGACTTTTAGAGCGGCTTCGTTGTCGCAAGGGGTGAACATGTGCTCTCGAGTCGCCGCGAATTCGGTGTCGGTAATCTGGCCGAACACGAAGCAGGCGTCCTGGTATTCGCCGAGCATCTGATTCCTCAAGCGAAGCTTGATGCGGGCGAAGGGGGTGTCGAGCTCCCGTCCCTTAAAGGTTGACGTGCCGAAATCCTGCAGGTCGGAATTGATCGTCATCACCTCCCAGTGGTCGGACAACTTCTCGGCCAACCAGGCGGCATAGGCTGGATAGGACGCAGCGACTGGGCCGCGCTGTTCGCGCGTCCAGGTGGTGACGTCTTCTGTGATAGACGCGACGGCTGCTTTGGCGGGGTCTGCATATTTGTCGCGCAACGCGACTTGCTGGGCCGACTGCGTGGCGTTCAAATCCTGGGCACGCTGCGACCGCAGGCGCGATTCGTCGGCGGCCTTCTGTGCGCGCTCGGTCGCTTGTTGCGTAGTGGTGCGATTGCGCTCGGTCGCGGCGGCGTCAGCCTCGTCGATCTCGATCGGCGTGAACCATAGGCTCGAGAAGGTGTAGGGAAGACTGTTGCGTCCAAAGGCCTCGGTGAGGGTCTTGAGATCCGCTGCCGAGGCGTAGATCGCCCCGCATAGGCGCTTTTGGACACCGATAAAGGCCTCGTCTGTGGTGGTCTTCGAAATGGTCGGATTCACTTGCATATCGAAGCTGATTTTGCTCTCGTCGTCGAGAAGCAGCTTGGAGTGCGCTTCGACCTTGTCATTTGCGACAAAGCAGAGGTTGGCAGATTTCGTCTGCAGGAGCACGAGCCCGAACCCGGGCCGCGTTCCGTTGGCGACGTCGGTCGAGATTTGCTCGATCGTAGCTCGTACCGCCTCTTTGGCGGCGCGAAGATCGGGGGCCGACAATACGATCATCTGTTTCAGATTGTCGTCTTCGACGCTCTTGATGAGCGAGAGAACATCGATAGTATCGGCCTTCAGGAACGCGCCGCGTTGCATGGCGACGATGTCATAGCCGTCAAACCGTCGCGAATCGCAGCCTTGGTTTAGGCCAATCAGAGTGCGCAGTTGATAGGGCGCGAGAGCCGTCTTGACGATCAACGCGATATCGTCGGGGTTCTTTCCAAACAGACAGGAATTGGCGCTATCGGCACCAAAGACGAAATCGCCGCGAAGGTTTTTGGCGATGTGAGGTGCAGCGGCGCCGGCGCTATAGAGGATAATGACGTCGTTGAGGTCTCCTTCCATCAGAAAGCGATTTTTGGGGGTCCTGGGAATCGACGCAAGGGTCGTTTTTGCATCGGGCTGACCGACGTCTGTATTCTTCGGTCCGTCGGATAGTTGGCTCCGGTCGCTTGCCGCTTTGGCGGTGGCGTCGTGAGCCTCGTTAAACGCGCCTTGGAGGTTGGCCTCCCGGATGGCGAGATCGACCTTTTCGGTCAGGGTCTGAAGCTGACCGAGGTCCGGTGCGCTCAATGCGGACTCTATCTGCTTGATCAAGGGGATCAGCTTACCAACGTCTGAGCCGAGGGGATTCCTGCTTACCCAGTCGATGAGGAATGCGTCCTGCTCTTGGGCGTGGAGAATGGCGTCAGAGAGGTATTGGGCGGCGGCGTGCTTTTGCTCTTCGACTCGCGCCGAAAGAAAGGACTGATATTCCTTGTCGCGGTTCAGCAGCGTCGGGAGCTCTGTTGATTTATGCTCGATTTGGTCGGGATCGTTCGTTTCGATCGCAGCGTTGAGGTCGGATATCTCAGCGATATAGTCGAGGAGCTTCGGATTCTGTGGACGCTCCTTGATGAAGCGCGCCGCCTCTTCGACCTGGGTCTTTGCGGCCGCGGCGACCTTTTGGGAGCGTTCCCCCCGCTGGCGATCACGGCGAGCCTGATCTTCGGCAGCCTGAACAGGATCGACGGCCGGCGGGCTGGGCGTTGTATAGGCGGGAATGTCCGAAGAAGGGCTGGTCGGCGTGGCGGCGGTGGGGCCGTTGGTAGACTGGCTCGGCGGCAGTGCGCCGGGGTTGACGGCGCTAATCTGCAATGATCCCTTGCCGTTGTTGTCGAATCTAGTGGATCAAATCTGACATTTGAGTCCTGATTGGGATTCCAGGCTGACTCGCGTTGTGCGAGTCTGACGAATGCGCACTGGAATTTCCATTACTGTTTCGTCTGTCGACCACCGCCGTC
>Ga0182024_10008358_pt1 | contig 21863 bp, 16 predicted proteins | sample P32metaG_FD_120480 | JGI IMG/M metagenome (GOLD analysis project Ga0182024, IMG submission 120480) | Permafrost microbial communities from Stordalen Mire, Sweden - P3-2 metaG (Illumina Assembly) | ecosystem: Environmental > Terrestrial > Soil > Wetlands > Permafrost | place: Sweden: Stordalen...
TCTGTCATCCCTATCCCCTGCGCCGCATGGGCGTCATCACCTAAGGCAAGAGCCGGATGCGGTAATGCCGCTCGTCCGGATCCGTGGAGGGGGTTGTGAGCAATCATGATCCCTACTCCGACTAAGGAAGATTGTGCGTTGCGCGTTCCCGATTGATTCGGATGCGATGCACAGTTGCGATTAAGCCAGAAGCGAGGAGACAAATCTATTGGACGATGGTGTCGATCGATACCTTGGTATCAATCGGCGCGACGAGCGCTTGCTCGCTCGAAAGATTTGTCGCTACGTGAGACACGCTGGCATTATGTTCGGCGGACCGATACGAAGGTCCAATTGCGCACTCGCATGGAGTCGGCGCATCCTCGTGGCATGGAGTGGTGCCAAGAAAGGACCGCCATGGAGAGCGAGATCGGCCGCGTTGTCAATGCGGTGTCCGCATTGATGTGGACGGCACTCCCTCCGCGGCGCGGGAACACCGAAACTTTGCAAGGAGCGCGACGACAGTCGCTACAGCGATCCTGATCGAAAACGGGATCGACTGGTAGTGAATCGCGGTCACGACTCTACCAATCACAAACTTATCCATCGCAACAGAAAAGGAGAAAAGCAATGCCATACGTTACAGTCGGAAAAGAAAATTCAGGCAACATCGACCTTTACTACGAAGACCATGGCTCGGGCCAACCGGTCGTTCTCATCCACGGATACCCTTTGAGCGGTGCTTCGTGGGAGAAGCAAGTCCCCGTCCTCCTGAATGCTGGTCACAGAGTCATTACCTATGACCGCAGAGGCTTCGGCAAGTCCAGCCAGCCAACCACCGGCTATAACTACGACACGTTCGCAGAGGACCTCCACCAGCTGATCACCCAGCTTAAGCTGCGTGATTTCACCTTAGTCGGCTTCTCCATGGGAGGAGGCGAGGTGGCTCGCTACCTGGGAAAATTCGGTTCCAAGGACGTAAGCAAAGCCGTGATTATCTCCGGTGTGCCGCCCTACCTACTCAAGGCGGCCGACAACCCGGAGGGCGTGGATGCCAGCGTGTTTGCCGGGATCGAGAAAGCGGTGGCTGCCGACCGCTATGCGTTCTTCACCGGCTTCTTCCAGAATTTCTACAACGCCGACCTGCTCCTGGGGAAGCGTGTCAGCGAACAAGCCATCCAGGCCGGTTGGAACGTGGCGGCCGGCGCTTCAGCCACTGCCAGCCTGGCGTGTGTCCCAACCTGGCACGAAGATTTCCGCAAGGACCTGGCCCGCATCGACGTGCCCACGCTGGTGATTCACGGAGATGCCGACCGCATTCTTCCAATCACGGCTGCGGGACAGCGCACCGCCAAGCTCATCAAAGGGGCGCGCCTGCTGGTCGTGAAAGACGGTCCACACTGCATCCCGTGGACACACGCGGAAGAAGTCAACGCCGAATTGCTGAGCTTCCTGGGCGGGAAGGCCGGCAAGTCGCAAACGGAGGCTGCCTAGGCACCCAGCTCGTAGGGCAGCCGTGATTTTCCCTAGGAAGCTTTGGATGCCCGGCAAGTGTTCGAATTGATTGGAACTGCCCGACCTGATCTTTGCGTGGACTGGGAACGAACCCAGTCCGCGCGAGGGTCGGCGTTAAGAAGGAGAGCTTACGAGTGCTTCGCGCTTTGATAGTGACCCGAATTCAGCTTCGCTGAATCGGATGGTCCCCATCGCGGATATCTGGCTATTGGAAACCCTCATCGATATGAAAGGACAGTTCAACTAGAGGCCGAGGTCACTTAACCCCGGGTGGTCATCGGGACGACGCCCGAGCACCCAGTGATATTTGCGCTCTGATCCCAGAATGGGAATGTCGTTGATTGATGCAAACCGTGAAGCCATGAGCCCATCATCACTGAATTCCCAGTTTTCATTGCCGTAGGAGCGATACCAGTGATCCGAGTCGTCGTGCCACTCGTAAGCGAAGCGTACGGCGATCCGGTTCCCGGTAAACGCCCACATTTCCTTGATAAGCCTGTAGTCCAGCTCCTTGGCCCACTTACGAGAGAGGAAAGCGATAATTTCGGTTCGCCCGTTGATGAACTCCGAGCGGTTCCTCCATCGAGAATCGATCGTGTATGCCAGAGCTACTTTTGCAGGATCGCGAGTGTTCCAGGCATCTTCGGCGAGGCGCACCTTCTGAATCGCGCTCTCGCGGGTGAACGGAGGCAAAGGGGGACGGGCTGCGATCGTTGCAGTCGCCAAGATTTGTTCTCCTAGGGCCGGTCCGGCTCAATCGTTGAATGAAACGATTCCTTCGGTCTTCGATCTTTCAAGTTGCGGCGCGCATCATCGCACGACGGATCAGTTTGAAATGCCTCCTCCATTGCGCCGCGCCTGCAACTCTCCACGTGAAGAACCGACAAAGTCTCGGACCAATGCGGCGATCTCATCAGCAGCCGTGTCCAATGCGAAATGCCCGGCGTCGAGAACGTGCACTTGAGCGTTCGGGACATCCTTGCGGTAGCGCTCCGGTTCGCCGAGGTCAAACGAGAGGTCATACTTGCCCCAGATCACCAGCAGGCGCGGCTGCTTCTCGCGCATCCAGGTTTGCCATTTTGGATAGGAGTCCACATTGGTTCGATAGTCATAAAACAGATCGCTTTGAATCTCGGCTTGACTGGGTTGGTTGAGGAAATAGAATTCGTCGGTCCACAGATCAGGGTCGTAGCCTTCCACGTGTGGATCGTTCCCGACATGGCGAGTACGCGTGGTCGCGAGCGACAGGAGATTCGTGCGCAGCGCACTTTCGTTGGTCGCGCGATCGGCCCAAAAAGCTCGCCGCGTCTTCCAGTTCGCCCCAAGGCCTTCGTTGTGTGCCACGGCGTCTTGCACGATCAGAGCCTCGATCCGCTCCGGGTGCGCCAGGGCCATGCGAAAACCCACGGGGCCGCCGTAATCCTGCATGTAAAGCGTGTAGCGCGAGAGACCAAGCGCTTCGGTGAAATGATTCATGATGTCGGCGTAGTGGTCGAACGTATACGCGAATGCTTTCGGCTCCGGCCAGTCGCTGTGTCCGAAGCCTGGGTAATCGGGCGCGACCAGGTGATAGCGATCGGAAAGCCGAGAGAACAGGGGCTCGAACATCCGGGATGAGGAAGGAAGCCCGTGCAACAGCAAAAGCGTTGGAGCGTCTTTCGGCCCGGCTTCTCTGTAGAAGATGGAAACGCCTTCAATCTGTATCGTGTGATAAGAAGTCGGATTCTTCATTGGACGTTCCTTTCCGTGGGATTGCGTCAACAATTGAGATGATGCGAACATCACAGAAATCACCATCACAACGACCCAGGGCACATGCAAGCACTGGGTCCAACGGGGCAATGTGGAAAGATGCATAATGAAGCTCTCTTATGACAGTCGTCGAACCAGCGCTCGAAGTAGTTTCTCATTGTTTCCCACGTCACGTCGTCAGAACAACGCGGAACTGTGCCTTGCCGCTCATCATGCGTGCGTAAGCCTCGTCCGCTTGTTCGAGCGGATAGGTTTCGATCATAGGACGCACGCCGCTTAGTTCGGCGAAGAGCAGTGTGTCCTCGGAGTCTGCCGGGGTTCCGGTGGACCAGCCCTGAATGGTTCGACTTCCGGTGATGAGCTGTATCGGTGTGACCTCAATTGGATCGAAGGTCGCACCCACCACGATGAGCTTGCCGTTCGGGTCCAGACCGTCGACCAACTCGGACATCGCTTTCGAGCTTGGGGCTGTCGCGAGAATTACCTTTGCTCCGCCCAGTTTTTGCAATGCCTCGGCTGCGTTGGTCGATGTGCTGTCGATGTACACGCTCGCTCCCAGTTTCTTTGCAAGCGCGGCGTTTTCCGATCCGCGCCCGATCGCTGCGACTTTATAGCCAAACTTCTGAGCGAATTGAATCCCGAGGTGACCCAGACCACCGATATCCTGCACCGCAACAAGATCGCCGGGAAGAGCACCGCTGTGGCGAAGCGAGTTGTAGGTAGTAACTCCAGCGCAGAGCAGCGGTGCCGCATCGGCATCACTTAGACCGTCCGGTATCGCCGCCAGCGCCTCCACGGGTGCCACCATGTATTCCTGGTATCCGCCGTCATAGCTGATGCCCGGAATTTTCAGGTTTTGGCAATTGCGAAAATCTCCACGCCGGCATTCGCGACAGGTGCCGTCCTGACCACCATGCCAGCCGACACCGACACGCTGCCCCTTCTTCCACTCGGAAACATCGGCGCCCACTTCATCGATGATGCCCGCCACTTCATGTCCTGGAACACGAGGAAACTGAATTCCGGGCCACAAGCCTTCTTTCGTGAGCACGTCACTGTGGCAAACACCGCAGGCTTGTACTTTGATTCGCACTTGTCCTGCACGCGGTTCAGGGATCTCGCGCTCGACGATCTGGAAATGTGCTCCCGGATTGGAGACTTGCGCCACCTTCATCGTTCCTGCTGCGATTGCTGTCGTTGCCATAAATCCTCCTATGAACTTTCAGATCTCGTTTGAAAGGCACTTACCGCTACTGTCGCGGCGCGCCACTATTGCTCGGTGCGCCTTTACCCCACCTCGAAAATGACTTCCAGTTCGACCGGGGTGCCGAGCGGAAGGCTGGCTACGCCGTACACCAGTCGGCTAGGGTTTTTGTCTTTTCCGAAAACGTCCTGAAGCAACTCTGAAGCGCCGTCAGCGATTTTCGGCTGCTCCCGGACATCTCCCGAAGTGGCCACCAACACGCCCAGCCGGACGATCCGCGTAACTTTGTCGAGCGATCCCAAATGCTGCCGCGCGACAGCGAGGGCGTTGAGCGCTGCCAGGTAAGCGGCCTTGCGTCCCGTTGGCACGTCGAGTTCCGCGCCGATGCGTCCGATGAATTTCGCTTCGCGGCCTACAGTGGGAAGCATTCCGGTGAGAAAGAGCAGGTTGCCCGTCTGCACCGCTTCCGCGTAGATGCCGAACGGCTCAGGCGGCGCTGGAAGCTTGATGCCAAGTTGTCTTAACCGCTGTTCGGCAGTGGCAAGACGAGAGCCATCCCCGATTAAGATTTTGTCTTTGGAACCCGTATTCATTGATCTCGCTCCAGCGGCTTCGGTTTGATCGTCCACCTTCTGATTTTTCACAGTGTCCCGATCGATTCGTTCTGTTCCGTCTTGTCTGGCGTTACCAACGGCCGGCGTGCGCACCGCCGTCCACGTGGAGGACTTCTCCGGTTACTTGACCTGCCTGGGCGAGGTAGAGAACAGCGTCCACAACGTCTTTTACGTCCGCGATTCTTCCCATTGGCTGCAATGTCTTAAGGAACTCCTTGGGATTATCCTTGTGCATTGGCGTATCCACCACGCCAGGGGCTACAGCGTTGAAGCGGATACCTTGTTCTGCATACTCAATCGCGAGACTCCGAATGATTGAATTCAGGCCTCCTTTAGTGATCATTGGGACCGAGCCATTTACGCCAAGGATCGGCTGATCGGCAAGCGCTGCGGTGATGCTTACGACGCTCCCTGATTTCTGCTTCAGCATCTGTTTCACAGTAAGCTGAGTGATGTAGAGGAATCCCAGGAGGTTCGTTGAGACCAAGGCGTTGAAGTCCGCGGTAGAAAATTCCGTGAAAGGCTTCGTGAAAAAGATTCCGGCGTTACTCACCAGAACATCGATACTTCCGAAGTTCTTGATTGCTGCTTCGACGACCTTGGCGGCAGTCTCCGGCTTACCAATATCGCCATCGATGAGAACCAGGGCGGTCGAGGCAGTCAACTGTTGACGTATATTGCGAGACGTCGCAACGACGTTATAACCGTGTTTCAGGAAGGTCCCGACTAAACCGGCTCCGATTCCGCGCGATGCTCCTGTAATGATTGCTGTCTTGTGGTCTGGCATGTGACTCCTGTTTAAAGCTTCGGATCCTTAACGTGAAGAATTGATAAAGTCTCGGACGGCGAATGACCGATCATGCGGTCCGGCGTTTAATCGATTTGCAAGTCGCGCCGAGGCCGCGATCGTGACTGCCCGCCAATGTCGGCTTGTAGATCCGGGCTGGCTATCCATTAATTCCGACTCGTCGAGCCAGTCCACTGCCGAAAGCTGGGCCTGGTCTGGACCGTGCAATTCCTTCACCGCGCTGATGAACGCCGAGAACTCGCGCTCCGCCATCTGCGTCTGCTGCTCGCAAATTGAATTGGAAAACGATTCTTTCGTGTTCATTGGATCCTCGTCCGTTTCAGCTATGCCGGGCACCGGGAGTGGGGCTTTCATCCCCCAGGTGCACCAGGTTTCTGATTGACTCAGATGGCGTGCACAACTGTGATCACACCAGAGGCGTAGACACGAAACAATTAGACGATGGTATCGACCATACCTTCGTATCGGCCGGCGGGAGTAAGACGACCTGTCCGTCTTTTCTCTTTAAGCTTTGTCCCCCCATGATGTTTATTATGTTGTTGTCGGTCCAGCTCTGGAGAACTGATACCAAAGTACAATGGACACGCACCTACGGGGTGGCTCATCCTTCTCTGGGAGTTGACGCGGGGAGCCACTGCCGAGGCGTTAGGTTAGGAACTACTATGAGAAACATCTCGGAGCCCATTTCTTTGGCTGGGTCGCAACTCGGCCAAATACGTCATGTCTGCGCGTTTTTCAATAGCGATGAAGAAGAGTATCGCGTGTTATTGCCGTTCATTAAGGATGGGTTCGAGCGTGGAGACAAGGCGATTCACGTCCTTAGTCCAGATCAACACCGTGACCACCTGCAACGATTAGCTGGCATAGGAATTGACTCGACCGCTGTCCAACGAAGCGGCCAATTCGAACTTCGGAGCAGCACTGAAACCTACCTTCAAGACGGTCGGTTCGATCAGGATCGCATGCTGCAGTCGTTTGAGCAGATGGCGAGCGGCAATGCCGAGGGAGGATTTCCCCTGAGTCGTATTGTCTGCCGCATGGACTGGGTGCCTGACGGTCAGTCGCACATCGACGATCTGATTGAGTTTGAAGCGAGGGTCAATGATGTGTGGTGTCTCCACGATGATGCGGTCATCTGCACCTACCACCTTTCGAAATTCAGCGGAGACGCTGTGATTGACATCATGCGCACGCATCCGTTGGTCATCGTCGGCGGCATTCTCCAGCACAATCCGTTCTTCGTGCCGCCGGGGGAGTTCCTGCGTGAAATCCGCGCACGGCGGGCAGGGCAGCCTGCGCGGCCCGCGGCGGTAGACTGACCATGAAAGTGCAACTCGAACATCCCGCCGACGAGATCAAGCGCCTTCGACGTTGCATTAATGATCTGGCCAGCCTCCTCGCTCTTCCTGCCATGTGGAGTGGCAGCACACCCTGTGACATCGTTCAGACCTTGCTCGATTCACTCCTTCGCATGCTCGATCTGGACTTCGTGTATGTGGGCTTGACAAACCTAGTCGACGCGGCGCCCTCCGAGACCGTCAGGGTCGCTCAATCGCAAGAACAGATGTTCCGACCGCGGGAGCTCTGCACGTTCCTCAATCGCTGGTTGGGAGATGACCCACAAAAACGTTATCTCCAGGAACGCAGTCACATTGGAGACGAAGAGGTTTCACTCGTATCCTGGCCTCTCGGGGTTCATCGTGAAATCGGGACAATCGTAGCGGGGTCTCGTCGAGCTGATTTCCCGAGGGATACCGAGGCACTTCTTCTGGGTATAGCGGCTAACCAGGCGTTGATCGGGCTACAACAGGCTCGATTGTTGAGCGAACAGAAGCGCGTTGCCGACGAACTCGATCAAAGCGTCGCGCAACGGACCGCAGAACTCGCTGCAGCCAACGAAGGGCTGAGAAAGGAAGTCGCCGAACGCAGGCGCGCGGAGGAAGCCCTGGTGGCGAGTGAGCACAATTTACGCTTAATGGTCGACAGCATCCCCGGCTTGGTGTCACTCTTGTCGCCGGCTGGTGAAGTAGAATGCGTCAATCCCCAACTCGTGGAGTACTGCGGCAGGACATTGGAGGAATTGAGGCTCTGGGGGACAAGCGACACGTTTCATGCTGAGGACCTTCCTCGCGTCGTCCAACTCTTTGCACGATCGATGGCGTCAGGTAATCCATACGACTTCGAGGCACGCCTCCGACGTTTCGATGGCGTATATCGCTGGTTTCAGGTGCGCGGGCTGCCCGTTCGAGATGCAAATGGGCGAATCCTTCGCTGGTGTTCTCTGCTCACCGATATTGACGAGCGGAAGCGCGCAGAGGACGCACTCAAGCGCAGTGAAGCGTTTCTAGCCGAAGCCCAACGTCTCAGTCGAATCGGCAGTTTTTCCTGGCGTGTGGAAACAGACGAAATCAGATTTTCAGAGCAGCTGTATCGCATCTTCGAGTTAGACCCCGATGTGCCCGTGACGCTTGAGCGGATTGGCAGCCGAGTCCACCCGGAAGATATCCCGTTGTTGACCGAAAAGATGGACCTGGCACGCAGAGACATTAACGACCATGAGTACGGGATCCGGTTGCGGATGCCAAATGGCTCAATTAAGTACCTGCGCACGAAGTCTTACGGGATCCGGAACCGGGATGGGCGGCTGGAGCATATCGGCGCGATTCAGGATGTGACGGAACACCGGCTCTCGGAAGAGGCACTTGCCAAGGCCAGGTCGGAGCTTGCACACGTCGCCAGTGTCGCGAGCCTCGCTACCTTAACGGCGTCAATCGCGCACGAAGTGAACCAGCCGCTCTCAGGTATCGTCACTAACGCCAGCACCTGTCTGCGGATGCTGACATTGGATCCACCGAACGTCGACGGTGCGCGTGAAACGGCCCGGCGAACGATTCGCGATGGCAACCGTGCGTCTGATGTGATCACGCGATTGCGCGCACTCTTCAGCAAGAAAGACACCATCGCTGAGCGGGTGGATCTGAATGGCGCTACGAGAGAGGTGATTGCTCTGTCATTGAGTGAGCTTCAAAGAAACCGGCTTATTTTGCGATGTGAGCTTGCCGACGACCTCCCGATTGTCACAGGTGACCGAGTCCAGCTTCAGCAGGTAATCCTGAACCTCCTCCGGAATGCTTCGGATGCGATGAATACCGTCCATGATCGCCCTAGGGAGTTGCTGATCAGGACCGAACGAGACGAAGGCGCTCGGGTGCTACTCAGCGTGAAAGATGCGGGGATCGGTTTCGATCCTCAAACTGCCGACAGACTCTTCGAAACGTTCTACACAACTAAGAATGACGGTATGGGAGTCGGACTATGCGTCAGTCGCTCCATTATCGAGAGTCATCAGGGTCGTCTATGGGCAACGCTGAATGATGGTCCGGGAGCTACGTTCTCCTTTTCTATTCCTCGGGGACCCGACGGCGCGACCGGCGCCGACAGTAATCATGACATGCGGACGCCTGCCGTAGCCGATACGGATGCTTTATGAGAAATCACACTTTCAAGAGATCGCGATCATCGTCATCCGCCGCGCCGGTATTGATATCGGCGCCAAACCAATACCAAGGCACAATGGCGCTCTCCACTGGAGTAGCGCATCCTTGGGACATGGACTGCCGCCAAGTCGCGTTTTCATTCGCCACTCCTCGCGGACCCGAGGGTTTGACGGGCGCCGAGAACAGTCGCGGCATTCGGAGAGACCAGCCGCGACGGATGCGGCAAGAAATCTATGAAAGTTACACGTTCACTTGTGTCAGTAGTCGATGACGATGAGTCCGTGCGTGAGTCGCTACCCGACTTGCTGAAGGAGTTCGGCTTTGCGGCCCGCGCGTTCTCGTCGCCGGAAGAGTTCCTCGCGTCCGATTGCATCGGCCAAACCAGATGTCTGATCCTCGACATTGCCATGCCCGGAATGACCGGACCCGGCCTTCAGCAGGAATTGAAGCTTCGTCGGCAAGAGATTCCAATCGTCTTCATCACTGCTCAGAGAGATGAGGCTGTGCGCTCGCGAATGCTCGAACAGGGTGCGGTGGAGTGCCTGTTCAAGCCATTCAGTGACACGGCTCTGCTTCAAGCGCTCAATGTCGCACTTCGAGTGAGTTAGGCGATCTGCTATGTGCTGCGCTAGGAGGATATAAAATGAATTTAGCCCGCGCACTCGGCCATGAAGTGGGGTCATTACCCATGTCGGACGGCACACCAATCGTGTTCGTGGTTGACGACGACGTCTCTGTACGCGAGTCGCTGGAGTTGTTGATTCGCTGCGAAGGCTGGCAGCCGGAAATATTCGCGTCCGCACAGGAATTTCTCAGCCGCTCACGAGTCCTTGTTCCGAGCTGCCTCATACTTGACGTTTCTCTTCCAGGTCTCAATGGTCTCGATCTGCAGAAACGCATCGCCAGCGATCGGATCGACATGCCGATCATCTTCATTACCGGTCACGGTGACATACCAATGTCCGTCCAGGCCATGAAAGCGGGCGCTGTCGAGTTCCTGACGAAGCCATTCGGCGACGATGTTTTGTTGAGTGCCATCCGAAACGCCATCGAGCGCAGCCAGGCCACACTTGGTCGCGAGGCGGAGCTACGGGCGCTCCGCGCCTGTTACGCGTCGCTCACACCTCGTGAAAGGCAAGTCATGGCGTTGGTAGCCTCCGGCCTGTTGAATAAACAGGTCGGTGGCGAGCTCAACATCAGCGAGATCACGGTAAAGGCGCACCGAGGTCAGGTGATGCGAAAGATGAAGGCCGACTCTCTCGCCGACCTGGTGACAATGGCCGCGAGACTCCGCCTCGCGCGTGCGCCGAAAGGCTGACACTCGCAAGGACCGGTCGCTCTCCGCTTGTTCTACTCTCGTTCATCCATACGAAGTTAGAGAGCCAAGTAGATTTCCTGCGAGGAATAATCCGATCGTTCGAATGGTTTGTTAGTGGAGAAAAGAATGAGTGCAAAAGACCGACGGAGCATCCGCTGTTGCACACCTATTGTACGAAATTAAAATGTTCCTGTAACTAATTGATAATAAAAGAGATATTGGTGGAGGCGACGGGAGTCGAACTATTCGGCGTGTTGATAACACGTAAGTTATTGATTCTCGGAATTGCTACAACGGCTAAAAAGGCCCCATTGCCCGATCCATTGTACGTTTATTGTACGAAAATGCTTTCGCTCTGGAGCCCTACGGACACAACACAGTGACTAGAGTATCCCATAGATTCGTCGGGATGGAGAAAAAAGCACTCTTCCTACAGTACCGCAGTCGCCGCCTTTCCATTTCTTCGGCTAATCGCGGTAAGCCGACATCCAGATCACTTCCGTGTGGCCGACAAACCGCACAGAATCGCCGAGGTACGCTCAGAACTCCAGACGTGCCTGAAACGCGACCATGCGTGGACTGCTATCGCCACCCAAGCCGACGCCCAGCAGCCCGGTGGGAGGTGAAGTTGTATAGGCAAGCGCTCCAAACCCTGTCTGCGTGGGAGGCTTTCCTGGAATCCCAGCTAGCGTCATGCTGGGAAGCCCAAAGTTCGGATGGTTGAATACATTGAAGAACTGGGCCTCTACTCTTAGCTTCACCCGCTCGCTCACCGGAAACCATTTTGTGAGATAGAAGTCATTCCAGACAAAATCGGGGCCGCGCAGAGCGTTGCGGCCGAGGTTTCCGAATTGGCAATGCTGTGGGTCGTCGCCAACGGCGCACTGCCCAATACTCGGATCAACGGCGGAAACAAACGCGGCCGGATTGAGCCACTGGAGGGTGCCCGGCTGCGTTACACCAGCGACGGGATGATGCTCATAGAGCGGGACGCCAGTAACGACGTTTGCGAACTGCGGTCCGCTGCCCTGCACAATGCCGTTTCCGTTGGCCGAATAGGGTGTGCTCAGAACGGAGAACGGCACTCCGCTGTGCCAGAACATGGTCCCGGAAATCTGCCAGCCGTTGAGCGCGTGCGCCAACTGGTGATTCCGAACGTGGATGGGCAACTGATACACATATTGTGCGTCGAGGTTGTGCCGGATGTCATAGTCGCAAGGACCGTAATCGCGGGCCAACTCTCCCGGCAGCGGAGAAAGAATCCCTCCCGCGGAGAACTGAAGGAATCCTCCGTTCGAAACCGTATCCATGCAGCGGCTCCACGTGTAGTTAAATTGTCCTTGCAGACCGTGCCCCATGCGCTTCATTGCGGTGAGTTGAAGGCCGTTGTAATGACTGTTCTCCCCGGTGGCGAGCTGGGTCACCGCGCTGAAGCGTGGATCGGTTGACTGCATGTAGGGAAATGGTGCAAAGCACCCCTGGCACACCGTCTGGTATCCGTTCACTTGGGTTAGATAGGGCTGGTTCACGGCGCGTGTTCCCACATATCGCGCCAGCAAACTCGCCGTGGTTCCGAATTGATGTTCAATTCCCAGGCTCCACTCCATGAAGTACGGAGCATGCAGCGTGCCCGTGGGCACTGCAGTGATCGCCACGGGCGGGAGACACGTTGCGGGATCTGCCTGCGGGGATGCGCACGAAAGCTGGCCTTGAGGGAATCCCGAACTAAATCTTTGATTTGCGGCGACAGTTGCATCCACTGCACTGTTCGGCACTCCCGGAGCGATGGCAGTCCCGCCCACTGTACCCAGCAGACCTCCTTGGAAGGTTTTGTCGTAAGGAGGATTGGTGCCAATCAGGTCGGCCACACTGCCCGGCAAAATGTCGCTGAAGATCCCGAAACCGGTCCGCAGCACAGATTTTGACTCAAACTGCCAGGCGATCGCGGTTCGCGGCTGCAGAATGGCCAGCGGTGTGGACGAAAACAAATTGCCGAGATGAGTCTGGACGGCCGCATTCAGCGGCTGATTCACATCATGCGAGATCGAACTGAAAGAACCGCCAAGACGCGCGATTTGATCGTGGGGATTGAGCGGGTTTGAGTTGAAGGTGTCGCGCACGCCGAATGTCCAGGTAAGCTTCCGCGTCACTTTCCAGGTGTCCTGGGCATATAAATCGAGATTGAGGAAGCGGAATGGTTCGTTCGCCGACAGGGGAAAAGTCTGGGTTGCAGTAGATGCCACTCCATAGATGAATTGCGGCAACGTCGTGTAGGCCGCGGTTGGAACTGTGCCCTGTCCGAAGTCATAGTCATTCAAGCGAAAGATTCGAGTGTTCGTGCCAAACCGGAGTTCGTCAGCGCCATGGCTCCAGGCGAGGTTGTCATTGATGAAGAAGCGAGAAGCTCGCCTGCCTTGCACCCACGTATTGTCGAGCCCTCCAATTGTGGTGAAGGGTGCATTGGCACCACTGCCCTGCAACACAATCGGAAATGCCGCGAGCGTCTTCTGCAAGTTGGCAGGCCCAAACAAGCTTTCGTACCACGAGAACGCTGGATTGAAATAGTTCACCAGGTTTTGTGAAAAGACGTGGGTGTAACCCGCCGCGAATGAGTAGAGAGGCTGAGGAGAGACCGCATCAAACAAAGAGTTGATGGGATCTGTGTAGGCAGCTTGTACGCCCGTGTCCGCCTGAAGACGAAACCAAGCAGTGTCCCTCTGATTGATGTTGTAGTCAATGCGGACTGTTTGTACCTGTTCGTGGTCATCGCTGGAATGCGACACGCTCTGCCGGTTCGCGCAACCGTTTCCATTCGGTGGACTGCCCGGCGGGGTCGTGCCGTCCGGGTTCAAAGGACACCCGAGCACCGCGAGAGGCGTGCCATTGGTGTTTGGGTACAGGGCAAACATCTTTTGGTAGAACGAGACTGATTGCGGCGACGGCGAATAGGTTGATCCGGTTATGGAGTCCGTTCCACCAAGCGGGAGTTGCTGAAGCACGTACTGCTGGAACGCCGTGCTGGGAACCGTCGTGGGCGTCACGATGGGAAGCGCGATCCGAACCCATTCGCTGTCGAAGAAGAAGAAGAGCTTGTCGTGCGTAATCGGCCCGCCCAGACTGCCCCCAAAGTGATTTACCGTCGCTCCGGGCTTGTGATTCCCCGGCGTCGCATTGGTAAAGTAGTCGGCTGCATTCAGCCGAGCACCATTCCACAGTTCGTAGAGATTCCCGTGAAACTGATTTGAGCCCGACTTGGTGACGTAGTTGACCTGGGATGCTCCATACCGTCCTTGATCCACGGCATAGGAAAGAGTATTGACCGTCGCCTCTGAGATGGAATTCAGCCCCAGCACGAGATTGGTGGAGAGGCCGCTGTTGAGGTTGGTAAGCGGGTCGTTCGTTTCCAGCCCGTCAACGATGTAACCGTTGGAGAGGGCGGGGAGGCCGTTGAATTCCACATTGCCGTAGCCGTTTGTACCACCAACAAAATCATTGCCGCTGCCTGCTGTATTGATGAGGGCGCCAGCGGCAAACTGCAGCGGGTAGGTGAGATCGCCGCCTGGATTGGGCAGATCCTCCAAGGTTGGGGCATTTAAGGTGGTGGATGTGTTGGCGTTCTCCGGATTGAGGATAGGAGCCTCGCTGCTGACCTCCACCGTCTCACGGGATCGGGCCACACCAAGGGTGAAATCCACGGTTTGCTTTTGGCCTAGGCCCGAAACGACATTATTATTTTGCCGTGGCTCGAAGCCTGGCGCTTCCACCTTGACCGAGTAAGTACCCGGCTTTAGTTGGGGGAAGTTGAATCGGCCTGCATCATCGGTTTTGGCGATGCGCCTCAGTCCGGTCTCAGAGTTGGCGATCGTCACAATGGCGCCGGGCACGACGGCATTGGATGTGTCCCGAACCTGGCCAACAATGGCACTGGTGGTTTCGCCTTGTGCCTGCGCTTTCACTGGAGCAAGACACGCCACCGTCAACATAATAAAAGCAAAGTGCACTGCCCGCGCCATGAACACCCCACTCATTTCCTAAGGCGGCACTCTGTCCCCAATAGGATCTATTAACCAGCGATTATTCTATGAAGTTAATCACAGTTAACACAAAGAAGCAAGGACCTAAGTGGCGTGGCATCCTCGACTCACTACCGAGCCTGCGCACGTATGGTTTCGCGAACAATTGAGGAGGGCCGCGCGCACAATCTGACCAAATTCGGGTAGACAATCGTGTCGTCGGTAACTCGACCCTGCAAAGACGGTTTCTTGCCCTGTGAAACTAGGTCAATGTTCTGGCCTAGTGCACCTTTACCATGCTGTAAACAGGTTGGAAGCCTTCAGGACCGTGCCGACATTGGTTCCAACTCCTGATACCGGTTGCCGCGATGCTGTCGCGCTAAAGCTTCGTGTACCGCGATGCGTGTCAGCCAGGTGGAAAACGCTCTCCCGGCAAACTGGTCCAGATGTTCGTACGCGCACACATCGGCGTCCTGCATTACGTCCTCAGCTTCGCCATCGTTGCGCAGAATAGCCCGAGCTACGCGGTAGAGGCGCTGGTTGTGGCGGCGCATGATGATTTCAAACATGCCCGTTTCTCCGGCTAACACTCGGGCCACAACTTCTTCGTCACTCAAGGGCTCTTGACCTCACAACCCCGCTAGCTTCGGCCCCTCGGGGCAATTGTGGCTCGTTGTTCTGGCTCCGCTTTCGCCAGAAATATCAAATCACCAGCCTTTATAGGAGAACACACCTCTTAACACTGAGGCGGAGCGAAACGGTGAGCGTATTGACGCCGCACAATTCTCAAGGCTATTATCGAACTTCGACTATCATTCCATTGTCGACCTTGGCGCTTGAAGAAGCATTCCAATAAATCCGAATGTCGGGAGTTGTATTCCGGCCTTATTCGGCTTCACGTCTTGTATCACGCGAGCAGAGAGCCGATATTCGGTTTGGAGATGATCGAAGAACTTGCGCGCCACGGCTACAGACTCAGCCCAGGCACAATGTATCCCCTGCTGCATGGATTAGAGAACAAAGGACTGTTGCGCTCGACACGTACCGGGCAGCGACCCAATTCGCGGCTTGTATACCGCGCCACCGCCGCAGGGCGGACTGCTTTAGCAATGGCCAAAGACAAGGTGCGAGAGCTTTTTGGCGAGCTGTTCGAAGACGTGATTAATGGAACGAGTGAGACGTCAGCTAAACGGAGAAAACGCAGTTGACAGACCGATCACGTGGTTTTGGCGGCGGTTCTAATGAAACTAAGCGTAAAGGAATGGGGTCTCGGAGCAGCATGACGCTTTTAGACAAGCTGCTTGAAGGAATGCGCCAGGGGCGGAGAGGGCCGGGGATTGCGAGAATCATGATAACGACTCTTTTGAAGCACCTTCGAACCCGCCCAACCATTCTGTTGGTTGTTTTCCTCTTGCCATCCTTCTCCCGAGCGCAAACGAACAATGCTTCTCCCAAAGTCCTGACCCTGGAAGATGCAGTGAACTACGCTCTTCAGCACTATCCTGCGGTTCGCGCATCCCTGGAACAGATTGCCGCAGCTCGGGCGGGCATTTCCCTTGCGCGGTCCCAATATCTGCCGGTGCTGAATGGCGTCTACCAAGACAGTCGAGCCACTCAGAACCAAGTAGAGGGCATCTGGCTGGGCACGCCCATCACACCGACCGTCGAGGGACCGGTTGGAGCCTCTAGCGGACAGAGTTACTGGGGTAGCCAGGCGATAGCTTCTTTTTCCTGGGAGCCGTTTGATTTTGGGCTGCGTCCTTCAATCGTGGGGCAGGCAAAATCGGCAGCGGACAAAGCAAATGCCGACCTAGCAGTGACCCAGCTCCAAGTGGCGACGGCGGTAGGCAATTTTTTTCTGACGGCGCTCGCGGCACACCAGGCGGTGATCGCAGCACAGGCAAATGTGGACCGCTGGCAGGCGTTTAATCAATCGATTCACGCCCTCGTCGACGCTTCTTTGAGGCCGGGTGCCGATGCTTCTCGTGCTGATGCACAACTTGCACAGGCCAAGGTTCGCATGTATCAGATACAGCAGGCGGAACAAGCGGCGCGGGCAACCCTGGCAGCGCTCATGGGAACGGCAGGGACAGAAATCAGATTAGATGCCGGCGGCTTGCTTGATCTTCTGCCCATCGAATCACTGCCAGATCTTGCTACTGCGGATAATCCCTTGGCACGCGACCAAATGGCCAGCGTGCGGCAAATCCAAGCCCGAGAAAAGACATTGAGCCGGACCGATTACCCAAGGATTGTTCTTCAGGGGAACGCCTTCGCCCGAGGCAGCGAGCTTCCAAATAACGGAACGATTATCGGCAACTGGAATGGTCTGGCGCCGGCGCGGGGAAATTGGATAGCAGGGGTGACGATCACTTTCCCAAACATCTTCGACTTCAAGGCATTGGGCGCCGAAAAACAGGTTACGAAAGCTAACGAACTCTCGCAAAAGGCACTGTATGACAAGACGATTCAAGACCTGACGGGCCAGTTCCAAACGGCTCTCGCTCAGCTAAAGAGTGTACAACTCGTGGCACAGCAAACTCCCATTGAATTGGCGGCAGCGCGCGCATCGGAAACTCAGTCGCGCGCCCGATACGATGCCAGTTTGGCAACCTTGGTCGAGGTGTCCGACGCCGAGGGTCTCCTGGCTCAGGCAGAAATCGATGATGCCATTGCCCGGCTGAATGTATGGCGCGGACTTTTCTCGGTCGCAGACGCGCAAGGTAACTTGCAAAATTTCTTGCAGGTCTTGCGTGGCATGAAGCCAGAGGGCCACTAATCATGTGGCTGATTCGTGCCGCGCTGAGGCGACCGATTTCCGTGATCGTCCTTGTTGTTGCGCTCGCTTTGACTTCGATTCTGGCCTTGTTGCGCACGCGGATTGATATCTTTCCCGAGCTGGATTTGCCGGTTATCTATGTAGCCCAGCCGTATGGCGGCATGAGCCCGCAGCAGATGGAAGGTTTTCTTGCGTACTACTACGAGTACCACTTTCTTTACATCAACGGCATTGAAAACGTTGAGGCCAAGGCGATTCAGGGCACGGCGCTGCTGCGGCTGACCTTCCATCCCGGCACTGACATGAGCCAGGCGCTGGCCCAGACCATCTCCTATGTAAACCGAGCACGCGCTTTCATGCCGCCCGGCACGGTGTCACCGTTTGTGATCCGCTACGATGCCGGAACTCTGCCAGTCGGATATCTCGTCTTCAATAGCGCGTCGCGGACTCTGGGAGAAATCCAGGACTTCGCACTAAACCGTGTGCGCCCAGTCTTCGCGACCTTGCCCGGAGTTTCTTCTCCACCGCCATTCGGCGGCAACCAACGCACGATCGTGATTAATGTGGACCCGGCGAAACTGCACGCTTATGGATTCTCGCCCGAGAATGTCGTCCAAGCATTGGTCTCCGGCAACAGTATTGAACCCGCAGGCAGCGCGAATATCGGCAACTATCAAATGTTGGTGACCACGGACTCCACGGTGCAACAAATCACTGACTTGCTTGATATCCCGCTACGCACTGGACCGGGTCCTGGCGTCTATTTGCGCGACATCGGCAACGTCTCTGACTCCTCGGACGTTCTTGCCGGTTACGCGGTGGTGAATGGGAAGCGGACGATCTACATTCCAGTTACCAAGAGACCCGATGCCTCGACCATCACCGTCGTAAACGAAGTACGCGATAGTTTGCCGCGTTTCCAGTCGCTGGTTCCGGAGGACATCAAGATCACCTACGAGTTCGACCAGTCCGCGTATGTGCGTGAAGCGCTGTCTTCGGTATCGCGCGAAGGCCTGCTGGGAGCTCTGCTCACTGGAGTCACGATTCTGTTGTTCCTGCGCGACTGGCGCAGCTCTCTGATTGTGGTTATCACCATTCCCTTCGCGCTGCTGTGTGCGGTGGTCGCACTCTGGGCCACGGGTCAAACCATCAACATTATGACTTTGGGCGGGCTCGCTCTGGCAGTCGGCGTCCTGGTAGATGAAGGCACCGTGCTGCTGGAGAATATTCATGTGCACCTGGCAAATGGCGAAGCTAAGGCGCATGCTGTCTTCAATGCGAGCCGGGAAGTTGCGATCCCTCGCTTGCTGGCGATGCTGTGCGTGCTGGCAGTGTTTTTGCCGTCGTTCTTTATGACCGGCCCGGCAAAATCGCTTTTCCTGCCTCTATCGCTGGCGGTGGGGTTTTCGATGGGAGCTTCTTATTTGCTCTCCAGTTCACTGGTGCCGGTGCTTTCGAATTGGCTGCTCAAAGCGGAGACCGGGGACAATTCGACGGAGACGGGATTCGATCGATTCCGTAAGCGATTTTTGCGTGTCTTGGACCGACTGACGAAACACGTGGCGATCCTGCTTGTCAGCTACGCCGTGTTGGCCGCCCTGGTGCTCTTGTTGATCTTGCCGCGTCTGGCGCGTGAGATTTTTCCTTCGGCCGCTTCCAATCAGTTCCGGCTGCGTTTTGACGCACCGGATGGCACGCGCGTTCCCGTGACCGAACAAATGACGCAAAAGGTGCTCGATATCATCAACCGCGAGGCCGGCCCCGGCAACGTGGACCTGACGTTGGGCTACATCGGCACACAGGGCTCGTCCTATCCAATCAATGCGGTGTTTCTGTGGACGAGCGGACCGCACGAAGCAATCCTGAATGTCGCGCTCAAGGCGGGCGCGTCCATTTCTCTTATCCATCTGGAGGAGAAGCTGCGTAAGACGCTGCCCCAGGAATTTCCGGGATCGCACTTCTCCTTTGACCCCGGAGACCTCGTGAGCCAGATCCTGAACTTCGGAACGCCTTCGGTAATCGAAGTGGCGACTACCGGTCCACAATATAACGATGTGCTGAGCTATGCCGGGAAAATACAGCAGGAGCTGGCAAAAGTTACGGAGCTGCGCGATCTCGGCTACGAAGAGCCGCTCCATTATCCAACAGTGAACGTCAACGTCAACCGGGTGATGGCTGGCCAACTTGGCGCCACTGCCGATCAAGTAGGACAAGCGGTGGTTTCGGCTACTGGATCGAGCCGCTTCGTTTCTCCGGATTACTGGAGAGACCCGCGATCCGGCGTGAGCTACCAGGTACAAGTAGAAGTGCCGCAGGCTGCGATGACCTCTATCGAGGACATTGAAACCATTCCAGTCGCAAGCACGACCGGAGCACATCCGCTATTGAACCAAGTGGCCTCTGTGCGTGTGGGGACAGTCCCCGGAGAACTGGACCGCCAAAACGGGCTTTGGCTGATTGGACTCTCTGCCAACCTTGGCAGAAATGATTTGGGCATTGCTAGCCGGGAGATCAATCGGGCTATCGCGCGAACTGGGACACCACCGCGCGGAGTGACCGTCCAGGTTCGCGGTCAGATCAGCGCGATGAGCCAGATATTCGGGAATCTCAGCGTCGGCTTGGTGATCGCCATTTTCGTGATCTTTCTGTTGCTGGCGGCAAACTTCGAATCGGTTCGGCTTTCGCTGATCGTGCTGTCGACCACGCCCGCAGTTTTGACCGGCTCAATTCTCATGCTGCTGGTCACGGGAACCAGCCTGAACCTGGAGAGCTTCATGGGAGCGATCATGGCGATTGGCGTCGCCGTTGCGAATGCGATCCTGCTGGTGACCTTCGCCGAGCAGAACCGGAAAGCTGGAGCAGACGCCAAAACGGCAGCCCGCAATGCCGCGGGCGAACGCCTGCGGCCGGTGCTTATGACCAGCCTTGCCATGATCACCGGCATGATCCCGATGGCGCTGGCTATAGGGCGCGGCAGCGAGGGGACTGCGCCGCTGGGCCGCGCGGTGATTGGCGGACTTCTGGTGGCGACCGCAGCCACTCTGCTTGTGCTGCCCACGGTCTTTGCGATCGTTCAGCAGCGTGCGTCTGTGGCTTCGCCGACGCTGGATCCTGATGATCCTGATTTTGAGGATACCGGTTTCGCAGGCTCGCCGGAGGTTCCGCGATGAAGCTGCTATCTTTCCTTGTACTGGCATCGGCCCTATTTTTGGCGAGTTGCTCGCAACCGTCGCCATCTCAGTCGCAGAACGGCCAGCCACAAGCGCCATCCGGATCGCCGCAGGCAGTGAGCGTGGTTGCAGTCGAATCGCAGAAACTCAACACTACCCTTGCTCTGCCTGCGCAAATCATTCCTTATGAGACCGTGGACATCTATCCGAAGGTGACGGGATTCATTGACATGATTCGCGTGGACCGCGGGTCGCGGGTCCGGACCGGCGAGCTCATGATTCGCCTCTCAGCTCCTGAACTCGTAGCGCAGCGCGCTCAGGCGGAAGCGACCCTTCAGGGCGCCCAATCGCAGCTATCGGCGGCGCAGGCAAAGCTTGTCTCTGACGAAGGAACTTACCAGCATCTGGCGGCGGCGGCAAAGACGCCCGGGGTGGTCGCGGGTAACGACCTGCGGGTCGCCGAGCAGGGAGCAGTTGCCGATCGTGCGCAGGTGGAGGCAGCCAAGAATAACGTCCAGGCTGCGCAAGATGCGCTGCGCAGCGTGAAGCAGCTCGAGTCGTATCTCGAAATCCGTGCTCCGTTTAACGGAGTGATTACGTTGCGGAACCTCCATCCGGGTGCGCTGGTGGGACCGGCCTCCGGAACGGCGGGCGCGCAGCCTATCGTCCAAGTCGAAGATCTCGATCGGTTGCGGCTTGTGGTGCCGGTTCCGGAAGCATATACAGCTGGCATCCGCGAGGGTCAGCAGGCCGCCTTCAGCGTGCCGTCATATCCAGGACGCACATTTCACGCTCCCATTGCCCGCATTGCCCATGATGTCACGCAGAATACCCGGACCATGGCGGTCGAACTGGACGTGCGGAACCCCGACGCACAGATAACGCCAGGAAGCTTTGCTACCGTCGAATGGCCGATTCAGCGGTCCTATCCGACAACCTTGGTTCCATCCACCGCCGTTACGACCGACCTTCAGCGGACTTTCGTGATTCGTGTGCGACAGGGCAAAGCGGAGTGGGTAGATGTCAAAACCGGTGTCACGGTCAACGGTAAGACGGAAGTGTTCGGCGACCTGCAGCCCGGTGACATCGTTGTAGCGAATGCGACTGACGCGATCCGGCCCGGAACCAGCTTGTCTACCTCACAGCTTTCCTCAGCGCCGAGAACCTAGCGAGGGCAGCATTGGAAGCAACGCTCACTGCGGCATGCGGATCAA
>Ga0182024_10008359_pt1 | contig 21863 bp, 15 predicted proteins | sample P32metaG_FD_120480 | JGI IMG/M metagenome (GOLD analysis project Ga0182024, IMG submission 120480) | Permafrost microbial communities from Stordalen Mire, Sweden - P3-2 metaG (Illumina Assembly) | ecosystem: Environmental > Terrestrial > Soil > Wetlands > Permafrost | place: Sweden: Stordalen...
GGGATTCAGCAAATACATCATCGGCAGTATGGCGGTGCCAGTGCGCTGGCTGATGCGGATGGGCGGATTACCGGCGGACAAACAAGGGCGGGATCGCTGACCTGCAGTTGACCGGCCAGCATGGACGTTATCTGGCGCCGTTTGCGCGGATTCTGCTGGCAATCACGCATGTGCGGGATAAGGACAAGGTGCGCGCTCTGGCGATGCTGGCGTCGTTGAAGGCGCAGTTTCCGGGAAATACGCTTTTCCCGCGCTAGATTGCGCGGTTGGAGAGCGCACATTAGACTGCACCCCAAGGGGCAAAAGCCCGAGCGATGGTGAGGCACTTTACGCGGCCCATTCGAGTTTGCTCAGGGCAGGCCGCTGAAACGTCGCTCTTTCAGGTTATTCTTCCGCGGTATATGGCGCTTCTCAAGGCGCTAAGGTTCCCTTCGCTCTGAACTCTTATACATCCTTCTATTCTCACTCTGGGACAGAACTCCATTCATGAGAAATTCACTCGTTTGTAACGGTCCTTTAACACAGGGCCGTTAGAACCTAGAAGTATTTCCGAGGAGAAAACTATTAATGCGAAGAACTGTGCTGCTCTTGGTGTGTGCGCTTCTGGCAGTGCCGATGATCGCCCAGACCACGCTGAACGGAGCGGGAGCTACGTTTCCTTATCCCATGTACTCGAAGTGGTTCAGCGATTATCACAAGCTGCATCCGGACATTCAGATTAATTACCAATCGATTGGCAGTGGCGGCGGAATCCGGCAGGTAATCAATGGCACGGTGGATTTCGGGGCGAGCGATGGTCCGATGACGGACGAGATGTTAAAGGAAGCGAAGACGAAAATTCTTCACCTCCCCACGGTGCTCGGAGCGGACGTTCCTGCGTACAACATTCCGGGAGTGAATGCGGAAGTGAGGTTTACTCCGGAAGCGTTGGCCGGGATCTTTTTAGGAAAAATCACAAAATGGAACGACAAGGCTCTTACCAGCGCGAATCCTGGGGTGAGCCTGCCAGACAAAGACATCATCGTGGTGCATCGTTCGGATGGGAGCGGGACGACCTATATCTGGACGGACTACCTGTCGAAGATCAGCCCGCAGTGGCAGAGCCAAGTGGGAAAGGGAACATCGGTGAAGTGGCCGATTGGGTTGGGAGGAAAAGGCAACGAGGGAGTGGCGGGGTCGATCCGTCAACTGCAAGGGTCAATTGGATACGTGGAGTTGATATACGCAGTGCAAAACAATATTCCCTACGGCAGCGTGAAGAATGCGGCGGGAAACTTTGTGAAAGCGTCGCTGGAGAGCGTGACCGCGGCAGCGGCTTCGTCGCCGAAAATGCCAACAGATTTTCGGGTTTCGATTACCAATGCACCAGGTAAAGATGCTTATCCCATTTCGAGTTTTACCTGGCTGCTGATTCCGCAGCAATCCAAAGATGCGGCAAAAGGCAAGATCCTGGCGGATTTCTTGAACTGGATGGTGACGGACGGGCAAAAGATGACGGCTGCACTTTCCTACGCGCCGCTGCCGGAGAGCGTGGTTGCAAAAGAAAAGGAAGCGATTAAGCAAGTTAAGTAGCTTAGGGATTTTTCCAGTCGTAATACGACAAATAAGGAGAGTGTGATGAATTCTGCAGGGAAGTGGTGCGCGATTCTGTGTCTGGCTACAAGCGTGGTGGCGCAAACCAGTACGCCACCCAAACCCAAAAAGGCTAGAACCACGGCTGCGACGGCGGCGGAGGTGCAGGCGTTGAAGGATGCAGTGGCAGCTCAGCAGGCCGCGCTTTCGGCGCAGCAGCAGGAAATCCAGGAACTGCGCGACGAATTGCATCACAAGGATCAGGCGGTGAACCAGGTGCAGGCCACGGCGGCCGACGCGTCCGCGAAAGCGGACGCGGCGCAGGCGCAGGCGAGCCAACAGCAGGCGACTGTAACGGAATTGAAGAGTGATGTGACCGATCTGAAGACCAACGTGAACAATACGGCGCTCTCGCTGCAGGAGACTCAGAAGAATGTGAAAGAGGAGATTGAGAGCCCGATCGCGATTCACTACAAAGGAATCACGATCACGCCGGGCGGCTTCGCCGCGGCTGAATTTGTGCGGCGGTCGCGGGCATTGGGATCCGATATCAACACGCCTTTCAACTCGCTGACGCTGCCGGGAGCCAGTCAGAATGCGATGTCGGAGTTCTTTGGATCTGGACGTCAGTCGCGAATTTCGGCTTTGGCCGAGGGGCGATTAGCGAGCGCCAAGCTATCAGGTTATGTGGAGACGGACTTCCTCTCGGCGGCTGTGACCTCCAACAACAATGAGAGCGACAGCTACTCCCTGCGGCAAAGGCAAGCCTGGGGCCAGGCGGCGTTCGATAACGGGTTTTCGTTCACCGGCGGGCAGATGTGGAGCCTGGCGACCGAGACCCTGAACGGAGTGGATAACCGGACCGAGGCTGTGCCTTTGACCATCGATCCTCAGTACTCAGTGGGATTCAGTTGGGCGCGGCAGTACGGACTGCGGGTGGCGAAGAACTTCGGGAACAAAGTGTGGCTGGCGGCGTCGATGGAAAATGCGCAGGCGACGATTTCGAGCCACAACAACGCTGACAACTTTCTTGTAGGCTCCGCCGGAGCCGCAGGCGGCCTTTACAATGCGGCGGTCTCGACTTGCAGCACCAGCAGCACCGGAGTCACGACCTGCAGTCCCATTGCGAATTATTCCTTCAACCCGTCCCCTGACATCATCGCCAAGGCGGTGTTTGAGCCGGGATTCGGACACTATGAAGTGTTCGGTATTTACAGCCGGTTCCGCGACCGGGTATTTCCCTGCGGCGAAGTAGCTTCGGCGACGGCTCTTTGCGGGGGCAGCACGACTGCGGGTCCGAACGCTCTGGGAGCGACCAACGTCTCGAATAATGGAGGCGGTGTGGGCGCCAACGCGCGCTGGACGTTCATGGATAAGCATATGGTTTTCGGTCTGCATGGTCTGACTGGACGCGGCATTGGCCGTTACGGTTCCGGCGGACTGCCGGACGCGGCGGTTTATGCCGACGGAGGGCTGGATCTGATCCGGTCCTATCAGGGCTTAGCCACAGTGGAATGGCACAGCAAAAAGCTTGATGTCTATTTGGATGCCGGCGGGGAATATGCGGGAAGAGCGGCAGGTTACGATCCGATTGAAAACAAGTTCATCGGTTACGGTAATCCCAATCTTTCGAACAAGGGTTGCTATACCGAAACTCCGCCGATCGTTGGCAGCGGGTTTATTCCTGGAAGTCTTGCCGGCTGCACGGGCGATACGCGAGTGGTGATGGAGGGCACGATCGGCTACTGGTATCGCTTGTACACCGGCCCCAAGGGCCGGTTTCAGTACGGACTGCAGTATTCCTACGTGGCACGCGACACGTGGGATGGAACGGGCTTCACCAAGGGCATAGGTGTTTCGCCCAGCGGGCTGGATAACATGATCTTCACCTCCTTCCGCTATTACTTGCCGTAGGGTGAGTCTGTTTGTTAGGGTTACCGGCGCATCGTGCCGCCAATTTGGCGCTGTGATGCGCCGAAGCCTTTTTGGGATTTCGCGTTGAGCGTAGGAATGTTGCCGATTGCCTGCCTTGACGCAACCCGCTGTCGCTCCGGCATCGGATGTTTTATACTAGTTTTGGTTGGTGGCTGTATCCCCCCACTTGGATCGTTTGCGGCTCACAGTCGACAACGCAAAATTGAACGTAGTGTAAGACCCTGCACATGGCTCGCCTTTCGCTGGAAAATCCTGAGTATTATCTCAACCGTGATACCTCGTGGCTCGCGTTTAACGAGCGTGTGCTCGAAGAGGCGGAGGATGCGGGAAATCCTCTGCTGGAACGGCTGAAGTTCCTCGCCATCTCGGCCAGCAATCTTGATGAGTTTTTCGAGATTCGCGTAGCGGCGATGATGCAGCAGATTGAAGATGGCTATAACGAAGCAGGCCCTGATGGGCTGACTCTCTCCGACAAGCGCCAGGTTCTGGCGCGGGTTACGCATAAATTTGTGGATGAACAGTATGAGTGCTGGAACACATTGCGGCCAGCGCTGGCGGAGAACGGAATCCGGGTGCTCGGCATGCATGAGTTGGACGCCGAGGCGCGGCGTTTTGTGGACGGGTACTGCGAGAAAGAATTGGATCCGTTGCTTACTCCAGTGACGGTGGATCCGGCGCATCCATTTCCCCGGGTGATCAATAAAGCGCTGTGCCTGGGTTTGCTTTTACGCCGGCGGCGGCGCTCGGCATTGACCTATACGGGAGTGGTTTCGGTACCGCGCAGTCTGCCGCGGTTGGTGAGGCTGCCCTCAGAGAAGACAACCGACTTTATTTTCCTGGCAGACCTGGTGGCGCATCACGCGCAGAACATGTATCACGGCTACGACATTGTGGCGGCTGCGCCTTTCCGGGTGACGCGGAACAGCAATCTTTATCTGCAGGAAGAAGAAGCGCGGAATCTGCTGGAGTCGGTACGGGCAGAGTTGCACAACCGGCGCAAGGGCGATGCGGTGCGCATGGAGATTGAGGCGGACGCCGATCCGGAAATGATCGACCGGTTGCGAACGGTGTTTGAGCTGGACCCCTGGCAGGTTTTTCCGGTGAATGGTCCGGTGAATCTTTCGCGGCTGTTTAATGTGTATGACCAGACGGCCAGGCCGGATTTGAAATACCGTCCGTTTGCGCCGCGGGAGTTGCGGCTGACGGCAAAATCGCAAAATCTCTTTGAGGAACTCCGGCGGCACGATGTGCTGTTGCACCATCCTTACGATTCCTATGATGCCGTGGTTGCGTTCATCGAGTCCGCGGCGGAAGACGATCAAGTGCTTTCGATCAAGCAGACGTTGTATCGGACGAACGAGCATTCGCTGATCGTTCCATCGCTGATCGATGCGGCGTCGCGAAAAGAAGTGACGGCGGTGGTGGAGTTGAAGGCGCGGTTTGATGAGGCGCATAACATCCGCTGGGCCCGTGATCTGGAAGATGCGGGAGTGCAGGTATTTCACGGGTTGGTGGGGCTCAAGACGCATTGTAAGCTGTCGCTGCTGGTGCGCCGCGATCCGGATGGAGTACGCAGTTACGCGCACATTGGAACGGGAAACTACAACGCCACCACGGCGAAGATTTATACCGATCTGAGCTTGTTCACGGCGAATCCGGAAATTACCCGCGCAGTGCACGATGTTTTCAGCTTTCTGACGGCGTATGCGGAGAATCCGAGCTATGATCCGCTGCTAGTGGCGCCTCTCGATCTGGCAGAGAAGACAATTGCTCTGATTGATCGCGAAGCGGAGCATACGCGTCAGGGACTGCCAGGACGAATCATTGCCAAGATGAACGCGTTGCTGGATAAGAACGTGATTCAGGCTTTGTACCGGTCATCGCAGGCGGGAGTGGAAATTGATTTGATCGTGCGCGGCATTTGCGCTTTGCGACCGGGGGTGCGCGGGCTGAGTGACCGGATTAAGGTGCGGAGTATTGTGGGACGATTTCTGGAGCACAGCCGGATTTATTACTTTGGCAACGCGGGCGAGGAAGAAATTTATATCGGCAGCGCGGACTGGATGCCGCGTAATCTTTATGAGCGGGTGGAAGTGCTGGTGCCGTTGCGCGACGAATTTCTGCGCGAGCGAGTGCGTCGGGAAATTCTCGATTCTTACTTAATGGACAATCGGAAGGCGCGAATTCTGTTGCGTGATGCGACTTATATTCGGGCGTGGCAGCCGGTTCGAGGGAAACGGAATCGCAGGCCGCCTACGGGCGCGGCCGCGTTTAGCGCACAGGATTATCTGATCAGCGTAGCGGAGGGGAAGCAGCTGAGTTCGGCTCCGCCGCCGGTTCCGGCGAGGAAGCCACGGTCTCAAGTGGGAAGGGAACGATAATTCGAGATGATTATTTATTTTTTGCGTCACGCCAGCGCCGGGGAACATTTTGTAAATCCAAAAAAAGATGAGAAACGCGCGCTCGATAAGGAAGGGATTGAGCAGTGTGGATATGTGGGACGCGCGCTGGCCGCGATCGACGCGCAGGTAGACGTGATTATTTCCAGCCCGCTGAAACGGGCGACGCAGACGGCGTCGCTGGTAGGAAATGAGATGGGGTACGAAGGCAAGCTGCAGATTGATTCGGGCTTGCGTCCGGCGGCGAGCTTTGCGGATTTCCACAAGCTGCTGGAAAAGTATGCGAAGCAGGAATCGATCATGGTAGTGGGACATAATCCCAATCTGAGCCAGTTTTTGGGAACCGTGATCAGCGAATCTGGATGTGAAGCTTCAGTTGAGTTGAAAAAGGGCGCCGTGGCGCGCGTCGATATGCGGCGGAGTTCTGGGACGCTGCAGTGGTGTTTGACGCCGAAGGCGCTGCGCACGCTCTATACGGCGGCGGTGGAGAGTTCGCGGCCGAACACTTCGCGAAAATAAGGGGCGTCTTTCTCGATCGCCCAAAGTTCTAAATCCACTCCCATGCGGCGGCGCGGGACGAGAGTCAGGTGCACTCCGGCGCCCTTTTGAGTGACTCTGATTTTCTGCACAGCTCGGGTGCGGCCAAGATTCAACGCGCGCGCCAAGCGAAGAAGCAGGATTGCTTTCTGGACTCCGGGGCGTTCTGCGGGATCGAGAGCCTTCATGGGAGGCTCGTCCAACGTTGGGCGCGACTTTCCTAAATAGCGAGCGATGGCTGCGATCAAACGGCGCTGCTGCGGTGTGTAGCCGAGAATCTCCGAGTTCGAAATGATGTAGTAAGTGTGACGATGATGGCCATTGCGGTTGACGTAATCTCCGACCTCATAGAGCATGGCGGCAGCGGAGAGCCACTCGCGGAATTCCGGCGCGAGGCCGTGCACCGAGCGCAGCGCTGAAAATAAAAACATGGCGGAGTCGCGGACGTCGAGGGCGTGTTTCATATCGACGCGGTAGTGAGTTACGGCTTTGGTGATGGATTCCCAGCGCTCGGATTCGATTTGCCTACCGGATCGAGTGCTGCGATCGTGTTCGGCCGCCATTTGCGCGAGCAGACCATCGCGCAGGCCCAGAGGGGAATAACGAAAACCTTTAAGGTGCAAGCGGTCGAGCAGCTCGTGGTAGACCATGGCTCCGGCGACGACGATTTCAGCGCGGCGGAGGCCGATGCCTTGAATCTTTCGGCGCTCGTCGACGGGAAGGTGCGCGAGGCGCTTCGCGAGTCGAGTCATTTCCGCACCGGAGACAACCGCGCGCTGGCGCGTGCCGTTCTTGCGAAGATGGCTGGCGGAGGTGGTGAGGGCATCGGCGGTTCCTGATGTGGCGATGACGTTCTTGACTTTGGCGGCGATGATCCGCGACGCGACGCGGTTGACTTCGCGGGCGATGAAGCCTTGCAGGCGTTTCAATTCCCCTTTGCGGGGCGGATCGTGGCGCAGGAATTCGTCGGTGAGACGGACTGCGCCTAAGGGTAGACTGACGGTTTCGCGAATCTGACCTCGGGTGGAGACAGTGAGCTCGCAGCTTCCGCCGCCCAGATCCATCATGAGCGTGGGCGAACTATCGGCGCGCATGTTGGAGATGAGACCGAGGTGAATCAGGCGGGCTTCTTCAAGACCGGAGATGATTTCTACGGTCCAGCCAGTGGAAGAGCGCACCCACTCGAGAAAAGCCTGGGAATTGCGGGCGTCGCGGAGGGCGCTGGTGGCGACGACGCGGACTGGGTCGGTGACAACTTGTTGCGTGGCGCGATGGAAGCGGCGGAGAACTTTTACGGTTTCGGCCATCGACTCGGGAGTGAGAAAGCCGGAGCGGAAAACGCCTTCGCCCAGACGAGTGACTTCGCGGTCTTCGTGGATTTGGCGAAGATGGCCACGCGTGAGTCGCGCGATCTTCAGTCGAACAGAATTTGAACCGATGTCTACGGCGGCGAAGGTCGGCATGAGAGCGAAGGGAACAGTTTACAGGGATGGCGGTGGTGAGTCATCCGTTGGGGAAAGAACGAATTAAAAAACAACAAACGGACCATTACGGAGCAATAAGCTGTCGTTAGACGCGGTGACAGATGGCACGGGTGCATGTGATTTTCGTCACAACCAAAAAGGCTGATGGCTAGGCTGCGGACGCCGTATGGGCATTTGCGCCCACGGGAGCTGCGACTGGATGCCTGGCGGCCTGATCCGGGACCGGCGCTGGTGAAGTCCCTATTTGCGAGAGGACAGCAATGGCCCGGCGGTATTTCGCTCCCGTGACGTTGTGGAGTTCGGCGACTAAGGGCGATTCGCGGACGTCGCCGAGATGGGCGGCGGCGGTTTGGGTCAAGGTGAGCCAGTCGTGCCAATCGCCGAGCGCATCTTGTATCTGCTTTATTTGGACGATCAAGTGCTCGGACGCAGGAGACGGGAAGGCGAATTCGGCGGTGTAGCGAGCGCGCTTGCTGAGAATGCGGTATTGATGCAAGACGGTCTCGGTGAGAGGTACGCCCGTTCGATGCAGGGCCTCGAGCATAACGTGGGCGACGGCCAAAGGATCGCAACCGGCCTGAGGATGGACGTGCTTGGCGGCGTGCTTGAGGCGCTTGCGAATTTCTCGGACCGTGGCTTTGTCGAGCTGCTTGCGGAGCTTTTTTTCCTGTTTGCCGCGGAGTTCGATCAGACGGTTTACCAGTTGGGTTTTGCGCCGCGCTTCGCGTGGGACTTTCAGGCTGCGCATGGCCGCCGATTGCATATCCAGATCGCGAACTTTTCCCGCCCGCCTGCGGATTCGGCCCAACAGTTTTAACAGCTTCTTGTCGCTGCGATTGAGTTCAGGAGCAGGTGAAAGCTCAGAGAGAAGTATCTGAAGACGGCGCGTGCCGGTGCGGAAACGATGCACAGTATGAGCCTGAGATCTTGCGGCAAGCTTCACCAAGTCGCGTTCAAGCTTTTGAAAAATCTCACGGCTGCGCTTTGGGTCGATCGACATAAGGCGGAACGAGGTTGGTAGAAGAAAATACAGGCTTGTCTGCGGAAAGACAATCCCGAAAAGCTTCGTCATTTTAACATCCTGTTAACAGGATTCTGCTACGGTAAAGCGGAATGGCCTTGCCCGCACATCCCCGGCCCGACATGCCTCCTCCGCAACCGATTGAATCTACAAAAGTTAGTTATCCACAGTCGGCGGAAAGACGCCCCGCTCATTTATTTCTGAAAAAGGGTGAAGCGGGGGACAAGATCTTTCAATTTGCCATGCTGCTGTGCGGCTTGGCGGTGCTGGGAACGCTGGTGCTCATCGTCTATGAACTGGTGCTGCGCTCAGGACCTTCGTGGCACGCTTTCGGGTTTAAGTTCTTTACCGGCCGCGATTGGGATCCGGTAAATGAAAAATTTGGGGCACTCCCGTTCATCTATGGAACCCTGATCTCCTCTTTCTTAGCTCTGATTATTGCGGTGCCGCTGTCGATCGGAGTTGCGGTATTTACCACCGAGATGTGCCCACCTGTATTTCGTGCTCCGCTTTCATTCTTTGTGGAATTGTTGGCGGCGATTCCGAGCGTGGTCTACGGATTGTGGGCGATTTTTGTGCTGGTGCCGATCCTGAGCAACTATGTGGAACCTTTCCTGGCTCGAACGCTAGGATGGACGGGATTTTTCGACGGTCCAGCTTACGGGATCAGTATGCTGGCGGCGGGAATTATTTTGGCGGTCATGATCATTCCGATTATTTCATCTATCACGCGAGAGGTCCTGATGGTGGTACCGCAGCATCAGCGGGAAGCGGCGCTAGCGCTGGGGGCGACGCGCTGGGAGATGATCCGGCTGGGAGTTCTGCGCAATGCGCGCGCGGGAATTATGGGCGGAATCATCCTGGGGTTGGGGCGGGCCTTGGGCGAGACGATGGCGGTGACGATGGTGATCGGAAATCGTCCGGAGATTGCGAAATCGTTGTTTGCGCCGGGATATACCATGGCGAGTGTGTTGGCGAATGAGTTTAGCGAAGCAACCGGAGATTTGAATCTCGCGGCGCTGATTGAGATCGGGCTGGCGCTGTTTCTGGTGACGATTGTGGTGAATGCATTAGCGCGCTTGCTGGTTTGGTCGGTAACGCGTGGGCAGCCTGCGAGGGTGAGTGCCTGAGAAGAAAAAATCCTCGCAGAACATTGTGGCTCCGATCTCTTTGCGGCGCCGCGTCACGGACCACGTGATGAGCGCAGTGGCTGTGCTGACAGTCGTTTTGGTGCTGGTGCCGTTGTTTGCGATTTTTGCCTACCTGGTTTATCGCGGGGTGGGCTCAATCAACTGGGCTTTTCTTACCCAGACGCCGAAGCCTGTGGGTGAAGCGGGCGGAGGCATGGCTAACGCGATTGTGGGGTCGGTATTCATTCTGGCGCTGGCGAGCGTAATTGGAGTGCCCGTAGGAGTGGGCGCGGGTATCTATTTGGCGGAATATGGTCGCAACCGCTTTGGCGATGCGATTCGCTTCACGGCTGACGTGCTCAACGGCGTGCCCTCCATCGTGGTTGGGATTGTGGCGTACTCGATCGTGGTGCTCTATCAGAAGCATTTCTCTGCTCTGGCGGGAGGAGTGGCGCTCGCCATCATGATGATTCCTACGATCACGCGGACAACCGAGGAGATGCTGCTGCTGGTGCCGCGGGCGTTGCGGGAGGCGGCTTACGGCCTGGGGATTCCGCGGTGGCGGACGACACTGTCGATTACGCTGCGCACTGCAACCTCCGGCGTGATTACGGGAATCATGCTGGCGTTTGCCCGGGTTGCGGGCGAGACCGCGCCACTTCTATTTACGGCGTTCGGAAATCAATTCTGGAATCTGCGGCCGAATCAACCTACCGCCGCGCTGCCGTTGCAGATATTCAATTACGCCATCTCTCCTTATGACGAATGGCACCGGCAGGCGTGGGCGGGAGCGCTGGTCTTGATTATCCTCATCGTTACGGCGGTTGCGGCGGTGCGAATCGCTGTGCGCCGCGGTACGTTTGGAGCAGCATAGTTATGGGCGTGGGAATCCAGGTCGAAAATCTGAACGCGTGGTACGGCAAGACGCAGGCGCTGTACGACATTCAACTGAAGATGGCGGCGAACCATGCCACGGCGTTGATTGGACCCTCGGGCTGCGGCAAGTCGACGTTCATCCGCTGCTTGAACCGCATGCATGAAACCATCCCCGAGGCGCGTGTGGCGGGGAGTGTACGTATTGGAGAGATTGACGCCTATAACGGAACCTCGGCAACGCAGTTGCGTAGGCGGGTGGGGATGGTTTTTCAGAAAGCCAACCCGTTTCCGACCATGTCGATCTACGATAACGTGGCCTCAGGATTGAAGCTGAATGGTTTCAGCGACCACCGCAAGCTGGATCAGATTGTGGAAAGTTCCCTGGAGGCCGCTGCGTTGTGGGATGAAGTTAAAGACCACGTGCACAAGAAGTCGGGAGCCAGCCTTTCGGGCGGGCAGCAACAGCGGCTTTGCATTGCGCGGGCGCTGGCGGTCGAGCCTGAGGTCTTGCTCATGGATGAGCCCTGCTCGGCTCTCGATCCGATTTCGACGGGCAAGATTGAAGAGTTGATCTTTCAGTTGAAGGAACGGTATACCATCGTGATCGTGACGCACAACATGCAGCAGGCGGCCCGGGTGGCTGAGTTTACGGGATTTTTCCTGCTGGGCAAAATGATCGAGTTCGATAAGACGGAAAAAATCTTTACCAAGCCGACGCACAAGCGGACCGAAGATTACATCACCGGAAGATTTGGATAAGGCAGCCGGATAAGGAAGGGGAGAATGCGCACGCGATTTCAGCAAGGGTTGGACGATTTGCGGCAGAAGTTGCTCCGCATGGGCGGGCTGGCGGAACAGGCGGTGGATCGCGCCCGGCAGGCTTATATCGATCGCGATCTCACCCGTTGCCAGATGGTTCTCGAAGGCGAGAGTCTGATTAACAATTCCGAACGCGAGATCGATGAGGCGGCGTTTGACTTGCTGGCGATGCAACAGCCGATGGCGGTGGACCTGCGCTTCATTCTTGCCGTCACCAAGATTAATTCTGATCTGGAACGCGTGGGCGATCAGGCCGTGAACATTGCGGAACGCGTGATGGATATGATGGACTTGCCCAGCGTCGACCTGCCGGTAGATATTGCGCGCATGGGAGCAGCGGTAAGTGCCATGGTGCGCAGAGCCTTGGAGTCATTTATTGAAGGAAAAGTTGAATTAGCGCAGGCCGTGTTGGAAATGGATAATGTAGTCGACCGCATGAAAGACGATGCGTTTATCCAGCTGGTGAAGACCATGAACCAGCGTCCGGATGTGGTGCGGCAGGCGCTGGATGCTCTGCTAATTGCGCGCAATCTGGAGCGCGTAGCCGACCACGCCACGAACATCGCCGAGGACGTTATCTTCTGGGTGCAGGGAGCGGATGTGCGGCACAATGTTGGCGCGGAGGAGCATCCGGAAGTTGCGGCCAACCACGAAGGCTCGACGGGGGCCTCCGGAGTTTAAGGTTAGACGTCTTAACGCCACTGTGGTTCAGGCCGCTCTTTTTCGGGCCGTCCTGGCCTTTGACCGCATATTCCTGCATCGATTACTCTCATCTCGTCCTCTCTATCTTCTGCTCACGAAATATCTACCGGAGGTTCCGTGATCCGACTCTCTCGCATCGTTTTCGTCATCGTATTTTTTTCTTTGCAGGTTGGGCTTCTAGCGCAGGAGTCTCGGCCTGAGCAATCGTCGATCCCAATCTCCACGAGCAAGATGTTGACAACTCCGGCGCCGGGGCGCATTGGAAGCACGAACAGTTTTCCGGCGACGATCGCGATCAGTCCGGATGGACGCTACGCGGCGCTATTGAATGACGGGTATGGAACGCAGGAGACGCTGGGGACGCAGTCGATTGCGGTGCTTGATCGGAAGACCAACCGGCTGGCGGATTATCCCGATAACAGATTTGGCGAGAACGCGCACCAGAGCTATTTCCTTGGGCTGGTCTTTGGTTCCAACGGAAAACATCTTTACGCTTCAGTGGGTTCGATCACCGACGCGAGTGGAGAAAAGGAAGGAGCCACGGGGAACGGAATCGCAGTTTATAAATTCCGCGACGGTAAGGTCGCGCCGGAGCGATTCATTGCGATTGCACCGCAGGCCCTGGCGGCGGGTAAAAAAGTTTCGATTGAATTGCGGAAAACTGCGGCGGGCACGGCGATTCCTTATCCCGCAGGATTGGCGCTGGTGGGCGGGCGAGAACATAGAAAACATCATGATCAACTTCTTATCGCGAACAATCTTTCCGACAATGTGGTGTTGCTCGATGTGGCTAGTGGGAAGGTGCTGAAGAGCTTCGACTTGAGCACCAACGCTTTGGTGCCATCTTCTTTTCCTTATACGGTGGTAGCCATGCGCGATGGGCGGCGCGCGTGGTGCAGCTTGTGGAACGCATCGCAGGTGGCGGAAATGGATTTGAGCGAAGGGAAAGTTGTGCGTTGGATCAAGTTGCAGGAGCCGGAGGATCCGATTGCGCCGGGATCGCACCCGACGGCGATGTTGCTGAGTCCGGATGAGAAGTTGCTCTATGTGGCATTGTCGAATGCGGATGGGGTTGCGGTGGTTTCGACGGAGAGTGCACAGACGCTTGCACTCCTGAGCACGAAAATTCGGGGCCAGGAATTTGCGGGGACTTATCCTGGCGCGTTGGCGCAGTCCACCGACGGAAAGCGATTGTTCGTGGCGGACGCTTCGGCCAATGCCGTTGCGGTGTTCGATACTTCGACTGAGCCGCATTTGTTTCGGGACGAGGCTTTGACGTTGTTTCCTCTTGGTTTCATACCAACTGACTGGTATCCGAGCGCGCTCGCCGTCCACGGGGATGACTTACTCATCGCCGCGGCTAAGGGCGAAGGGACAGGGCCGAACAATCGTGCGGGAAATACCCCGTGGGAGACGAAACATCACGACCGTGCTTATGTTGCGACGCTTTTGCGTGGATCGATTGCGCGGCTGAATGTTCCCTCGACTCTCGGCAAGCTCGAAGAATTTACCCGAACGGTCGAGAACGACAATCTGCTGCACGCTGATCCGATTCACAATGATGGCCAGACGATCCGGTTCGCCGCTGGGAAGAATCCGATCAGGCACGTGATTTACGTAATCAAAGAGAATCGGACCTATGACCAGATTCTAGGAGACCTTAAGGCCGGAAACGGTGATCCATCCCTGACCATGTACGGGGCTGACATTACTCCGAATGAACACAAGCTGGCGATGCAGTTTGGCGTCCTAGATAACTTTTACGATAGCGGCGAAGTTTCCGGGAATGGACATTTGTGGTCGACCGCGGCCATTACCAGCGATTACAACGAGAAGACATGGCAGATTGATTATCGCGGCAAGGAGCGAACGTACGACTTTCAGGGAACGGTAGCCGGGGAATTTCCTCTGGATCACAACGAGGCGGATATAGACGATCCTTCTACCGGATTTCTTTGGGATAATCTGGCGCGGCATGGAGAGAGTTATCGGGATTATGGCGAGTATGTGAACGCCGAGTGGTGCAATAAGATTCCGAAGGCTTCGTCGCCGAAGCAGGGAACGCCATCGAGGGAACAGGCGGAGTGCCCACGCACAGCGGTGGAGAAAGGGGACGATCTGGAGCCGAACGTGGGCAATCCGCATGGAGGGCCGAGTCCGTGGCCATGGGCAGTACCGCTGTTCCAGGGAGTGAAGGCGACGAAGAAAGTGCTGCGAAATCATTTCGATCGGCTTTATCCGGATTTCAATACGGATTACCCCGACCAGCTTCGCGCGGATGAATTCTTGAATGAATTTGCGGCCTACACGCGGGCGCGCGTGGCGAACGAGGGAGCGGAACTTGAGTTGCCGGCATTTGTGCTGCTCTATTTTCCGGACGATCATACGGGCGGTACGCGTCCGGAGAAGCCGCGTCCGCAGGCCTCGGTGGCGGACAACGATCTGGCTGTCGGACGCGTGGTGGATGCGGTTTCACACAGCCCTTACTGGGACGATACGGCGATATTTATTCTGGCGGACGACGCGCAGAATGGAGCCGACCATGTGGATGCGCACCGTTCGACGGCGTTTGTGGTGAGCAAGTATTCGCCCGGCACCGCCGCGCCCTATGTAGACCATCGCTTTTACACCACCGTGAATTTGATTCACACCATGGAGATGCTGCTGGGATTGCCTCCGATGAACCAGAATGACGCTTATGCGCCGGTGATGGGACCCATGTTTTCGGGTGCCGGGGAGCAGCCTGCGTTTGAGGCGGACTACCGCAATCTGAAGAATGGACTGATCTATGAAACCAATAAACGCGATGCGCCGGGAGCAAAAGAATCGACAAAGATGGATTTTTCGCGGCCGGACGCTGCGGGAGCAGCACGGCTAAATAGAGTTCTGTGGCGGGACGAAAAAGGCGACGCACCCGTGCCTTTGCCGAAGCACACGGTGCTTCCCGCGGGAGACGATGATTAGCAGGTTTTCGCGCGAAATCCAGAAATGGGAAAATTCTAAGCCGCAAATCAAATCAGGAATCGCATCGGGTATGAACTGATTTTATTTATTGCCGATAGATTCTTCATGAGCACCGCAGCCCGCGAAGATCGAGTCGCAGTGATGGTGTAGCGGAAGTGTCGTGGGAGGGTGTGGAGGGAAGTTGGTGAGTTCCTCCGCGTACATCCAAGATCGCTGAGCGGCGCGTATACGGATGGAACAGCCGATCGGGGTGGAGCGAAGCTGGGAGTTCTCACATTCGGAGCAGTTTTTGGGTGTGGTCAAGTACTGCCGAAACGAGGGATGGAACCATATCGTAGGTGTGCAGCACGATATCGATTGTGCGCCCGGCGGCGCACCCAGAATTGGCGCAAGCGCATATACTCGGTAACCGCGCTGCGCCAAGTGAAATGCGGACTACGGTTCAAAACCATTCCGCCTACGTTAACCTTAAAGGACGAGGCCGGCATATTCAGGGCGAGCGGCGGTACGGCAGCGTTGATGCGGATGGTTGAGCGCGCACTCGACAGCGAAATGAGCACGAAAGGCTTGGCGGCCGTCGGACGGCAAGAACTGGAGATCGGCGGACAAGATTTGATGCACGCAACCAGCAAAGACAAGAGAAATTCCAAGAGAGAGAGGAAATCTATGGCACGCAAATGGCTTGAATTGGCACCCTGGCAAAATAAGCGGGAGAGCCCGAGCGTAAGCAGCGCTGAAAATAGTTCCGTGAGCAAGGCTGGGCGGGAAAAGGAGAATCCTATGCAGGAGTCAGCCGTGCGGGCGAGTCGAGAGGGCAAGGACCGGAAGGCCGAGATGGAAACGCGTTTTCAAGTCGACCTGATGCCTATGGAAGACATTTATCGAGCGGCGGGGATCGCGAATCCGCGGAAGGGATACAGCATCCACAAGGTGCTGGAGATGCTGAGCAGCCAACATGTTGTTGGGCTGACGAAGGAAATGAAGCGGACGACCGTGATGGTAGCTCTGGAGGCGGCCGACGTTTCCCTGGGAGAGGTGCAGCAGGATGCCAAGGCGCGCCAGGAGGCGCTGCACCGGTACGAGTCCGAACAGACGAAGTTGTTTGAAGCGGAGTGGGCGCGTAAGGCGGAAGAAACTATTCGTATTGCAGAAGAACTGGAGCGCGTTAAGGCACAATACGCCGAGAGGGTGAAGCGTAATCTGGATGAGGTGGCGAGGGAGAAAGCGTTGTTCGACCGATGGCTAACGATCAAGCAGGAGGAAGTTCGAAGTATATCGACGGCCGTGGATCTCTGTTTGAAGCGGGAGGTTGCAGAGCCGGACATTGGCCCACTCGCGAAAGCGGCTGCGGCGGGTGCTGCGGCCCGCACCGCGCTCATTCCGTCGCCGACCAAGGCATAGTCCGTCATCGTTCGCGTCGCCGGCCTTCTCCGAGGCCCGAATTCACTCCAGCTTTCCCGTCCACTGACCTCGGCTTTACACTAATGACGTGAAGATTGCGCTTGGGCAGATCAATCCGACGGTTGGAGATTTCTCCGGCAATGCGGCGAAGATGGTTAATTTTTCGCGGCGTGCGCAGGCGAATGGCGCCGGGCTGATTCTGTTTCCGGAGTTGTCGGTGTGCGGGTATCCGCCACGGGATTTGGTGGAGCGGCCTTCGTTTGTGGCGCGCAATCGCGAAACGGCGGAGCAGATTGCCGCGGCCACGCACGGTATCGCGGTGATCTGCGGTCTGGTTACTCCCGCCAATTCGGATACCGGCAAGTCGGTGATGAATTCTGCAGCGCTGCTGCAGGACGGGAAGATTGCCTTCTTGCAATCGAAGATGTTGTTGCCGACCTACGACGTTTTTGATGAGATGCGTAACTTCGCTCCGGCAAAATCGCAGGAGCTTTTTTCTTTCTGCGAGAATCGCATGGCGCTCACGGTTTGTGAGGATGCATGGAACGACAAACTGTTCTGGCCCAAGCGGCTTTATGTGGTAGATCCGATAGAGGCACTGGTCCGCGCTGGCGGCAATTTTGTTCTCAATATTTCCGCGTCCCCTTTCTGGATTGGGAAGCGCGAGGTGAGGCGAGACATGCTGGCCTCGATTGCGCGGCAGCATAAAGTTCCGGTGGCCATGGTTAACCAGGTTGGCGGCAATGACAGTTTATTGTTTGATGGTTCGAGCATCGTGCTCAATGCCGAAGGCAAGATCGTCGCGCAGGGATGCTCGTTCGAAGAAGATTTGATTTATTTTGATTCGAAAACTCTGACCGGCGATATGCATAGGCAAATCGAAGGCGAAGAAGCTAGCGTGTATTCGGCGCTAGTGTTGGGCACGCGTGATTACATTCATAAGTGCGGATTTCAAAAAGCTATTATCGGACTGAGCGGGGGTATTGATTCAGCGCTCACAGCAGCGATCGCGGCCGATGCGGTGGGGCCGGAGAATGTAATGGGGGTGGGAATGCCGGGGCCTTACTCTTCGGCAGGATCGATTGATGATGCGCGCGCATTGGCCAAGAATCTGGGGATTCGATTTGAACTGCTTCCGATCAATGGCGCGGTGGAGGCGTACCGGGAAACTTTAGGGGATATATTTGCGAATAAGAAGGAAGATGTGACCGAAGAAAATATTCAGTCGCGGGCGCGCGGCACGCTGCTGATGGGACTCTCCAATAAATTCGGCGCCATCGTTCTTTCCACTGGCAACAAGAGCGAACTGGGCGTGGGCTACTGTACACTCTACGGGGACATGGTGGGTGGACTGGCGGTGATTTCGGATGTGCCGAAGACGCTGGTTTACCGGCTAAGCCGCTACGTGAACTCGCGGCATCCGGTGATTCCGCAAGATACGCTGGAGAAGCCGCCCTCGGCGGAGTTGCGGCCTAATCAGAAAGACAGCGACTCTTTGCCGCCTTACGAGATTCTGGATGCGGTGCTGGAAGATTACGTGGAAGATGCGCATTCGGCGGAGCGCATTGCCGCGGATCATGATTTTGATATTGAAGTGGTGCGGCGTGTCGTGCGAATGGTGGATCGCGCGGAATATAAGCGACAGCAGGCGTCGCCGGGTATCAAGATTTCTGCCAAGGCCTTTGGGTACGGGCGCCGGCTTCCGATCGCGGCGAAGAGCGAAGTTTGAAGCATTGGTTAAGTGTCTGGCAATGGAGATTAGCACCACGCAGTAAGACCCCGCAGGGGCTAAAGTCCATATCTGTTCTGGGCTTTAGGCGGCTCTGAAAGCGCCGCTTTTCGAGGGGGCTGCCTGCGGCAGAGGTAATCCGCAAGACCAACTTGGCTTCCGCGAATGACTATGAAATCGCTATATCCCGGTGGCCGGGCAAGATTGAAAGGCCGAATTTAGAATTGAAAGGAAATCATGCGTAGTTCTATTAAGGTGATTCTGATCCTGCTTCTGACATGCGGTTTGGGGGCCGCGCAATCATCCACGAAGGCGAAAGCTTCGGACAAATCCGCTGCGGCACCTACAACGAATAATTCCGCCGTTAATCTCCCGTCGGAAGCGACGGTGGATTCATTCATGCAGCAGACTTTTGGCTATGAGCCGGGCGTGACCTGGAAAGTGTCGAGCATCAAACCAGCGGGAGTGCCGGGGTTGGCGCAGGTTGACGTGGTTCTGGCCAGCCCTCAGGGACAGCAGGCCAGCCGGTTTTACGTTACGGCGGATGGCGAACATGCGGTAGTGGGTGAGATTATTCCCTTCGGCGCCAGGCCCTTCGAGCGGACCAATAAATCATTGGAGAAGGGAATTACCGGCCCATCGCGCGGACCCAAAGATGCGCCGGTCACAATCGTGGAGTTTGGCGATCTGCAATGTCCAGCCTGCAAAGCAGCGCAGCCTGCAATCGAGGGTTTGATTGCAGCGGAACCGAACGCGCGTTTTGTGTTTCAGAATTTTCCCCTCGAGATGCACAACTGGGCGGGGAAGGGCGCGGCTTACGCTGATTGTGTGGCGCGGGTCTCAAACGATGCGTTCTGGAAATTCATTGCCAAGACGTACGAGACGCAATCGGATATTACTGCCGAAAACGTAGATCAAAAGCTGACCGCAATTGCGGATGGAGCGGGAGTAAAGGGCTCGGACATTGCTGCTTGCGCCGCCACGCCCGCCACCAAGGCGCGAGTCGATGCTTCAATTGCGCTGGGAAAATCGGCGAATGTCACAGGGACCCCAACGTTGTTTATCAACGGGCGCAGTATAGGGAATGTAAGTCAGGTTCCGGCGGATGCGTTGAAGGGATTGGCGGACTTTGCGGCAAAGCAAGGGAGGTGAGAAAGACGGACTTCCGCCTCGTCCGAGATGTGCACGCAGGGGTTAAATCTCGCGTTGATTCGGGGTTTACGCGGCGTTGCAGCGCCGCTCTTCCAGGGTGCTGCCATTATCTGTTCCGGCTCCCTCAACTTGCGCGTTTGTTTTTCCGCGCTGGTTTCTTGGCGTCCGTGCTGATCCCGGTGAGAAGCCGAAGAGCGAGCGGCTAATTCTGGGTGATCCAGATGGCATTGGCCTTCCGGTCGTGATTGGCGACGATGTGGGGGGTGATGACGACGAGGAGTTCGTCGTTCTCGGTGGTGAGGGAATTGCTCACCATGGCTTGATTGAGGCCGGGGATGACGCCCAGCCCTGGGATGCCGGTCATCGACCGAATATCGCTGCTGGAAATTTGTCCCGCAACCACGGCGGGTTCGCCATCCCGCAGGCGGATGCTCCCCTGATATTCCTGGTTGGAAATTATGGGCACGCCGTTCGCGCTTTGACCTGTCAGAGAGCGGACCTGCAGTTCGAGTTTCAGACTGATATCGGTATCCCCGTGGATTACAGTAGTGGCCTTAAGATTCAATCCCAAATCTTCATAGCTGACAGAAGGAAAAGGCGGAACATAACTCTGATTGCCGAGAACTTGCGAAATTTGCGGCGAATTGAAGATGGGCGCGTAGGAAGCGTTCAGGATGGGATAACGCTCGCCTACGTGAAAAGTGGCTTCTTTGCCTTGCCCGGCGCGCAATGTAGCACGGCTCACCGCGCGCGACCACGATTCGTTGACGGAAAGAGCGGCGCTAAGTTGATCGAGGCTTAATCCCGAAAACGTGAGCCCGCCGCCAAAAGTAGCCAGCGGCTGACTGAAGATGGAATTCTGCTGTCCCTGCAATTGCGCGAGCAGGCCGGAAAGCCCTGACGTACCTGCCTGGTTTATACCGCCGGAGGCAATCAATTGATTGACGAGCGATTGGATGCTTTGCCCGCCCAGCGCGGCCAGAGCGGCTACTGGAATGTTGTACAGGTTGAAAGTGTCAGGTATATGCAGTCCGATGTTGCGGGTGAGGTTGTGGCTGATCTGATAGATCTCGATCGTAAGTGAGACCTGGGGCGGTTCGCTACTCAACTGCTGCATAAGAGTGGTGCACGCCTGCAACATCGCCTGGGGGGCGCGCACTTCGAGAATGCCAGTTTGTCCGGAATTTACTTTTTGAAACTCGCAGATGCTTTTCAGCGCGTTGACCAGATCGTTGGTCTCCTGCTGGGCGCCGGCTCCGGGCACGGCAAACTTTGCCAGCGACATGCGATCAAACTGCTTGTGATTTTCCGGAGTATTTTTTGCAATTAGGAATTGGTGAGTATCGAGCGGCGACCACATGGTTTTGCTGACGCGGGACGCGAGGTTGAGCGCGGTGAAGAAGTCCACATCGTCTACGTAGAAACGAACCGTCATGGGCAAGACCGAATCATCAAACTCGGCGGTCACGCCATAAGCAGATGCCAGTTCGGTAAACAGGCCGCGAACGTCGCCAGTGTAATGAAAGGTGGCCACTTCCGGCCTGGGTTGCAAATGGATTTCGGAGGATTCGGCGACTAGCGGCGAAGGCACTGAGCCAGCCGAGCTGCGCAGCGCTTCCGCCAAGCGGCCTTGCAGGTAGTCATTATCGGGATCGAGTTTGAGGGCAGAGCGGAACTCGGCCGCTGCGGGCTCGCGATGGCCATCGGCTAAGAGAGCGTCGCCGCGTTCTGTGTGCTGAAATACCAATTGCGATTTCGCCACTTCGCGCGCCGCAAAGAATTTTGTGTCCTCTGAGACCAATCGCGAGGCTTGATCGAATTCGAGGAAAGCCTGGTCGTAACGCTTGTGCTCCTCGAGCCTCAATCCGCGAGCGTAAGCGGTGCGGGCTTCTTTCTCATCTTTCTTGGATGGAATGCAACTCATGCCGCCGGGCACGCCATTGCCGCAGGAGATGATGGGAGTGTCCAGGGGCGCGTCGCGACTGGCAAAAGAGGGACCGGTAGCCAGCGCCAGGAGGCCGATCGCTGCAATGAACTTCAGGCGGTGCATTCGGATGATTTTACCTTGCCGAGGCACTTTTCCGAGAGCGCTAGAAGTGCCGGGTACCTTTGGTTGAAACTTGGCTCAGAGCTTCGCTCCCA
>Ga0182024_10008360_pt1 | contig 21862 bp, 17 predicted proteins | sample P32metaG_FD_120480 | JGI IMG/M metagenome (GOLD analysis project Ga0182024, IMG submission 120480) | Permafrost microbial communities from Stordalen Mire, Sweden - P3-2 metaG (Illumina Assembly) | ecosystem: Environmental > Terrestrial > Soil > Wetlands > Permafrost | place: Sweden: Stordalen...
AAACCACTCTTGGTTCCAACCCAGGTCTGGATCAACAAACCGCTCAACGCAGATGAAAATGCTCACTAAATTCCATGACCACTGGTCTCAAACTCGTTGACACGCGCCGCAAAGGAGGCTGCGAATCAAGGCTCAATATTCCCTGTATATTTCCCTGTTAGCAGGGAATTTGGGCAGAGAACCAGTTCGCTCTAGACTGTGCCCACCGCCAGCCAGTCTGGCGTTTCTGCTCCTCTGTTGTGATCAGTACAAGAACATCGATTTTGCGGCCGTTATTGCGCACAACGGCTATTTGCTCAGCCCCAAGGAAGTCATCCACTTCTACAACACAACCAGTGCTCTCCGGAAATTGTCCTGCGGGAACGGTGGAGAAAGTGACCTGCTGGCCCATGCCAGAAGACCCGAACAACGAAAACATGACCATTGGCAAACTCCGTTTGACTGACGCCGAGGAAGACGATCTGGTGGCGTTCCTGCAAACCCTGACGGATGGCTTCGTACAACCGCCTTCGAGTTCGACCAGCATGCCGGCTAGCGCGATGAGTGGAGGCGTTGCCAACCGGTGTATGTGACCGAATGCATAGACTCGCGAGCCGGTGAAACAGCATATGGATTGCAGCGGCGCTGATGATCTGACTGCTAAGAGTGAGATCCTGGGGGCACCGCGCTACCTAGATGAATGGAATTACGTCCGAAGGCGGCGGTGCATCTAAAGAGCAGCCACAACATGCGGCAAAATTAAGCTCGCCTTAACATTTCCCTCCTGATCTGATCGCATCCACGTTTATTTCTTGACACTTCAAGATCCCTCTGCTACACCGCATCCAGTCTGTCGGGGGGATTGTCCTCACGATTGCAACGACAAGCGGGAGGTTCCTATGGATTCATTTTCGTTCGCATTCAGAACCTGTGTGCGGAGCAATGCAAAAAAAACTGTGTACCTGATCGCGTCGACGCTGACGTTGTTGTTCTGTTCTCTCCCCATGTTCTCACAGGCCAATCAAGGCACTATTCAAGGTGCGGTACTTGATCAGAGCGGCGGTGCTGTTAGCGGTGCAACTGTAACGGTCACCGATCCGGCCAGAGGCGTGACGCGAACCTTGGTCACCGATAGCGCTGGTGAATACGCGGCCAACAATCTGACCCCCAGCACCTACACGGTTCGCGCAGAGGCCAAAGGATTTCAGGCCATCGAGCACACGGGCGTCATGGTGGAGGTGGGCCAAAATATTCGGGTCGATCTGGTGGTGCAGCCTGGACAGCAAAACCAGACCATAACCGTCACCGGAGAAGTTCCCGCGATCGACACCACGGACGCTACGTTGGGTGGAACCGTCAGCAACGAATCGATTCTCGCGCTGCCTCTGAATGGCCGCAACTTTGAGCGGCTGCTCCAACTGCGGCCAGGCGTCGTGACCACAGTAGGAGCGGGTACCGGCAGCGAGAGCACCAACGGTATGCGTACGGGAGAAGACCTGGTGATGATCGAAGGCCTCTCGCAAATGTCCCCGAGTACGGGCGCCAGCGTGCTGAACGCCTCCTACCGCACCGGCGATGCGTCCTCGCTGTTGCCGATTGATGCTATTCAGGAATTCAATACCGAGCAGAATCCCAAAGCGGAGTACGGTTGGAAAGCGGGCTCAGTCGTCAACGTTGGCGTGAAGTCGGGCACTAATAGTCTCCACGGCACCGCTTATGCATTCGGCCGTGATTCCCAAGCCACGGATGCATCCAATTACTTTTCGACGCCTGGAATAAACCCCATAACTCCCGCGACCCTGGAACAATTCGGCGCGACGGCGGGGGGACGCATTGTCAAAGACAAACTCTTCTGGTTCTTGGGCTATGAGGGCTTGCGTACCACGCTGGGTGACCTGGCCGTGGACACGATCCCAACTTCGGTCGCGGGTGCGGGCAACGGCATCAGCATGGTGGATACGTGCAAGGCGTTGGGCCCCGCAAAGATTAGTCCGCTCAGTGCACAGTTGGCGGGGCTCAACCCCACGACCTGCGTGGTGACACCCTCTTCGGCTACAACTGAGAACTTGTTTCCTTTTCTTCCGAGCACCACGTCCAACCTCTTTTCGCCCGGCCTGATCACCACCGGGCCGCTGAACAATGGTTTCGTTAAAGGCGACTACATTCTCGGCCAACACAACCATGTGAGCGGCATGTATTACGCGTCCAAGGCGAGCCAACTGGTTTCCTACCTTCCCGGGCAACTGCTGCCGCAATGGGAAGCTACTGTCCCGGCGGATGCGCAGATGTACAGCGGCGCATGGACGTGGACACCGAGCTCGACCTGGGTAAATGACTTCCGGGGAGGGTACGCCTTCGTTCATAACCAGACGATTTCGTCGGATGTCGGCATGATTCCCTCGAAGCCCTATCCCACCGGTTATGGCTTCAATACGGGCGTGACCAATCCGCTGTATGGCGGGTTACCGGAGATCGACATTTCCAGTTTCACCGGGTATCTAGGCGCGGGCAAGCGAACCGGGGTGCGCGGGCCGGAAGGCACCCTCGATTTCGTGGATGACGTCTCCTACTTGCGGGGCAAGCACGCCTTCAAATTTGGCTTCGAATTCATGGAAAGCGTTTATGACAACAATAACTATAATCAAGCCAACGGCCAGATAACGTTCACAAATTTGTCGAATTTTCTCCAGGGCAACCCCAAAAAGGGCAAGATTTTCCTGGGCGATCCCAATATTTTCGTGCGCGAACACTCGTTCGCAGGCTTCCTGCAGGACGATTGGCGCCTGAGCACCAGAATAACGTTGAACCTCGGACTGCGTTACGAATACAACGCGTCTCCCACGGAGCGAAACAATTACATTGGCAACTTCAATCCCAATGTCAACCCGGCTACGACTCCGGCGCTCGAGCAGGCCGGACCCGGCGCACCGCTCTCGTCTCTGTACAATGCGGATCACAAAGGTTTTTCGCCGCGTGTAGGCTTGGCCTGGGACGTCAAGGGTAACGGTAAAACCGTGGTTCGCGCAGGCGGCAGCTTGCTCAACAGCATGCTGATCACTTCAGAGCTGCTTAACTTTACCCCTTTCGGGGCCAATTTCCCCGATATCGGGGTCAATAACAGTGGCATGGCAATCAACGCCCACTCGCCCGAGCTGTTACCGTTGAGTCCTGGGCAAATTAAATGGTCGATTGCGGGTCCTGTTTTCCCCGGTAACATCTCGACCACCATTAAGGGGGTTACCTATACCGGGATAACCTGCACGTCGCCGACGACGGGACCTGGGCCTTGTAGCACCGCTGCGGTGAATCCCAACTTCCGCACGCCTTACGTGGCCGAGTGGAATCTGGACATCCAGCGCGCCATCACCAATAACCTGACGTTTGACATTGCTTACGTTGGTAACCACGGTTTTGCCGAAGGCAGTGAAGCGGACATCAACCAGCCGGCGATTGGCGCTGGATGGGATGCAAGCGCGGTGGCCGCATGTCTGAAACCCGGGACCGGATTCAGCAATTGCGCCCCCGATGCCAGTGCTGAGGTCGGGCCCTACAGTGCCAAGTTCCCTTACCTATCCCAGATAATCCAAACGGCGAACCTCGATTTCTCCAACTACAATGCGCTGCAGGCAACGGTCAGTGAACGCGCCTCGCATGGACTATCGTTCATTGCCGGTTACACCTATTCCCATGCTCTCGACATAGAATCGTCATCGAGCATCAGCCAGCAGGCTTTTCCACTCGACGCCAACAATCCTCGTCTTGGCTACGCCTCGACGAGTAGCGATATCCGAAACCGCTTCACCTTTTCACCCACTTACGCGATTCCGGGAATAAAGTTCCCTGGGCAGCTGCTCGAAGGGTGGTCGGTCAGTTCCATTCTCACTCTGCAGGGTGGCTTGCCCTGGTATCCCATCGACGGCACCAATGACTTCACCGGAACAGGCGAGGTGGGCGCGGGCGGTGTTCAGACCTGGAATTACAGCGGCCCCCGCTCCGCTTTCACTTCCGGGCCGCACGCGATTCCTTGTTTCGGTAACTTGCCTGGCTGCACTGCGGGCGTGCCTCAAGCGTGTATCACAGCCGCGATGGCTCCTTACGCGGGCAATGCGCAAGGCCAACAACTCGCTCTCGCTTCACTCACAAATTTGGGTTGTTACATGGAAAATGGCGGCATTCTGACTCCTCCCGCTTACGGCACGATCGGCAACGCCAGCCGTAACCTCTTCCGCTCACCGGCTTATTACAACGTGGATCTTTCGATCAGCAAACTGTGGAAATTCAAAGAACGGTTCAATGCCCAGTTCCGGGCGGAGTTCTTCAATCTCTTCAACCGTGCCGACTTCCCAATCCCCGGTGTTGTCGAACCAAACTCCGGTGTCGGAGGACAGTTCGGTTGTTCCTGCACAACTCCGGACGTCAGCAACCCCGTGCTCGGATCGGGCGGCCCGCGCCACATCCAGTTCGGCTTGAAGTTAACCTACTAGTCAATTTGGCGAGAGTTAAAAGAAAAGGGACCAGGTGCGTACCCTGGTCCCTTTTTTTTTCAAATTAAAATGAGGATGTCCGCTACCCCGGCCTATTTGCTCTTCACACCAAAGGCGAGATCCGCAATCGTACTCGAGTACGCCAAAGCTTCCGACGGAATGCAAAACTGCTCTTCCGTCTCTTGCCTGGGAATCAACAAATACTTATTGGTACCGAGCATAAAGGGCTTCGTATGAACGAACGGTGGAAATCCGGAGTCTCGCATGAATTGAGTTCCGCCACTTAACGAAGATGTTGCAAGTAGATCATTTCATTTCTTTTCTTACCGGTTGGAAGCCCGCTTCCACCACTTCCGTAAAACTCCTTTGAGGCCCATTGAAAAGTATTGGATATCGCTAAATGTGCTCGCATTGCGGTTCCGTTTTCATAGAAACCAGATTGCAGATGCATCTCGTTGCTAACAGAATAGCCTTGCCAGGCTCAGCCACCCGGCATGCATTCCGCTGCCACGGAACTGTCCTGCAAGCTGTTGCGCGGCGAAAGCCAATACGTCAGCCAGCCTTGTATTCCTGTCCATCTCTGCCCACAGAATTGCCGATGAGATTACCGGCATTTGTATATCCGTCGCGATGGGTATTGTTCTTGAACTGGCCTTTGTTGGCGGGCCCGCCACCGTATGTAACCAACCCCTAGAGCAGGGAGGTATTCTGAGTCAATTCCTATAATAGGTTCCGCGTCACGTCATGCCAGCCTCCCTTTCCTGGCTGGCGATTGAGCCTAACTTCTTCGGAATCTCTCGGTGCGTTGCCCTCGATGCATTCTCAAGGCATGTCTCCCTGCCAATGCCCGGAGTGTGGGCATTCGTTGCGCTGTTCCCTCAACAGTCGAAAGCCGGCGAGCCCGCAACCTGCGGCTGGTGCGCGGCATTCGTGATGTTCACGGACGACTTGACGCTACCGGTTGGATTGGCCCGACTGGTGTTTGTTCACTCCTACCATCGAGATATACGGTGGTTGACTCAAGGAAAACAGAACAGTACAGTAGGCTGCTTCTTTCCAGTTTGGCGAAATGGATCCTGATCAAAGAAGCGCCGGGCCGGATTCGTATCTTTTAATGATGTCAGGTCTTCTGGGAGGTCCTATGCGGAGATTTGTTAACGGGTATCGCCGTTTTGGGCCTTGCATTACCGCCGCTTGCACAGGATGCCAAGGTCGCCATCCAGAGTAGGCGCCTACGGTTAGGCAAAAGGTTGGTTCGGTGGTTTTCGACGTGCCTAACGCCAAGAAAGCAGAAAAGCATCATGTCAAAGTCGGCGACATAAAGAGCAACCAGTACACTGGAAGCAAGCAAACGTCCGGCGACTTTAATCAGGGCCGCGGAAATGGAAAGGGTATGTGCAGCGCCGCGCCGTAAGAGGTTAGGTTGGCAGGGCCTCCAAAAAACCTCGGGGTGCCGTCGGCTACACATGAAGTCGGATCGGCTCATAGCCAAATCAGGATTTGAAAGGTCACAGATTGGGGTTGCGTTTGCGCTCATGTTCCGCATTGAGTCGTTTCGAGGTTAAAAAAGGTATTCCGGCTAAGCTTCTTCTGAACTGGTGGGAAGACAATGAAAAAGACCCCTTGCGTTTACCTAGTGCTTGCCTTGCTTGGCACCGCTGCACTGGCATCTTTCGGCCAACCTCAGCAAGGCCATCCCATAACCTCCTCGTGGACGGCTCGGCTGGATGACATACGTCATGTCGCAGCGATGATTCCGGGGCGGCGACCCTTACGGATCAATATATTGAAATTCGCGGAGGGCCACCGCTCGAAGAAATTTTCTCTGCAAGGTGCGCCCGACGAACCCAGCGTCCAAGCGCGCACGGTATTTCAGGTGGTCTATGCGGATGGGACGGTAATGATCGACTCCGGCATGGACCAACAGGTGGATCGCTTCTTTGCGGATGCCATGGAAACCTACGATCCCGAGGCCGCGAAGAAAGTCCAGCAGGCGCTTCTCAACGCGAGAGCCATTGTGGTCACACATGAACATGGCGACCACGTCGCCGGCGTAATTCACACGCCTTCCGTGGCTCAACTCGCTCCGAAAACGCTCCTGACACGCACCCAAGTGGAGATGCTGAAGGCAAATCCGCAGGTTCCGGAACTTAAGATTACGCCTTCGATGGCCAGCCGATATAACGTGGTGGACTACGATAAATATCTTCCCTTTGGTGCGGGCATGGCATTGATCAAGGCGCCCGGACATACGCCCGGGTCGCAGATGGTTTATGTCGCCCTGGAATCTGGCAGAGAGTATCTGTTCATCGGCGATACGGCGTGGCTCATGGATGGCGTTCGCTTGGCCAAAGGCAAAGCGGCACCGTTCTTAGGAGAGGACGATGCAGCAGTACTGGCCGAACTGAAGTGGCTCAACGAGCTTTACCGGACAGAAAAGAATCTTTTCATCATCGTTAGCCACGATGACGACGAGCACAAGGACCTCATCACGAGAGGCATCCTCAGCAATGGCCTGGAATAGCTTCTCAGTCGAGGGATGGAGAAGCCGGGTTCATGGGTTGTGCCGAGTGCGCGGAACTGTAGGCGAATTTGTAAGGCCGCATCGGGGTATCGCTGGTGTCATTGCGCGGTTGGTTTGAAAGCCGAGATACAGGCACTTACGCAGAAGTTTCTCGGCTATTCAACGCGGACCAGTTTTGTGACCCCTCCCGATGACTTCTGGGTCAGCACCAGCGCGTTCCCATTCACAGCGAATTGGTACTGGTTGCTTGAGCCTATGACAAACGCGCTCTTTGCCACCATGGCTTTCGTTGTCAGCATGTTGGCGTTAACTGTGTACGTGCCCGAATTGATGTAAAGCACGTTAAAAACGGTGACCTTGTCAGCGTCGCTGGCCTTGTCATTTGAGGGATAGTCGGGCAGTGGTCCTGTGCCGTTGATCCTTACGAAGCTGTAGTGTTGTTCTGTAAAAATGTACAGACCCGGCTGAGGATTGGCGATTGGCGGCCTATTCGCATCGTCGATCTCCGCAACCCTCCAAGCTCCCACGAGCGGATTTCGCGTTGCCGGGGATTGACCTTCGACGGTCACCGCGACAGCAAACAACCCGAGAAGTATAACTCCGATCAGTCGGCGCACTGGAGCCTCCTTTCCGTGGTGGACATCAGATGGTCTTGTGGTCTTGGGAAAGCACACGAACTGGTCTTCGCGCGGCGACCAGTCGCGGCGTCGGGTATCCCGGTGACGTTCCCAGCTGCGGTCGCTTGCGCGGTGTCAGGCTACGTCTTGCTCATCAGGGTGGTTTCAGAAACGGGCTGAGCTTATTCTTCCCCTGGAGAGGTGTCAAGCCAGAGTCAACCTAAAAGCGCCAGAATCCTCCCAGTATGTTCATCGTGCGCCCCATTGTCATGCAAAACGAAATGCACGTAGTTGACCTGACTGGAGATTTTTGTACCAGGTGAAATGAGAGAGAATTTCACATTGATCGGACCGGCTTTTTTGTACCAGCTCTAGGGTGAGTTTCCGGCTGCTTGTAACCCAATGAAGCTGCGGCTAGCCGCCACCTTACTGCGCTGGGGTCGCGTCCATATAGAAATGGAGAGATAAACGTTCTTCGAGATGGGATTCGCTTTCCCGGGCGTGTTCCTAGAATCCATGACGCGTGAACGCCGCTGGATTCAGCAACACACAATTGCAACTCCTGCTTGTTCTAATTCTGTTAGAACAACAACTTCAAACCGAACTGGAATTGCCGGTTCGGCGATATTCCGGCCAACAGTTGCCCGGTAGTGGCGAAGCCAAAGGCGTTGCCACTTGCCACACTGCCACCCCCGCCACTCGGGTCGGAACTGCCGTCGGAAAATTGCAAGAAGTTCACATGGTTGAAGACGTTGTAGCACTCGATCCGCAACTGCGCGGAATACCGCTCCTTGAAGTGCCACATCTTTGTCACCGCTATGTCCACATCCTGGAAATGCGGCCCATGGAACATGCCGCGGCTTCCGTCTCCCAGCGTTCCGTACGCGGGGGGAGTCAAAATACCTCCCTTCTGCATGTAGCAGGCACCACTGGGACTCGTAAGCGCTGCAAGAGCGAGCTGTCTCAGCGCTACGGGTGCGGCAAAGCCAGGCACGTTGACTGTCCTACTCCCGTAAGGGGCCACTGCGGCCGCAGAGCAGGTCTGCCAGATCGCTGGATTGGTCGATTGAATGGATGCAAACGACGTGCAGCCCGGTGCCTGTCCGTAACAGGGAATCGGCGTGTCACCCGCATTGGTGAATGCGGATTTAGGACCAGTGTAGTTCCAGCTCTGCCACACGCCGCTGTTCGGGCTCGGAATGGTGCGATCACTGCTTTCACCGGTCCCGCCCCAATCGTTGGTCGTGGCATCGTTCGGCGCCCAGGCAAAGCCGGTCTGCCAAGCCCAAATCCCGCTGATCTGCCAGCCTTCCAGCATCTGCCCCGGCGACTTGATTCCCGGGATCGCATAGGTTGGCGAAAACCTCAACCGATTCCGCACATCCATGTCGCTGTTTCCGTACTGATATTGCGGGTTGGCGGGGTTGGCCAGCGCTGACGTCGCCTGGGAGCTCTTTGTCCAATCGTCGAGGGCGTGGCTGTAGGTGTAGGCGGTCAGGAAGTTCAGGCCGTGGTAATTCCGCGAATCCAGGGTCACTTGCAATCCGTCGTAGTTGGAATTGAATCCATTCGTGGTTTGAGCGATGTATTGGAAATAAGGAAACTTGGTGGCGTACGGCCTTGCAGTAGCTTCAGCGGTTTTATCGGCACTACAACTGGTTGCGAAACTGCCACCCGGGCCGATGACTTGACTAAGCGTAGGTCCCAAGCAGCCAGCCGCCCCAAGTGCGGAAAAATCCCAACCCGCGCCCAACCCCGGCTCGTTCAGATCCACCGTGTGGATTTCGTTGTAGCCATGAACACCCACATAGGCGACGTCCAAGGTTAAGCTGTTGCTAATGGCGCGCTGTAGGTCCAAATTCCACTGAATGGACCCCGGATTCTTCAAATTCGGATTCGTCACCAGCATCGAGCATTGCGTGATGAGGCCAGTTCCGGATTTCAAGCTAGTTCCACACGTCGGGCCCGATGTGGAGGTTATCAGCGAGTTGCTCGGGAATACTGTTGTTGTGCTGGTGCAGGTTGCTGTGTTCGCCGGGTTGGTGCAGCTTGTCCCCGTCCAGGTTGGAATGACGGAAAAGGTGTTTGGGGTGATCGCATTGTTCGGAGTCCCGTATCGATTGATGACCAGATTCGAGCCCGTGCAGGCGGCCAAGGTGGCGGAGTTGCACAGTGTGTCTCCGTACGGAACTTGATTCCCAGCAACCGCATTTATGGTTGGGAAGCTGGATAGCTTGCCGATTCCGCTCCGCAGCACCGTCTTGCCATTGCCAAAGATGTCCCACGCCACGCCCACGCGAGGGTTAAAGTCGGTTTTTTGGGGATGCGTCACGGTGGAGTTGGGCAAGCCAGGACCGACTTGGATCGCTCCCCCAACCTGATTGGGATCGAAGTTGCCCATTTTGTTGGTGGTCGAATGCGGAGCCCCGATGTACTCCCAGCGTATGCCCGGGGTCAGTGTTAGCCTCTGCGTGATGCGCCAGGTATCCTGGGCGAAGGCGGCATGCCACTGTTCACGCCAATGATCGGTGTTGTCGCCGGTTATGATGCTTCCGCTGGTCGCGTTACCCTGCAGAAACGACTGCAGGTTCGAAAAGCTGACAATACCGTTCTGGCTCGCCGTTGAGGAATCATCGAAATGGACAAAGACCTGTTCAACGCCCCATTTGAAGGCGTGTTTGCCGTGCAAGTAAGAGACTTTATCGGTGAAATCGAGCTGGTATTGCGGCCCGCGGATACCATTTTTGCCGCAATCCCCCAGTCCGGTCATACTGCTCGGGAAAATACCACCGACATTTATACACATCAAACCGAACCCGCTGGCGCCCGTATTTATACTGTACCCGCCCGGATATGGACTTACAGGTATTCTGCCGGTGTCTGCCGCAACTGAATTGCCTGAGTTGGGCGCCGCGCCTCCCCTAAGATCATTCACCCAGTTGGAATTCGGAGTCCAAGTCCAGGCTCCTGCAAACTCCTCCGTACTCCCGACACCCAAAACGCTCCAGAAAGGTTGATAATTATTACCCGCTGACGTCGACTCCCTCGATATAAAGAAGAACCCATCCAGATGGTGGTGCTCGGAGGGGCTGTAATCCACCTTCACCAACCCGTTGTTACTGGGTACCGTGGTAACGGGCTGAGGGAATATCTGATCTGAGTTGGATGGATTGTACGGCCACAGATTCTCAAATGTCGAGGTAGCCGGTTGCGGTATACAGAAATTAGCCCCAGCCGGGTTGTTAAAATTTACGATGCCCGAGATTTGTGCGCTGAGAGGGCTAACCCCCGCTGGAGTCGCTGCGACGGCCTTGCACGCGTCCACCATACTGAGGCTGGCACCCAGTCCGGGAACATCCGTGGGCACCACGAACCCTGCCGGATTGAAACTGGACTGACGGATAAATTCCCCGGAGACAAACCAGAAAAGCTTGTCCTTGATTAGGCGGCCACCCAGCGTGAAACCAGGCTGCTGCACCGTCGCATTGCCCACCATTTCGGGGCCCGGGACCGCCGAGAACTGCCTCGCATCCGTCGCCGCCGCATCCCGGCCGAAGGCATAGGCCGAGCCGTGAATGTTGTTGGTTCCCGATTTGACCGCAAGGTTTACGGCCGATCCGTCCCTCCAGCCATATTCCGCCGACGGGTTCTGTTGCGTGCTGAATTCCTGAACCGAATCCAGCGGCAACTCATCAACCGCCCCGCCTTTTTGCGCCCCATTGATGAGGACGTTGCTGGTCCCCAAGTCGAATTGAGTAACACCCTCGACAAGTATAACGTCCGCTCCCTCGCGCCGGCCATTGCTAGTGGTGGAGGTTCCATTACCTCCCGGCACGTCCACGACGCCCGGGCGCAATTGGAGCAATTGAAGGAAGTTACGGGTGATTAACGGAAGCGAGGTAACCGCCTGGTTGGTGACGGTCCCGCCGAGAGTAGCATCGGTGGTATTGATCGCCGCAGTGGTCTCGGTGACCGTGACGGTCTGGGTCTGTTCCCCGGGCGCTAGCGTGAGATCGACTCGAACGCTTTGGGCCACTCCGAGTATTACGTTGCTATGTTCCACCGTCTGGAATCCTTTGGCCTCCGCGCGCACTGTGTAAGTGCCGACGAGCAGGCTGGGAGCCGTATATTGGCCGCTGTCGTCGGCCGTCAACTCTCGCGTGGTACCGCGGGCTACATCGGTTATCGTCACTTTCGCGCCGGCAATCGCACCGCCGGTTGAATCAAAAACGCCTCCCAGGATTGTCCCCACAGCACCTTGAGAAAAAAGAGGAAGAGAAATTGCCAGGAGCGCCACGACGACTGCCAGGACTTCCGCCGCTTTCTTTACAGCGCTTGACGATCTGTTTACTTTCCAGGCCACACGATTCATAGAACCACCGCTTCCCTTCGCATGTATGTCATCCATCAAACGAATCACCGAACACGTAGGAGGGTCGTTTTCTACGCGCTTTGTAGTCCATCACTAAGTCGTTTGTCAAGAATGAAGTTGTCAAGAAAATGTAGTCGTCCGTGTCGAGAGCGCGTTCTTATGCCGAGGTTAAGAGAACAAAACCAGAATCACTGAATCTGGTTAGCGGATATCGTCAAGAATTGCCGCCGCAATCAGAGCGGGCTGTTCTGGAACCATTGCATGTCCTGAGTGAGGAATTTGGATGACACGAACCCGATTAGGAAACTCCCTGGCAGTTAGGATTAATCGGGGGGCTGAGAAACTCAAGACAATTCTCAATTTCCGCTACGCCCGCCTGTGTCGGGTCCGCGCAGTCGCTATACGTACCGCCGGAGTAGCCGTCCTGCGTATACCAGTTGTTGGTGTTCGCCGCGGGATTGGGATTTTCGATGTCGTTCGCGGGAGGCGGCGTCGCGTTTCTCATTCCGGCGCTGAACCAGATCGCGTCGCCAGTGCCGAGCATGACGTGATTCGCGCCGTTGCCGCCTTGGACGGCTTGGTGGTAGTTGTCGCTCATCGCATAGTTATTGGCAAGCTGTTTCAGATAAGGAGCGTCTCCCTGCAACACGTTGCAGAAGCCCATCGCCGTCGAGCCTTCGCCCGTGGATTCGTCGTTGAAAGTGTTCAGTTCGCGGTGCGAGAAAAATCTGCAAACTCTTCTGGATTTGGACTTGCCGAGCGGGCGAGCGACGATAATGCAGTGTCGGAAGGGTGTTTACAGCGGAAAGAATAGCTGTGCAGGTCCCGCAACGTCAGGTTAACTGCGATCTGCTGACTGCGGCTAAGGCTTGTTAGCAAAAATCCTGGGCGCTCCATGCTTCCACTCTGGTAGAGCGTACCCGTCATGGTTTGGCATTTTGACCCGGGGCAGGCTCTGAGCATCGAGTACATCATCTTCCTTGATAACGCCATTTTTGAAGAGCAGAAACGCAGTCACGGCGTATACCTCATCGGGCTTTAGCGAGCCCTCTTTCGAAAACGGCATGCCGCGGTTGATGTAATCCCATAGGGTGGTCGCGTACGGCGAGTGCAGCGCCATTACGTTTCCCGCATTGATACAAGGCGCCAGACAACGCGCAGGAGTCGCCGAAGCGTTTTCGGGCTTTATCAACATGGGAGCCAGGCCGCCTGCTCCGGTCGCCCCATGGCATGCCGCGCAATTCTGCGCATAAAGTTGCGAGCCTTCTTTGGCGCTTCCGCTTCCCGGCGGGAGTTCCTTTCCGGTAGGACTGATCGCGATATCCCAGGCACGGATCTCCTCTTCGCTCGGAGCCTTCCCCAAACCATAGGTGGGCGACTGTGCCCACACGGTGTGGCAGACTCCCAGGATCATCAGAGGCAGGAAAAATCTAAGCAAGCGCGTTGTGAACGGTCCCATCGCTGGCCACCCTCCAAGGTTGAATCCTGTTGTCAGAACCTTGTGTTCCGTGCGTTTTGTAGTAATCTGGGGACACGTTAAAGAACTTGCCCAGTTCGGCCTGCGTCGGTTGAACCTGGCCAAGTTCATCGATGCAGCGCGACTGGAGCACGCACTCCTGTCCTTCCCACTTCCAGTCCATACCAAACCGGGTGTGTGCCATGGGATGCACCGCCCCGCGAATCTCGGCGTCTTTCCAGGTTCGGCCCCCGTCGGCGGATACTTCCACCTTACGAACGGCACCTCCACCGGACCAAGCCAACCCGGTGATCTGGTAGAAACCGTGAGCGGGCAACTGTTGTCCCCCGGAAGGAAAGGTGATGACCGATTTCGGTCCCCACTCGAAGGTCAAGGCAGCGGCTTTCGGGTCGTTGGAGATGTGCCCGTAGTCGTTGTAGGTCATGTAATACCGGTCGACTGTTTTGATTCGCCTCAGCCACTTGGTGTTATAAATTCCCTCAAAGCCGGGAACCAGCAGTCGCACCGGGAAACCTTGCTGAGGACGCAGCGCTTCGCCATTTTGTCCATAGCACACCAGACAATCGTCCATGGCCTTCGCCAGCCGAATGCTTCCCGCTCCTTTAACCTCTTCCGATCCTTCCGAAACGATCCAAGCGGCCCCCTTTTGCACGCCGACTTCCTTCAGCAACAGAGACAGGGGCACTCCGGTCCATTCGCTGCAACTGGTTAACCCGTGCGTTTCCTGAACCGTTTTGTATTCGGCCTTCGTGCGGTTTCCCAGGCACTCGAGAAAATGAACACGGGATACCGAAGGGAATCGCTTCAACTCCGCCAGGGTGAACTCCAGCGGGTGGTCCACCATGCCGTGGATCAGGAGACGATATTCCTTAGGATCGATCTCCGGAACAATGGCGCCACGGTGGGTACCCACAAAATGGAGCGACGAGGGCGTGATATTTCCCACCGAATCCTGAAGCGGACTCGCCACATGAAACGTCATGCCGAAGTCGTCGGGCGACATTCTTTCGGCCACGGGTACGCGTACCGAGGTCACAAAATGGGAGCGCTCGCCATAGGCAATCAGGTCTTTGGCACGTTTTGGGTCAGGTGCTGTCTGAGCGCTTGCGGACCCCAGCACACCCACGGTCAAACCGGCCGCGGCGCTGGTTTTCAGGAATTTCCTTCGACTAGGTTTTTTCGAATCCATGGGTCTCTCCTTCTCAGCTTTCTTTTACTTCTTGCCCGATGCACCCTTCCCCGGACTTCCCACTTTTGACGAAATGTACGCCTGTCCGCCCGATCGAATCAAGCTTAACTTACCATAGTCTCGGCCGACATCACATGCAATCACAGCAAGAGTTTGCGCTCTGCTCCAGCGCAGGCGCGGCGATCACGAACTACCAATGCAGCTACACGCGCAAGCCGGCGAAGGGCGGTTGAAGGTTCCCAAGCTGCGCACATTGCCGTTTGAGACGTCCATCATCGAACGGTACCGGCGAAGGGAAAGCGCGGTGGAAGAAGCCATACGTCTGCTGCCAAACATGAACTGAGTATGGCAACGGGAGAAGCGGCAAGTTGATCGTCTGAGAGGAAAAAGCAAGCGACCCCGCGAAAGGGCGAATACCAAGTGTAGAGAAACAAGACTGTTGATTTAATTTTTCATTTGCCGTGGTTGACAGTCTTTGGCAAGCCACAAATAAGCTTCTGGACACTATTTGCGAGCTGCACAACCTCGCCCTCACCCTGGATGTGAAATTCAATTCCGAGATTCCCAGCTGCGGCGTGATCAATGGCCTCTTTGAGGTTAATTAGGGGTTGGACGACTTCGCGTGGCAGAACAAAGCTGATCCAAACACTCAACAATAGTGTACAGCCCGAAACTACTGTCAATACCCATTCTGCTCGACGGACGAGCTGACGAGCGCTGAGGTGGTCATTTTGTACGCGCTGCCAATTCAACGTTGCCAGATCGGACGACGACTTGAGTATTTGTTCACTTGAAGCCTGAAGATCCGTTGTGACCTGCTGAAATATGGGGTCACGCGCCTCGACCGTCTTGGTAATTTCCGCGTCGAATGATTCGACCTGAGTTCGTAATACATCGATGGGCGGGCTTCTTCGTTCGCGTCTTGCATTCCGCAGAAAGTTATTCAGATCCCGTTCGTACATATCCACAACCTGCTGTACTCGTTCAACAACCGGCTGTTCCGGATGTTGGATGAGTAGGGTTGCTGACGTAAAACGCGATTGGTAAAGACGCACCGCTTCCAAAGCCTTGCTAGTAGTCGCCCTCTCCTGTGGTTCCAATTCCTGAATTTGCTCCAAATTCTGCCTCACGCGGCCAATTGATTCTTGATTGGCTTGGAGTACAGCCGGATCCTGAATGAGGAAGAAAGTTCGTTCTGTCCGCCTAGCTTCCGACATTTCCAGGGAGGCCTGCTCTGCGAGTGTCGATGCCGGTGCGTCTACGGTCGCGAGGCGATCAACGATCGAAGCCATAGTAAACAAGTAATAGATCGCCAGGAGTATAACGGGAATAAGAATTACCCTCACCAATGCGAGGCTGTAGGCAACCCGCCGGCGCAGTGAGCTACCTTGAGCAAAAACTAGAAGTGGTCCTCGAAATCGCCACCTGAACATTGGCCCTCCTTAGTCCTCAGCGGCAGGCTTAGGATCTGATGTATTTTATCGTACGCTCGCAGAGCCTACTTCGTCGTTCCTGCAAAAGCGAGAGAAGGAATGTCCGACGCGGAACCATATTGAGGGGTGGTAATACATCCCCTGACGGCTTGGGGACGTGACGGACCGGGGCGTTTCTGCGGAGCACAGGCCTCTGAGCCCCGGGCCGTTTTCGTTTCTGTATCTGCGTCCGACGTGGAATGCGTTTCGCTTCGTGGGTCTTCAGGCGATCTCTGTAGGAAAAATCTGCAAGGTGAAAATTTCGCGGTCTGGAAACTTGTACACTCTGGTGGAACCACCTGTATTAACGATACTATTTCCAACCAAAGGAGTATGGGAAATGAAGTATAGAAAGCTAGGGAATACCGGATTAATCGTAAGCGAGATGGCTCTGGGCACGATGCAGTTTGGCGGCAAGATGAATATGGGCAACCTTGGTCAAGAGGACACTACGCGAATGGTGAAGTTAGCCCTGGACCGGGGAATCAACTTCATCGATACGGCAGACGTGTACAGCCTCGGGGAAAGCGAGACCCTGGTGGGTAATGCGTTGAAGGATGTCCGGGAAGAAATCGTCCTGGCTACCAAAGTCCGGCTGCCCATGGGCGAGAATTTCAACCACAGCGGCGCGACCCGCGTGAACATTATGCGCGAAGTGGAGGGCAGTCTGCGACGGCTGCAGACCGACTACATCGATCTTTACCAGGTTCATGGATGGGACAGTAACACGCCGCTCGAGGAGACCCTCCGAACGCTCGACGACCTTGTGCGCCAGGGAAAGGTCCGCTATATCGGGCTCTCGAACCTCATGTCATGGCAAGCGGCAACCGCCGTTATGATGCAGGAGAGTCTGGGATTGGAAAAATACGTGACGGCACAGATGTACTACAGTCTCCTCGGCCGGGGTATCGAATACGAGTTCCAGTCGTTCGCGGAATACCACAACATCGGCATTCTGGTTTGGAGCCCGCTCGCCGGCGGCTTCCTTACAGGCAAGTACAGCCGCGCTAACCCTGCTCCTGCCGGCACACGATTCGCGGAGGCAGGCTCGTTCGTGCCCTTCGAGAAGGAGATGGGCTACCGCGTCGTGGAAAAGCTGAAGGACGTAGCAGGTCGGCATGACGCCAGTCCAGCCCGCGTCGCGCTCTCATGGGTGCTGGGCCGGTCAGCTGTCAGCAGTGTGATCATCGCTGCCCGCAAGATCGAGCAACTCGAGGATAACATCCGTGCTGTCGACCTTCGGCTCTCGGACGACGAAGTCCAGCTCCTCGACACCGTGTCGGATCCGGGCGTTCCTTATCCGAAGTGGATGGTCCTTCAGCTCGACAGTGCGGAAGACCCGCGGTCAAAGGTCTTAGATCCGGACCGTTACGCAAATGGCGGGCCCTGGAAGGACCTCCGCAAGACCCGGTGATCTCGGCTGAGACCTGTCCCTCGCCAAAATCAATGCAGGCTATGTAACCGGTTACATATCACGCTAAGTACGTATACGCAGCTGATACTTACGCGTTAGTGTGCGCTTTTTCTAGAGCCTCATGAAGGCGCGGCGGCTCGAAAGCGTTTTGAGACGGAGATCCGAATACGCTGGGCCAATCCAACACCTCTACGTCGACCATTTCACCCCAAAGGAAGCCGGCGGCTGGGCCCCCCGCAGCCTCACAAACCGTCACGATGGCGTTCGCCTCCGCCGCGGTGCGCACCAGGGCGGAGCATTGATTCGCAAGCGGCCTCACGAAAAATCCTTCTGCCTCGGAATGGAGACGAGCGAAGACGAAGTAGCGGCGGTCAGGACGCGTGTGCAGTTCTCCGTCGAGCCGGGCGCGCAGTTTCGGTAATTCAGTCTCGCAGCGACCAGAGAGGTGCGCGAGAGCGGGCCGCACCAATTTGTGGAAGCACATGAAAGCGGCTGCGGGATTGCCCGGCAGCACACACACCGGCATGCCGCCCCATTCGGCGAAGGCGAAAGGTCTGCCCGGCCGCATAGCCACGTGCGTGAATCGGAACTCAGCTCCCAACTCAGTAAGCACACTTTTGACAAGATCGCGCTCCCCGACCGAGGCTCCTCCGGTGGTGATCAGCATGTCCGCATCGCGCCGAGCCCGCTGGAGCATTCCCGCCAGGGATACGCGATCGTCCAGAGCGACGCCTTCAAGGCGCGGTTCGCCACCGGCGGCGAGCACCAGCGCTGAAAGCGCGATGGCGTTGCTGTTCCGCACTTGGCCGCGTGCCGGAGTGGCCGCCACATCAACGAGTTCGTTGCCGGTGCAAACGATCGCGACTCGCGGACGCCGAAATGACCTCACCAAGGGTTTGCCAGCGAAAGCTAGAAGTGCCAGCTTCCCTGGGTTCAAAGCCTCGCCCATAGCAATAAGTTCATCTCCTCGGCGAAGGTCTTGCCCGGTAGGAAATACGCAGTCGCCCGGCGCGACAGGTGCGAAAATTCGTACAATCGTTCCATGTCGGTCTGTGCGTTCGTGCGCAATCACGCTATCGGCGCCACACGGAACGGGTGCGCCAGTGGTGATGGCCAAGGCCGTTCCGGGTGTGAGGGTCGATTCGCCCTGCTCAGCAAACACTTGCCCCGCCACGGGAAGGTTGATCGGATCGTCCTCCGTCGCGTGGGCGCAATCACTTGCCCGCACCGCGTAGCCATCCATCGCCGATCGCGGAAAGGGGACAGCGTCTTCATCAGCGATCACCTTACGCGCCGCGATTCGTCCGAGTGCGCGCACGAGAGCGACGTCCTCGGCCGGAAGCGGTTGAACATTAGAGAGCATCGTACGAAGTGCTTCGTCGAAATCAATAGGAGGCATCACAATTCTCCCGAGTGTTGGGCTACGCGCTCGCGCGGTCGTAAAATCGCAGTCGTAAAATCGAGGTCAGAGGCGTGACACCTCGTCACCACGTCGCCGCATTCATCCTTGCAGGGGGCGCCAGCTCGCGCATGGGCCGCGACAAGGCACTTCTCGATTTTGGCGGCGTGCCGCTGATCCTTCACACGGCCCGATTGCTCGAACCACTGGTCTCCGAGGTCACGGTTGTCGGATCGCCCGACCGATATGCCCCGCTCGGACTGCATGCAATCGCCGACGAGAGTAACCGACAGGCCCAGGGCGGGCGGGACACACCCAACCGAGGGCCTCTGGCTGGAATTGCCGCCGCTCTGGCGGCCACGCACTCGATCTGGAATTTGGTCGTCGCTTGCGATCTGCCATACCTCTCGGCGGAATGGCTTGATTGGCTGCTTTCTCGTGCACTTCGCTCGCGCGCCGAGGCCGTTGTTCCACAAACAAAGCAAGGCATGGAACCACTGGCCGCGGTATACCGCCGCGAATGCGCTGCACCGATTGCCGCTGCGCTGGCACGAGGCATGCGAAAAGTCTCGGATGCCATCGAGGAGCTTTGCCTGGACCTTGTCTATCCACGCGAATGGAGCTCGCTCGATGCGAGCGGACTGATCTTGAAAAACATGAATGAGCCCGGAGATTACGAAGAGGCACGGAAGTGGTGGTCGGACAAGTACCCGCCCGTAAACGAGCATCTCAAAGGACCCCTGCAGCCGCTAAACCGGAAACAGCGATCCGCTCCTCGCCGGAATAAATGACGAAGCGCCGCCCACGCAAAAATCCGACCAGTGTCAGCCCGAACTCACGCGCCAGCTGCACCGCGAGACTCGATGGCGCGGACACCGAAGCCAGCAGGGGAATCCCCGCGGTGAGCGCCTTCTGCACAATCTCGAATCCGCCCCGCCCGCTGACCAGGAGGATATGATCACTAAGAGGCAGGCCGCCACGAAGGAGAGTCCAACCGATGACCTTGTCCACGGCGTTGTGTCTGCCAATGTCTTCGCGCAAGACGAGCAGTTCGCCGCCACGGCTGAAAAGTGCCGCCGCATGCAGGCCCCCGGTGCGGCCAAAGACCGCCTGTGTCGCGCGCAATCGCGGGGGCAACTGGCAGAGCATTTCGGGATCGAACAGTGAGGCAGCCGCTGGACGACGCAAGCCTCGCCGGCGGAGCTGCGCGATAGAAGCCTTGCCGCACACGCCACAGGCCGACCCTGCCGAATACCTGCGCGCAGCGTTACCTGTCTTGACTCGTACGCCAGAATCGAGGGTCACGCCTACGAGATTCCTTTCTGCGGAGGTATCGCCTGGCATCTGCAATTCCAGCAGATCCTCTCGCCGGGCGATGATGCCCTCCGTAAAAAGAAAGCCGGCCACAAGCTCCTCGTCATCTCCCGGTGTGCGGAGAGTGACGCCGAGCGAATGGCGTCCCGCACGTATCTCCAGGGGCTCTTCGGCTGCCAGGTAATCTTCAAACTGCGTGGCCCTGCCGTCTTGCCACTCGGTCACCTGCGTGATTTCGATATTTCGGCTTTTCTGTGTCATGAGGCCCGCACATTGGACATAAATTCGAGTTCTTTGCACCGGCGGTCAGCCGCCGCAGGACTTCATCTCGGAACGAGCGGACGGTCTTCGATCCTACGCGTCAATTTGGGGATCATCGTTTCCATGCCGTGTCCCCATAACACTAGGGGCGCCTTTAGCGCACGCGCGCACCTCCCGCGTTTTTAGCATAGAGCGACGTTGGCATTTGTCCGCTGGAATCGAGCGAGGCATTACGGGTTTGCGGCGTGGCGTCACTTCGCGGCGGAGATACCAATATTGGGACCACTGCCGAAATCAGCATCACGCCGGCGATCACGTGTAGCGCTTCGCGGTACGTGCCAGTGACTTGACGCATGTAAGCGATCAGGAGCGGTCCGAACGCGCTCGCAAAACCCCAGGCAGTCAGCATGAGCCCGTAGATCGGACCTACATTTCTAGCTCCAAAATAGTCAGCAGTGAAGGCAGGCATGGTTCCGAATCCGCCGCCGTAGCAGAGCAAAATGATGAAGGTAACTGCCGTGAGTACGCCCGCGGAAGAAACCTCAGGCAGGAACCAAAACAGCACAACCTGAAGCAGGAACATCACGAAAAAAGTCGCTTTCCGCGTGATAACGTCGGAAACCCAGGCCCAAAACACGCGCCCCAACGCATTCCCGAGACTGACAATGCCGACCATGCCGGCCGCCGCCACCGCACTCACGCGCGCCAGTTCCTGAAACAGGGGTGCCTCCTGTGAAATCACGGAAATACCCGCCGAGGTATTCAGAAAAAGCAGAAGCCAGAGAGCCCACCACTGCCATCTCGCGAGCGCTTCGGGAAGCGTATAGTCCCGCTTCGCCCGTTGGGACACCTCGGTCGCCGTCGGCGTCCAGCGCTCGGGTTTCCATCCTTCCGGCGGGTTCTGCATGAAGCCGGCGCAAACCACGGTCACGATCAGGAAAACGATGCCGAGATATGCGAACGTGTGAAGTACACCAACCGTTTGGATCAACTGCGTCGCGACAGGCGCGGTGATCAAAGCGCCGGCGCCGAAGCCGCCGACCGCGATCCCGGTGATCAGTCCTCTGCGGTCGGGGAACCACTTGACGAGCACCGCGACTGGAACGATGTAGCCGAAGCCCAAACCAATTCCGCCAATCACGCCATAGCTCAGATACAGCCACCACAATCTGTGATCGGAAAAGCTGGCCAGGAAAACGCCAACACCGTAAAGAACACCGCCGGTCAGCGCCACAACGCGCGGCCCTCGGCGGTTCAGCCACAGGCCGCCGAAGAAAGCCGCGATGCCCAGTACGAAGATGCTGATGGTAAACGTCAACGTCACCTCTGGAATACTCCATCCAAATTGGCGGGCAAGCGG
>Ga0182024_10008361_pt1 | contig 21862 bp, 18 predicted proteins | sample P32metaG_FD_120480 | JGI IMG/M metagenome (GOLD analysis project Ga0182024, IMG submission 120480) | Permafrost microbial communities from Stordalen Mire, Sweden - P3-2 metaG (Illumina Assembly) | ecosystem: Environmental > Terrestrial > Soil > Wetlands > Permafrost | place: Sweden: Stordalen...
AGCCCGGCCTCCGGCGGTGCCGGATTGAATATCGTGTGGCTGGCAGAATGGACGGATGTTGAAAACAAAGATTATAATTGCCAGCCACAGGCCAGCAGGCTTTGGTGGGGAACGAAGAAGCCGGCTAAAGGCCGGCTGCCGGCAAAGATTGCCCGCCCCGCAAGATGGTCCACGAAAAACCAGAAACAGGTTTAGTTGTGCTGTTTTTATGCAATCAGTGGGACATGGGGCGCTATTTGAAGAACAGGCCAAAATTCGCCGCGCATTCGCCGTTGGAACTCTGCGCGAAGGCCGCCGGCTGAAGCCGACGCTGCAAGCTGAAGCTCGCGCCACCATCGTTCTTCATCACCTTGGGTGGGCTCGGTCGAGGTTCGAGTTCGAGATATTCAGTGGGCGGCCTGGAGGGCGGTTTCGATGTCGGTCAGGGGACATTCGTAGGGCTCGCCGAGATAGCGGAATTGCTGCATGTCGCGGTCGCGGGTCAATTGTTCCAGGACGGCTCCGTAGGGGATCGTGAATTTTTGCGGCGTCAGGGGACGGAGCGTGCGGTGATTGAGCTTGACGGCTTCGATGGTCTTGGTCAATTGGAATTTCAAGGCTGGTTTGGACGGCGCGGTCAGGCCCAGACACTGCGAAAGGGCGTCGCAGAATAATTCGACATTGGCGTCGGTGGCGAGCGGTCCCATGAGTCCGATGCGGAAAATCTTCCCTGCAAGCGGACCGAAACCGCCGGCGATTTCTATGGAGTGCTCGGCGAGAAGACGCTTGCGGACGTCCGCTTCATCGGCGCCATCGGGCACGCGGACGGTGTTGAGGGTCGCGATGCGGCGGCCGGCGTCAACGTGCATGGAGAGGCCCATGGCTTCTATGCGGCGAACGAAATCCTCGTGGCAGCGCCGATGGCGGGCGAAGCGGCGGGCGGCGCCTTCATCCATAATCGCGGCCAGGCCTTCGCGCAGGGCGTAGAAAGTCGAGATGGGCGCGGTGTGGTGATATTTGTGCGCGTCGTAGTAATCGGCGATCAGTTTCAGGTCGAGATACCAGACCTGGTTGTCGATTTTACGGGCGCGCAGATGGTCGACGGCGCGGGGGGAGACGGTGAGGGGCGAGAGGCCGGGAGGGCAGCTCAATCCTTTTTGGGAACAACTGTAGGCGATGTCGATACCGGACGCGTCGACGTCGATGGGCACGCCGCCCAAGGAGGTGACGCAATCGGCGATGACGAGCGCGCCGATGGCTCGCGCAGGGCGGGTGATCGCGAGAGGGGGCTGCAAGGCGCCGGTCGAGGTCTCGGCGTGGACGAAGGCGACGAGTTGGGGACGCTCGCGATCGAGGAAGTCCGCGGCCTCGGCTTCGGTGAACGTTTCGCCCCAGGGCTTTTCACAGCGGACGACGGTGGCGCCGTGGCGGCGGCCCATTTCCGCGATGCGATCGCCAAAATAGCCTGAAACAAAGACGGCGAGTTTTGTTCCGGGGTCGGCGAAGTTGGAGACCGCGGTTTCCATGCCCGCGCTGCCGGTGCCGGAGATGGCGATGGTCAGGGGGTTCGAGGTTCCGAAGAGAATGCGCAGGTCGCGGCGGATCTCCTCGACGACTTCGAAGAAGAACGGGTCCAGGTAGCCGACCACGGGTTTGGTCATGGCGTCGTAGACGCGGGGCTCGACCTGCGTGGGGCCGGGTCCAAACAAGAGGCGGCGGGGAGGAGCAAGAGAAGGCATGTATAGAGTTTAGCGAAGAGAGAGTGGCGTGATATATTAGGGGTTCGCCCACGTCATGTTGTTCGTCACGTTGTTAGTCACGTTGTTCAAACCGGGCTCGTAGCTCAGTTGGTTAGAGCGCCTGCTTGACACGCAGGAGAAATCCCTTTCGTAACCTTAGCAAACAATTGGCTAGCGCCATGATTCCGCGTGGGTTGTGCTATTTTCGTTTACTTTCGCTTAACGAGTTTTGACTCTGTTTTTCGACTGTGGTCCCCCCAAAAGTCCCCCCAAGGTCGAGCGGCTTCGTTTTCCTTTTTGTTCGGAAGCCTGTAGAAAACACCCTAAAACGAACCTTCACCCCAAGGGGAATCATCATGGGACAATTAGGTATAGGTGTCGCTATGAATAGAAAGGCGACAACTTGACAAAGATACCCAGGGTGGTATAGGGTGGAAACAGGAAGAGTAAGGCGGCTCCAATCGAAACCTCTTCTCAGGCGAGATAACACACTTCGAAAATCGAAGCGTCGTTTGAACCTTCCCAAAAGCTCCCGGTAGAAAACGGCTCAGCCCGATTCCGTTTCAAAAAAAGATTGGGTCTGCGGATCATACCGCGACGAAACAAGCACTGAGGGTAAGGTGTGTCTCGAAATAAGACCAAAATCCAAATAATCAATCCCGCTGGTAGCTGCGCTCAAATTAGTCGAAAACGGGCGGATGAGTTTGTAGCGCAAAACAAGGCGGCCTTCACGGAAGATGGCAGATTACTATTTTTGACGCAAGAACAGCGAAGGCTAAACGAGAATTTTGTCGAGCCTGTGGGACGAATCTACCTCTGGAAAGGCGGGCGTTTCAATGCGTCAGCGCGACAGAGCAGACCTGGAGTGTCCAGGAGTTAATCGGAAAAAGGAGCGGCGCTGAATGATTCAGCAATACATTACCGAAAAACAAGTAGCCGAGCGGTTTGCAATCGGACTGCGGCAGCTACGCAAAATGCGGGTGTTCGGCACAGGCCCGCGATTCACAAAAATCAGTGGCGCAATAGGAAGGACGGGCGGACGCGTCGTATATGCCATCGCCGACGTACTGGCGTGGATCGCAAGTCGCCCGAGCGGCGGCGAATCCGCACTTGAAGTGGAGCGTCCATTGTGATCGCCGATGAACGCAAGCAACAGTATGAAAACCTCGAACGCGTCACTGAGCGGATCGGACACGCGATTCTTGAGTTTTTCAAAGCACCACGCGAATATTACCGCAGTGACGATCTATATCAATTCGTCAAAGCACGCGTCGGCAAGGTTGCCCCTGCAAGCGTAAACCGGATCGCGTGTGCATTACGCGCGAAAGGTCTGATCGATTTTGAGTGTGTTCACCGGGCGGGGAGTCTTTACCGCGTTGTGAGATTTTCCGCACCCGATCCGCAGCAATGCCTGTTCAGTGAACAGGAGATTCTACAAATACAGGAGTCAGATTCAAATGGAAACAGCAATTGAAAGACGCAGTCAGAAGCGCAGCCGCGATGCGGCGAAAACATCAGGCCGCATGGTTAGCGGTTATGCCGCGCGCTTCGATATGCCGACGAAAATCGGCGGAACAAATGGATTTATCGAAGTTATACGGCGGGGAGCGTTTGCGCGATGCATACGAGAAAGGCAGGATGTCAGATGCCTGCTAAACCACGATCCAAACCACATAGTAGGACGCACCACAAACGGAACACTCACCCTCGCGGAAGATGAACGAGGACTAAAGTTCCGATGCGATGTGGCTAACACTCAAGTCGGTAATGATCTTCTCGAAAATTTACGTACTCAAAACTTGAGCGGTTGCAGCTTCTCGTTTTCGGTACCTTCCACCGGGGGTGACCGCTGGAGTTCCACGATTGACGGAAGCACTGGAAAGCGGTGTGACCTTCGAGAACTTTTGTCGCTCGATTTATATGATGTATCGACCGTCGTCTATCCGGCCTACGGCGGGACAAGCGCAGTCCGCGACATTGACGAAGAAGACGACGAAGACGAAGACGACGGCGAGCCATTGGCGACATTGGCGGCGACGGCGGCGTCTTCGCGGTCGATGCCAATTGAGTTACGCTCCGCGATCAACAAAGCGATTGAGTGTCACGTAATGACGCCCGAAGAACGCGTGATCTACACCCGAGCACTCATGCTCGAAATTCAAGCGGATCGATAGAACGCTTTGTTTTTTTTGGGGTGACTTCGACGTTAGAGGCATCCCGCAACCAAACAACAACGTAACAGGAAAAACCTTTTTGTGGTAGATAAGACTCAAGATAATTTACCCGCTGAAATCTGCGGTGTGATTGGTTCAACGGTCAGAGACTTGTTGAATAGGCCCCATGCATCATCGCAGCGAGCCAGACTCGCGGTAGGCGGAGCGTTGCTTAAACTTGCCGAAGATGGCATTGCTAACGCCGACGCGGAACGCGAGAAGCGCGAACTAGCAGCGCTTGACAAGTTCCTTCGCCTCGGGCGGGATCGCCTATCGCAGGAAGAGAAAAAGCTCCTACGTGAGGCCCGCGATATGGGCGAAGCTGGCTACGCGACCGGCGCGGCGACGGGCGGCGGTATTCTCGTTCCAGTCGATTTCAACGACATGGTTACGTCGGCGATGAAAGATTATTCACCGTTGCTTAGTCTGGCGACCATCATTCAAAGTCCAACAGGTTCGCCAAGACCCTTCCCCACCGATCAAGATGCGAATAGTTCCGGCGAACTCCAACCGGAAAATGTCCAAGCAAATCTGGCCGACGTGAGCCAGCCAGGGCAGGTCATTTTGACAAGCTTCAAGTTTTCTTCCAAGGAAATTCGGTTAAGCCGCGAACTACTGCAAGACCAAGAAGTCAACCTGCCAGAATACCTCGCGCGCATCCTCGGCGTTCGTCTGGGCCGCGTGATATCTACCTATTGCACAACCGGTACAGGCAGCGGACAGCCAGTCGGCTTTATGAATTCCAGTACGATTGTCAACGCCGGAACAGCGGCGGGAACGACTGGCGCGGAAATCGCGGGGGCCGACTTCGCCTTAGTGGAGTCCGCCGTAGACGCGGCCTATCGGCCCCGCGCGAAATGGATGTGTCACCCTTCAACGCTGCAATTGCTCAGAGGCTTTGTAGACTTAGCTGGCCACCCGCTCTATCCCGGTTTGAGCAATTCGCCCGACGGTATCGATCGCATTATGAACCGCGAAATCGTAACCAATCCGGCGATGGATGCTTTGCAGACCGGCCCGTCAAATCCGCTAACGACGGTGCGACCACTCGCCTTATGTGATTTCACCCAATACACCGTTCGGATGTGCCCTATCATCCTCCAACGGCTCGACGAAAAATACGCTGAGTTTTTCCAGGTTGCCTATGTCGCATATCAAAGGGCGGACGGGAATTTTACTACAGCGGGCAACTGTGCCGCGTATCTGGAGACAACCTATTAAGCCATGCCTAAACCATTTGATTTACGACAGGGCGGACCTCGGCGCGTTCGCCCGATCCCCCGCAAAAAGGATCTGAAATCCTTCCCTCCAGCCAAGCGCGAGAACTTTCGCGCGGCGGCCAAGCCATTCACGGCCACTAAGAGAGACATCACAGCATGAACGATCCTAAGCGTTCATTTCACGCAATATCGTACCTCGATGCTTTCGGAGAACCTCCTTATCTGTCGCGGTTGCCCCGCGAAGAAGAGGATTTCGCTGACCTAGAACAAGCGCGGAATTTCTTGCTTGAACGCGGCGGCGGAACTATCGAACAATGCACCGGCGATAGTTGGAAGTTAGTCGCAAGCGTCCTTCCTCCGTGCGAGGGCGGCAATGCTTACTTAGTCGCCTAACGTTCAAGCTTGCCAAATTCCCCGCCGGGTTTCTTCGATTCCATTCAATCCCCGCCGGTGTGATTGGCGACCCTGGAGTTGTTCCGGCTTCGGTCGGGCGGCTCCAGGGTTTTTTGAAGTGCCCATCAACTAAGGAGATTATTGAAACGCGAAGAAGATGAGCAGCCGATTCGAAAAGTCGGCAATGTGGTTTACGTTTCGCGCCTTGAATGGTTGCGCCGATCCCAACAGATCAAATTGAAAAAGGAAAATGATGCTCCGCGTAAAAGATTGGGCTGAAAGGTTCGAGGCGGCCAGGGAAAAGGACCGTCCGCGAAAAGCGATGGATTGGGTTAGAGTACCTTGCGATCTTACGAGCACGGGATACGGTCAACTGATGAGCACACCGGACGGAGCGCAGCATCTAGGCGTATTCGTTGCGTTGATAGAGATTGTTGCGTCCTTACCGATCACTGCTAGGGACGGACGGCTAGTCAACCTTAAAGGAGTACCGCTTTCAATCGCGGCATTGTCGGTTAAGTCGCGCATCCCCGCAGAGAAAATCGAGCAGTCGATAGAGGCGTTGAAGGATTGCGGATGGATCATTACAGACGATGAATTCCGGGAGATTCCCGGAGATTCCCGGAAGTTCCCGGCAAATCCAGGCGGAGAAGGAGAAGAAGAAGGAGAAGGAGAAGCTAAAAGCTTATGTGCATCCGGCGATGCACGCGCTTGTGATTCTTCATTAGTCACTGTAGGGGAGAAACCAAAACACGCCCCTTCAGTGAAGAAAAGGGCGAACGCAAACCCACAGCAGGCCGCATGGTTCGAGACGTTCTGGGCGGCCTATTGGCTGAGGCGCGCGAGGAAACCCGCCCTTATCGCATTCGTCAAGGCCGTGAAATCACCGGCGCACTTTGAAGCGGTCATGGCGGCAGTCAGGGCGCAGTCTGAAGAGATGCTGCGCCGTGAACCTCAGCACCGTCCCCATGCTGCAAGCTGGCTAAACGCGGAACGCTGGAACGATTCCACGGAAGAGAAAAAGAGTGATTCTCTTCTCGATCAACTATACAAACCGGAGTGAAAATGATTTCGAGAGAAAAAATGGACGCCTGTTTAGGGCGTCTCGGAATGTTGAAGCGATTCCCCGCACAGGAACGCGTCGTCATTCAGATCGGCAAGCTATTAAATGAACTATGCGCCAGTGACGAAGAGGCGATTGCGTTCGTCTCGCGCGTGCTTGATGAACACGACGATTGGCCAGGGCCCGCAGCACTGCGCCAGATCCACGGCAGGGTAGCCAGTGACCGTGGAGCGGCAACTACGCCTATAGGCTGTGATAAGTGCAAGCAAGGTTATCGCCGCGTCTTTAAGGTTGTTGAGCGGGGCACTGACCGCAAGGAAATCATCTTACCTGAAGGGGACGCGGTTGCGATAATGCGCCAGGAAAGTGAGCTACAGCAAAAATATCGCGGGTCAAAAACGCATGACTTCTACAGTTCCGGCTTTCGCTTCTGTGAGTGTCCGGCAGGCAAGCACGCCGAGCATGAATATCGCCGCGCTACGGAGCGAAACGAGCACCGCGTTTAACGCGCGTCTCCAGGGTGAAGGGGATAGACGGTCACCCCACGCCCGAAAACCTCGCCAGCGTCGTCTAATGAGTGCGGCGCGTTACTATACCACAGTTCTAGAAAGAAGTTTTGAGGATAGAAAAACTGTTATGAAGAAATTCGTTTTTGATTCCGTCAATGAAGCTGAATTGGGGTTAGACGTGAGTGCAACCCATACGGCGGTTAAGAATGCGCGCGGACTTTTGTTTCTCACCAAGAGCGGCGAAGACCTCGCGCGTAATGAAGACCACGCAACCGATTTACTACGATTCATCGAGTCTTACGACCTAAAGCGCGAGCTTGAAGCGCAGTTCGCCGAATCCGGCAAGATCGACATGACACCCGCTGACGGCAAACCGCCCATAGGTGACGATTTCGACTCGGTAATCGCGCTTAACCGGCTGTTCGAATCATGGAAGAAGCGAAGAAACAATGTTACCGAGATGAAGAAGCGGAAACCGTAACTATAACATAACAAGGGGGATGGCCCCCCTGTTTTTGTTCTTAGGTTTTTAAAATGACCGTCACACTCTCCTATGCACGAGTTACCAACTTGAAAACACAAACCACTTTGACCAAAAAAGCAAGTTGTGCCACCATAAATCGACCAAGTAGGATGAGTATGCTAAAAACCTAGCATACTCTGGGGCGGCGCGGTCTATCGGCTTACCTTAGGCAACACTTGCATCGATCTGGCTTCGGCTATGAGGTTCTCAAGAGCCCTTACCACGGTTTCAGCAGGGCTCCGGCGTTTCTTCTCTTCTTTCCCGTTCCTTACTATCGTCAGGCGACATTGTGCAGAGGGATTTTTACACGTGAGCATGGGTACGAAATCTTTTTGGTCTAATCGGGTCCCGTTTTCGGAAACGTGTATACCGTCGTCTGCAAGAAGGAATTGTACTCGCCATTCGAGAGGAGCGCGGTGCTCAAACCTAACAATAAACGATTTATCGGCTTTCTCTGGAGCAAAGACGAATGCGTCCTTTTTCGCCGCGTCTTTCTTTTTCTTAACCTCGGCGTCGAATCTCTTAGCCTCGGCGTTGAGTCTATCAATCTCTGCTTCGGCTTCTTTTCGGATTTGCCGGAAAGCCTCGGCCAATGAGCATTCTGTCGGCTTCAATGGATGGTTCTCCTAAAATCGCCCCGAAGTATATCACGTAACGGCGTGAACCACGGGTCGGCTATTATTGCTTTGCAGCACAATGAGCTTATCCAAAGCAGACCGAACAGAGAATATCGAGCTAGCGCTTTCTCTCATTTTCACTGCGCTTGGGTCTCGATCGATCAGAATGTTTCCCATAAATCGTTCCGACCCACACTATGCGCAGGTATTCCGTACGACTTGGCTGGAGTTAATCCAGCACGGTCACGTTAGTGATTTGAAAATGAGGCCATTCTATGTCTTAACCGTTCCGGGATGGGTAGCTTGTTTGGAGTTGAACGGGACACTGGAGAGTAGCAAGTTCAAAGAAGAATTGGGTGTACTTTGCTCCAAAATCAAAGATGCCAACCCCGGACGGAATCAACTGGCAGTGGCGAGCGTCACGGATATAGCGCGGCTCAGTGGGCTAGATGAAGGCGTCATAGCGAACATAATCGATGCTCGCCTCATCGAGCGTTGTCTGAACCGCTACGGCCCGGTTTGGCTTCCGAAGATGGAAGGAAAGCTGCTTCAAGTACCTGCTAACTTCGGCTTGGAGCGCATATAGGGGACGCGTACCGGCGAACATCGCCTCGCGCTTGACCCGCATACCGCTTTATGGCATGATGGACTCGTATGGCGAAACGCAAGAAAAACCCGCACGCGGTTGCTCTTGGCCGCGCTGGCGGGAAAAAGGGCGGATTGGCTCGCGTCCCAAAAGGAACGTCTGTCCTTTCGGCGAAAGAACGCGTTCGGCGCGCGAAGGCGGCATCGGCGGCGCGCTGGGGAAAGAAGGAAAAGTGACTTCAGGTTTATGGTTCTCGGACGACGATCTTATTGCGAAGCTCACCAGCGTCGAGGACCAATTCGTAGAGCGTAAATCAAAATCCGATAAGGGCGGATGGTTGCGAACCACTGTGGCATTCGCTAATTCCACACCTATCGGCGAGACTGCCGTCCTCTTCATTGGCGTAGACAATGATGGAGTCATCACAGACAACGCGAATGTCGAGGATACGATGAAGTCGTATTCCGATACGATCAGTAACTCCGTGTGGCCGCTGATTTACACAGCGCCGCGTGTTGTGACGCTCGACGGCAAATCGTGCATAGCGGTTATTATTCCAGGCAGCGCGGAAAGACCGCACTTTGCGGGAAAATCGTACGTTCGAAGCGGGACACAATCGGTCGATGCCTCGGAAACGCAGTACACGGAGTTGATTGCTGAGCGAATGAGCAAGGTCCGGGAGTTGTTAGCGTGGAAAGGCAAAAGCATCACGCTGGAGAGCGTCAATCGCAGGGGCAATTTTACTAGGCGAGGGTTTTCCACCTGCGTCGTTGTCGATTGCAACCAGTTCTTTTTGACAGCAGCCTTTTCCGGTCAAGAGCGTTCAATTCCCCTGACACAACTGGCAATTTCCCGCGACGATAATGATTACAGTCGAAGATTAAAAATCGAGGTGGAGGAATAAAATGGCAGCCCAATACCACCCCACGCACAGCGCCAATCAGAAAATGCAAGGAAAAGGGAACATCTATGGCAGTTTTTGAACGCAACGGCAATTGGTATTTCGAGTTTGTCTATGACGGCCAGCGCATCCGCGAATCGGCCAGGACCACGCGAAAGACCGTCGCTATTGAGGCCGAAAAACAGAAGCGGCTTGCGCTGGAGAGAGCCAGGGCGGGACTGCCTGCCGAGGATTTAAAGAACCGCTCGATGGCAATTAGCCGCTCGCTGGTTGCCTATAAGAAGGCCTACCCCATCGACCATCAAGAGAAGGGAGCGCAGCTTGTTACAGAGCGCTCGGTCCACTTAGAGCGGCTTCTCGGTTCACTGCGTCCCCAGGACCTAACCGAGGGCCGAATCAAAAAATACATGACCGATCGACTGGAAGAGGGCGCGAGCAATCGAACAGTCAACATGGAGCTTTCGGTATTGTCCCGCGCGCTCGGACACAAATTTCAAATCATATGGCCCAATCTGAAACATCTCCCGGAGAACCGTCACGTGGGCCGCGCACTAAGCCCCGAAGAGGAGCAACGTCTCGTAGATGCCGCCGCTCGAAACCGCTCGCGCATGATAGGGCCAATCGTCCGAATCGCGTTAGTAACAGGAATGCGGCGCGATGAAATACGGCTGCTCAAATGGGGCCAAATCGACTTTGAGCAAAAACAGATTACGGTCGGCAGGTCAAAAACGGCTGCCGGTAGGGGACGCATGATTCCTTTCGGCCCGATGCTGGAATCGATGCTGACGACCTACGTGTCTTGGTACGTGAGTAAGCTCGGGGCAATCAAGGCCGAATGGTATGTCTTCCCGCTTTCCAGTCGCACGAAGCCCGTTGATGCTACGGCCCCTATCGGTTCCTTCAAGGGCTCGTGGGACGCGGCTCGAAAGGCGGCGAAGGTGACGTGTCGCTTCCATGACCTTCGCCATACCGTCTGCACAAAAATGGCCGAGGCCGGTGTACCTGAAAGCACGATGCTTGCTATCATGGGACACATGAGTCGCGGGATGCTGGAGCGCTATTCTCACATTCGACACGTCGCCAAGCGGGAAGCGATGGCGGCAGTTGAAGCGCGTTCGGCGTTTGCGGTTTCGGTTGGGGTCCCCCCAAATATCCCCCCAGGGAGCGAAGCTGGTATGAAGAAAACGCCCGTAACTCACTGAAAGGGCTCGTAGCTCAGTTGGTTAGAGCGCCTGCTTGACACGCAGGAGGTCACAGATTCGAGTTCTGTCGAGCCCACCACATTTTCGTCCGCTTGCGCCACCCCGCCCGCCTGAGGGGGTTGACATTGTCGCAATAGGTCCTGATCATTCAAATAGGGGTCCGTGTTCACTGGGAAGCGCGAATCGTGCACCTGTCGACCATAACCGGATCAAGATGAATTAAAGCGCCCCCTGCTTAGGCGGCCTAACGACCGATCATACAGATACGTTTTCGTCAAGTAAAGCTACACTTCCATGCGAATTAATACCATCGTTTTCCGGGGCTTTTTTTTGAGCGCCCTATTTATGATTGCGGCATACGCGCAGAGCAGCGCTCCTGTGCTTTGGTACTGGCAGAGCGCCTATGTGGCGAGCCCCGCGGATGTCAGCGGAATCGAAGCACAGATTGATCTGGCCTTCAGCTATGGGTACACCGGCGTGGCGTTCTATAGTCCGGCGTTCAGTTTAATGGGATCGAGCGTCTATCCCGCCAACAATTTGGCGTACATGCCGCAACTCGCCTCCTACGCTCAGGCGAAAGGCATGCAAACGATGGGAACGACCACGCCCTACGGGTATTCGGATAATGCATTGATCAACAATCCAAACTGGGCCGAGGGAGAGCATATTACCGGGTCCCAGTTCATGGTGAATGCGTCCAAAACGGCGCTCGTACCGGTGAATAGTTTCGGGGGGCTGGCGAACCCCGGCTTCGAATCGGGGATGACGGGATGGTTCCTTTATAACGACCCCAATATGGGCATCGACACCACCGTCGCGCATAGCGGAACCGCTTCGGGCTATGTAACGAACGCAAGCGGAAACTCGCGATTCCAGCAGACGCTCAACTTGATTCCGTGGAGACAATATCACGCGCGCATCTGGATCAAGACCGCGAACTTCCTTGGTTATGCACAAATCGAAGTATGGGATCCGGCGACTAACATTGTGAGCTTCGAAACGATCGTCGGACAGCAGTCGACCCAGGACTGGTCCGAATGGGAGTTCACCTTCAACAGTCGAGGGGCTGCGCAACCGTGGCTCCTGTTCGGAGTTTGGGGCGGATCTTCGGGCACAATCTGGTTTGACGATGTATTTATCGAAGAGACGTCTCTGGTCTACGTCCTGCGTCGTTCCGGCACGCCGTTGACGGTTTATAATCCCGCCAATCCCAATACCGTGTTCAATGAAGGGAGCGATTTCAACCCGATCGCGGACCCCCAACTAGCATCCGGCGCTCTCTTTCCGTTCAATGGTTTCTATCACACGCCCGGTACGGTAACCCTGCCTGCCACCACCTCGCTGCAGCCGGGACAGACGGTGGCAATCGATTACTACGCGGTGCAACCGGTCCAGACAGGGGGCGACGTCGGCATGTGCCTCACCGAACCCGGCGCACAGAGCTGGCTGCAGCAGAACGCGCAGGCCATCGTCAGCAAAATGCCTACCGGGATGAGCTACCTGTTATCTTACGACGAGATGCGGCACATGAATTCCTGTGCGTCGTGTAAGGCGAAGAATTTAACGCCGGGGCAACTGCTCGCGTCGCACGTCGCGAATACATACAATCTGTACCATTCGCTCGCGCCCTCGGCTTCGTACTATATTTGGAGCGATATGTTCGACCCCTATCATAATGCGATAAATAATTATTACTTTGTCGAAGGGGACATCGCCGGATCGTGGACGGGCGTGCCTTCAAGCGTGACTGTCATGAACTGGAACCTCGGGAATCTGACGAATTCGCTCACCTGGTTCTCCGGTCTGAATTCGCAACAGCCTACCCACTTCAACCAGGTCATCGCGGGTTATTACGATTCGGGCGACGGCGCCGCGGCCGCGACCCAGGAACTGCGGCAAGCCGCTGGTATTCCCGGAGTCACGGGCCTTATGTACACGACCTGGGTCTCCGATTACTCCCAGCTCCAACAGTTTGCCGCGGCGGCAAAGAGCAATTGGGCCAGCTATCTTTCCACTGTCACCAGCAATGTGACGGCGCAGGTGAGTGTCGTCGAATCGGCGGTAACCTTGAATCGTGGCACCGGCCGCATCAGTCAGACGGTCAAACTTACGAATAACGGGGCGGCCTTGCCGGCGGCGGCATATGTGCTCGACTCCCTGCATTCCGGCGTGGCACTGTCCAACCCGGACGGGTACACCAGCGCGGCCCTGCCTGCGGGGAGCCCGTACAAAGAGGTCGGCCCGATCGGCGCCGGCGCGAGCGTGACATTCACTATCCAGTTTACGAGGATCGGGACGCCGTCCATGATCTACACGGCGCGCGTTCTGGGCTCAGGTCCGCGGTGATTTCATTTGGCAAGGAGAACACAGACCTTGAAATGCACTCTGCTGCCATTCGCACTATTGATGCTGGGATGCGTTCCCGGGGTACGGGCGACCGTCCTGTACGATAATACGACAACCAACACCTTAGATACTTTGTTTTACTCTTATGGGCCGCCGTATACGGCACTTGGAGACCAGATCCATCTGATTTCCACCGGCACTGCCGACCAGGCCGAGGTGGAGCTGTTCAACAACGGCGACGCCGGAACTTTCGACGCCGAGTTGGATATCTTTAATGTTGGATCGCCGGTCGGTTCGCTGCTCGGCAGCTTCGACCTGACAGGCATCTCTTCCGTTGGTAAGGATGTCATCGATTTGACTTTCGATCTGGGAGCAGGTCTAACGGTTCCCCAGGACCTTATCTTCACAGTGAGCGTCAGCAACATGAGCCCCAATATGGATCTTGGAGTGGACATGTTCGAACCGCCCACCGTGGGATCGAGTGACAACTCCTTCATGATCGCCGAAAGCGGCGGAGTTTTTTCCCAACTTGGTACAAACAGCGAGAACGTCTATTTCCAGTTAAGCGGAACGGCGGGCGCATCGACGCCTGAGGCATCGAGTCTCACGCTGCTGGGGACCGGACTGCTGGTTATGGGGATGGCGCTAAGGTCAAGAACGCCGAGAGTAAGGCAAAACAGCAAACGATAACCGCAATTCCTATTAGCTTCCAGTCTCGGAGATCCGTGGCCTTACAGTACCGCTCCGTTGAAGAACGGGTCCCCTCCCTGACGGTCGGGGTTCGGTCAGCGGACCCGAGCCCCGACTGTAAAGGAGGGGACATGCTAACGATGTGGCTGTCTCGCCGGTCTTCATGCACTTGGATGGGCCGCAGGCCCATGGGCACTCCCTGCGGTCACGGCTCGGTAAGCGATTGCGTATCGCGAGAGCCGGGACTGAGCAGTCAGCGCCGGATCTCTTTCACGTTATTATTATGCGAGATGAGCCCTTCGATATCGGAGATTCGGAAGCAGTTCACTGAGGCGCTCGAAGATCTCATCGCGCAGGTGAAAGGCGACAGGTCAATCCTGGCCGCGATCCTCTGCGGCAGCCTCTCCCACGATACCGTCTGGGCGAAGTCCGACATCGACCTTGCGCTCGTCACCATCGACGATAAGAAAGTGGCTGCCGGATCTCTGGCATTGCGGTCGGGCGGCGTAAATATCCATGCTTTCCTGATCCCTCGCATGGAGTTTCGCAAGACCGTCGAAGGGTCGGTGCGGAACTCCTTCATGCACTCGCTGCTGGCCAAAGGGCGTCTGCTCTACACGCATGACCAGACCATCGCGGATCTTTGCGAAAGACTGCACGAGATCGGTGAGCGGGACGTGCAAGTGCAACTGCTCTCCGCGGCGACGCATGCGCTCTCGTCGATCTACAAAGCTCATAAATGGTTCATCACCCGAGGCGATCTCGATTACACCGCACTCTGGATTCTCTATGCGGCCACGCCTCTGGCGCGCATTGAAGTGATCAGTGCGCGGCAACTGGCGGACCGCGAAGTGATCCCGCAGGCAATGAAGCTGAACCCTCGGTTCTTCCAGACGATTTATGCCGATCTTCTAAACGCGAAGAAGACCAAAAAGAACGTACAAGCGGCTCTGGACGCCGTCGACAGTTACGTACAGAAGCGGACAGCCATGCTTTTCGGCGCGTTGATCGACCACCTGCGCGATGTAGGCGAAGCGCGGTCCGCGACCGAAATCGAGGCGCACTTCCAGCGAAATTTCAATATCGAAGGGATCACCTCGGCCTGCGAGTACCTCGCCGATCGCGGCTTGATTTCGGCCGTCTCGACCCCCGCCCATCTCACAAAGAAGAGCAACATTCAGGTGCAGGAACTCGCTTTCTTTTTTTCGGGAGAAGCCCTGGATGGCCTCTAAACCTCCGAAGGCCGCGATGCGGACGAGCATCGCCGTGCACGGCGCGCGCGCACACAACCTCAAGAATGTATCGATTGAGATTCCGCGCGACAAGCTCGTCGTCGTTACCGGACTCTCGGGCTCAGGCAAATCCAGCCTGGCGTTCGACACGATTTACGCCGAAGGACAGCGGCGTTTCATGGAATCGCTTTCGAGCTACGCGAAGAGGTTCGTCGCTCAGGTGGCGAAGCCCGACGTCGACTTTGTGTACGGTCTCTCTCCCGTCATTTCGATCGAACAGAAGACGATCGCCAACAACCCGCGCTCGACCGTCGGCACGATGACCGACATCGCGAGCTACCTGAACCTTCTTTACGCGACGATCGCCGAGGCGCGCTGCCCGCGAACGCGGGAGCCGACCCCCAGCCGCACATCGAGCCAGATTCTGGAAGCGATTCTGGCTTTGCCGGAAGGCGCGGAGATCGAGCTGCGTGCGCCCATATTCGAACAATACGGCGAAGAGTTGGACTTCGTCCTGACGGAGGTGCGAAAGAAAGGCTGCCGCCGGGTGATCATCGACGGAAAGGCCGTCGACATTTCAGCCGAGATCGAGCTCGATGGATCGAAGGTCGCGAATATGGACGCGGTGGTGGATCGCTTCCTCGTCGGCCGCAAACATGAAAAAGCGATCAAAGCGGGAATCGCCGCCACGCTGCTGGTGGGCGACGGGCTGCTCCAGGTCCAGATCGTCAAAGGGGCGGGCAAAGCGGAGGCCGACCGTTTTTATAAAGGGCTATGCAGCAAAACGCACCACTTCGTGTATGGCGACATCCAGCCTGAATACTTCATGTTCAACAACCCGGAGAGCGCCTGCCGGACTTGTGGAGGGCTCGGTGTTCACAAGCTGACGCATCCGGAGCTGCTGATCCCCGACCCGCGGCGCAGCATCGCAGGAGGTTGTTTCGTCCGCGAGGCCTTCAAATACAACCCCGACACGTGGGACGGGCGAATGATGTACAGCCTGTCAAAAAAGCTGCGCTTCTCGCTCGATACTCCGTGGGAGAAGCTGCCCGAAGCGGTGCGAAACGTCATCTTGAACGGGCTCGATGGCAACAAGATCGTGATCTCGGTTCCTCCGGACGCGAAGGTCAAGCGCGAAGATTCGGAAGGGAAAGAGGTCGGGTTCGGCGGAATCGCCAGGCGGATCGAGCGTCACTACCGGCGCTACCGTCAGCGCGGCGAAGCGAGCTCGGGGATGGAGGCTTGGCTCGACAAGGTGATGGTCGAGCATACGTGCCCCGATTGCAAAGGCGCGCGGGTGCGGGCAACCCGGCTGCTATTCACAATCGGGAACAAGACCATATACGATGTGGGTCAGCTCCATTTCGACGAACTGCACGCGTTTCTCGGCACCATCAAACCTTCAGGGCGAGGAGCGGACGCGGGACGGCACGTTTTAGGCGAGATTCGAGGACGCCTCGAGCTGCTGCTCGGCATCGGGCTCGACTATCTGAGTTTTAACCGGCGCTCCGGCACGCTGTCCGGAGGCGAGTCGCAGCGAATCCGCTTGTCCACGCAAATCGGCTCAGGACTGATGGGAATGCTCTACGTGCTCGACGAGCCAAGCATCGGCCTTCATCCGAAAGACAACGTAAAAATGATCGCGACACTGGAAAGCCTGCGCGATATCGGCAACACGGTCATCGTGGTGGAGCACGACGAGGACACCATTCGCGCGGCGGACCATATCGTCGAGATGGGACCAGGGCCCGGCGTGCACGGCGGGGAAGTCGTGGTGCAGGGGACCATCAAGGACGTGCTGGCGTGCAAAGCATCGCCGACGGGGCAGTTCCTCTCCGGCAGGCGGCGGATTGCCACTCCGAAACACCGCCGCGAGGGAAACGGCAAATCGATTACAGTGCGTGGCGCGCGAGAGAACAACCTCAAGAATATCGACGTAACGTTCCCGCTCGGCGTCATGGTAGCGATCACCGGAGCGTCAGGCTCGGGAAAAAGCACGCTCATCAACGAGATCCTTTATCAGGCGCTTTGGAAGCGCCTGGTGGACACGCGCACGCTACCGGGCGATCATGATGGCGTCGACGGCATCGAGCACGTCCACAAGGTGGTGAACATAGACCAGTCGCCGATCGGACGCAACAGCCGCTCCAATCCCGCTACCTACATCGGCTTCTACGACAATATTCGCGATCTGTTCACGCAAGCTCCATTGTCGGTCGAGCGAGGCTACAAGGCGGGACGATTCAGCTTCAACGTCAAGGGCGGCCGTTGCGAGGAGTGCCAGGGAGAGGGCGTGATCACGACACAACTCTACTTCATGCCCGACGTGGAAGTGATGTGCGGCGCTTGCAAGGGGGCCCGGTTCAACAGCGAAACGCTGGATGTTACCCTTCGCGGAAAGACGATCGACGATGTGCTCAACATGTCGATTGAGGAAGGCGCGGCGTTCTTCGCGGACGAGCCCGCGGTGGGCAGGAAGATCGATGTGCTGAGCGATCTGGGGTTGGGATATCTGACGCTGGGGCAATCCGCAACGACGCTCTCCGGCGGCGAAGCGCAACGCATCAAGATCGCGACGGAGTTGAGCAAGCTGCAACGGTCCAGACACACCGTCTATATCCTCGACGAACCAACGACGGGCCTGCATCTCGCCGACGTGGAGCGTCTGCTCGAATCTTTAAACCGGCTCGTTGACGCAGGTCATACGGTACTACTGATCGAGCATCATCTCGACGTCATCAAGACAGCCGATCATGTGATCGACCTCGGCCCCGAGGGCGGTCACGCGGGTGGAGAGGTTGTGGCGAGTGGAACACCGGAGGACATCGCGGCGTGCAAAACGTCTTACACCGGCCGATTCCTCAAAACCCACTTGGAAGCCTAGCGGCATTGCACTCGACGGCCGATGATGGTGTTTTCACGTCGACGCTTTCTCCCCGGCGTCGGCGATGCCAAGCGACCAGATGGGCATAAGGCGAATCGGGGTCCAGCGAGCGGATTTCCAAAACGAGACCATTGACCAAATCGTCAATCGGGATTAACATAGGCATCTAGGCATAGAGATCTATGGGGAAATCAAAGCCTGACGTCTTGCAGGGTACTCTCGATCTGCTCGTTTTGAAGACACTGGCTCGTGGGCCTCAGCATGGATACGGCATTGCAACCACGATTCAGCGAATTTCCGAGGAAGCATTGCGCGTCGAAGAAGGCTCGCTTTACCCGGCGCTGCACCGCATCGAGCAAGAGGGTTGGATTCGGTCCGAATGGGGTGTTTCGGAAAAGAACCGGCGTGCGAGGTTTTATTCGATCACCGCGGCCGGACGAAAGCAGCTTGCGCGCGAAGAAAAGCAGTGGGATAAATTAACAGCGGCGGTGGCAACCGTACTGCGATTCTCGGAGGGTTCATGAAGTGGCTACGGCGGCTTTGGATCATGTTTCGGCCGGACCGGCTCGGGTCCGACCTCGATGACGAGCTTCGGTTCCATTTGGAGGAGCGCGTCGACGAGAACATCGCCGCGGGTATGTCGGAGGAGGAAGCGCGTCGCGATGCGCGGCTGCGATTCGGCAACCCGACCCTTTTGAAAGAGTCCGCGCGCGAAAACGACATTCTGGTCTGGCTCGAAACCGCAACGCAGGACCTGCGTTACGCCTTGCGCGGATTGCGCCGAAGCCCCGGCTTCGCGGCCACCGCGATCGTATCGCTCGGGCTGGGGATCGGCGCGAACACGGCGATCTTTTCGTTTGTAAATGCACTGCTGTTGAAGCATCTGCCTGTGCCTGAACCCGCGCGCCTGGTGCAACTAGCCGAGTACGAGGACGGCAAGCTGACGAATTCCGTCTTCTCGTATCCCTTCCTCGCGGAATTGGATAAAGCCAATCGCGCCTTCGATGGGCTCTTCGGCCGCTATCCGGTGCGCGTCAATCTGACGTCGGGCGACGTCGCCGAACCTCTGAACGGCGAGGTTGTGACGGGTAGCTATTTCAGGACCTTGCAGCTGAAGCCCGCGCTGGGCCGTCTCCTCACCGAAGAAGATATCGACGCGGCGGCAGGATCCCCCGTCTGCGTGATCAGTTATTCCATGTGGCAGGAACGCTTTGGGGGCAATCCGGATATCGTCGGGCGCAAGCTTTTGCTCAACGCGCATCCGTACACCGTTGCCGGCGTGACGGAAAAAGGCTTCTACGGACCCCAACTGCAATCGCGAATCGACATGCAGTTGCCGGTCTCGCGCATGGGCGATTTCATGGGCGGTTTTTTCTCAACGGGAGATGGAGGAGCCATGTGGAAGTCGCCGGACTTCAGATGGCTTCAGCCGCTGGCACGTTTGAAACCGGGTATCTCCGTCTCCCAGGCGCAGGCGATAATCGAGCCGCTGGCGCGCGCAACCATGAGAGGGGGTAAGAACGAGAAAGCGGCCTTCCGCTTGAAGGACGCCAGCCAGGGCACCAGTTACGATTCCGATTTTTCCAAACCAGTAATCGTGTTGATGGCCATCGTTTCTCTCGTGCTGTTGATCGCGTGCGCTAACCTGGCGAGTTTACTGCTCGCTCGAGCGAATGCCCGCGCGAAGGAGTTCGCGGTACGGTTGTCGCTGGGCGCGTCCCGATGGCGATTGGTGCGGCAATTGATGGTGGAGAGCCTGGCAATCGCCTGCTCCGGAGGGCTCCTGGGCCTGCTGCTGGCGCTGTGGATTGTCCAGACTCTTTTGGCCTATCTGAATGCGGGCCTCACCGGCGGAAGCACTCTTCAGGTCGGGCTCGATCCGCTGGTGATCGGATTCTCGATTCTGTTGTCGTTGCTTACCGCGCTGCTGTTCGGCCTTGTGCCGGCGTGGCAATCCGCTCGGCCGGAGATCGTCCCTGAATTGAAAGGCTCACCCGGCAGAAATCAGGTGAGTTTGGGTGGCGTCAGGATTCGAAGATTCCTGATCGTTTTTCAAATTGCGCTGTCGCTCATGATTCTCTTCGCCGCGGGCCTGCTTACGCGCACACTCCGGTCCTTAAAGACGATCGATCTTGGCTTCGATCCCGCGCGTGTGATCGCGCTGAACGTCGACCCCGCGATGAATGGCCACAGGCTGGATGAAATCGATCGCGTCTTCGATGAGATCCTCGGCCGATTGCGCGCTCATCCACGAATTGCCGCTGCGAGCCTTGCGGTGGTCGCTCCGCTGGAGGGCAGCGCGATCTCCCTTGGTTTTGAAGTTCCCGGCCATATCAAAAAAAGCTCGGACGTACAGACAAACTTCAACATGATCGGTCCGGACTACTTCAAGACGCTGAGCCAGGCGCTGCTGGCCGGCCGCGATTTTACCGATCGCGACGTAAAAAAGGCGCCTGTCGTGGCGATTGTCAACAAGCTGTTCGTGGACCAATACATGCCGGGCCAGAACCCCATCGGGCGCTCTTTCAAAATGGACGGCGATGTGGAAATTGTCGGTGTCGTGAGCGACTCCCGCTATCAGGATTTGCGCGAGACGCCCTGCCCGCTCATCTACCTGCCAGCCAAACAGACGCACAACTCGGGTTACACGCTGCTGATACGGACGAGGCTCGAATCGCGCAAGGCTATCGCGGACATACGGGACACCATTCGTTCCGTCGATCCCAGGCTTCCGATTTACCGCATCCGCGAGCTGCAGGATCAGATCGATCAGGGTATATCGCCGGAGCGCGTGCTGAGCTTTCTGTCAACGTTGTTCAGTGCGCTGGCCACGCTGCTGTGCGGCATCGGGATCTACGGTCTCATCGCCTACGCGGTTTCGCGCCGCACGCGCGAGATCGGATTGAGATTCGCCCTCGGCGCGCAAAAGATCGATGTGGCCAACTTGTTCCTGCGGGAAAGTGTGCTCCTGGTTGCGGCTGGAATTGCCGCGGGCATTCCCTTGGCGCTTGCATCCACTCGCGTGATGAAGAGCGTGCTCTACGGCGTTCGACCGGACGATCCAGTCACGCTCTCGTTGACGATCGCGATCTTTGTCGTTGCGGGGCTGCTGGCAAGCCTCCTGCCGGTTCTGAAAGCAGCAGGAATCGAACCGCTGCAAGCGCTCCGCGACGAGTAAGATTCGTCAACCCGCAATATTATCGATGGTGAGTTCCATGCCGAAGCAGCAGCGAGTCGCGTGCAACTTTCCAAAATCCTCCTCCATAAAGTTATTCACTCTCCTCTCAACGCCACTGTCGGCGGAATTCGAGCGGCGCGCCTTGCCGGCATCTACGCGGCGAATTCGAGGGCTTCTTCGATCAGGCGTTCGCGGTTGCGGGTGCGGATAGCGGCATTGATTTGGGTTTGTGAAAAAACGAAGCCATCGTCCGCCGATGGGAGGTAGGTTTCTCCTTTGGACTCGTACATTTCCATGATGTCGAGAAGGTCATCCACATCCTGCTTTTCGCGGCTACGACGGGTTTTCTGGAGTTCGCGGAGCTGCACCACTGTCCTTTCGAATTGACGCGACAGACGCTGGCTGTGCAGGCTCAGGTTGGCTAACGCTTTGGACTGACTTTCGAGGGCAGCTACGATAACCATGGCGTCCTGGACCTGTTCGGGAGCGTTGGCGAAGGGGTTGGGCTGGTTCGAGGCGGCAAGGGTCAGGAGATTGGCTTCGAGAGCGGCGACGCGGTTCAGACGCCAGGCGGTGTCAGAGAGGGC
>Ga0182024_10008362_pt1 | contig 21854 bp, 14 predicted proteins | sample P32metaG_FD_120480 | JGI IMG/M metagenome (GOLD analysis project Ga0182024, IMG submission 120480) | Permafrost microbial communities from Stordalen Mire, Sweden - P3-2 metaG (Illumina Assembly) | ecosystem: Environmental > Terrestrial > Soil > Wetlands > Permafrost | place: Sweden: Stordalen...
ATATCGATTGACTGATTTTGCTAAGTCGATATCGATTGACTGATTTTGCTAAGTCGATATCGATTGACTGATTTTGCTAAGTCGATATCGATTGACTGATTTTACTAAGTCGATATCGATTGACTGATTTTGCTAAGTCGATATCGATTGACTGACTTTGCTAAGTCGATATCGATTGACTGATTTTACTAAGTCGATATCGATTGACTGATTTTGCTGAGTCGATATCGACTCAGACTCATGGCTGCAGTCTGCAGTCGTGCCTGTTGAAGTTTCCGAAAATTAAATCTCTGGAAATCAAGTTTTTCTTTGAACCTTTTTCCTCCATCCAACGTTGAAATATATAGGAGGGAATATGTTATGTCGATTAAAGAGATACTCAAACTAATGAAAACCAAGCTTGGCTGCTTTCGCATTATTCGCCATTCCAAGTTTCCCAATCATCACTTCCAGTGTCGCCACTGTGGCAGTGAAAATGAAGAGAAGCAAGATGATCCTGCCATGGCAAGATGCGCTGATTGTCGCAAGAACGAGTCACTGACAGCTAACACAATCTTTCACGGGCACCACAAAGATCTGACCGAGTTGATGCCAATTGTCGTGAGTGTTGTCATTGAGAAAGGCAAATCTGCTCTTGCAGTTGCGCGAGAGCTAAAGCTCCACTACAGCACCGTTTGGGAGTGGCAGAAGAAAGCACGAAGGTATTTCGCTGAATTTCTCTCACCTGACAACAGTCAGTCTGTTCACTATTCTTTATTACTCGAAGCATTTGTCCGTCGCAGCTCAGAGTCAACGCCCGAATGTTCTGCTGGGTGCCGGTTGCCGAGCGAGTCGACTGCCTCGCAAGAAGCCGACAAGAACAAAATGGAACCTCCGCCAATCGGCAAAGAATTAGAAGTGCCTGATCATAATTGTGCCGCCCGACAAGTTGTTCCGGAGCCAACCGATCCAGTCGGCTTATTGAAGACGTTGCGATACCTTGCCGTATTGTTTCATCCGGGCGTCAGTCTCAAGCACTCACCCGGCTATACGGCTCAAGTCACCTACATCACTAATTTCCCTGAAAACGTGGAGATGTTCCTGGCTGCATGCTGCCGAGCCCGTCCGAAAGCGATTGCCAGATCAGAGTTCTTGACTCTTCCTCTTATCGCAAACTCTGCTTCCGAAGCCGCTCTGATCGCTTGGTGTCCTTGAAAAGGTGCCTCAGCCGCAGATGTGTTGAAGATGTTCGATTGCTACGGTAAGGCAAAATCCTAATTGACCATTCGTTTTGGTATCATGGTTGCTTCTTTGAGGTGGAAGGTGATGAACTCATCTACCGAGCGCTTAAAACGTCGCGCCATAAACCTGCAGAAAGGCTCTGCTCCAAGCCCTCTGGGCGCATATTCGCACGCAATAGTAGCTGGTGGCTTTGTTTTTGTCTCCGGGCAAGGCGCCCGTGATGCCACCACAGGAAAAGAGGCGGGAGTTGTTCTTGATGGAGCCGGTGAAGTCGCCTCCTATGACATAGCCGTGCAGACCACCGCCGTGATTGAAAATTTGAAAACTGTTCTTACAGCCTGCCGGTGCAATTTGGAAAGTCTTGTTGATGTCACCGTTTTCTTGAAAGATATGGCAGATTTCGCGCAATACAACGAAGTCTATGCCCGCTATTTTAGTTTCGCCGGAGCGCCGGCACGCACCACCGTGCAAGTAGCAGACTTGCCCGGCAACAATTTCATTGAAATCAAAGCTACAGCCTATCTTAACCATGATGAGGATGAAAAATGACCACCGAAGTGCGAGCAAAAACCAAACATTTAGATCATTTCATTGCCGGAGAGTTTGCGCCTGCATCATCCGGCGAACACTTCGAATCAATAAATCCGGCCACCAATGAGGTTCTCGCTACAGTGGCCCTGGGCACCGCAGATGATATCGATAGAGCGGCCAAAGCTGCGCATAAGGCTTTTGAGGAAGGTCCGTGGGCACGCATGCCAATCAAAGAGAGAGCTGCCATCTTGCGCAAGATTGGCGATCTCATCCTCTCGAAAAAGAATGAGCTTGCCAAAGCGGAAACTCTAGACAGCGGCAAACCAATCAGCGAAAGCCTGGAAGGAGACATTCCCCGCTCGGCCCTCAATTTCCATTTCTTCGCCGATTACGCTCAGCATTTTCACGAAGAGTCGTATCTAGCCGCAGAAGATGAAAGGCACATCGCCACGCGGGAGCCCCTGGGAGTGTCGGGGCTGATCACTCCGTGGAATCTGCCGTTATATTTGGCTACCTGGAAGATCGCACCATGCCTGGTGATGGGCAACACGTGCATTCTCAAACCGGCCGAGTGGACACCATATACTGCTACCCTGCTGGCGGAAATTGTTCAGGAAGCCGGTCTGCCACCAGGCGTTCTCAACATTGTGCACGGATTCGGCGCCCAAGGTGCCGGCGAGGCTTTGACGAGACACCCGCTTGTGAGCAGCATCTCTTTCACAGGCGAGACTTCAACTGGAAAGGCGATTATGTCCGCGGCAGCAGCCACTTTGAAAAAGGTCTCTTTTGAGCTTGGTGGCAAAGGAGCAAATATAGTTTTTGCCGACGCCGATCTGGATGAGGCGCTCAATACGGCTGTGCGAGCCGCTTTCCGTAATCAAGGTGAAATATGCGTGGCCGGCTCCAGGCTGTTTGTGGAAGAATCTGTCTTCGATGACTTTGTCCAGAAACTAGTGGCTAAAGTGGAACGCATTAAAGTAGGCGATCCGCTTGATCCTGCCACGCAGATGGGCGCTTTGATCAGCAAAGAACATATGGCAAAAGTAGAAAGTTATATGGAGCTAGGGGCGCGTGAAGGGCGGATGCAGTGCGGCGGTAAACGTCCGCCTGAACATGCCAACGGCAACTTTCTTACTCCTGCGGTTTTCACTGATTTGAAATATGATTCCCGCTTCTGCCAGGAAGAGATTTTTGGACCTGCACTGCCTGTAATACCATTCAAGAATCTGGCGGAAGTGGTTGAAATGGCCAACAGCACTCCATATGGATTGTCTGCCAGCGTCTGGAGCAGCGACGTCAACAAATGCCATCAAGTCTCCAAGAAACTGCGCTGCGGAATTGTCTGGGTAAACTGTTGGTTTGCCAGAGATTTACGCACGCCATTTGGCGGGCAGAAGTCATCTGGCATCGGCAGAGAAGGTGGGCGATACAGCCTGGAGTTTTTCTCTGAAGCGAAAACAATTACCTACAAGTACAAATCTAGCTGACCGGAGCGCGATGGATTTAAATATCAAGGGAAAAAAGGCGTTGGTTTGTGCCTCCTCTAAAGGAATTGGCAGAGCTGTCGCCCTGGCGCTTGCCGACGAGGGAGCGCAGTTATTCTTATGCGCGCGCAGCGCTGACGAGCTTAACGACGTTGCCAGGCAAGCGCAAGAGCGTTCCGGAGTTAAGGCGCATACTGCCTGCGTCAGCTTGAGCGCAAGCGATGACATAAACAGGCTTATCGACGAGATTAGCAAAGTCTGGGGCGGGCTGGACATTCTTATCCATAACACGGGCGGGCCCAAACCGAGCCCAGTTGAGAGCACCACCATTGGTGACTGGCGGTCTGGTTTCGAGCAGTTGTTTCCAGCGATTGCTCAATTGAATGAGGCTTTCCTTCCGGCCATGAAGAAAAACAACTGGGGGCGAATCGTTGCCGTCACGTCTCTCTCCGTTTTAGAGCCGATTGAAAACCTTGCCATATCCAACGCCATCCGCTCAGCAGTGACCGCCATGTTGAAAACGTTGTCCGATGAAGTAGCCAGACACAATGTGACAGTCAACTGCGTTGCTCCCGGCTTGATTCACACTGGACGCACTGAAGATTTGATGAAAGCCCGCATAGAGAAAAGCGGACAATCTCGCCAAGACTATCTGGCCGACTATGTCAAGGCGGTGCCCATGAAACGGCTGGGCAGCCCGGAAGAGTTCGCCGCCGTAGTCACCTTCCTTTGCTCCGACCAGGCCTCTTATGTGACCGGAAACACCATCTGTGTGGACGGTGGCAAGAGACGCTCTACATATTGAAGCGGTCGCCGCCTGCCGTCACTCCGGCCGGATGATGCGCCCGGCCCGGATGGTGGTATGATTTTGCATCAATAACACAGTCAGTGAAGTCGATAGAGAGGGGCGGGCGTGAAATTCTTAGTTGTTGGTGCTGGTCGAATGGGCTACGCGGCTGTCTACGACTTGATCCGCAGTCCTCGCGTTGAGCAGGTTATTGTTGCCGATAGAGATGCCAGTCAGGTAAAGGATCTGGTCGACAAATTGAGCGACTCTAAAATCGTTCCCGTCGAACTCGATGTCAGCAAAATTGATGAAGTTGTGGAACTCATGTCGCGCTGCGACGTCTGCATCAGTTGCGTCGACTACCATTACAACTACGAGCTGGCCAAAGCAGCTTTGAAAGCCGGAATCCACTTCTGCGACCTGGGTGGCAATGAACAAACCGTGGCCAAAGAGTTTTTGCTCAATGATCTGGCCAAAGAGCGCGGAATCAGCATCATTCCTGACCTCGGATTGGCACCGGGGCTGGTGTCAATGCTGGCCGTCAGCGCCGCCGAAAGCATGGACGAACTCTACGACATTCACATTCGCGTGGGCGGCGTTCCCCTTGAGCCTGCTGCTGAAGATCCGATGAAATATTGTCAGGTCTTCGCCATGGAAGGTCTGATCAATGAGCTTGTTGAGGATGTGACGATCATCAAAGACGGAAAGGTGTTTCAGGTGCCATCATTGACCGACCTGGAAGAGATTGACTTCCCCAAACCTTTTGGCAAGATGGAAGCCTTTAACACCTCCGGCGGCATCTCCACTCTGCCCCAGACCTACGCCAACCGAATCAGACATTTGGACTATAAAACAATCCGCTATCCCGGACACTGTGAGCAAATGTCGCTGCTCAAACATCTTGGCTTAATGAGCTCGCAGCCGGTAAAACTGAAGTCTGGCACGATTGCTCCACGTGAACTGCTCAGCTATGCATTGAAGGAAAAGATGCCTAAGGATGCACCAGATGCGGTGCTCTTGCGTGTCACCGTAACTGGTGTGAGAGATAAAACGCCGACGCAACTTGTTTGGGAATGCGTAGAATTTTGCAGCGAGGCAGACAATCTTTCGGCGATGATGCGCATGACGGCATTCCCGGCTTCCATTATTGCTCAAATGATAGCCAAAGGCGACATTACGGAACGCGGTGTGCTCAAGCAAGAATCGGGTGTTCCAGTCAAACTATTTTTGGCTGAATTGAACAGCCGTGGCATCAAGTTGACGATGACTGAACGAGAACCTGTCACCGCCTAGTGGATCTGTCAAGGCTTCAAGCGAGCTAACTCCTGAGAAGCTAAATGATATTCAGTAAAAGTCGGCACACCGTGTTGGACCGTCCATTCAAGATAGGGTTTTGCTTGTGTCCAACGATGCTGTGCCAGTAGATTCAGGCCAATATAGGCGTGTGCTTCGGTTTGCTGATCTAGAAGTTGTGCTCGATCGATCAATTGAGTTTCCGTAATGCGATTGCGCAGATAATCTGCAATAGCTTTCGTCCATTTGGTGCGTTCCACATTGCCATCGAGTAAAAGATTCGGATGAGCATCATTGCTTAACTTGGCGGCAATTGTATACAGAAATACCGAATAATCATCCTTAGATGTGTGACAAATTTGTTGTGCCAGTTTCATCACTTTTTGATAGTTGCCAGCGCTCCAGTCCAGTTCCAAAAGGGCAAGAAGGGCCCACATGTTGTTAGGATCCTTTTTCAGAATTGCGCTCGCTAATGTCTTGGACTGCGCATCTTCTCCCGCTTGCAAATAAATACTCATTTTTGCCAACTCGGCAGTGTCATTGTTCTCCTCTGCCTCTTTCAGAGCCAGGTCCAGATCCCCCTGGGCGCCCACCACCTGGATCATCAAACTCCTGGACAATTTGAAATAAGGGCTGTTTGCTTGTATCTTTGCGCACTCGTTCACACACGTGTCGTAATCACCCACACGATTTGCCGTCGCTGCATGGGCATACAAAGCTGCCGCACTGTCTGGTTTCAGTTTCAATGCAGCAATTGCCGCCTCCAGTGCGGACTTGCTGTCGTTCAGTTCCATTGCGCACGTGCTTAATGACACATAAGCATCAACGTTGTTTGGATGATGCTTAAGAACGTCTTTCAAGCATGTTGCCGCTTCTTCCTCATGCCTGTTATCTCGCAACACTTGAGCGCGATAAAGTTGCACATAGTCGTTGGCATCAACGGCTCCGCTCGCCTCCACAAAAAGCAATCCGCACAGGCTCAAACAAATCAATGACACTATAACGAGTTGTCTGGGCCCTGGAGCACACGCGCCTTTTGATTGTGGTAGAAGTGCAGCCCCAAGTATGCCACCAAAGAGGACGCCACCAAAATGTGCGGCTTGATCGGCATGGACGAACACTCCAAACACGACAATCACAATTGTGTATTCTGCAAATTTTCTGATCATGGACTTGTATATGCCAGGCTCGAACTCTTGCTTATGAGCCTGAATAAACCAGAAATAGGCGCCCAGCAGCCCACAAATGGAACCAGAGGCGCCAGCTGAAATTATTGGAGCAATCAAAAGGTAAGACAGATCGGTGAACAATGCGGCTCCAATTCCCGACAAAAAGTAGATGATCAGAAACCTGAGCGAACCAAAGAGCCGCTCACAAATCCTTCCAACCAGCCAAAGAACAGACATATTCATGACCAGGTGCATGATGCCCAGATGCAAAAAACCGCAGGTTACAAGCCTCCACTCTTGTGCCTGAAGTGTCACTGGTGCGCAATTTGCCCCCCACTCAAGCAACTGTTGAGTGCTTGGTGCTGAAAGGAACGCTGCTTTACCTATAAGTACGCACATGGCAACAAAAACAGCCACGTTAGTGAAGATGAGCCCATATGTTGCCCAGGGCCTTTGCTTTGAAAGCCATTGCGCAAAGAGCTTTTCATTGAATAGAACCGATTTTTCGCCGAAAGTCATGAACCGTCTCAGTAATTAGGTCTTCAGAGGAAGGTGGATTCTGTGGAAACATCTTGGTAGCAAATGACTTCCATAATCAATGAACTTACCACGCGCACGTCCCATGCACGTTTCTAACTGACTAATCAACGGTCACGCAATGGTCACTGAAATTGCCGATAAGCCAGCAGCACACAAGGATGCGCCACAACATGCACAGGCAGCGGCTCTGAGCCGTCAAACTACCGACAGTGCTGCGCTAAATACACCTGGAAAAACTGCTCATCAACCTGAGGCCATTCGCCCTGATGGAACAATGGACTTCAGCGCCACATCAATTTATGGCAAGAACAGCCATGGACTGGAAACCACAGTCGCTGCCGCGCAAGCCCGTCCTGCTGAAGTAGCCGCCCCGCAAGCACCTGGCCGCCCAGGTGATGTACAACGAGCTGGCAATGATGCTCTGCCGAAGCCTTCAGATACCTTGGCAAGCGGTGTCAATCCGGCAGACGTGGCTCAGTCGAAAGAGAAATTGGAACACGCTATTGCCCCAGATCGGCAAAAGGAATTCCAGGAGCAGATGAACACCATCGAGCACCGGAACCCGCCTCTCACGGCAGACCAAATCAACCAAATTTACGATAAGACCACCCAATTACTAACAAATCCAGACAATACCTCCCAGCTCAATCAAGCAGAGCGAACCCAGCTGGCTTCAAGCATGCTGAAAGATATTGCTCATCCTAATGAAACGGATCAAGGCTTCCACAATACTTGCAATGTCACCACGCTGGAAAAACGCTTGAACGCCCAAGATCCTGTTAAATTCGCCAATATGGTGACTGAGGTTGGCTTGACTGGGCAATATACAGCCCCTGACGGCAAAGCGATAAAACTCGACGCCGCCAGCCTGCACCCAGACGCTGAGGCTGGATACAACGCCAACGACTCACGCACAGATGGTGCCCGCAATTACGCCAGCCAGATTTTTGACGTCGCCACAATCAACGAATATTGGCAGCACCAGCAGCCACCCTTGAGCTACAGCCAGGTGCGCCCAACCGGACAAGGCGACACAGGCGAGCGCCTGACCTACCCAAATGGACAAGAAGTGAAAGGCCCTGACGGCAAACCGATGCGCTCGCCTGGTCTGAGCACCGAGGCGATGGGCCAGATTGGCAAGGATCTGGGTATGAGCGGACAATACATCATCTCCAACGCCGCCACCGACGGTCCGAACAACGGCGCAGGCACCGACAAAGTGGAGAATATCGATCAGTTTAACGCAGCCCTGGCCGCAAGCAAGCCTCCAGCAATCATCATGGTAAACGCCGGTAATCTCTTGTTCTCAGGCAGTGGCGAGCAACCCGATGGTTGGCACGTAGTGACGGCAAGCAATTACAAAGAAGGACCACCGGCAATGGTCTTCATGTCTAATCAATGGGGCGAGAAAAACGACAAATGGGTCAGTGTTGCTGATTTATACAGCGCCACATTGCCTAACAACGCTCCTGGCGGCGGCGGACGGCGCGATGATGGCGGACAAGGCGACGGTGGACAGGGCCAGGGCGGCGGACAACGCGGCGACGGCGGACAAGGCCAGGGCGGCGGACGGGGCGACGGCGGACAAGGCCAGGGCGGCGGACAACGCGGCTGGTCGCGTAACGATGAAGTGATCAGAGATGAGCCATATCGAGAATGGAGGCAGGATCTCTTCGATAACTATTGGAAGCACAGCGATCAAAATCCTCTTAATAATCCTCAAAATCAAAACAAACCAGTCGATGTGCAAACCCAGGTCAGTCCATTGAAAGCGATGCTAGCGGACGCAGCCAGCCGCCAGGACGATATCATGATGCAAGTGCTGAACAGTCGCATCAATGACATCATGGCCGGTGGTAACTAAGAAAGTAGATTGGATTGGAATGGACTTAACCGACGCATTTGGTGCCATTAAGAGCGCGACTTTGCCACCAGATTGGACGAGCGATCCACAAAAAACGACTGCGAAAATGTCAATGAAGTCGTGCTATTCGCCCAACCACGACGAAGTAACCATTACGTTTTTTCGCCGCTGCGATTCCGTCACCCCAGAAAGCATCGCTGTCTTGCACTCGACCCTGAGCCGCGCGCCCCAGACAATTCCAGATGCCAGCAAGGAACTGATCGATCTGGCGCCAGCTCTAGGACACGCAGGCAACAACCAGTGGGCTAGCCCAAAAGCAGCAACATTCCGTCTCATTCAGGCGCAGACAATGCTCCTGAGAATGAGAACCGTTCTATATATTAGAGGCGCGTTCATAGATCCCAACGACCGCAAAGGCATCAACGAATACTGTGCAGTCTTCGTCGATGTGCCCAACAGCGACATTGCCGTGGAAGAAGTCTTCCTGCAAGTGCCAAGCTCGCTGGGCATCTTTCAATTTGAACAGTACAGAAAGGTCTACCTGCAAGTACTCGAATCAATAGAATGGCGGTGACTACTCATGATACCGCCCATGGTTCGGCGTCCATTTGTATGAATTGACTTTATCACAGCCAAGCGCAACCCCGCGCTATCCAAGTCGCTTCGTAGCCTGAAAACTTTCATCCTCTCTGCGATTCAGTGACCTGAGCATTGAACAACCGGAAGCGTTGCGTGCCTGGGCGCAAAGAATGCAAGCAGGAGATATGTGGCGATGAGATAGCCTATCAAACCAAATGCAGTACTTTATACATGAGGGTTGGAGTATCCTATATGGCTGTTACGGGGCAAGCCCTGCTGCAATGGTTTTTGTAAGAGTGTGATTGAAGTGATTGGTCGCGATGCCAGGTAAGGTCGTGGTTATTGGCGCAGGCATCAATGGGCTGGTGGCAGCGAACTACCTTCAGCGCGATGGATTTTCCGTCACGCTTTTGGAGAAGCAAGATACGGTCGGCGGCGCTTGCGCAATGGATACAGTCACTTTTGCCGGCGCGAAGTATCAGTATGCTTGCGGAGCCAGTGTTTTGGGATTCATGCAAGATTTCGTCTTCCAGGAAACTGGATTATCAAGAAAGCTGACTGTTTTTGCCCCTCAGCATCCGCCAGTGGTATTTTTCGAAGGTGATGCCAGCCCGTGCTATATGTACGACGACATCGACCTGCTGGCTCAAGAGCTACAAGCTAAATGGGGAGAAACTGGCGACGTTGCAGCCTATTATGCTGATCTCGATCGAGTGGTGCAGTTTCTGTGCCAGGGATATCGGAAGGCACAAGTACCTACTCTGGAATCGGCGAACAAACATTTAGGTTGTGAGACGGTGCAGCTGTGGATATCAGGGAGTGCCCGCGATCTGCTGAACAAGTATTTCACTTCCGACGCAATGAAAGTCTTCGCTGCCATGGACGTAGTGGAAAGCGGCCCTGTGCCGCTTGATTCACCATACTCCGCCTTCACTATTCCGCTCATGGCTTCTGGAACTATATTCGGTGGCAAATGGGGATTTGTGCGCGGCCGAATCTGGAGCATATCGCAAGCAATGCACGAGCTTAACCGCGAACTAGGTGTTGAGATTCTCACCTCCGCGCAGGTGCTTGATGTGTCTGCTGATTCCCTTTCGAATCTGTCGGTGCGATATCGTCGCCACAACAGTTCTGAACAGACTCTGGCTGCTGACTATGTTGTATTCGCCACTGATCCAGTGAGCGCTGCGGCAATGATCGGTCAGACAAAAGTGGTGCAGGCTACCGCCGAAAAAAGAATGCTTGGCACTAGTGGCAAGCTGGTTTTGTTCTTCAAACAACCAGTTGTCTGGAAGGGCGATTCTTTCCAGTCTGAATTCGATGTGGCATTCAAGTTTGTTGTTTCAGCCCAAAACCTGGATGAACTCGAGGCCGGATCGCAGGCTGCTGCTAGTGGTGAAACTGACTACGCACCTGGTTTTTGCGAGATTTATTGTGAGGGTGCAGCCATGCGCCATTTGGGAGAAAGTCCAACCTTCGACATAGTCTCTGCCTTCGTCAAAAATCTAGCCTTCGCAAAGCGCGGGGACGAACTTCCTGCCGTCCAGAGAATAATTGAAGGGAAGATTCTTGGCTTCATCGAAAACGCTCAAGACTTGATCGGCAGCGTTCTTCTGACGCCAAAAGATTTGCAGCTACGATTTGACTTTCCCGAGGGCAACATCGATCACATCGAACTTTGCCATGGGCAAACTTTTTTCACTCGCAACTGGTCGAGCGACCCGGCTGCTAGATTTTATCAGTTCGGTGACAACGAGCGCATCATGTATTGCGCTGCCGGTTCGTATCCGTGTGGGTCGATTGCCGGAACCCCAGGCTACATGTGCGCCAGCCAAATTTCCAAGATGCAGCGACCAGCTCAGTGACAGGTGCCGCATGAATGGCTGCTGCAGGAACCGCATCCGCCGCCGCCGCCACCGCCACCACCGGATTTGGTGCGGGTGCCCTGCCCCACATCTGGTGTCACACCACCTGATCTGATAACAGCATTCCAGATTCGATTCACTTTTTCTGATCCGCACGAACTGCAGTTAGGTTGCGAAACTTCATTCATGGAGCGTTCTTCGCCGAAGACATCACGACACTCCTGACAGCGGTATTCATAATATGGCATCCGTTTAGATCTCCGTTTTCGCAATCAGGGTTTCTGAGCAGGCGCTGCTGGAGCAGTTACTGTTGGGGAGGTTGTTGGGGCAGGCGCTGCTGGAGCAGGACCTGCTGGGGCCGCGTCGGGGTTAATCGCGTTGGGCGCGCCCTGTTTTTCGTCAGTAGTTGTATTTGTTGTGGTTGTGGTTGCACCATCTTTCTTTTGTGTTTGCTTACCATCATCCTTCTTAAAATCCAACTTTCCTTGCATCCAGGCAGTAACATCATTGACCATGATCACAACCATCAAAGCGATAAGACTGAGAAATCCCCATTTAACAATCTCTCCTTGCGCTCGCTCGCCCATCGGTTTTCCTCGAATAGCCTCGAAGAACATAAAGGCCAGGTGACCGCCATCAAGAGCCGGCCAGGGCACCAGATTTACAATGGCCAGGTCCATGCTGATCAAGATGGTAAACAAGAACAGCTGGCTCCAATCGCTAGAGGCGATGTTTTGGCCGATTATGACTACAGCCAGAACCCCGTGCAGATCTTGGAAGCCAAGCTTCGGCCCGCCGGCGCCTCCTTTTGCGCCAGAGAAGAGGCCGCCGATCATCTGACCGAGGTTGTCCAACATCCCGAAAGTGAGATTGCACAGCCGGGTAAAGGACAGTTGGGCAACTTCAAAAAAGTTGCCTGTGACTGGCTTGTAGGTGATCGGACCGCTGGGTACAAGCGCCATGCCTACTTTGCCGGCATCATTGGTGGTGACATCGATCATCATCGGCTGATCGTGTCGTTTGATGGAAATATGCACAGTCTCGTGTTTGTGACTCGATATATGGTGCACAGCGTCGTCTGGCCCGGTGATGGGGCTATCGTTAACGGCCAAAATTACATCGTCTACTTTGATACCGGCGTTGGCAGCGATCGGATTGTCTTTGATCAGCTGTTGCACTGAGGTCTGTTGCATCGGCTGCCCATGCGTGACCAGCATGACAAACATGACCAGATAGGCAAAAAGCATGTTGAAACCAACACCGGCGAAAGCAACCAGAGCTCGCTGCCAGATCGGAAACTTGTGGAAGGGTAAGAGCGGAACGCCAAATGCATCCGCTGATGCATTAGATTCGTCGCCCAATTCCGGGATCGCTACATAACCACCCAACAGACAAGCGTGGATACGAAACTCGGTGCCCCATTTTCGCCCCACCACCCAATGTGGTCCAAAAGGCAGTCCGAAACCGAAAACTGGCGTCTGAAAGCCGAAGAGGCGAGCGACTGAAAAGTGCCCACACTCATGAACTATGATCAGGACACTGAGGATGCCAAGCATGGAGAACACTGCCGCAGAGTGCAACAAGAAGGCAGAAATATCGAACAAAGCTAATACCTCAGATGCCGGGTAGCTCGGCAGAATACTCGATGGTTACGTCTTTATAGTAATACGTCAGAATCTGAGCTGCATTATAACCCTGCTCGGCCAGCGATTTTGCGCCCCACTGAGACATGCCAAGACCGTGGCCGAAGCCGCGCCCAGCCAGTTCATAGCAGTTTTGTTTGTAACCGACATTGAAGTTGGTGCTGGGCAACTTGAAAAGGTGGCGCAAAGCTTGCCCTGAAATGAAGTGAGCGCCGTTGGTGCCGACCACCAGAGCATCTTTAACCCGGTTGGAGGCGGTGCGATTGACGACTATAAGCGACGTCACCTGCCCAACTGAAGGAGTGACAGCCTTTTCCAGGTCCTCGACTTTGATCTGGCGGGTCCAGGAAAAATGGGGCGACGAATCATCATAATCAGGGACGCTCTTCAGGTAGGGCACTGGTCTGCCCCAAACATTTTCAGCCACTTCGGTTGCTCCACCACTGGTGCTGTGGAAGAAGGCAGAAACCGGCTTGCCCTTGTGTTTCAAAATCAACCCTGCTGTTTGAGCAACGGCTGCGTTAGAACTGGCATTCTCATTTGCCACGCCGGAATAAACTTGATCGTCAATGGTCGCTTTGACGTCGTATCCTTCGTGCGCGTGTTTGCCAATATTAGCGATTGCGTAAGAGCGAGCAGCCACGGCCTGCGCCTTCAAGGCCTCGGTAGGCCAGGAGGCCGGCATCTCAGCAGGCAAAACAGAAAGCAGATAGTCATCGACTTCTACAATATTGATGGCGTTGAGAGCTGCCACAGGCTTTCCGTCAACGGCTGCCGGAGTAAATTTTAGCCAGAGCGCCCCTCGATACAGTTTGCCGTTGAGACCAACGACTGAATCCGTTCCATTTGGTGGCACCACCAGATATCCGTTGACGGAGTCATCATCGGCAGCCGGTTTGCAGTCAAATTTCAGCTGATTGTAAAATAGTCGTGGTGCGCTGGGGAAGTAAGCCACTGGTTTAAGCCCTGCGGCATCACCAGCAGTGGCAAGATCAGAATTTGTTTTTCCTTTGAAGCAAAGATGTTTTGCCGGATCGACACTTACCTGCCACTCAGTTCGGGGGGTGAGATTGGCCATCAGTTGACCGTTGCGCACATCGCGTATGGAGGCTCCGTCGATAGCTTCTAGTTGCACTTTGCTTGCACCAAGGCAGAGCCCAACCTTTATGTATATGTGTTTGTCGCTATCGCTGACGACCGGGCGGGCGTTGGCATTGTTGAAACAGACTGTTGGCGCAGGGTCGCTCGCTTCACTCTCCTGGGCTCCCGCAGGCAGGCTCAAAAGCGAAACCAGCATCAAGAGAAGCACTACAGGCAGCCCGCTCATGCGCCAGGTGCTGCCGCCAAGATGGTTGGCCCGGCGACCGGCGCTGTGGCAACGACCTGAGCTCAGCCAGTTGCTCGCCTGCGAGTCCGATAAGGGCTGACTCTGACTGCCATCAATAATGGTATATATTGCCGCAATACAGGCCGCCACCTCTTCATCGGAGTGCGACTCGGGTGGTTGGACAGAAATTTGCGCAGATTTGATGTTCAAGCCGCTCTTCAGCATGTTCTCAATTATATCTACTGTTTCAGCACAGCCAAGGTGAAGGTTGTGTAACTCCAGGCTACCAGACAATCGCCGTTGATGTAACTGGATTAATGTCGGTGCTATCAGACGGATGCATAGAGTGGCTGATTGATATATAGTTCTAGGCAGAGAGGTCAAAGAGTGGATCTCAAGCCTTATTTCTATCTATTCAAAAGCAGTATTGTCGGCGCGCTCGGAGGTTTGCTGTTCGGATTTGACACTGCTGTCATCGCCGGCACCACCCACTCTCTTACAAATGAATATGGTTTGTCGCCGCAAGCGCTAGGATTCACCGTCTCAAGTGCCCTGTGGGGCACGGTCGTGGCAGCGATTGCTTCTGGCATTCCCGGAGAAAAGTATGGTGCCCGCGAGACACTGAGAGCAGCCGCTGTCTTGTACGTAATCTCGGCGCTTGGCTGCGCCTTTGCCTGGGATTGGTATAGCCTGATCGTGTTTCGTTTCATTGGTGGTCTGGGCATCGGCTGCTCGTCGGTTTTAGGACCTGTCTATATAGCCGAGCTGGCGCCGGCTAAGTGGCGCGGGCGCCTGGTCGGGCTTTTCCAGATAAATGTAGTACTGGGTATTCTTCTTGCCTATTTTTCCAATTATCTGCTCGGCACCGCGCATTTGGGGACGGTGGAATGGCGATGGAAGCTTGGTGTCTCTGCCATTCCGGCCGCACTATTTTTGACTATGCTTTTCGGCATTCCTCGCAGCCCGCGGTGGCTGGTTAGGCGGCAACGCATTGATGAAGCGCGCGACGTTTTGAGAATGACTGGAATTCCCGACTATGAGAAGGAGCTGCAAGAGATTGTGGAGAATATCCAGGCAGAGCATGCTCAAGTGAACGAACCGCTGTTCAAAAGAAAATATCGTTTGCCAATTTTCTTAGCCATTGCCACTGGTGCCTTCAATCAACTCTCCGGAATCAATGCCATCCTCTATTACTTGAATGACATTTTCGCCGACGCTGGATTTGGAAAAATGTCCAGCGATTTGCAAGCAGTAATTATCGGCTTTACCAATTTGGTGGCAGTCCTTCTGGCCATGTCCTTGATCGATCGGATAGGACGGAAAACGCTCTTGTTAATCGGCTCAGTGGGCTGTGCTTTATGCATGGCAGGTGTGGCGACAATATTTTTCACGCACCAGGGGCTGAAGACGCTCGTCTGGTTTTTGGTGGCATATATAGGATTCTTCTCTTTCTCTCAAGGTGCCGTAATCTGGGTTTATATAAGCGAAATTTTTCCGACGCCGGTGCGGGCCAAAGGGCAAGCATTGGGCAGCTCTTCCCATTGGATAATGAATGCAATAATTTGCGGTCTTTTTCCAGTCGTGGCAAAATCTTCCGGAGCCTATCCTTTCGCTTTTTTTGCTTTGATGATGGCCTTGCAATACTTCGTCGTTTACTTCTTTTATCCGGAAACGAAAGGAATGACGCTGGAAGAAATGGAGCACCGCCTGGGCATTACAGCAAAGCCGGAGAAAGCAAGCGCATGAAATTCACAATTCTGCTGCCACCGCAATTGGACTTTGCGCTTTCATAGGAAAGGAAAGCAATGAAGAGGTATGGAATGTCTATATGAAATTAGACGATACCATATGCGATATCACCAAAAGCGCCGACGATCGCTTGCAGTGGCAGGCTCAGCACCCTGTGGACGCGAATTAAGCGGCACCAGCGTATTAGAGAAGCCAAAATTCATCTTGCTCCTCCCATGATCGGGCCAAGAGTCGGGGGCTGAAAATTGAAAAAGAAAAAGCAAATTACAAAAGCGACAACAAGAGGAAGAACACAGAATATGGCGACTGAGGTTCGCTCCTGCCATGGAGTTTCCGGACTCAGCAGCCACGCTGCTCCAACGAACTGCCAAAATAAACATGTTTTGACATTGATTGACTATTCGTGCGGCTGGTGGTGCTAAGAGGTCAACTTACTGCAGAGGTTGGCTTCTGCAGAGGTTTGCTATACTTAGATCTTCCTTTGACAACATACTAAACAAGTCGTAGTCTGAGTGAATCCTGCAATATCGCGCAGATTGGCTATTCATCTGGTCTGAGCGATTCTCTTAAAGGGAAAGCGACTCAGAATTGCCGACTACGAATAAGTCACCAAGCCAACAGCTCCTCGACTTGACGAGTAGCCTGCGAACGGGCATCTGGTCTCAGATCAACAATGTCGATGAATCTCCATTGCGTTCGGAGCTCTTCAGTGTCGATCAAATGGAACAGCACGGCAAACATCTGGCTCGCTGGCACAAATTGAGTTCTGCTGCCCATGGGCCGGAACAGCTGTTGGATCGGCTTTCGGAAAATGAAAGTGTTTTGATCGAACTTTGCAACCTGCTTACCGAGACTGTCAGGGCTAATCGACCAATTACCCCTGCCGGTGAGTGGTTGCTGGACAACTTCTATCTCATTGAAGAGCAGATTCGCACTGCCAAGCGCCACCTACCCAAAGGCTACAGCCGCCAACTGCCCAGATTGGAAGATGGTCCGTCGGCGGGCCGTCCCCGTGTTTACGACATTGCGCTGGAGACCATCTCCCATGGCGATGGGCGGCTTGATCTTGAGAGTCTCAGTCGTTTCGTGGCCGCCTATCAGACTCTTGCGCCCTTGAATCTGGGGGAATTGTGGGCCATCCCGATTATGCTTCGTCTGGCCCTGATTGAGAACTTGCGCCGTGTTGTCGGTCACCTAGGCACTAACAAAATAAACCGAGATATTGCCGACGTCTGGGCAGATCAGATGATGGATACAGCAGAAAGAGACCCTAAACGGCTGATTCTGGTGATTGCCGACATGGCGCGATCCGATCCGCCGATGGTCAGCTCTTTTGTGGCAGAATTGGCGCGCCGGCTGCAAGGGCAAAGCCCGGCGCTGGCACTGCCTCTTACCTGGATTGAGCAGCAACTATCTGAGCATGGCTTGACCATAGAGCAGCTGGTGCAATCCGAGACCCAGAACCAGGCCGTAGATCAGGTCTCGATCAGCAACAGTATTGGCAGCTTGCGACTTCTTGGCGCTGTCGACTGGCGCAAATTCGTGTGCCTGAACAGCACCGTCGAACATACCCTGGACCAGGATCCGGGCGGCATCTACGGGCAAATGAATTTTGCCACTCAGGATCATTATCGGCACGTCGTAGAAAAGATGGCGAAGAACAGCCGTCTTAGCGAAGTCGCAGTCGCTAAAAAGGCCGTCGAACTGGCTGTCGCAGCCGCCGCCCAGCACGGTGAAAGGCACCGTTGCGCCCATGTAGGCTTCTATCTCATAGGCAATGGAGTGCCCCAACTGGCTTCTGTACTGGGGGTCAGGTACTCGACAGTAGACAATCTGCGTCGCACGCTGCGGCGTTTTCCGTTGATGATTTACCTGGGCATGGTCTTTTTGCTCACAGTTGCGGGCACCAGCATCATTGTCTCCAATGCCCACACGCCGTTGTCGGTGGAAGTACTGGCGCTGGTTGGCGCTGTCCTCTTACTGTGCACAAGTCAGCTGGCAGTATCTATCACCAACTGGTCATTCTCGATTCTGTCTAGTCCTGAGCCTTTGCCCAAGATGGACTTTTCGGAAGGAATTCCGCCACAGTTTCGCACGCTGATTGTCGTTCCGACAATTATTACCACGCAGTCCGGCATCGATAATCTGATTGAAGCCCTGGAAGTGCGCTTCCTTGCCAATCGCGATGGCAATCTCCACTTTGCCTTGCTGACAGACTTTGCCGATGCCGAATCGGAGCACCTTCCCACAGACGAGCTTCTAACTCAACAGATAGAAGCGCGCATCAACATGCTCAACGAGAAATACTCAGACGCAGGCAACGACAAGTTCTTTCTCTTCCATCGTCCACGCCGATGGAATTTGGAACAAGGAGTGTGGATGGCCTATGAGCGCAAACGGGGCAAGCTGGGAGATCTCAACGCCTTTTTACTTGGTGGCACCGCCGCTGCCGATCGTTTCTCACTGGTCGTTGGCAATACCGCGCAGCTGCAGTCGGTAAAGTATGTAATTACTCTGGACACTGATACTCAATTGCCCCGTGATGGGGCCCGAGAATTGGTGGAAGCGATGGCCCATCCCTTGAACCACGCTCAATACGATGAGCGGTTGCAACGTGTTTGTGACGGATACGGCATTCTGCAACCAAGAGTCTGTGTCAGCTTGCCCGGTACAAATCGGTCGCGATATGCGCACATTTATGGCAATCAGCCTGGAATCGATCCCTATACTCGCGCCGTTTCAGACCTATATCAGGATGTATTTCTGGAAGGGTCTTTTATAGGTAAAGGCATATACGATGTTGAGGCCTTTGAACGATCGCTCAAAGATCGATTTCCCGAGAACCGCATCCTCAGCCATGACTTGCTTGAAGGCTGCTATGCGCGCTCGGGACTGTTGAGCGACGTTCAACTATACGAAGAGTACCCAACCAGCTATCTAGCCGACGTCAGCCGCAGGCGTCGTTGGATTCGTGGCGACTGGCAGCTTCTAGAGTGGCTTATGCCTGGTGTTCCCGGTGCCGGTGAGCAACGGTTTAGAAATGCGATGTCCGGCTTGTCGCGCTGGAAGATCGCTGACAACCTGCGCCGCAGCCTCGTACCGTTTGCCCTGACGGTGATGCTCTTTATCAGTTGGACAGTTGTGACACCAGCCTGGTTCTGGACTCTTGCGGTTTTGGCGATTGTCTTGATACCACAGCTTCTCTCAGGCGCCACAGATATGATGAGGCGCGGCAAAGACGTGAGCTTGCGTCGGCATTTTACTGCCACCGTGCGCACCATGGCCGGCCAATTTGAGCAGACTGCCCTGGCCTTGGCGTTTTTGCCTTATGAAAGTTACTACAGTCTGGATGCTATTTTACGAACACTCTGGCGAATGCTGATTAGCCACAGATATCTTCTTGAATGGAATCCGTTTGATAACAAAGGCAGTAGCCGCAACTGCAATGACCACGGCAGCATTGTTGCCACGTACCGTTGCATGTCGATTGCACCAATTCTAGCCGGCGCAATACTTGCTTATCTTTTACTCTATAGAACATCTTCTTTGCCTGCCGCCTTACCGATTCTGGCTTTATGGCTAGCCTGCCCGGCTCTAGCCTGGTGGATTTCGCAGCCTTTGACTGAGCAAGGAAATCGCCTTACCGTTGAGCAAATCATGTTTTTGCGCAAGCTTTCCCGCATGACCTGGGGTTTTTTCGAAACGTTTGTCACAGCCAGTGACAACTGGCTGCCACCAGACAACTATCAGGAACATCCCGTCGAGGCCATTGCCCACCGTGTTTCGCCAACCAATATGGGATTAGCGCTGCTGTCCAATCTGGCCGCCTACGACTTCGGCTATATTTGCCCCGCACAGCTGCTCCAACGCACCGAAAATGCCTTCGAGACCATGTTGGCGCTTGACCGTCATCGTGGACATTTTTATAACTGGTATGACACTCAGTCTTTAAGGCCCCTTTTGCCAGCGTACATTTCGACAGTCGACTCAGGCAATCTGTCAGGACATCTATTGACGTTATCTGCCGGGTTGCAGGCACTTCCTGATGAGAAAATCTTGAGCCCTCGTGTGTTTGAAGGACTGCAAGACACGCTGGCTGTGCTCATCGATATAGCACCGCCGGTAGTATTATCTACTCTCACTCAGTTCAAGGACGAGCTTGCCGTTCTGTGCACCACTGCCCCAACATCGTTGAGGGCATTGCGAACAGCGCTCGATCAAATGGTAGCTAAAGCGGTGGCAGTTCGCTCCAGCCTCAATGCGCCCACAGGCAGTGAAGTGGGCAAGTGGGCTCAGGCGCTGTTTGATCAATGCTCGCGCAGTGTGGGCGAGCTGAATCAGCTGGCTCCGTGGACAGCCTTAACTGACTGCGCCTTCGAATTGAACCCGGCAGCGCAGGCTTCGGACCTGGCAGCGCAGGCGTCTCGCCTGCTTATATCTGTTTCGAACGAACTGGACGAGATACCAACTCTTAGATCATTGTCTCAGTTGAGCCATAAGATGCAAGCGACGCTCAAGGCAGCGCAAGAGCTCGGCGCTCAAAATGGGCAGTCCGAACTACTTGAGCTCATTCGGTGCGCTGGCGACCAAGCCAGCCAGCGCATAGACCGTATACAGCGATTGGCTCTGCAAGCAAGCGAACTGGCCTGTGTGGAATATGAATTCTTGTTCGACAAGTCTCGACACCTGCTCTCAATTGGCTACAACGTCAGTGAGCAGCGCCTCGACGCCAGTTTCTACGATCTGTTGGCCTCGGAAGCACGCCTGGGCTGCTTTGTGGCCATTGCCCAGGGGCAGCTACCGCAGGAAAGTTGGTTTGCCCTCGGACGTCTCCTGGCCACGCCCGATGGAGATCCAGTGCTGCTGTCCTGGTCAGGGTCTATGTTCGAGTACCTGATGCCACTACTGGTGATGCCAACATATGAGAACACCCTCTTAGATCAGACATACAGAGCCACAGTAGAGCGACAGATCGAGTATGGGCGGGAGCGTGGTGTTCCCTGGGGCATCTCAGAGAGCGGCTATCACACTGTCGACGTTCACCTCAACTATCAATATCGTGCCTTCGGTGTACCGGGGCTGGGGCTCAAACGCGGATTAGCTGATGATCTTGTCATTGCCCCATACGCCTGCGCAATGGCACTAATGGTGGCACCGGAAGAATCTTGCCTGAACTTGCAGAAACTGTCCGACGCTGGCTTTGTAGGTCGTTACGGTCTCTACGAAGCGATCGACTACACGCCCTCTCGCATACCACGGGGGCAACCGTTTGCCGTCGTGCGCTCATTCATGGCCCATCACGAAGGCATGAGTTTTCTTTCGCTAGCTTATCTGCTCCTCGATCGGCCGATGCAAAAACGATTCGAAGCTGACCCGGCATTTCAGGCAACTAGTTTGTTACTCCAAGAAAGGGTGCCCAAAACAACTCCCTTCCATTATCAAACGAGCGTGATTTCTGCGCTCAGGACAGTCTCGGACGCAGCTGAAACCCCGGTGCGCATCTTTGCCACCGCAGACACCACCATACCGGAAGTGCAGTTGTTGTCCAACGGTCGATACCACGTTGTCGTCACCAACGCCGGAGGCGGTTACAGTCGCTGGAAGGAGATGGCGGTGACCCGCTGGCGGGAGGACACAACCTGTGATAACTGGGGAATGTTCTGCTATATCCGCGATGTCGCCTCAGGTGAGTTTTGGTCGAACTCCTATCAACCGACGCTCAAACGCGGCAACGAATATGAAGCGATCTTTTCAGAAGCGCGTGCCGAGTTTCGTCGCCGCGATCATGATTTGGTGACACAC
>Ga0182024_10008363_pt1 | contig 21851 bp, 19 predicted proteins | sample P32metaG_FD_120480 | JGI IMG/M metagenome (GOLD analysis project Ga0182024, IMG submission 120480) | Permafrost microbial communities from Stordalen Mire, Sweden - P3-2 metaG (Illumina Assembly) | ecosystem: Environmental > Terrestrial > Soil > Wetlands > Permafrost | place: Sweden: Stordalen...
AATCCAAGTGCTCAAGGTGACTCCCGATCCAGGCGTGATCGAAGTAAACATTCATCCGGCGGAATCCTGGGACGAGCTTGTGCGCACCACAGAGGCGATCTACGCTCTTGCGCGCGAGACGCGTTTGGGCGCGGAGAAATTCATGCTGGACGGGCAGCATTCCGGCACCGGCGGCGGCAACCACATCGTAATTGGCGGCCCTACTCCGAAAGACAGCGCCTTTTTACGCCGCCCCGATTTATTGCGCAGCTTAGTAGGGTACTGGCATAACCATCCTTCGTTGTCGTACTTGTTTTCGGGAATGTTTGTCGGACCTACCAGCCAGCATCCGCGTGTCGATGAGGCGCGGACGGATTCCATCTACGAATTGGAAATCGCCTTCGAACAGATTCCGGACAAAGGTTCTCAAGACGTCTTGCCGTGGAACGTCGATCGCGTTTTCCGGCATCTTCTAACTGATATGTCCGGCAACACGCATCGCGCCGAGTTCTGCATCGACAAGCTCTATTCGCCCGACGCTTCCGCATCGCGGCTTGGTTTGGTGGAATTGCGGGCATTCGAAATGCCGCCGCACGCGCGCATGAGTCTCACGCAACAATTGGTTGTGCGGGCGCTGATCGCACATTTCTGGGAAACTCCGTACCGTCGCAAACTGGTCTGGTGGGGAACGACGCTGCAAGACCGTTTCATGCTGCCTCACTTCGCGCGGCTCGACTGGGAAGATGTGATCGCGGACTTGAACGAAGGGGGGTTCGCGTTTCAGCGGGAATGGTTCGCACCGCAATTCGAGTTTCGATTTCCAATGATCGGTTCGTTGACCAGACAAGGCATACACCTAGAGTTGCGGCACGCCTTGGAGCCGTGGCACGTGTTGGGAGAAGAAGCCGCCGGCGGCCAAATGGTACGAAACGTCGACTCGTCCGTGGAGCGATTGCAGGTGAAGGTGTCGGGAATGATCGATTCGCGTTTCACCGTTTTGTGCAATGGCCGCGCGGTACCGCTGCACGCCACGGGCGACGAGGGAGAATTCGTAGCTGGAGTGCGTTACCGCGCATGGCAGCCGCCGTCGTGTCTACATCCAAACATCCCGGTGCACACGCCCTTAGTGTTTGATATCGTCGACACATGGTCGGGACGTTCGATTGGGGGTTGTACGTATCATGTCACCCATCCTGGTGGGCTAGCCTACACGCAGTTTCCCGTTAACGCCTTCGAGGCGGAGAGCCGGCGCTTGGCCCGCTTCAGCGATATTGGACACACGCCGGGAGTCATGGCGATCCCAACGGAAGAGCGCAATCCCGCGTTTCCGTTGACATTGGATTTGCGGCGGACGCCACCCGCATGAAGATTCCTACAGACAACGCGAAGGGGACCCTCCTGAGCACCGGCTATCCTCAGACCGCGGGAGTTCACGACGAGATGACTGCCTCGTCCGGAGTTCTTCGCCCGCATTGGGACACATTCATCCAATCGCTGTCTGCACTGGGCGACCAAGAACTGGGTCGCCGTTGGCAGACGGCCAAGCAGCGCATTCGAGAAAACGGCGTTACGTACAACGTCTACGGCGATCCGTTGGGAATGGATCGTCCGTGGAATCTGGATGCCATACCACTTATGATTCCGCCGTCGGAGTGGAGTCAGCTGGAAGCTGGCTTGATCCAGCGCGCCCGGCTGTTGAACCTGATTTTGGCCGATCTCTACGGCGAACAAAAGTTGCTGCGCGGAGGCTTAATTCCGCCGGCGCTGGTATTTGCGAACCCGGGCTTCTGGCGGCCGTGTCACGGGGTACGCGTTGCTAGCAACACCTATCTGCATTTGCTGGCCGTGGACCTGGCGCGTGGGCCGGATGGCGACTGGTGGGTGATTTCTGACCGCACGCAGGCACCTTCGGGCGCGGGTTACTCGCTTGAGAACCGCATCGTCATGGCGGAAACGTTTCCGGATTTATTCCGCGAGTTTCAGGTCAAGCGGCTTGCTCCATTTTTCCGTTCCTTTCGCGACACGCTTCTCCGCCTTTCGCCCGTAGGGCGCGACAATCCACGTGTTGTCCTCCTGACACCGGGACCGTACAACGAAACTTATTTCGAACATTCTTACCTTGCGCGCTATCTGGGTTTCACGTTGGTTCAGGGCGGCGATCTGACGGTGCGCGATAGCCGGGTCTTCCTTAAAACGCTGGAAGGCCTCAAGCAAGTGGATGTAATACTCCGACGCGTAGATGATAGCTTTTGCGACTCCATCGAATTGCGTTCCAACTCTTACCTCGGGGTGGCCGGGCTAGTGGAAGCGGTGCGCGCTGGCAACGTCACGGTGGCCAACGCGCTAGGCAGCGGCCTGATTGAAACGTCAGCTTTCATGCCATTTTTCCCCGGCCTCTGCCGGAGAATGCTGGGAGAGGATCTGAAACTCCCAACGGCCGCAACGTGGTGGTGCGGACAGTCGAAACCGCTAGGTTATGTACTCGACAATCTGGATTTCCTCATCATCAAGCCCGCTTTCCCCTCGAAGGGCATGGAGCCTGTTTTCGGGGGAAGGCTTGGCGCGCACGAGCGTTCTCAATTGATTGCGCGCATCAAAGAGTGCCCGCACGAATTCGCCGGCCAGGAGCTGCTGAATCTGTCTACGGTACCCGTCTGGTCAGACGAACATGGTTTGAGCCCGCGACGCGTTGTTCTGCGGGTGTATTTGGCGGCAGAGGGGGATTCATGGATTGTCATACCCGGTGGACTGGCGCGCGTTTCCCCATCGATTGACACGCCGGTGGTTTCGATGCAGCGCGGGGGCGGGAGCAAGGATACTTGGGTTCTTTCGGACGGGCCGGTGGATACCTTCAGTATGCAGCGGCCCCGCGATGTGCCGGTAGACTTGAGCCGCGGAGTTGTTAGCGATCTACCGAGCCGTGCCGCCGACCACGTTTTCTGGCTCGGGCGCTACGCCGAACGCGGTGAGCACCTAGCCCGGATGCTGCGCTGCATTTTGATCCGATTGACGGGCCAGTTGGGAGCGGCCGACCAGTGGGAATGGGAGTCGCTCATGCAGATGCACAATTGTCTGGAGTCTCCCCACGCGCGACTCTCGAAGGAGGAACCGCAAGGGTATCCCGACCCATTGCGTGATTTGGAGCAGGAAATTTTTTCCCGTATCTTCGAAGAACAACGCAGCGATAGTCTGACCGCAATTCTCAATCTCGCTGGCCGCTCCGCTGCGCAAGTGCGGGACCGGCTTCCAAGCGATCTGCTGCGGGTTCTGAGCCAGTTCAGTTCTGTAACGCGCGGTCCCGACGGTCAGGCCTGGGGATACGTCTCGGTGGGAGATGCATTAGCGGTTTTGAACGGATGCATCGGGATGCTTGCCGCGCTCCGCGGCATCGAGATGGAAAATATGACGCGGGGCCCCGGTTGGCATTTCCTCAGCATCGGAAGACGCCTGGAACGCGCCATCCATCTGGTGAAACTGTTCCGCACCATCATCGTGCCGCTGAGCCTTCAGACTTGGCCGGCGCTCGAAATGCTCCTCGAAGTGGCCGACAGTTCGGTGACCTACCGCTCGCGGTATTTCACCATTCTGCAGCCAGCGCCGGTACTCGATCTTCTAATGAACGAAGAGACCAATCCACGGTCGCTTGCCTTCCAGGCCAAGGACCTCTGCGAGCATTGCTGGAGTTTGTCCAGCATGCCGTCCGGAGCCGGATGGCCGATTAGCAAACAGAAACGTTTGGAGGAGGCCGCATCCAACCTTTTCCTCGCCGATGTGCACATACTTTGCGAACCGGGCAGCGGGGGAACCCGCAAGAGACTGGATGAACTTCTGGCGGGTTTGGACGTGGCGTTGCCGGCTTTCTCGAACGCCATCACGCATGCTTACTTCAGTCACGCGCTGCCGGAGCGCACCACGTGATCTATCGCGTTCGACATAGAACCATGTACGACTACAAGGACCCGGTTTCGGTGTCGCATCACCTGTTGCGCCTGACTCCTCGCAATCTACCCGGGCAGGTCTGCCGTGGAACGCAGATATCTATACTGCCCGCACCTCATGTGACGACCACGGCCACCGACTATTTCGGTAATACCCAAACATTTTTTACGCTGCAGGAACCACACGATAGCTTGATCGTCGAGGCGAGCAGTGAATTGGAAGTGCACAGCGCCACACATCCGGATTTCTCTGGATCCGCACCGTGGGAGACAGTTGTCGAATCGTTGGTCAGCGATCACAGTGCGGAGGGTCTGGATGCGTACCAGTTTGTCTTTGATTCGCAACGCGTGGGAGCAAGCCTGGAGCTCGCCGACTACGCGCGTGAGGCGTTTCCCGCTGAGCGTCCGTTGCTGGAGGCGATTCTCGATCTTATGCGAAAAATACACCGGGACTTCCGCTTCGATACCAAGGCAACAGAAGTCTCCACGCCAGTTCAGGTGTTCTTCGAAAAGCGCCGTGGCGTATGCCAGGATTTCGCTCATCTGCAGATAGCTTGCCTGCGGTCATTGGGCCTGCCGGCCCGTTACATCAGCGGCTACCTGCAGACACTGCCGCCGCCTGGCCGGCCGCGTTTGGTGGGCGCGGATGCGTCGCATGCGTGGTGCTCGGCATGGTGTCCGGGTGCCGGTTGGGTTGATTTCGATCCCACGAACAATTGTGTGCCAACGAACGGTCATATCACGGTGGCGTGGGGGCGTGACTACAGCGATGTCAGTCCCATCCACGGTGTCCTTCTGGGTGGTGCCAAACATACGCTGGAGGTAGGAGTCGATGTAGAGCCGATTCAATAGCGACGCCGGGGTCGGTTACAGCCTTCCAGCGTGCGCTTGGGGAACCAACAGCCTCCTCTCCCTCAGTACACCCAGCCGCGCGGTGAGCTGCAGGCACAGGATTGGACCACGTGCGGCGCGTTTTCATGACCCCCTCCGCGACTGAGATTGCGGCGCGATTTCCGCCCGTCGATTCCGGCCTTCTCGCACGCGGTAAAAAACGCCGTCTGGTTTTCAAGCAGGAACCACTCTGCGCTTCTGCGCTTGATGCAGCCTGGCTTGCCGAACTCCAACTCATTAAAGCATTCGATCTTCCTAAGCTTTTCCTAAGACTTCTGACGAAATCCCAGACCTCAGATTTTCCAATGACACTGGCAAAATGGTTTTTCGACAATTCGCTCGTTGACTACAAAGGACTTGAGTTTTACCATCAACAAGGAGAATTCCTTAGGATGCTCGCGCAGAATCCCCCCTCTCCGCCATAGCTAAAATCGTCAGTAAATATGCGGCGTTTTGCGCCTTGCTACTACTTTTTCCGGCGGAAACTTTATTTGCATATATCGTTCTAGGTAAATCTAAACTAAAACCAGAAGGGCAGCGAAGGCCAGTGAAGTTTTGTAGTCCCCTCTTCGCCAAGGCTTGACGTGCTCTTCATAAAATGACACAAAATGAAGGCATGCCAATGACCTCTCTCAACATCTCGCTTCCCGAAGTTCTTAAGGCCTATGTGGAGGGCCAAGTCGCATCCGGAGATTGAGGAACCCCGAGCGAATACATCCGGGAATTGATTCGCCAAGACAAAGAGCGCCGGATGGCCAATCTCGAACAACAGCTGCTCGCCGCTGTAAAGGGACCGAAGATTGAAGTGTCGATCAGCGAGATCCGCAAAAAGGGGCTGATCACTGCGCTGCGCGAACGGGCTCGCCGCGCGTGAAAAAGCCTCGGGTTGCTTTCAGCGACGCAGCCATTGCGAATCCCCCCCTCTCCGCCAGATTTGTTTCCCCATATCTCCATGCACTTCCATCAAGTGAAACTGGCGGGCTACTGTCCGGGCTAATAATTTTGTTGAGGTGCGTTCGTAGCCCGATTTAGTAGCCCGAGGAGTTAAGTGGGGTGTTTTGTCGCGTGGGCTGAGAGGTGGTCACTTAAACCCCGCTAGAAAACGCGAGCTCGAGTCGGTCGGATCATTGAACCAAGGAGCTCGCATCGCGGAAGGAAACATGTTTACTTCGGCGGGGCGGATGAATATGTTAAGTCCCCATGGGGGACAGTCGCCGCCGCGGCCGTCAAAGGACAACTCTCGAAAACATGTGAAGAAAGAAGGGGAAAATGTTTGCACGGAATAGCGAGTTGAAAGTCTTGACGGTGCAGAGAGCGATGCTGGCGGTGATTCTGGCAATCGCGATGCTTGGAGCGGCGTGTGGCAGCGGAGGAGTGGAAGGAAAATATCGCGATTCGAGTGGCACGTTCAACGCGGAATTCAAAGATGGCAAGGCATACATTGCGATTTCGAATGCCGATCGCAGGTTCTGTGGTCGGTTCCCTATTAGTTGCAGCGATTTTGCGAGCGCCTGCCCATTCGTTGATGATTGCGATTGTTTCGGAGGTGCCCAATGAAGACAAGATTTTGCCCTTCCGGATTCGCAGCAGTCGCCGGATTGCTTTTGGTAGGCGTGTGCTCGGCGCAGGATGTTCAGAAAAACGTCATCTATGTGTGCAATGGCGAAAAACTGTTCATCGATAGCTGCAACATGCGTGACCTTTCGGACACATCAACCTGCATGGTCGGGCACCCGGGGACAATTCTCCCGAACGGACTGATGAAGTACACGTACGAAACACGTGGTGCGTTGAAGAAATTGCTGCCCACGTGCAAGCAGCCAACGGCCGCTGAGATTGCGAAGGCGCAGGCGTTCGAGAAAAAGCAGAACGACCTATACGAAGCGAATAAGAAGAAAGCGGAAGATGAGAACGACGCGATCGAGGCACGCGCGCAGCAGGTAATTACCGGCAAGAAGCCGCAAACGCCCGAGGAACGCGCCATTGCACGATGCATCACTTCTGGACGGCTTCCGGCGTCGTGCACAGGGAATGCGCTGCTGGGTGCGTTCAGCCAGATGCTGTCGTCGGTGTTGCCGACGGACGGCAACGCGGCGCAAGCACCCGCGGCAGGTCCGGTGATGGCGGGAGTTTACCAAGGCGCGGGAAATTGGCGGTTGGATTTTATTACCGACGGAGTGCTGGTGAACTGCTCGATGCTTTCTCCCAATCAACAGTTTTACAAATTGGAGTTTCGGGGCGAGCATCCCACTATAGTTATTAATACGACGCCCAAACCTCTGATACTCACGCTTCGATCGGATGGAACGATTGTCGGTCCGGGACCATTCGTGATTGATGGCGTGATCGCGACGGGTACCGCGGGAGGAACCACGACGGCCGGCCACACCGAGACGCAAACATCGACGTCGACCGAGCGGGTGAATAGCTACGAGGTGCCGCAAACGGGATCGGGCGGCGTCACCAGCGTCACGTCCGCCGGCGGCGGAACATATGATGTGACGAGAACCAATACGCAAAGTACTTATGTGCCGGGCGCAACGACGCCGTCCTACGCAACATTTTCGCCGAAGCGAGTGACTTGCCCGGCGCTGAATCTTTCGTCCAAGGCAGCGAGCGTCGGCCTAGAGACGATGCAAACGGATTTGCTGAAAACGATGTTTGGCGGAAGCAAAGGTGCGCCGACCCCTGCAGGGATTCGCATGCATGGAATTTACGCGGCGCAAACAGGTTTCAGCGTGCAGTTCTTTCCCGAGTCGGCGGTACTTGGCTGCGGCCCGGATGCGGCGCGAGCGTATCCTTATTCAGTGGTGGCTGAAGGAGCGAAGGCAGTAGTGCATATCAACGCGCCAGATCGCCCGCTGGTGTTGGCGATACGGCCCGATGGATCGCTGGAGCCGAGTGAGACCGGAGCTTACCAAGTGCATGGACGCACGATCACCGGGCAAAATAATGATGACGATTTCACGTTTGCCCCGATGGAGAGAACGTGCAACCTGGGGCCGCTGACCGCAAGCAAGACGATCCCGTCGAATGGCGGCAGCGTTGCAGCGATGACGGCCAGTGCAGGGGGAGGAACGGCGGTTGCGGGTGCTGGTGGGCCAAGTACGTTGTCATCTGCGGCGGCACCGTTAGGAAACGCAGTGTTGAACATTTCGAGTGGATTCCCGGCGCAAGCTGGAGTGCAAAATCCGCTAGCGGGGCGACCGTTGGTGTTGCTGCGAGACGACTACGATACCGCCCTGAAGAAGGGCGGCGTGGCGATTCCACCGGGCATGACAGGGCAAAAATATTTGGCGTCGGTATGCGCCAGCCACACGCCCGATTGCCAAAAGGCAATTGCAGCGATTCAAGCGAATGCTGTCTCGGCCGCACGTGCAGATGGGAATGGCAAAGGCGCTCTGCCCGGAGTTCCACCCGGTTCGTACTATCTGATGATTTCAACGATGTACAACAAACAGATGCTGTCGTGGGGTTACAAAGTAGAGCTAAAGCCGGGCGCGAATACGATCACACTCGATACGACGAACGCGACAGTCGCGAGATAAAAGATATCGCGCACACAACATCTGCGTCGCGGCGTGCATTTCAGCGCCTTGCGATGCGGGAAGGACTGTGGAGGCGTCAAGGATCCGGACAGCTCAGTAAACGAAGATGCACTACAGATTCAAGAGACCTCGAGAATGCCAGTGGATGTTTGTTCTTCAAGCGCATCCGAGGAGTTGGTAATCCCAGAGCCAAAAATTGTTGTTTTGAAATGTTATGAGGCTCATGCTTGTCGGCATGGCCGTCAAAGAAGGGCGAGGATCGACCTTCGGCTTCCGCTAAACAGGATATTCGAGAGCTTTCCGGTATGTGTACCCATATTGGGTACAATTGTACGAATATTGGGTACAAGCCGCTCCCGTGCTGTTTCGGAATGAATATGCCGACCCCACAGCAGTGCCAGCCAAACGTTGGCGTCAAGGAAATTCAATGTGTTCATAGATCTGTTCGTTGGTCAAATCGACTTTTGGCCCATCTGACGCGATGAGGGGAAACTTGACCCTTTTGGAACGAGGACGCTTGCCCTTGATGAGAGTGACCCACACGCCCAAAAGGATCAATTCGCGGATCGAACGTCCTTGCGCGGCAGCTTGCTCCTTAAGCTTGCGGTAAAGGGACGCGGGGATATCGACGGTGGTCCGGATGGCTTGCTCTTTCATACACTGATTCTCCACGAATGCCATAAATATGGAACATCACTTTTCAACGGTCTTTCGCGGGTCTCATTACCGCGAGAAAATCGCTTGACATCCACGTAGGTCAGCGGTTGCCAATGATCAAGTGGCCACGTCGTCCTCCAGATGAGCTTTCTTGGGCTCTACAATTATGTCGTTTGGAGGGCGGCTAGATCGACAGGTTTTGGGAAATTTATTGGGGTGGGATTTGTGCCGATTTTCGCCAGTGGTGGTAGAAGGGGATGCCCGCGAGGATCACCGCGAGGCCCAGCGAGGAGCGGACTGGGCGGACCATCCACAAGTTGGCGGTGAGGGCGATCGCGGCGATCAGGAAGATAAGCGGAGTTACGGGGTAACCCCAGGCACGGTAGGGGCGGGTCAGATCGGGCTCGGTTTTGCGGAGGCGAAGCAGGGCGATTGCGGTTAATGCGAAGAAAATCCAGACCGCGAAGACGAAAAGGGCATAGAGCTCTTCGTACGTGCCGCTGAGGGCAAGCACAGCGCCGATGGAACCCAGGAAGATGAGGGAGCCGCTGGGTGTGCGAAACGCTGGGTGGACACGTTGTGCGAATTGGAAGAACACGCCGTCGCGAGCCATGGCGAAGGGGATGCGAGCGCCGGTGAGAACCACTACGTGAAGAGCGCCGAGAGCGGAGATGGCCATCGCCATGGTTAGCCATCGTGCGCCGCGAGATCCGGCGAAGGACTGCACCACGTCGGAGGCGACGTGTTGCGACTGGGAGATCGCCGAAAACGGCAAGACTTGGAAGTAGGCGACATTTGCCAGGAGATACAGTCCGCCAACCGTTAGTAACCCGAGGATGATGGCTCGCGGGATGTTTTTCTCCGGGTGTTCGATCTCTTCGCCGAGGTCGCCAAGATCGTTGAAGCCGTTGAAGGCCCACATGACCGGAACGAGGGCGGTTAGGACAGCGCCGATAACTCCCAAACCGAATGGAGCGACCGATGGCGCCATGCGGATCGATTCCTGCTTTCCAAAGAGCACGCCTGCCACGACGATCAAGAGAATTGCTCCCATTTTTAGCGATGTGAGAAGCACCTGGATGCTGCCGCCGAAACGCACGCTCAGATAGTTGACGGCGGTCGCGGCGATCACTACGAGAGCGGCTAGCGGTTGAGCGGCGGTGAAGCCGAATTCGTACCGGCCGAAGTGGACCGTAAACAAGGGAGTGGCCACGATCGGGAATAAGAATCCCAGGAAGCGCAGGAATCCGGCTGCCAGCGTAGCCATGGCTACGGGGCGGTCGAGAAACGAACTCATCCAACCGAAGAGAAATCCCCAGAGGGGACCGAGGCCCCGATTCAGGTAGACGTAGTTGCCGCCGGCTTTGGGAAAGGCTGCACCCAATTCGGCGTAGCAGAACGCGCCGCAGAGGACGATCAGGCCGCCGGTAATCCAGGCGGCGAAAACCAGGGAGATCGATCCGACGGCGCGGGCCATGTCGCTGGTGACCAGAAAGACGCCGGTACCGATCATGTCGCCGATGACGATGGCGGCGGCCGACCAGAGGCCGAGACCGCGGACGAGGTGAGGAGACTCAGGCCGATTGGCTGCGGAAGGATCGACGAGTGTCATGAGGTCCACAGAGCCTACTATCCGAGTTCGGAGGCGGTCAAATTGGCTGGGGCGGTGAGAAGCATCGGAGACTTCTTTTATGGCCGCCATTCGCGCGCTATCATCTCCATCACTATGGGTGCGGAAAAAATGGTGAGTGAATTTGCGTGGAATCCGCGGTACGCCATGTCGTCTCTCGACGAGGTAATGACGCCGGCTCTGGTAGTGTATCCGGCGATGATCGCTTCCAACGTCGATCGGGTGATGGCGCTGCTCGGCGGCGACGCGAGCCGCTGGCGCGTGCATATCAAGACCGCCAAGCTGGGCTTCACCGTTCGCATGCTGGTCGAGCGCGGCTTGCGCAATTTTAAGTGCGCGACGACTTTGGAATTGCTGGTGGCTTGTCAGTGCGGCGCGGCGGATGTTCTTTTGGCGTATCCCGCGATGGGGGCGAATGCGCGACGCGTAGGGCAAATCGCGGAACAGTTTCCGAAGGTGCGAGTTTCCGTTTTGGCGGAGAACGAAGAACAAGTGCGGCAATGGCAAGGCAGCCGCGTGGGAATTTTTCTCGATCTCAATCCCGGCATGGATCGCACCGGTATTGCAGAAGGGCGCAGCAACGAGGTCGTGCCGCTGGCGCGAGCGATCAGCGCGGCCGGTCTGGAGTTCCGCGGACTGCACTACTATGACGGCCATCATGGGTCAGTGGACGAGCCGGAACGCACTGCCGCGACGCACGGCGGGTACGATCGCCTGATGGAGATTGTGGCGTCGGTTGAGGCCTGCGGAATACGCGTGCGAGAAGTGATTACGGCGGGTACCCCGACATTTCCTGCAGCGCTCTCCTACCGCGGGTTTCGCAATGCAAAGTTCGAGCACCAGATTTCGCCCGGAACCGTGGTGTACGGCGACGCCACGAACCTGGCGCAATTGACGGGCGAGTTTGGCTCTCAGCCCGCCGTGCTGGTGTTGGCGCGCGTCGTAAGTCACCCGCGTCCCGGAATCGTGACCTGTGACGCCGGCCATAAGTCGGTGTCGGCGGACGCCGGCGTGCCAACTTGCGTCGTGGTGGGGCACCCGGAGTTGACGCCGCTTGGGCCGAGCGAGGAACACCTGCCGCTGGCGGTTGCGGAAGGCGCCGCCGCGCCGAAGGTGGGCGAGATGCTCTACCTTTTGCCGAGGCACGTTTGTCCCACGGTAAATAATTTCAGTCACGCGCTGTTGGTAGGCGGCGGAGCGGTTGAGTCGATGGAAACGGTGTCTGCGCGGGGGCGCGAGGCTCCATTGTTTCGGGCAGCCGATGCCAACGGTATCGACAGCGCGCTGAATTGTTAGTGGCTGGTTTGTCGGTGGTCAAGAACGTCGGCGAGGCCGCCTGCGGCAGCGCGCCGCCGCACTCCCAAAATCGAAATGACTCAAGTGTTTCAGCGCTTGCTCTTCGCCCATTTCTTTTCTGATGTTCGCGCAGGTTTCTCGCTCGCCTTTGCGGGAGCGTAGGCGACGCAATCGAGTTCCACAAGCATGCCCGGAGCGTGGCCCAGATCGCTTCCGACCGTTGTGCGCACGGGATAAGGCTTGGTGAAGCGCCGCGCGTAAACTGCGTTGTAGCGCGCGAAAAGGCTTGTATCGCTCAGATGCGCGGTCACTTTGACCACGTCCGCCAGGGAAGCGCCGTCAGCCTCAAGGATCGAAAGCAGGTTGTCGATGGTCTGTGCGATTTGCTGCTCGATCGTATCGCCCACCAGTTTTCCTGTAACCGGGTCGATTGGTCCGGTGCCGGTCACGAAGATGAAATCCCCGGCACGCCATCCCTGGGAATAAGCGCCCTGCGGGGGCGCACCTCGCTTGCTCTGAATTACGTATTTGGCCACGCCCTCGCTCCTGTCGGTGCCAGAAATTTATACAAATGCGCTGCAAACCACCTCAATGGAACGATCTTAGCCCGAACCAACTGACTGCAGGGTTGCGCAGAGGTCCTTCATAAGCAGCATGAGTTGCTTCGGATCGAGCGGTAAGGGTTCAAATCCGAATTTTCTGTAGAAGGCCACAGCGTCTTCATCGATGGCGTGAACTAACATCGCCCTTGCCCCGATCGAATCGGCTGCGATCATAGCTCGCGACAAAGCGTCAACCAGCATAGTCCTGCCAGGGCCCGCTCCGTGTTCAGTGTGGTCAACCGCAAGACGCGCAAGTAGAATGACGCCAATCGGATGCTTTGCGAGTCCTTTTGCGATCCGCGCTGGTGACTCTTCGCTGCGGACTGAGCCTGGAGAGAGAGAGTAATAGCCGACAACCTTGCCAGCGCGATGAAGGACGTAGGTGCGAGCTGAATCATTCTGTTGGTTGGTGAGGGCGAATCGACGGAGCCAATCATTAAGAGACGATTTCCCGCAGTCGAACGAGGAAGGGTCATGATCCTTCGTCAGTTTTTCAACGACAGAAAGGGGTTCTTTATTTTCGTTCGGGGCACTGCTCGTCACTTCCGAGACTCGCGCTCAAGAAGGACAGTTTCGGAAAAAAGGCGAGCTAATTCTGGTTTTATCCGGGCGTGTCTGTCGAGGGCCTCGACAAACGCCTTCCACTGTTTAGGAGAAGCGATGAACTCGCGTTTGTCGGCAAGCACGCGTTCTGCCTGCAAACAGGCGCTATCCAGGATGAAGTTCGTCACACTAAGGCCCGTCGTTTCGGCGCCAGTACGAATGAGCTTTTCTTGACGGTCTGTGGCGCGGAGATTAATGCGCCTAGTTCTGATGGCTGTAGAATGCGATACGGCCATAATTACCTCGCGCCTGCAATGTACGTACACTGTATGTCACAATTTGGGGATTTGTCGAGAGTCTATGAAAACGAGTCTATGAAAACGCCTAGAAGCGCTCATTGCTCAGTGCACGTCCCCATGGACTCCTCTCGACCATTCCATCCGGCGTCAAGTCCGTCCTCCAATGGTCCGTCGGCATTGTAAAGCGGTGCGAGATAGATCCCATGCCGTGCAGCAATTGTCTCAATCTCGTGGACTCGCTGCGGAGTGATGAATCCTCTTCCCTGAGAGAAAGGTTCGAACCGGTGTTCCAAAGCAAGAGCCATGCCTTCGAGTAGACAGCCATGAACCACATCGGGGAACGGATGCCGATTCAGAACTCCATGAAAATCCGGGGTGAACTTCATTCCGCCAGTGATTTGTCCGAGGCCTCCGAAGAAGACTTTGGCGTCAAGCATCTCCGCCGTTGGAGACAAGTTCTTCGGGTAGCCCGCATCGCAAACAATTGCGTCCGGCGCGATCCGGCCGAGCAGAAGCGACGGGGACGGCAAACTCGCCGCGCAGATCACGACGTCGGCCTCTACGGAGAATTGCTGGAGATCCGTCGCGACCTCGATCTGCACTCCATCGTCTTGCAACTCCGCTGCGAGCCTGCGCAGTCGCTCCACTTTGCGTGCGCTGAGCAACACTCGCTGCACGACAGGCGCAAGACAACGGGCGCAGCCGGAACCCACATCTCCTGTTGCTCCCACGATGAGCAGCGTTGATCTTGAGAGGTCCCGGCCCTCGAGCGCGCACATCTTCTGGATGCCCTGAACGATAAAACCAGCTGTCAAGGTATTGCCTGTCGTGAAGACTGTATCGTGTCTCTCCGGAAGCTGATCGAAGTTGCCCTCAATCAGAATGGAGCTGAATCCGCCGAGACTCACAATTTTCGCTCCCGCCTCGATGGCGCAGGCCGCCGCCTTTCGAACGCGGGCAATGTTCTCGTGTACGTCGTCGGCTTCGAGACGGTCGGGAGGAATGAAGGAGTCGATGTACAGGCCGCGCGCCCTCGCGTCGACGATCGAAGCAATGTCGACATGGCAGACTGCCCGGGGTGGAATCCAAGGAAGAATGTCCTTGATCTCATCGTCCGGCAGTGGCGTACGCTCCGGTCCGCGCAGGACAGCAAGTACGTCGGCAGCCGCTCTCCAACTCTCCGGATGCCCGATGAGAGCGAAATCGACCTCGCTCGTCCGCGCTCGCGTAGCTACACCGGCAACTGAGTTACCCATGTAAGTGTTACCTCCCCGGGCAACCCCAGCATGTCGAGCGTCTTCAGATACTGTTGCAGCGACGCTCCGCGAAGCTCGGCTGCACTCAGCCTGACGTCGAAAAGTGATGGCTTCACGCAGCGGGCGTGGCACACTTCGCAATGTCCATCCTTGCATTCCTTCGCCAGCATCTGCGCGAGGGTAGTCATCACCTCCAGATGCAGCCGGTAGACTTTGTCGTCGAAGCGCTGTGCGTCCCGGGCTCGCTCCGCCCTTAGAATCGACATGGCGTGATCGACGTGATCTTCTTCCTCTGCTCCGATGCGGGCAAAGGTTTCGCCTAGACTGCCCGGCGCCACCTTCGCGACGCGTGAATAGCTCGCGACGGCGAAGGATTCGAGCATGATCTCCTGGACGATCAGACAGCCGATAAAGTCGCGCTCTGTGATGCAACGCAGGAATGCTTCGCGGAGCCGCTTCCAATGCTTGGCGTCGACGTTATTGGCGACGTCCACTCCAATCTTGCGGCCCTCAGCAGCGAACGAAGCGGCATGTCCCCGTTCCCCTTCAGCATGCTCCAACGCATCGGCGACTTCTGCGGGATCGTCACTAATCTCCGATAGGGAGGCGTAGTTCATGGCGGCGAGTACTTCGCCGGTCATCGCTTGCGCCAGGATGTCCTGCCAAATCGGAGCACTGGTTGAGAGCGAAGTGCATGCCATCGGTGAACGGTCAAGACTAGTAACGGGTTCCATACATCCTCCTAAACATCGAATCGGACTTTACAGCTGTGTTCCCACACGTTTTTCCTTGCACCGAGCGTTGAATTAAGACCTCATGCGCATCAGATCGGCTCCCGGTACCGCCGTAGCCGCACCGCGGTGGCGAGGAATATCGCGGCGACTGCCAGCCCTATCCACAGACCAGGCGTACTGAAAAACTGCGCCGGAGTGAGCGCTGACATCATTTCCATCAGGTTTCCGCTCCGCGCTGTGGTGGTGGAAGGCTCCGGCCCGGCCAAGCGGTATCGCAGCATGCCGAGGAAATGCGAAGTTCTGAACGCCATCTTCTCGACTCCCCAGATCACGAACGGAGGCAAGAACGCCCATATAAACGGCGCGCGTGGTGCCCAAGCTGAAACCAACAGCAACCAGGCGTAGAGGGGCGCGTACCAGAGGCCATGAACGGTCAGGATGTGGTAGAGGAGCATCAGCGACATGTGGAAGAACGACATCCGTGCCCCGAGCGTCCCGACACTCAGGCCGCTGCCCAATCGGACGGCGCTACTCAGCAGCAGCATGACGAACTGTGTGACGACGGCGATGGCGAAGGTGAGGAGCGGCAAAATGACAAGGGGAATGGCGAATTTCGCGAGCACGGTGGTGAGGTCGGAAACTGGCAGCGACTTCCAGAACAGGATGCTGCGATCGCGGCGCTCTCCATACAGCGCGTCGAGAGAGTAGAAAATCCCGACTATAAAACCCGTCCCCATGATCAGACCAGCCGCGAGTTCGTACGGTAGGTCGAGCGGCTCGTGCCGATGCACCGGGCTAAGCGTCAACGCAATCAAGAAGACGGGCAGAAAAACGGCAGCGGCGGCCAGCGGAGCGATATAGATCGAACGGTGCTCCCACAATTCGCGCCGCACCGACCAGTACACGCGCCGACTGGCGGTGATGACCGCAGGCGCGGTTACTCCGGATTCGAGGGGAGACCCGGGCACGGTGTTTGCTGGAGTACTCATCGAGCCCCTCCTTGCGCCGCGCTTTGATTGCTGAGTACGGCAACAAACAAGTCGGCGATGCTCGGCGTTCGCACGTCGCCAAGCGCGGCGAGTTGTTGGCGTTCGACTCGATCAAACAGCAGGATGTTGCGCCCGAACACTTGGCGTTCGTGAATCGGCTTCAGCGCCCGTGCTGCGGCGATCTGCTCGGGATGCACCATCACTTCCAGATAGCGCGACTCGAATTCTTCCATGCTGCAATCGAATACGATGCGCCCGCGGTTAATAAACATGACATCGGTCAGCACGTCCTGAATCTCTTCCACTTGATGGGTGGTCACCACGATGGTACGGCTGCGATCGAAGTAGTCATTCAGCAGCGAATCGTAGAACTGCTTGCGATACAAAATATCCAGGCCAAGCGTCGGCTCGTCCAGCACCAGCAATTTCGCGTCAATGGCCATGACCAAGGCGAGATGCAGTTGCGCCACCATGCCCTTCGACAATTCCCGGACCTTGCGGGCGCGCCCGATGGTGGTCTTCGCAAGAAAGCCTTCCGCCTTCGCGCGGTCGAATCGCGGATGCACGCCCGCGAAGTAGTCGAGAGCCTGGCAAACCTTCATCCAGCGCGGCAGTACGGCGACATCGGCAATGAAACAGGCATCGCGCATGAGCTTTTCGCGCTCTGTCCAGGGGTCTCGTCCGAGCACCCGCAGCTCACCCTGATATGAGGTGAGGCCTAAAATCGCATTGAGCGCTGTGGTCTTGCCCGCCCCGTTGGGCCCGATTAATCCGAGGATGCGGCCCTCTTCGACACGCAAATTGATGCCGTCCACCGCGATCGTTGTTCCGAACGCCTTCCGGAGACCACGTGCTTCTATGCATGGCATGGCTTTAGCGCTCCTCTTTGCGGGGCTTCGGCTCGGCGGTTTTCGACCTGCGTTTTGCGGCAGCGTCTAATTCTTCCGGTGTCAGGCCGAGCCGCTGAATGGTTGCGTGGACCCGGGGCCATTCTTCGGCAAGAAACTTCTGCCGTTCGCCCTGCAGCAACAGATGGCGTGCGCCCGTATTGATGAACATGCCGAGGCCTCGCTTGCTCTCTACCAGTCCCTCATCCACTAATTGTTGATAGCCCTTCAGAACCGTGAGCGGATTGACACGATATTCGGCCGCGACATTGCGCACCGACGGCAGCGGATCACCTTCCTTGAGCACGCCGTCGAGTATCATCGCGACGACACGGTCGCGAAGTTGTCGGTAAATCGGCTGACTGTCGTTCCACTCACGGTCCATCAGGTTTTCCTGTTACCCCTTGTTGGAGACACGCCTGCGTTATTTTGTCCGCTGCAGGTCGACGCGCGCGTGCACCGGCTTGTCCCCCGGCAGCATGTAGGTCCAGTCCTCGGTGTGATGGTTGGCGTCGATGATGGTGAACACCGAGTGGTACATGTGGCCGTACTTATTGCCGCCGGAAAGATCTGCAAAATCGAATTCCACCGTCTTTCCGTCCGGCGATATTTTGCCGGTCATGCGCGGCCGGTTCCCCGCGTCGCAATAATGAACCAGCGTAAGCCGGTCTGCGTCAACGTCAACGTACAACATCGTGACGGGATGGTCGTATTTTTCGGGGTCCAGCGGCGTTCCGGCCTCCTGGAACTCGTGCACCAGGACGTTTCCGCGCGAAGTCACGCGCATCGAGACGTGCAGCGGCTTAATGTCCGCTTTCGCTGCTTCCGGCATGTCGGTCGTCACGGGGCCTTCCCAATCCCCCGCGAGGGTTTTCATGGCATCGAAGGAAGTCTGCGCCTCGGATTTCGCCGCGGGAGCCTTGGGCTCAGCCATCTTGTGGCCGGATTGCGCGAAAGCCACGGTGGCGAGCGACATCAGAACACTGGACAACACAAAACGAAGGGATTTCATGTTTCATTCTCCTTAAGAAATTCATTTCTTCCTGATCTTGGGTCGGGGTTATTCGCTGGTTTTAGCCACTTGCGATCCATCAGCCTCAACGAACCCCTCGTGCCCTTTACTGTTATAGTTAACTATAACACTGATGTCAAGCAGTTTCTTAGGTTCGTCGCCCGCGGTAATTTCTGGGGTAGAAACTCCTCATCCATGCGGCGAGGCCGCCGCAGGATCGCGCGAAAGACCTCCTGTACGCCCACCACACGATGGAAGCGTCTTCGGCGAATTCCTCGAGAAGTTCCGTAACCTTATATAGGCTGCATAGGCGAAATTAGGCCAACGATACATGCGAAACGAGCGACGGAACTACGAGAGAAGCGAAACACAATTCTCGGGAAGGTGCATTGCGCGGTGCGCGAGACGGTTCCGCGACGGCCATCGGCCGCAAATTGGGGCCGCAAAGCGATGTTCGAAACGTGTCGCGCCGGGATGGACGAAATCTTCGTGAAGGAAAAAGAGTTTTGTATTTACCGAAAGTGCGGCGTTGGTTTGAGGGCGGGATTCTCCGCGGGTTCGTTTCAAAAATTTGTGTTTTCCGTGCTTCTAGCGCCTCGATTGAATTGCTTGACAGTGCTGGTATACGTGGTACGAGGACCGGGTCTGATGTATTCGATTCGAGATGCGCCTGGAAAGCCGGGTGATCTCTCGGCGTTTAGCGCGGAGTGGACTCTACGCGATTGGCGATTACGAAGCTTGGCGGTTTTCGCGGCGCTACTGCTATCAATCGCCGGGATCGCAGCGCAATCGACAAACGCGTCACTGACGGGTCTTATTACGGATTCGAGCAAGGCGGTCGTGACGAACGCGAAAGTAATTGTCATCAACACCGGCACGCGCGTGCACTATGAAACCGTTACCAACGAGACCGGAAGCTTTTATGTGACGAACCTGCCGCCCGGTTCGTATCGTATTGAAGTTGAAAAGTTGGGGTTCAAGGTGGTGATCAAGTCCGACCTTGTGCTGCATGTGCAGGATGTTCTTGAACTAAATTTCGACATGATTGTTGGGTCGGCGTCGGAGAGCGTAACCGTCCGAGGCGGTGCTCCGCTCCTCGATACCGAATCGTCCACGATCGGGACAGTCGTCGAGCAGCGCAAGGTCAACGAACTGCCGCTGAATGGGCGGAACGTATTCAATTTGATTGAATTGGCAGCGTCCGTGGTGCCGCAGGGGAGTTCGACGGGAACACCCGTCGGGGTGAACCCATTTGGCTGGGGAAATTATCAGGTTAACGGGTCGTTTGGAAATGAGAGTGCGGAGTATTTGGACGGCCAGCCGCTAAACATCGCATATATCAATCTACCGATTTTGATCCCGACGCAAGACTCGATTCAAGAATTCAAGGTACAGACAAGCAATCTGGGCCCCGAGTGGGGCAAGTTTTCAGGTGGCGTAACAAACTTGAGCACGAAGATGGGGAGCAGCGCGATTCGAGGAGAAGTGTACGAATATTTGCGCAACAAAATATTTAACGCCAACGACTTCTTTCTAAATTCCGCGGGAATCAATCGGCCGCCGTGGGTGCAGAATCAGTTTGGAGCGAACGCCGGCGGGCCGCTGAACTTTCAAAGCCCGGGGGCGCCAAGGAGTGGTTGGCGAAACAATACGTTTTGGTTCCTGAGCGGGGAAGGCTTCCGGTTGCGGACGAGCCAGCCGTTTACGGCTACCGTGCCGGACGCGAAAGAGAGGGCGGGGAATTTTTCGGAGATTTGCAAGACGGGATTCACCAAGGGGATTTGCAATGACCGGGGCGTCGACGCGAGCGGCAAACCGGTAGTCGTCGATCAAATTTACGATCCGTGCGGAGGGGTGGTCAATGCCGAGGGCGCCTGTCCCGGGAGCGCAGCCACGCCAACGCCGTTTTTGAACGATGTGATTCCAGCGGGCCGGATGAACGGCACGTCGATGAAGCTGCTCGCTCTCTGGCCGGTGGCCAATAATCTGACTGCCAGTACCAACAATTTCACGACCGCTGCTCCGACGGGTGGAAACCACAATCAAGTGGTGGCCCGGCTCGACCACAACCTTACCAACAAGCAAAGAATGTTTTTGCGTTACAGCAATTGGGACGTACTCGATCTACCCATCGATCCGCTGGGGACGGGACTCTGTGCGGACCGTTGCGCCGAGGATTACCGCAGCCACGCGCTGGCCGCCGGATACACCTACGACTTTACTCCAACGACGGTATTTGGATTCAATGCCAGTGTGAGCCGCTTCAGCTACAACCGAAATCCCAAAAATGCCGATTTCGATCTCCGGTCGATCGGCTGGCCGGAAAGTTATAACGAGGCGATTCCGGCGGCGTTGCGAACACCTCCGACGCCATGCGTCGCGAACTTTGCCGACAATATCATGTGCACCCAGGGACAAAGCTTTATTGAAGATCGCAATACGCAATTTTACCTGTCGCCGAGCATTTCGATGCTACGGGGGCGTCATCAATATCAAATGGGCTTCCAGTTCGAAGTTGGCCGGGATGACTACGCGCAGTCCAATGTCGCCAGCGGAGCGTTTGATTTTTGCGTAGCCGGTCAAGCTTGCTTCACCGGTTTGCCAGGAGTGCCCGGAACGGGATTTTCCTTCGCAGATTTTCTGCTGGGCTATGCCGACAATTTCAACAATTTGGAAAATCATTTTTTTGCGCAAGCAGTAGTTCCGGCATTTACGGCCGGCCAGCAGATTTATCGGGCATTCTATTTTGACGACACCTGGCACGTGAGCACCCGATTGTCGCTGAACCTCGGGCTGCGCTACGACCTGCAGGGTCCGTGGTCGGAGCGGTTCAATCGCTTGTCCTATTTCGATCCGGCCGCTACAAATTATTTGACAAAACTTCTGCCGCCCGGTTCGGCGCCCGTCCGAGGGGATGTGTTTCTTGTGGGCAGCGGCAATCGGAGCAACATTGCACTCGCGAAAACCGACTTTTCGCCGCGTGTCGGACTGGCGTACAGCCTGAGCGGGAATACCGTAGTGCGCAGCGGGTACGGAATTTTCTGGATACCGAACTACGTGGCGTTCAGCCTGAACCCGTTGAACGATCTCGTAAACGCTGCGGCGACCACCTACGTCGGAACGGTCGATGGCACGCATCCGGCAAACACGATTTCGCTGCCTTTTCCCGCGGGAATTGCCGACCCGCCGGGGAGATCCCTGGGAGTCGAGGGAACACAACAGTTCCTGACGCAGGTAGTGCAATCCATCACGGAAGCAGAACCGAGCGATCATCCGAACGGATATGTTCAACAATGGAACCTCGACCTCGAGCGCGAGTTACCGGCGGGATTTTTTGTTTCCGTCGCGTACGTGGGGGCCAAGGGAACGCATTTGGCGCAGTATTCGCAGCAGATCAATCAGATCGCGGATAGCTTGCTGGCGCAAGCGGCGACCGAAGTGAACCCGTTGCTGCCAAATCCCCGTCAGAATGTCACGTTGGTTGAGCCCACGCCGAATCCATTCTTCATCAATGGGCAGGCTCTAGCGCTGACCGGGCCGACAACGACGGTCGGTCAGTTACTGCGTCCGTATCCGCAATATACGAGCGT
>Ga0182024_10008364_pt1 | contig 21848 bp, 26 predicted proteins | sample P32metaG_FD_120480 | JGI IMG/M metagenome (GOLD analysis project Ga0182024, IMG submission 120480) | Permafrost microbial communities from Stordalen Mire, Sweden - P3-2 metaG (Illumina Assembly) | ecosystem: Environmental > Terrestrial > Soil > Wetlands > Permafrost | place: Sweden: Stordalen...
GGTCTGAACGGGCGTTACCCGCCTTCGCCTGTCCCAGTCCAGGGATGCACCTCCCACCCCGGTCGTAATGCCGGGAGACATGATGCCCAAGCCGCCCGGGAGCGGACTGCAATTCCGCCCGCGGGCACCGCCCTCGCTCCCATGACACGGTGTGCCTCCGCGTCATGTCCTTCAACGGAGCGAGGAATGCAAGGTAACTGGAATAGGGACGAATGTCAAGAAAAAAGTGACGTGGGCAATGATCGTGATCTCCCTCTCCCCGCAGGGGAGAGGGAGGGGTGAGGGGGTTCGGAAGCTTCAGAATCAAACTCGACCGTCGGAACCCCCCTCATCCTGCCCTTCTCCCTCTAGGGAGAAGGGGCGCAGCGTGCACGTCGCGGCGCGGCGGGTAACGCGCCGCGTAGGATAGGTAACGGCGCGAAGCGCCGTGCCCACCAAAGCGTTTCGGGAAGCTCTGATGTACCGCTATCGGCGGCTCAAGATCGAAGGTGGAGCGTTTTTCTTCACGCTCGCGCTCGCCGGCCTTGGCGACGACCTACGCTCGCTTCGAGCCTTAGGCTTTCTTGACGGTCTGTACGCCGGCCTTCTTTAGCAATTCATAGAGGGGCGCGATTTGAGCGCGCGTGCCGCGTCCGGCGCAATAGGTGAACACAACACGTTGTTTTGCGCGGGTGAAAGCCACGAAAAAGCCCGCGGTTTCCTCCTTGGACTGCCTCTGGAAATTGAACCATGCGCCATCGTCCAAGCCGACGAAGATGACGGTGTGGTATTCGAGGCCCTTGCTTTTGTGCGCCGTCATCAGCGGTACCACATATAGGCCTTCGTAGGTATCAAGCGCAGAGGCCCAATCCCTCGTGCCCCTCGATGACGCTACGAGATGGATTATCGTTGCCTCGATTACACGGTCGAACCAGTCGCCCTGACGATACGCGGGCGACGCGGCCTGTAGCTTAGATCGTCCAACAAAATCAATCACGTGGTTCACAACAGCAGCGGCAGTAGCCGCATCCGTCGGGGGAGTGGGAAATCGCGTTACAAAGTCATCCTCGAACGCTTGCAAGGCCCGGGCGGTCTTTGCCCGGCGCTCGTCGTCATCGAAGGCGAAACCGCGCAACATACAAAGTTTATCAAGACAATCGGTCCAATGACGGCCGGCCGGCTCGGTTGTGACCAGCCGCAGGACCGTGATCAAAGTATCAGATAGGAGTTCGGTGAACAGCTCTTGGAGCGCGACCTTTCCGACCTGTGCTGCCTCGTTGCGAAGGACCAAACCACATGCGGCGAATGCGGGCTCAAGTGTTTTTAGATAGTCCGCAGCTTTCATGCGGACGAGCACTGCAAAGTCGCGCGGTTTGAGTTCATATATTTTCATTTCATCAGCTATGAAGTTGCTGAGGTGCTTTGCTTCAGTCTCTACCGTTGAAAAATCCCACACTTGGCAGCTGTCGCCGACGATCGTGCCCAGTGATTTCGAAACCGGGGTCGTCGCCTTAGCATCAATCGCCTTTGCCAACACATCCTGAATTCGGACGAGGTCTGGTGAAGACCGGTAGTTGTTTAGAAGAGACGTACGCTTTGCGGCAAAATCGGCCTCGTATGGCGTGAATGCATCCTCCATCGCCATCGCCCAACGCATGATCTGCTGCTTGTTGTCGCCGACAGCGGTGACGACCGTCTTCGAGCCGACAAATATGGCCTTGGCAAGGTCGTACTGCACTTGCGTCGTGTCCTGGAATTCGTCCATGAACAAGTGCGAATATGTGAGGCGAAGGGCTTCCTTCACCAAAGGATTCGTGCGGACGATAAGTTCGGCAAGGCGACCGATCATCGGGAACGTCAGTGCGCTGCGAGGTCTGCCGTGGAGCCACGCTTTCCAGAATTCCAGCGTCGCCCACTCGGCCGGCGATGGCTTGGCCGGGGTGACAAGCGACAGCGGTGAAGCGACGAGATGGTTCTTCTCGAACGTCTTCACTCCGATCGCCACGATGTCTCTTTTGGTGCCAACCGATACCGGAGGCGTGAGAGACTCCAGCATGTTTTCGACGATCGCATAGGTCGCATTCGTGATTTCGTAATCGGGCGTCGGGCGCCAATCCTTCGGAAGCGCTTGGCCGAAACGATCGAGTAGCCCCTTGGAAAATGCATCGAAAGTATATGAGTCAAAGCGATACGATAGTTCGGGATGCGTACGTGCGCGGACCCGGGTCGCGAGGTTGAAGGCGGCGTCACGTTTGAAGCTGATGGCAAGAATTCGCTGCGGAGAGGGCGCATAACCGCATTGCAAAAGAAAGCACGCTCGCTGTGCAAGAAGCTCCGTCTTACCCGAACCCGGCCCGGCAATTACGGACCGATTCTTGGTCGAACGCACGACATCCAGTGCGTTCGGTTCTAGGGCCTCAATGCCAACGGGCTGCCAATCCTTCGGGTCAATGCGCCGGCAAAGAAGCATCGCAGCTAATCCCGTTTGAGGTTATCAGTGATGTGCTTCAAAAGCGCACGATAGGGTTTGGGCATATCTTTCTTTAGCGCCGCATCGTCCAGGTGCGCGAAGGCCCGAAGATGGGTTGCCGGCTTGCTATGGGTCAGGAAATGATAGCGATAGGCCATCATCACCGTATCGTAGCCAGGGTACAGGTCTTTGTATGCCTCAATGCCTTCACCTTTTTCGCCAAGCACGGCCGCTTCCGCCGTTTCCTTGTTGCCGGACGGTCCGCCGCCCTTCGGGATGATCGCTTCATACGCCTTCGGGAACGCCTTGAGCATGGCCATATCGATATCGAGTGGCTCCGAGTAGAAGATGTCGTATGATTGCAGAAATTTAATCCAGCTCGGTAAGTGTTTACCTGTCTTCCACGTGTGCATGTTATCCAGATCGACTTCGCCGCCACCCTCGATCTCCAGCAATTTCTTTCGCGGCTTGCCGATGTCGATTAAATTGCTCAGCGCAGTCTTTACGCGGCCCCATCCGCCGCCATTCCGGCCAAGGTCGAGGTCGAGCAACGTGGCAAATGGAATAGCAAGGCCGTTTAGTAGTCGCCAGAAATGTTGCACGTGGCGTCCACCGAGTGGAACGACTGCGACGAACGAGGAGTCAATTAAGAACCCCTCGGCCTGTGCGAGTCTCGGAAGTATCACGCGTTCAGTATCGCCTTCGACGAGGACAACAAACCTCGCAAAGTACAGCTCGGGAAACGCCATTACGGCGCTACGGATGAACTTGACGGCCTCCTCGTCACCCTTTGGAAGCTCGATGGTTTTGACGCTGGTTTCGCGCGAGGTCTCATCGCAGCGGCAATAGCGCACTTCCTCCGGCTCAACTCTGCTTAGGACGGCAGGAGCGTGACTTGTTACAAGAGCCTGCGCCGTGTCGCCTTTGATGATAGACCGGACCTGATTGACGATGCGCGCGAGGTAATATGGCGATAGATGGTTCTCCGGTTCTTCGATAGCGAACACGCTTAGTGCAGGGATGCGCAATTCATCGGCGCGGAAGCCCGTGATCTTGCCAGCGACGGCATCGCGTTCGAGATCAAATATTGCCGCCGCGAGTGCAAAATAAAATATCGACTGCTGACCGTCGCTCAGGGCGTCGAGGCCGCGTTCTATACCCGCCGGACTCTGTTGAAACAGGACTTGGACTTTGGCGACTATGTCCTCGAAACGCTGGCTTATCAAATTAAGGCTCGGCTCCTTATCGGTCACGCTGTCGTGCAGATCATTCCAGCGGCCTGCGAGCGCCTTGCCGATGGCCTCGATAGCAGCTTCCGCGCTAAACGCACTCGACAGTTTCCCGGTCGCATCCTCTATTGATGTGCGTGTTGCCGTCGACCATTCGATGGCCCGGAGTAGCCGAGCCGCTAGTGCGCCCGTTGAAGTCTTTATTTGCGCTTCGGGGTCACGTGACGCGGGCGTGTAGTAGACATGAATAAGCCCACGATCGACAGCAGCCACGGCGCTCCTGTCGTCATCGGAGAGCGGATCATCCAACTTTGATATCCAAAAGAGATCTTGTGTGACCTCACCCTCTGCTGTGCTGTCATCCACCCACTGAGCTTCAAGCCTCAGTCGGCATACCGGTTGCGCCTTTGGTGCCGCAATCTGCATATGCTTGAAAACAGGTGCGATTGTTCTGGGCGTCGCCTTGCCGCTGGCGAGTTCAGGCAGCGCGATGATCACGTCGATGGATAGATAGCGGGTCGCGCGATCGTCGGGAGGCACCCCAGCCGGCAAGTGAAAATCCGAACGATGAATAGTCCTCTGCGCGCGGCTGACACCAAACATTTTACAGAGCGCCTGTAAGAGCGCGGTTTTGCCCGAGGCGTTTGGCCCCACGACTGCCGTGAGGCCGTTTACAAGATCGATCTTTTGCGGGGCCGGCCCAAATGATCGGAATCCAGCGATGGTCACGGATTGGATGTGCACACATTTCCTCGCAATCGTTGAAGGTAGGCGGGGTGGCCGAACAGGCGCCGCAGTTTATTGATGCGCGTTACAGTTGCAAAGAGCAAGCGTAGCGTTGGCAAAGGCGCGCAGCGCCGTGCGCACCAAACCGTTACGGGAAGCTCGGATGTTCCCGCTATTCAGCGCGGTGGCCTAATCATTCTTGTGAGCGCGGTGGGAAACGGCCGCAGCAGATCACGCGGGTCCGGCTCGGGGCCGAGCCAGCGCGCGTGCTGCGCGATTGGAATGATGGCCGGCATGCGATCGTGGATCGTCCCGACCAGTTCGTTGGCCGGGACGGTGATGATGCAGAACGTCCGTTCCCACTCGCCGTTTTGATTGCGCCAGTTTTCCCAGATGCCGGCGACGCCGAATGGCGTGCCGTCGGCCATGGCGAAGGCGTGCAGCTTCTTGCGCTTGTCGCGCTCGTAGAAGACATCCATCGGCACGATGCAGCGGCGCTTGGCATAGGCGTCGGCGAACATGCGCTTGTCGGCGACGGTCTCGGCGCGGGCGTTGATCGGCTGAATTTCGGGCCGCGCTTTCATCCAATGAGGAATGAGACCCCAGCGCAGCTTTGCCGAGGTTATTTCATTGCTCTGCGGATGCCGGCGCCACACCGGCAGTTCGTTTCCCGGCTTGGCATCGACCTCGCGGAAAACCGCCGTTTCGATGCGCGCGTCCGATACGAACGGATCTTCCTTGGAACGCACTCTGACAAGGGCACACATGCTGGACTCCAGGCCGGCGGCGTAATAGAACAAAACAGGAACATAAGAGTCAAGTACGTCAGGCGGGGGTCGAGCGTGGTGTACCGCAAGGGCGAATTATCGCCGTCCGCCGTCGACCGCGGCTGGCCGCATCAGGTCGCGCTGCCGGCGAGCGCCTGCGAAGGCGGCGGCTACAAGACGATCCATGACTTCTGTACGGATCTCTCGCTCTGTGCGCGCGGCCATCGCGTCCGCCATGACGAGCAGTGGTTCAATATCTACTGCTTCGCCGAGGCGGCGGATGCGGAGAAGTTCACGGCGCGTTTCGGCGGTGAGAAATTCGATCCGGCGCAGAGAGGGAAGGGGCGGAATTGGATGCAGTGGAAAAAATAAGCCTGCGAATTTACGTGCGACATCCGGCAAGGCGCCGCAGACGGTGGCCCCATCAGCTCGCCTTTTTGTGGCGCGCGTTCGATCGTCCTTTTCTTGGGGCGCGCGCCGCGGCCTTCTCGGGCTTTCGGCGCTCCCCGCTACCGCGCCCCGATTTGACGCTCTGGCGAAGCGCGTCCATGAGATTGACGACGTTGGACCGTGTCGGCTCTTTTGCTCGCTCGATTTTCTCACCCTTTTGCTTTTTCTTCAGCAAGTCCTGGAGTGCGTCCTCGTACTCATCTTCGAATTTCAGCGGCTCGAACTTGCCGCGTTTGGTATCGACGATGTGCATCGCCAACTCAAGCATGTCCTTCGGGACCTTTTCGTTTTCGATGACATCGAAGTACTCATCCTGCTTGCGTACCTCGTAAGGATATCGGAGCGTAATCCCCATCAAGCCTTTGCCGCGCGCCTCTAATGCGATGACGTGTTCGCGCGACGTAAAGACGACTTTTCCGAGCGCCACCATACCTTCCTTGCGGATCGCTTCGCGGATCACGGCAAAGGCCTGTTGGCCGACCTCCCCGTCCGGCACGATGTAATAGGGATCGCGCATATAGATTTCGTCGATCTCCGCCTTCGGAACGAACTCGTCAATTTCGATTGTGCGCTTACTCTCGATGGCGATCGCCTCAAGTTCTTCGGGGTCGAGCTCGATGTATTCGCCCTTGGTGACTTCGTAACCTTTGACGATGTCGGCTGGCTCGACCTCATCGCCCGTCTCCGAGTCCACCTTTCGGTAGCGGATGCGATTGCCCGTCTCTTTGTTGAGCTGATGGAAACTGATTTTTTCCCGCTCGGAAGTCGCCGGAAAAAGCGAAATGGGGCACGAAACGAGCGAAAGCTTGATCCGCAAGTGCCGCCCAAGTCTAAAAAAGATATCCCATCAAATTCGTTAGAACGAAAATTAGAGCAGGGTCTCGAGGAGAGCATGGCGGGCTCAGACCCGGTTAGTATTACTCAGCCTTCGGCGACAAAGGCCAAGTAGGTTTGAGGATTGTCTTCAAAGATGCAACGAAGACTGACGCCCGACGAAGCTTCGAGTCGCCGACGGGAGTGCCGCTCGGCTCCAGCACGTATGAGCGATTGAAGTCCTGGGCAAAGTGCCCCTGGATAGATCGGACTGCCGTCGAGATACCGGTTCATCGGGACGCGCTCGTCCGGCGTGAGCTTCTCCGTCACCTCGGTCCGGACGTCGTCAAAAATCCTGGCTTCTCGTCCAGGCATGGGTATCGCCGTGCTGATCTTCCGCCATTTGAATATACCGCCCGCTATCGGCGGCTCAAGATCGAAGGTGAGGCGTTTTTCTGCACGCTTGCGCTCGCCGACCGCGGCAGCGATCTGTTGGTTCGTCACATCGAACGCCTGCGGCACACTTTTCCGGCAAGCCATCATTCGCTGAACCACCTGTTGCCGCTATGCTCCGCATAGAAATCTTCCGCGACGCAGTCACATCCTAAACAGCGTGAATTCGCCGTGTGGCCGCAGATCCCCGCAGGAATCCTGCAGCCAGCATTCATTGGCCCGGGACGTGCCCGTATTGCCGTGAATGACGGTTTTCGATCGTTTCCTGGCTCCGAGAGCCAGGCAGTCGTCTTGGGACATCTTGCCGAAATTGCATCCGTAAGGGGCACAAAGCGATGCTTCCCCGCGCCAGCTGTCGGGATACTCCGCTCCACTAAAGCACGCGAAATTTCCGGCCTCAGAGTATGTCGTTGCTGACGTCAGTGGAGACCGCCAGAAATAGTAGGAAATCGCGCCTAACGATATGATGAATAGTCCGGAGATGACGGCTACCTTCCAGCTCCCTCGCGTCGGTATAGAGCGTCGAAGCTCTTGCTCCAGTCCCGACATGTCACGTGGAAAACTGTCGTGTCGAACCGAAAGCGCTTGCTGAAACGCAAGCGGTTTCAAATCGTCAGGTAAATCCTTTGCTTCCGGCATCGCTGCGCCATCAACCAGCACCGGAAAGACCGGAAGTTTGCGCTCAAGAGCCGACGCCACTTCCAAGCGGACGTAGTCATGGCCTGTTTCGCTGTCGGCAGGCCCGGATGATCTCAGCAGTTCCAGCCAACGCGGGCCGATGACAACGACCATGCCGGTACATTTTTCCAGGTCGTCCTTCAGCACCGACTGAAAATTCTTGCCGGGTCTTATTGAATCGACGTCAATAAACACCTTTCCTTTGCCGAAGGTCCTTTCAAGGCGTTGGCAAATGCTACGCGCATCGGATTTCGAATCTGAGCGGCGGTAGCTAATGAATATGCCGCTGGTCATTCGATCAGCTCCATAGAGTCGGCGCGCACGGATATTCCAGCAACGTGCGCCCAACGAAAATCATCAAATCTTCAGCCGCACGCGCCCGCCATTTGCTGCGCGCACGGCCAGCGGCCACGCTGCCGCGCCGCGCCAAGCAGCGTTATCAGCTCGGATGGAAATGCATCGGATGCCCCAGACTAGGTAGTCCATGACAGCATAACGGATTGGCGAGGGTCAGTCAGGAGCCTGCTGCACTGCAATATTCGACAACGTGCAGTGAGGTGCATAAAATTTGTGCAGGGTTGGGCCGAAACCTTTCGGGGGCGATTGCATTGCCCTTCTCAGATATCTTGACGAGCACGGAGGTCGGCCAATGGACACGTCAGAACGGTTTCTGCGATTTGCCGCCGAATGCGAGCTTATGGCGAAAGTCACGCGGGATCGCGAGAATAAGACCGTATGGCGTAGCATCGCACAACGATGGATACGGTGTGCTGAATTGGTCGAGAAGCAGAACTCATCAGCCCTCGCTGCTCATTCAATGAAGCATCGTGGGAAGGCGGCGTATGCTTTGGCGCATTAGCCCAACAGCACTCAATTCAGATCGCGGGGAGGTATCGATGCGGGATGCTGTTGGCCCTGCCAGGTTGAAGTGGGCCCTGGAATGGCCGGTTACGATGCCCCGTTCGCCATTCGTCAATAACGATCCGTCGGCGAGCATTCCAAACGTGAAAATCGAATTTGTAGCGCTTGGAAGCGCAATCGCCCTGGGAGTTATCTTAGCAACATTTTATTCGGGGTTTGGGTTCTAACGATACAGTTTGCATTAAGAAAGCCGCGCGCACGTGAGTGGCGGGCTTCTTATCGCGGCGTCGCTCGGCTGCAACGCCACTTGGTGCAACGCCACTTGGCTTATTTGTCGCAAACGTTAACCGCGGAAATCCAACGATAGCCGAATGCTGAATGCCTATCCCCTTTTGTTGGGGTCGGGTTGTGGCTGTTGTTGCTCAAGCGCCGGCTTTTGCCCAATCCGGTCGAGAAGCGTCGAAATATGCGGCGGCAGTTCCACCGACGTTTGGTAACAGCGGGGAAGCGCCTTCACGATGTCGAGCATGGCATCGGGCCACGCCATTCCGGAGAGCTTTGACATAGCACTGACCGCCAGTTGTCCCCGCAATATGTCAAATCACACAGAGGCAGCTTGTTCCGCATTAATTGAGGCGGCCTACCCCTTCTTCGGCTGCGGTTGCTGTTGGGAGACTTGCTGGCGGGGCTCGGGTGTCTCGTAGACCAGCGAGGTTCGGCTGTTCTTGTCGTTTTGGTTCGCAAGGGCCTGCCACGACCGGGCCATGTCGAGAAGGGCAAGTTTGCTCTCTGGATCGTCGGTTTTTTGGGCGAGCAGGACGCACTGTGCCGCGTGCACTCGATAAACGTCTGCGTGTCCGTCACGCAACATCCGCCGATCCCAGCCCGTGAAAAGACGCAGCCGACTCAAACGGCGCAGGCCGGGTTTTGTTCCCGCACCGTAAAAGGGACCAGTGGAAAATTCAAAAGCAAGCGTACGATGGGCAAAGGCGCGCAGCGCCGCGCCCATCCTAGGTTTGCAGAGCTGCGATGCCGGGTTGCCGAAATTCAAGGCCTCACCACGTGGCTTCGGACGGCGCAGTTTACTTCTTCGCCCGTAACTGCTGATGAAGATATTGAGGATCGAATTCGCCGAGGGCTGCAAGTTTTTCCCAATCCCTCACGATCAATTTTCCGGCCTTGAAGTCAGCGGGTGCATGCTTTCGTAGCCGCTGAAGATTCCGATTTACACTGACGAGGGACATGCCCAGCGTTTCTCCAATCTGCGCTTGCGTTAAAGGCAAATTGTAAATGTTTGCTTTCACGAGACCGGCTTGTTTCGCCCTGAAATAAAGCTCGCAAAAGAGATGAGCCAAACGGGTCAAAGCGTCGCGGCTGCTATTATTTGTTATGGCTTCACGAAAGATCGACGCGTCGATCAAAGTTTGGCGCCACACGGCGAACGCTATTGTCGGACGCTCGCAAAATAACTCGATCAACTCGTTATGAGGAACAGCGCAAACCACGGCCCTCCCTACTGCACACACAGAGTGGTCCATCCGCTCCAGGAATAGCGCCTGAGCGTCAGGCCAATCGCCGGGCAAGTGATACGATAGGTACTGGCGTCCGCCAGATTCTAAGGTGTGATACCTCGCAACCAGGCCCTCAACGACAATTGCCGAAGCTCGAGGGAAATCGCCTTGGCGGACAAAGTCTTGTCCCGACGAAAGCACCTGCGTGGAGCAGGACAAATGGCGTATTCTTTTTATGTCGTCGAACTCGAGGGGCGAATGCTGTGCCAATTTATTCAAAAGAACATCAATCGGAGCCATTCCCGTGTACCGCCAAAAAGGGAATGGCTACGATAAGGCGATCAAGATATTGCTTCTTTATCAAAAGACACAAATCAGTTCCGGCCCGAATGCTTATGAACAATTTCGCGAATTGGCATGTCAAAAGACATGTTGGCGGCGTGGCGCCTGCCTAGATCAGCGCGAGCCCCGCCGTCGCTGAGAACCAATTATGAGTGTGCTACCGGGCGGCCGCGCCAGCCGCTCGCCATCGCGGCAGTCGAGGGCCAACGGCCTCTCGCGCCGCAACACGAAAGGCGAGACGTTTGATCTCCAAGCGCATACGGAAAGACCGCCTCGCGGCGGTCTCTTCAAAGCCGATCAGGTGTTGTTGCCTGGGCAGACGCAGTAACAGTCGCGTTCTTCCGCTTTCTGCGTAACCTCAAGCCACGCCTGGGCCATCTTCAAGAAAATATCGCGCTCTCGATCAGTTCGGGCAGTGCGCGCCCAATCCAGATGTTCCTCGGCATAAGTCCAAAGTTCTTTCACCGAACACATGACAAGCGGCCTGCCTCAACTTCCCATCCGAACGGTCATCGAGCAAGCGAAGCCGTCCGGCGAGTAATTCGGCTGTAAGGTCCCGGAGAGTGACTTGACACATAGAACGATTAGTTGACTTCCAAAGCCCTGTCTGTTCGGAGGCTCAATCTTCGGCCCACCATTTTCGTTCCAAGTCAAAGTGAGGGTACGACCGTCGCTCTGCCAATTTACAAAGACTTTTCCCGCCGCATTAGATAACGATCCGTGTTTGGCAGCGTTCGTTACAAGCTCATGAAAGAGAAGAACCAGATGCCGAGCGGTCTCGGGTTCAATATTGATTTCCGGCCCATCTGTCGTCAGGCGATCCTCGCCGTAGGGGGCAAATTCCTGCACCAGCAGCATCTTTATATCGATCGGTTGATCCTTCCCGTTGGTAAGCAATTCATTTGCATATCTGATTGACCGCAGGCGTCCGGAAATTTTTATGGCAAGCTCCGGGTTGTCCTTCAGCGTTCTTTGCAAGATCGCTTCGATGACGGCGAAGATATTTCTCCCCCGATGCTCCAATTCCTTGACGAGAATTTGATTTGCAATCTCCCGCCGCCGCAACCGTTTCAAGACAATTCGGCAGCAATGGGCAAAATAAATCGTGAATAAACAGGACGCCAAATACCAGAGAATGCCTAACTGATCGCCGTGAGTCAGCCCCCACTTGAATTGGAAATAGGGTGGAATGAAAGCCCACTCAACGATCAGAACAGACACAAGCGCTACACTGATGGCGGCTGGATTACCCGCGAGCAGCCCCGTGGCCAATATTGCCGGGAGGTACATCGCAAAGCCCAGATCGGAGTCGGCCCAACCTCCGGCAATGCGGACTGCAGTAGCGATCGCTAGGCTTGCAACGGCAATGCCGACCGCAGCACCTGAATAGGACGGAACGCGGTCGCTGATGCGAGCGAGCCGGTCAAGGAAGTCGGTTTTTTCCTTATCTTGAAGCGACCCGGTGGGCAAAGCACTGATGGCAGCAAGGCTTTCCAGTTGGGCGGTCATCCGACTGCCGAGCGGGCAATACCTGCCAATTCACGGAAAGCGGCATCAGCGAGCAGCATCGGGTCGCGCACCCCTTGGTCGGCTAGTCGGAGGATTGCCAAGGCTATGGTGCGCTGCAAATGTTCGTCGTCCCTAATCCGCGACGAAAGGGACTGGCAAACCGTATCGAACGCCGCCGTCATGACGGCTATGGTTTCGGGATCGTAGGAGCGGTCGAGCTTGATTAGGCGCAACATCGCACGTGTCCCGTGCAAAACCCAAGGGGACGATCAATGAGCGCCGCGGGGGAAGGGGAGTCAAGGGAAAGTGTTCAAAACGGAACACTCTCGCGGATTGGAATTTCAAAACTGCACGTGTCTTTTGACACATAAATGCGGCTCCAGGGCGAGCCGCCCTTACTCGTTGCCGAGCACGACATTCAACAAGGACGGGTGAACCTTCATGTCACCGTTGTATTCGACGAAACCCAATCTGCGAAATTATTCATGAAAGTGCTTACACGCGCCCTTGTGGTGCCGACCATCTCGGCGAGCGTCGCCTGACTGACTGTCGCTATCAGAGGTTCTGGACTTTCCTCCTTGCCGAAATTTGTCATGAGGAGAAGTGCTCGCGCCAGACGTTTCTCGGTCGAATTGAAAAGCTGATTGACCAGCTCATCCTCAACTCGGGCGTTTCGAGCCAATAGGTGCGCGATGAAAGTCTCGGAAAATTTTGGCTCGTCATGGAGCACGCGCACAATGGCGGCCTTTTTGAGCCTCATTATTGTGCTTTCAGTCGATGCCACGATGGATGCCAAGCGCAGCGGCTGACCCGTCAAACAGCCCTCGCCGAAAAAATCTCCCTTACCAAGAATGCCGACGACCGCTTCCTTGCCCTGATCGGAACGAACGGTGACTTTGACCTTACCTTCCCGAATGTAAAAGACCGAATTTGCCGCGTCTCCCTGCGAGAAAATCGTTTGATTTTTCGCATAGGTCGATATGGTCCTCCCGCCATCCACGGAGGCCAGAAATTTCTTGACGTTGAAGGGGCGCTTCTTCGTTGCTTTCATCGCGATGCTGCTTGCTCGGTGTCGCGACAGCGATAATAATAATGCGGGCTGAAAGTCAGGAAAAGCCCCAAGATGCGGCCGGGTAACGTTCCCACAGCCGTCCGGTTCCATTTCGTTCGGCGATTAATGAATGTGCCGTCGGCGATCACTAGCGGCTCACCTCTCGGAACGATGGCCTAGCGGTCCTTCCTCAATCCGGGCATCAGCGAATTTGAATTCGTGAATGTCACCGCAGCAAGCGCAGGGTGGGCAAAGGCGCCAACGGGTCCGCGCAAAACGCGGCCCGATGACAAGCTCCGCGCCGTGCCCCACCAAAACGTTTCGGGAAGCTCGGATGTCCCGCTATCGGCGGCTCAAGATCGAAGGTGGAGCGTTTTTCTACACGCTCGCGCTCGCCGACCGGGGCACACGACGGGGAGATAAGACCGTGCCGAAGCGGGTCGGTTCCAGACTATGATCCGATTCAATTGAATCGGATCATAGTCTGGAATCTTTGTTTGAGCATGATCTTATCCGAAAACCGGTATCCACTTTTCGGGATCATGCTCTAGGGAGGAGGCCTATGCATCGGCCACGTCTGCCTCGTGCAAGCGAGGCAGGGGGGCCGTCAATGCGTTCCAGGCCGCGAGAGAGTCCATGTAGTCTCGCCAGTGCGTGATCCTCCGGTTTTCGATCTTGATGATCGAGCAGAACCGGTTGTTGTACGTCACGCCCGTCGCGAGGATCGTCCCATGGACCTCGTATTCAATGACGACGACATGACCGCCGTCTGTCTTATGGACAATCAACTTATCGGCGGACTGAAGCGCGATGTTGTCGACATAGCCCCTGAACGCGGCCATCAGGACGGTCCGCCCCTTAATGACGCGAGGCCAGCCCGGGACGTCGTAAAGGACTTCGTAGACGACGTCGTCGGTGACGATGTCGAAGAAGTGTACGCCATCGACGAGATCGCCCAGCGCGCCTCGAACCAAATCGAAGTAAGGGGCGGCGGGCTCGTAGGCAGCGTATTTCGGCATTCGGCTCTCTCCATGCGCTTCGCTAATCCGCGCTACGGGCTGATCCGATGCCTGGCGCCCGCTGTTAAGTGTCATGGCTCTAATTGCCTGCCATATCGCATCGTCCAGATCGGGACCTGGCCCGGCCCGTACTCATTTCCGATCCACGGTGAACCGCAGATATGCAGATAGGCGTAAGGCGTGCCATCGAACATCACCCACGCGCCCGCGTCTCTCACGGTGTTGGGCAGGCCGCAACGTTTGGCATCGTAAGGCCAAATGATCATCCAGTGAGGACCAATCGGAATAGCTGGACTTGTTCTATCGAAGGGATCGGTATTGCTGTGCTGCGTAGCGCCGCACAGCATGTAGATAAGGCCCGGCGCCGTGTTCGTCGGCTTGGGCTTCTCGGCCATGATGTCCATCATCCATTGCAGGCCCATCGGATCGGCGCACATGGGAACATTGCCGATCTCATTCTCATCTCCGGGAAAGCAGACCCAATCGTTGGTGCCTTGGCGGAGGATGATGAGACCGCCGTCCGCACCCATTTCTGCGACTGTGGCATCTTTGGTGATTTCGCGCGGGCCAGACAACATCGCCCTGGCGATCTTAACGCCGAGGACCCGTTCTCGCCCTGACGCGGGAACCGCTTGCCCCGGCGGCATCATTGCGATGGCACTGCTGCTGTAGGCGCCTGATGCGCCGGCCTGGTCGGGCGAACCGCGCGTATAATCATTTTTTTCATCGCGCTTGATCGTTGCCATGTGACGCTGCTTCGCTTCTGACTCCCTGGCTTCATTGCAGTCTTGCCCGTCCCATCATCTATGACCTTCCGCAGGGCAAAGTCGATTGTACGACGGTGTTACTCCTCGCGCTGCACTCACAGACGCCAACCAGCTCACTTGTGGAACGAGCCGGGCTTTTGAGCCCTTTTGCGTTTGCGAGAGCCGCCGGGGTTCGCACGCGCACCGAAGACCGTGCTTTCGACGAGACTCCAATAGGAGTCGACGATAGTGGGGGCTTGTGGCCTCACCCGGCCGGTAACGCGCATCTCGGGACCAAACCCTGCCAGCGTGGCCGTGAGACTGATCATCATATAGTGAAACACGATCGGCTCGATTGCGGGGAGATCGCCGTCCCTCTGCGCCGCTCTGATTTGGGGCAGCAGGCGATCAATCAGAGGTGCCAGTACGGTTTCGGCGACCCATCTCAGTCGCGGGTTGTCGTACATGGCCTCCTGGCGCATAAAGCGGTGAAATTCCGGAAACGCGACGGTGTAGTAAAACACCGCTCGGTATTCCGCGCGCAGATGATCGATCGGCGCGGCGTCTGAGAGCTCAGGTCTGGATTTGTCCCACTTCTCCCGTATTTGCGCGAAGGCGTGTTCGGCCGTTGCACGCCATAACGCGTCCTTGGTGGGATAGTGGTAGGTGATGAGGGGGTGCTGAAGCCCCGTTCGTTCCGCGATAGAGCGGATGCTTGCGGCCTCAAAACCCTTATCCGCGAACTCGGATAACGCGGCCTGCAAAATCGACAGGCGCGTCGCGCGCGAACGTCTCTGCTCGGCACGCTTTCTGGTGCGGGAAGCGCCCTCTACTTCGCGACTTTTCCTGGATCCTCGCACCATGCGCTTTGGTTATCACAGCGCATGGTATCTCGCCCAGCGCGCAAATCATTTGCCTTCGAACGTCATTGCCGGTGGTTCGATATCGGCGTCGAAAGCTTTGGCCGTGTTGGCGAAGCCGCGCTGCGCATCGGCGCCGTTGTAGAGCTCCATCGTCACGTCGAGCATGACGAGGTCGGCGGCAGCGACACCGCCGCTTGACCAGGCTTTGAGGAGTGTGCGCGTTGCCGCGTAGGAGCGCGTGGGACCGCTGCCGAGCTGGTTGGCAAGCGCGTCGGCGGTTTCCTCGAGTTTGTTGTCATCGACCACGTGGCTCGCTATCCCAAGAGCGCCTGCCTCGACGCCGGAAATCGGCTCTCCCAGCATCGCAAAGCGCGACGCACGGCCACGGCCGACGCGTTCGGCCAGCCGCTGCAACGCTCCCGCAATCGGCAGCATCGCCGTCGTGACTTCGACACACCGCAAGACCGTGGATTTTGCCGCAACCAGGAAATCGCATGCCAGCGCGAGCTCAAATCCGCCGCCGAAGGCCACACCCTGCACGACGGCCATGGTCGGAACACGCAAGGCTTCGATCGCGCGATAGGACGCGTTCACCTCCGCGACGAAGGTGCGAAACCAATTGACGTCCTTGCCCGGCCACTCTCTGACCTCGCCCCCGAAACTAAAGTTCGGTCCCTCGGCGCGAACGACCAGGACCCGAATAGCGCTTTCGCCAGCACTGTGTACCGCTTCTCGCAGCGCCCTTGAAAAGCGAAGGTCGAGCCGATTGAACGGAGGATTAGCGAGGACGATGCTGCCGATCGCGCCTTTTTGTTCAAACCTGATCGTGTCCATGTCAGTCCTCCTCTCTCGCGCTTCCGTCCGCCGTAAACGCCATCGCGCAGCAGCAATCGCTCAGCCTCGGTCGGGAATGATGGGCAACAGCAGATGGGATGGTCTTTCCGCGTCCCGATAGATTCGGTGGGTCACCGTCCGGCTGCTGCACACATGATAGGGAATGTATTCGACGTCAGTCATCGCACCGGTGCCGGTGGGCACATCCATTGCTGTGATGTCGAGACAGATCCGGTGGCCGGCTTTGAAGCGATTGGCGGTGCCCAGAATTTGAATTCTGTACTCGACGATTTCTTCGGGCACGACCGGAGCCACGGCCGCGCGCGTGAGCTTGTGGAACGGTTCCCAAGGCTTGGACCGTTTCTCGTCCACCGCGCGATAGGATGCCTTGAGCCAGCCGCGTGTCAGTTCCCGCTCCGGCAGGTTTTGCGGCACGGCACGTTCGCCTTCCCGCGCCGTTCGCACCGAGACATCCGGCCCCACGTCCTTGAGCACAACAATCCAATTGGTGTCGTTCCGATCGATCGCCGCGTAAAGCGTCAGCGCAATCGGTCCGACCACATCGATATCCTGCGGCAGCGGGTCGCTCATGTATCGCAACCGCTCGACCTTCACTGTTCGCGTGAGCGGCATTTGGGTGAAGACGTCAGGTTCCCGCGCTGAGGCCCCGGCCTCTGATCCGAGCGGCGCATCCGATGTAAGCCCCTCCCATTGGGACAGGTAGAATTTCGTCCATTCGGTTTCCGGCAGCGGCCAGTCGCTCGCAGTACGCCACGCGTTGGCACCCATGAGCCAATAGCGGACCGGCGGCTCGTCCATGATGCCGGTGTCCTTACCTTTGAGCCAATGGTCGTACCAACGGATGATCTCGTCGTGATGCTGATGAAAAGGGCGCTCCAGGTGGGCCGGTCCTGTGAAGATCAGCTTCTTGGGCTGTTCGATATTTTGAAAATAGTGCTGCGCGCCGAGCCAATGAAGTTTGTAGCTGTAGGCATAGGCGCCGGAACCCGTATAAAACGGAATTTTGATCTTCTTGAATGCTTCTTCCGCTAGCTCGGCCGTTCCGTCGGCTTCCCACGGACTCGTCAGTAAGTGATACATCAGAAAGGTGCGCTGCCCCTTCTGGGTCAGGATGTTGTAAAGATTGATGTACTGCTTGAAGTCCGCGTTGAGCATCGCCTCGCGCCAAAGCTCCTCTTGCTCGGGCGGAAGCTCCGTGGGCCGGTCTCGCGACTCATGAACGGTGCTGAAGACGTCCAGCAAATAAGGAAAGGTATGCAGCACGCCCCCGGGGGCGAAATCGCGAAAGCCAAACATCCCGCCATAAGCGCTGCAGGCGTCGTAGGGAAAGATTGCCTTCAAGGCCGGATGGCCCTGAGCGGCGGCGCGCCATGCTCGCCGGCGTATCCTGAGATGCCGACCATTCCGATATTGCCGTCACACCAGGACTGGCGCGTGATCCATTCGATCAGATCGTAGTGATCTGTGTCTTCGTGACCGTACACCCCCTCGGATTTCGCCGAGCCGCGCGGCTGTGCGATGACATGCACATATCCGTTGGCAATAAAGTGCCGGGTGTTGCCCGCCTCGATCGGACCGAACCAAAGCGGCGCATGCGCCGGCTGCGGCGGCAGCACATCGGCGATATCGGGACCCTGAATGTCCTTGTTGTGCAGCGAACACGCATAGAGCACCGGATATCTGCCCGTCGCGTCCGGGCGATACACGTCCAGCATAAGGCGCGTTCCATCGCGCATCACAACAGGAGTGTCCCGCTCCTCAATCATCGTTTCGCGTTTCCTCGCGGCGGACAATTCGAAACCGATGGCCCATAACTGGAAGCCTTGGCGCCTTTACTTTACAATCGTAAAGTATAATATGAGCGCATTCCGGCGCAAGCCGCTGGCAAAAAATTATTGCGTCTTGACCCGGGCCTGGCACGGCAAGCAGGCGGCTTACCCTTCCGTGCCACCTCGCTGCTTATAGTCCTCGGCGCGACGTTCCATCATGCCGCGGAGACATCGAACCGCTGTTGCATACGACGGATCGGCTGCGAGGTCGGCTTTAAGTTTGCCGTCCGGATCGTCGTGCATGTGCGAGCGCAGTTTCAGGTAGACCCGCTCGGGCAACCGATCGGTGAATTGATCCACGAACCCGCATACCTCGATGATCGAATAGGATTGCGACCCGATCTCGATCAAACGTCCCGGTTCTTCGGGAGTCCAAATCTCATAGACCAACACCGCATAGGCAAAGGCTTCCGCAAAATCGGGCGGCATCGGTTCGGCTGACGGCTCCGCCATGATTGCCCCCACGGCGGCAACCTCGTGCGGAGATCACGGCATTTTTGGATCCGCGTGCGGCCCCAAACGTGGCCGCTCCCCCTAAAAAATGCCATTAAGCAGTTTTTAGCCTTGGCACCGCAGAATGGCCTGCGGGTGATGTAAAGAGTGAGGTAGCCGTGCGTAGTTCACAGCTGACTGACGACGCCTTGTGGCGCGTTATTGCCGATAATACGGACGCAATGTCGGTCCTTATCGAAAAGCAGTTTGAGCTGGATGCGGAAGCGGGGACACCTGATCCCGACACCCGGCAAAAGCTCATGCTCTTCAATGTGCAGGCGATCGATAATTATAATCGCCAATACCGGGACTGTATTGCCGAGATTCGCCGTCGCTATCCCTCGATTTAGTCAAAGTGCGCGGCGGCAAAATGACGACCCAGAGCAGGGCGGTTCTGCAACGCATTCTGCAACGGCGCACCAACTGGGCCCCGGCAAGTGAGAGCTTCGGCTGCCCACGCTGCCACGTGGAATATGTCATCGTTCCGCCAAACACCGCCGGGCTTGATCCCCACGTGCGAGAACTGCGATCAGGAGTTTCCGCCGACGGAAGCCGGCGAATGGCTGCTTTACGAGCGCGCCGACGCCTGATCTCGCGCGAGGTGCACCTCTCACCAACCGGCGTCGCGGACGAGACGAATGGTCGCGACTAGATTTTCTCTTGCAGGCAATGAGCGGCTTTGCGCTCCTGTGCCGGAGTCATCCCCGCCGCCAAGGCCATAGCGCGGGCTTGCATGACTGCCGGCAAAAACTACATCGGATAATTGGGGAAATAGCCGCGGCGGTAACGCGAGCGAATAATCCGGACGTTTCGGTGAATGAACGCCTGGGCACGGCGCGGCGCTTGTCATCGGACCGCGTTTTGCGCGGACCCGTTGGCGCCTTTACCTGTCCTACGCTTGCTGAAGCCGCTCCAGTACAAGACGAGCGATGGCAGCGGGAGCTTCCTCGGGGATGGCGAATACGCAGCTCACATTGATTTCACACAAAACGTAGGTGTCCTCGCCCGTAGCCGTGCGCGGCCCGTAGAGAAAGTCGGCATCCCAGATGATCGGCAGCGAGGCGGCACCAATGCCAAGCGTCTGCATCATCTGCGGCGTCCACTCGCTTTCCATTTTCGAACGCAGCACCTGAAACGCCGGCGCGTCTGGCCCTTGCATGATGCGTGGGCCAGATTGGGCGGCCGGCGAATTTGGTCCTTCGGGCAGCGGCGGTATCAATGCCTTGATGAGCTGGTGGCCGAAGCCCACGACCTTATCGCCGCCCATGTAACAGCGGATCATTCCGTCCGGCAGACGCGGCTGAAACGGCTGATCCACGATGCACCCGTCTTCGGTGAAGTAGGCTTCACAACGCGCCATGAAGTTTTCGAGCGTCAATTCTTCCGGCACGCTGCCCCGCCGTGCTTCAAGGACGATGACGCGCGCTGAATCTGTCCGCTCCACCTTCCAGATGCCTTGACCGGCGTTGCCGCGATTTTGCTTCAGCACGCGTGGACCGCCCGAAGCGAGCGTGGCCGGAAAGTCGGCGCGAAACTCGGCCGGCGTGCGGTAAAGGCGGGTGTCGATGCCCCAGCCGAGATGTTTCGTGCGATGCAGGACTTCCTTGACGCCCATCTTGAGGATCACGTCAGGATGAGCGCTGACCCATGGCCCAATTGACGCCACCTCGCGCAGCATCGGATCGAGCTTCGCGCGGGTCAGACCGTCATCGAGCGGGTTCACCCAAACCAGCACGCCGTCGACCGCCGTGAGCTGTTGCCGGACTTCATCGAGCATGTCGTCGGCATAGACGGCGGGCTCGGCATGAATGCCACGCGCCTGGAGTTCCTCGAAGATGCGACGATACCGGTTGTTCTGCGGCGTTGCCGCCTCGCGTGTGGCGCGGTCACCGCGCCACACGATTGCCACCCGGCCATTTTGCATGCTGGACATGTTCAAACTCCCAGCGGAATGACCAAACCCAACCCGGCCAAAACCAGCAACACCAGGATGAGTTTGCGAAACATCGCGTCATCGAGTTTTCCGTAGAGCCTGAAGCCCATCCACAACCCCGCGAGCATTGCTGGAAGACCGATCGCATAAAGGCGCAGTACGTTGGCCGTGATGGCGCCGGCAGCACCTAGCGATATGACGTTGGCTATGATGGCGGCGAGTAAGACAGGCTGGAAGACCCCGCGCTGAACGTCCTTCGGCCAACCGCGCATTTGACACCAGATGAGGATGATGAAGCCCGGCAGACCGGTCAGACCAGCGACAATTCCGTTGACGAATCCGATGCCAGTATCGACCGGCGTGTTGCTCGGCACCGGCTTAAACTTCGGCTGTACCAGACCGTAAATGCCGTAAACGATCAGGAGCACGCCACCACCGCTGCGCAAGTAAGCTGGATTGACGTAGGTGAGCAGCATCGTTCCGAGCGGTACACCGAAAAAGCCCCCGATGACAAAGGGCGCGAACCTCGTCCACGTCAGCGAATGCCGAAGCTTCCATACTCCATAGCCTTGGGTCAGCAGGCCATATCCGGCGATCAGCGTTGTCGTCTGCACGGGCGTGAGAATGTGCAGCCATACCCCCGAAACCACGAAGCCCATTGCGAAGCCGGCAAGACCGGATGCGAATCCGCCCACAAAGGCGGCGGCCAGAAAAAGTACAAGAACGATGCCATCCATGGCGTCTCTCTCCCCACAGGAAGTGAGCGGCGTTTGGATGGCATTCCATCTTGAGGGGAGACCGCGATGTACCCCTGTTTTGCAATTTTCGAAGTTCAGTTAGGCGCTTGGCAAAGATCGATCTCCTCTACAATGAAGATGACGGTGCTTGGGCCTTGGTGGCCTGACGTGTGGGGCGACCGCGGAAGCCCCGTGAATCTTTGATCGGGCGGTTATTTGATCATCACCCATGCCGGTTGCAGCAGCGGATACGCAATCAGTCCGACTACCGCGGTTACTGCGATCAACAAGGGATTGCTTACTTTCCAGCGGAAAGGAGGCCGCCCCGAAGGGCGGCCCGACATTGGCGCGACGCTGTTAAAGCGAGTTTTTGACATTTGCCATGGCATCCAAGGCGGTGCGCAGCGTCTTGGCGAGTTTGATCGCGTCGTCGTTGGCCCAGAAATGCATGAAGAACAGGCGCGGCTGTTCATCGAGCATGTGGCTGTGCAGCGCCGTGACCTCGATCCCACCGGCGCGAAGCGCCTTGATGACA